>ERZ825896.2710-NODE-2710-length-16345-cov-3.363229_pt1 | contig 16345 bp, 17 predicted proteins | sample MGYA00519858_ERZ825896 | MGnify/ENA primary metagenome ERZ825896 (study PRJEB31778, sample SAMEA3449214) | human gut metagenome | biome: human gut; feature: human-associated habitat; material: faeces | place: United Kingdom | collected 2010/2012 ...
TTATTATAAAAGTATAATATTTTCCTTATGCTGAGTATAAAAGGCTCCACCAAAAAAGTCAAGAGGAATTCGTTCTTTTGGAGGAGTGGTGAAAAAGGAGCGTGATTTTGGGATTGCATCGGGTAAAAAGACAATCGGACTTTCCTGGAGAGGGAGTGGAGCGTCCAAAGGCGGGGCTCCATGTTCCAGGGCACTTGTGGGGAGAAACCTTTGGGTAGAGAATGTTTTTATAAAAATTGGACATTGCTTGTATAGAGAACAAGATAATTCAGTATGAATTATAATATAGTGTTGACTTTTGAATGGTTCGGTGGTATTCTTAATATAGAAAACAAGATAAACCGATTTGAAAATCAATAAAGGAGGAACGGACCATGACAGAATCCGTGGCGTATCCCGGCGGCTCCGCCCGCCGCCAAAGCATCGGCGAAGAAGTGCTCAATGCCATTTCCCATGGGATCGGGGCAGTGATGGCTGTCATTGGCACGGTGCTTCTGGTTCTTCGGGCGAAGGAGGAAGGGGACCTGCTGAATATCATCAGCGTGGCCATTTTTGGAGGCTCCATGATCCTTCTGTACCTGATCTCCTGTCTGTATCATGCGCTGCCCCGGTCCAAAGGAAAGCAGGTTTTTCAGATATTGGACCACTGTTCCATTTTCCTGCTGATCCTGGGGACTTACACGCCCATCTGCCTGATTACAGTGGGGGGCACGTTTGGGTTAACCATCTTTGGCATCAATTTGGCCTGTGGCATTGTGGGCATTGTCCTGAACGCGGTCAGCTTGAAGCGTTGGAAAAAGGTCTCCCTGGTCCTCTATATTGTCATGGGTTGGCTGGGAATCCTGGCGCTTCCTACGATTTGGCGAAACATGACGCTGGAAGGGCTGTGCCTGCTTCTGCTGGGCGGTGTGGCCTATACCGTGGGGGTTATTTTCTATCGGCAGAAGGAGAAACCCTATCGCCACGGTATTTGGCATTTCTTTGTTTTGGCTGGGACAGTTCTGCAGTTTTTTGCGGTGTATACCAACTGCTGCGCTGGGTAAAAGAAAAACAAGAGGAAGGAGTCGGCTGCCATGAGAGAGTATGTAATTGTAACGGATTCCTGCTGTGATTTCAGCCAGGATCTGATCCGAGACTTAGACCTGACCCACTGTCTGTCCAGCTGGGGGAGGACAGGTTCCGAAATTGCCCGGACGAGGCCCCAGAGAGCCATGTCTTTTATACCCGTCTGAGCAGGGGAGAACCGGCGCAGACTTCTGCGCCCAATGTGGAGGAGTTCAAGGACTGCTTTTTGCCCTTTCTGCGGCAGGGAAAGGACGTCTTGTACCTGGGTTTTTCCTCTGGACTGAGCGGGACCTATCACAATGGCGCCATGGCGGCGGAGGAACTGCAGGAGGAATTTCCAGAGGCCAAGGTCATCACGGTGGATACCCTGTGTGCCTCAATGGGACAGGGCCTTTTGGTGGACTTGGCGGTGCAGGAGAAGCGAAAGGGGAAGGACATTGAAGCGGTCCGGGACTTTGTCCGGGAGACGATTCCCCATCTGTGCCACTGGTTCACCGTCGACGACCTGATGTTTTTGTTCCGCGGCGGACGCGTGAGCCGCACGAGCGCCTGGGCGGGCACGATGCTCAATATCAAGCCGGTGCTTCACGTTGACAGCAAGGGCGCTCTTGTTCCGATGGAAAAAGTTCGCGGACGCAAGAAGTCCATCAAAGCCCTTGTCGACCACATGGAGAAAACCGCCATCGAGCCAGCATCTCAAACCGTCTTCATCACTCACGGCGACTGCATCGAGGATGTCGAACTGCTTAAGTCGGAAATAGCCGAACGCCTCGGCGTCACCGATTTCGTCGTGAACTACGTAGACCCCGTCATCGGAGCGCATTCAGGCCCGGGGACCTTGGCGCTTTTCTTTGTCGGAACGGAAAAATAACGAATCGGCGGATGCGCCTGCATCCGCCGACCCCAAAACAGCCTCCGTCTTTTTACGCTACGCCGCTCGAACCAAAGCCTCCGTTTCCTCGCTCGGTTTCATCGAGCGAGGAAACCACATTCCAAACCACCTGCTCCACTTTCTGGATGACAAGCTGGGCGATGCGATCGCCCGGGTTCACCTGGAAGACGTTGTCAGGGTCGAGATTAATCAGCGCGACCTTGAGCTCTCCACGATAATGGCTATCGATAAGGCCCGGGGTATTGAGAACGGTTACGCCTTGCTTGATAGCAAGTCCGCTACGCGGCTGAACGAAGCCCGCGTATCCTTCCGGAATGGCAATGGCGATCCCGGTCGAAACCAAGGCTCGTTCGAACGGCTTGATCTCGAGGCTCTCGATAGCACGAAGATCCATGCCGGCATCGCCAGGGTACGCGTAGGACGGAATTTCGACCCCGTCGACAAGAGCAGTCAAAGGTACGGACAGAAAATCGGTCATGGTTCTACTCCTTCATTATGCGATAAGCGCATGCACGATCATCTAGCATGCATGCAACGTGGACGGCAACATGAAAGGGCGGCTGCAGCCGCCCTTTCATCAGCTTCAAACAAATAAGACGCTTCAATGCAACAGGCAACAGTCGGCTAGTCCTCGAGTCCCCGCAGCGCCTCTTGAAACTCCTCGATAGTTTGGAAGTCCTTGTATACACTGGCAAATCGGATATACGCAACGTCATCGAGCCCCTTGAGATGCTCGAGAACAATATCACCGAGGTCTTTCGAGTTTATCTCCATACGACCCGAATTGCGCAACTCCGCCTCGATCTGGTCGATGATTTCGGATTTCTTCTCGTTAGGGATATTCGGACGCTTTGCGCAGGCGATGCTGATACCACGATAGAGTTTTTCGCGGTCGAAAACCTGGCTCGTGCCATCGGATTTGATAACGATGACGGGATTGTCGCCCATGCGTTCGTAGGTGGTGAAACGACTGCCGCATTTCAAGCATTCACGGCGACGGCGAATGGAATTGAACTCATCTGAAGGACGAGAGTCTACTACCTTCGATTCTGGATGGCCACAAGCCGGACAACGCATGAAATCCTCCTTCTGCCGCATGGCAGACTAATCAATACGGCGCCGCCTATCATACACGCTTGAAGCAGAAACACAGGGCAGGGTGTGAAATTCACGCCTTCAAACAAAAAAGAGACGGCTTCACAGCCGTCTCTTTCAGCATCTTATGAAATATATGCTATGCCTGCGCCTCCTGAGACTTCCTCTGCCTCTTGCGCTTATCCATAGAATCGATGCAGATACAGCATGCAGAATCGCCCGTGATGTTGAGAGCCGTACGCATCATGTCGAGAATGCGATCGACGCCTGCAACAAGAGCAATGCCTTCAACGGGCAGACCGACCGAGGTAAGAACCATGGCAAGCATGATCATGCCAGAACCGGGTACACCCGCCGTGCCAATAGAGGCGAGAACCGTCGTCAGCACGATGATAAGCTGCTGCTGGATAGTCAGGTCAATGCCGAAGACCTGCGCGATAAACACAGCGCAAACACCTTGGTAAATCGCAGTACCGTCCATATTGATCGTGGCGCCGAGAGGCAAGATGAAACTTGTCATTTCCTTGCTAGCGCCCATTTTACGCGTGCAGTCCATATTCATGGGAAGCGCGCCAACGGAGCTCGCCGAGGAGAAGGCGAACAGGAACGCGGGCGCAATACCGCGGAAAAACGCAATAGGGCTCATCTTCCCAAGGACTCTAACCATTCCAGAGTAGACCACAACAAGATGAGCAGCCATGGCCAGATAGGCAACAAGAATAAGCCACAGCAAAGGAAGCAGGACGTCAGGACCGTTCGACGCGATAACCGGCGTGATGAGGCCGAAGACGCCGAAAGGAGCAAAGCAGATGATGCCGTGCATGACCTTGAGGCAAACCTCGTTCATGCCCTCGACGAACCGAACGACAGGCTCCGCCTTCTTGCCGGCTGTGATAACGCCGAAGCCGAAGACTAGCGCGATAACGATAATCTGAAGCATGGTCGCATCGGCCATCGGCTGGAAGAAGTTCGACGGGAAGATATTGACAAGAGTATCAATGAAGGAAGGAGACTCCTTCGCCTCATACGTAAGCTCGGATGCAGGAAGCGTGTAGCCCCCGCCAACGTGCAAAACGTTGGCAAACAGCAAGCCGATAACAACAGCGAACGCCGTGGTGACCATATAGAAAACGACGGTCTTTCCCCCAATGGCGCCAACCTTTTTAATGTCTTGCAACGAAATGATGCCGGTCATGATCGAAAATACGACCAAAGGAACGACAATCATTTTGATGAGGTTCAAAAAGACCGTTCCGATAGGCTTGATATAGGTGTCAGCAAAATCGGGGTTCGATTGCAGCCCCAGACCGCACAGCACACCAAGGACAAGTGCGATAAAGATCCAGGTGGTAAGCGAGAGACGCTTATACCAAGGCTTCGCAGCGGCGGATTGCTCCCGCTGCTCTTTTTCGTGATGCAAAGTTGTATCAGACATGATGGTAGTCCCCTCTCGTAGTTTTTAACGGGCAAATGGTACCCGCGAGCAATGTGGAAGACGCACGAAAAGCCATCAGCGAGCAAAAATAGCCAGCGAAAGGAGCGATTACCTATCACGCGATTGTCAAACGTTAAACCGAAAACAGAGAAAGCGTGCAAATAGAGAGTAGTCCAGACTAAACCAGAAGAATGAAAAGGGAGAAGGCGAAAAGAGCGAAGGAGAAGCCCCACGACACACGTGGCGAGATGCGATATGCAGCGCTCCCTGCGGCACTTCCCTGTTCGAATTCCTCGTACATCTGAGAAACGCCGAGCGCGAGATATGCCGACTTGAGGTCTCGCGTGAAAGAGGATGATTCCTCTCCGCTCTGCAATCGACGACGATCGGCCTCGGGAACCCGGGAGCGCAATTGCGCATGTTCTTCACGGACTCTTGCAGACGAAGCCAAATCTGCGCATTTGCCAAAATCAACACGCACGACTTTAGGATTCAACGGAGACTGGCGAGGCATTTCCAAAGCGGAAGTTCCCTGTACATACGTATATGCGTTCCGATTGCCCACCGCATCCTCCAAACTCTTGCACCGAACCTTTGTTCGGATATATAATAAATCGCACAAAAGTTCGTGTCAACGTTTTTTCAAACGTTTGTTCGATATTTAAGGAGCCGTCATGACCGCCCAAGACGCGAAGAACGCGAAGAAAATCACGAAGAAGCAGAAGGCCGTGCTTGATTTCATCGCGCAGACCATCGAAGAGACAGGCATCGCTCCCACCGTGCGCGACATATGCGTAGGGCTTGGTCTTTCTTCCCCTTCCACGGTGCACGTCCATCTGAAGACGCTCGAGGAAAAAGGGTACATCCATCGCGATCCCCTCAAATCGCGCTGCATCACCGTCGTCGGCCAGGAACGCAACGTTTCCCCAGCTCCTACCGATACGACAAGCGAGCCGTCCGTCGGCCTCGGGGAGTTTTCCAACGTCGTCTCTTTGCCTGTGGTGGGAAACGTTGCCGCGGGCCTTCCTATACTCGCCGAGCAAAACGTCACCGAGACAATTCCCCTTCCGACAGAAATCGTCGGGGATTCCAGCTCGTTTCTTTTAAAAGTACGCGGCGACTCCATGGTCGAGATAGGCATCAACGACGGCGATTACGTCGTCGTCAAAGAACAGCCCACCGCTACGAACGGGGATATCGTAGTCGCCGTCATCGACGACGGCGCCACGGTCAAGCGCTTCTTCAAGGAGCGCGACCATATTCGCCTGCAGCCCGAAAACTCCAGCATGGAACCCATCATCGTGCGAGAAGACGTCATTATCGCAGGCAAGGTCGTCGCGGTGTTCCGAAGACTCTAGCGGCACATACCTGAAACATGACGAGAGCCCCATCACGGGGCTCTCGTCTTAACCATCCCCCATCCGAAACAGCGAACGTTTCGCTGGAGGAAAACCTTGCTTTAATCTGAAAGCACATACCCCTCGAACAGGGCCGTAAGGTCGTTTGGCACGCGCACCGTAAGCACCATGCCCCTTTCGCCGTACGACTCGGCAAGGACCGTGCATCGCTCATGGGCGATAGAGACAACATCGCCGCGCGAATACGGCACGAGCACTTCCATGACTTTCTCACTCGCGGAGGCAGCGCGACCAATGGCCTCTATCAGAGAATCAGTCCCCTCTCCGGTTTCCGCGGAAACGAGCACCGCCGAAGGGTAGCGTGCAGAAAGCGCCGCACGAACCGAGGGTTCCACGAGATCGATTTTGTTGAAGACGAGTATGCGGGAAATCCCTTGCGCGTCGATTTGCTCGAGTGTGTCTTCAACGGCGCGCATCTGCGTGTCGCGCTCATCGGAAGACGCGTCGACCACGTGAAGAATCAGATCGGCGCCTCGAATCTCGTCAAGCGTGCTTTTGAACGCTTCAACAAGTGTAGTCGGAAGCTTCTGGATGAATCCGACCGTATCCGTAAGCGTGACCTCCCTGCCTTCAGGAAGGACGAGCTTGCGGGTGGTGGAATCGAGCGTTGCGAACAACTTGTCGTAGCTGAGAACATCGGAACCCGAAAGCCGGTTGAGCAGGCTCGATTTGCCGGCGTTGGTATAGCCCGCTTCAGCGACTTTGAAAACGCCCGATGCGTATCGGGCGCTGCGCTGCGTTTGACGCATGCGAGACACCTGCTCGAGCTCGCGGCGAATGGACGTTATACGCTTGCGCACCATGCGGCGGTCAACCTCAAGCTGGCTTTCGCCCTCGCCGAATCGAGACCCGACGCCGCCGCCCATGCGATTGCTCGCAAGGTGCGCCCACATGCCGCGAAGACGGGGAAGAAGGTACTGATTCTGCGCAAGGCGAACCTGCAGCCTGCCTTCTTTCGTGGCGGCATGAAGCGCGAAGATATCGAGGATGAGCGCCGTTCGGTCGATCACCTTGACGTCGCGCGGCATGGCCTTTTCGAGGTTGCTTTGCTGCGATGGGGTCAATTCCTCATCGAAGATAACGACATCCGCTGCGAAAGAGCGGCACAAATCGGCGATCTCCTCCGCCTTGCCCGACCCGACAAACGTCCGGGGGTTTGGGGCGTCAAGACGCTGCGAGACGGTTGCGACGACAACCGCGCCTGCCGTATCGGTCAGGCGCGCAAGCTCAGCAAGCGACGATTCGAGAAGCGATTCGGAAGCATCTTTGTAGTCGATGCCGACGAGAACGGCCCGTTCGGCGTCGCCCGTAAAACTTTCTTGAGACATATCAGCAAACGACACAGGTCCTCCTCCGGTCATCGATGAAATATCGCCTTCGCCGTGATGGAGCGCAGTCGCTCCGAAATCTTGAAGCGGCGCAAGAGCCCCTCGTCAGCCCTCGTACGAGTCCAGGAGCACCATGGCGTCGTCGACGATTCGGGGCACATCGGCATCGTCGGCATCGATCCACGCAATGCGGTCGTCCTTGCGCCACCAAGTTCGCTGGCGCTTCGCATAGCGACGCGTAGCGAGCTTTATCTCGTCGATCGCCGCGTCGAGCGTGCATTCTTCTCTCAATGCGGCGACGATTTCTTTATACCCTATGGCCTCGCGCGCGGTGAGCGCGGATTCGAAACCCTGCGACAGCAAGAATTCGACTTCTTCGACAAGTCCGCGTTCAACCATCGCATCGACGCGTTCGTCGATGCGGCGCTTCAAAAGCTCGGGATCAACCGCCAATCCGACGAAAACCGCGGGCACGAATTGAGCCATATGGGAGAACCCCTCATGCTGGCGGGCATATGTCGTGCCTTCAAGCTCGATCATCTCGAAGGCGCGTATGACGCGACGCGTGTTGTTAGGATGGATAAGATCGGCACTCTCGGCATCGACCCTGGCAAGCTCTTCCCAGAGAGCTTGCGCTCCGTGCTCTTCGAGAAAACGCTGATACGCCATTCGAACCGGGTTCTCGACCTGCTCGCCATGGGGGAAGTTGTAATCGTCAATCGCGGCTCGGACATACAGCCCCGTACCACCCGCAAGAACGCTCGTCTCCCCTGCACGATCGGCCCTCTCGAACAGATTGCGCGCATATCGTTGAAACAAGGCGGCGGAATACGCCTCGCCCGGGTCGCAGATATCAATGCCGTGATGCACGACCTTGCGGTCGGCGGGAAGAATCTTTCCCGTTCCTATGTCCATACCGCGATAGATTTGCATGGAGTCGGCCGAGATGACCGAGGCGCCGAGGCGTAGGGCCATCTCCTGCGCAACGTCTGTTTTCCCCGAAGCCGTCGGACCGACGACGCAGACGACGGGCCGCTCGAGCGGAAGGGCGTATTCAGAATTAGTCACGCAGCATCGCCCCGGAAAGATACCATGCCTTTGCCGCATCGATGCGAACGGGGACGACAGTTCCTACGATGTCATCGATGCGCACCCCTTCGGGAAGCGGCGCGTGCACGGTGATATTATGCGGGCTGTGGCCAGCCAAAACGCGTTCGTCGCGCTTCGATGCGCCCTCCACGAGCACGTCGACGGTTCTCCCCACAAACCTCTGGTTCTGGACGAAGGCGTTCTCCTGGACAAGGTCGACCAGAGAGTCGAACCTGCGCTGTATAACCTCATGCGGCGTATCGTCTTGCATGGAAGCGGCAGGCGTACCTTCTCGTCGCGAGTAGATGAAGGTGAAGACCTGCGAATACCCTACACGTTCGACCAAGTCATAGGTTGCCTGAAAATCCTCTTCGGTCTCTCCAGGAAAGCCCACGATGATGTCGGTCGAAAGCGAGATATCGGGATTGACCTTGCGAACCTCCTCTATAAGCCCGAGATAGTGCTCGGCGGTGTAGCGACGGTTCATGGCCTTGAGTATCGCGTCGCTTCCCGACTGGACCGGCAGATGGAGGGACGGCATGAGGTTGTCAAGAGAGCCGTAGAGCTCTATAACCTCGCGCGTCAAATCCTTCGGGTGCGACGTTGCGAACCGAAGACGCTCCACACCCGTTTCCGACACGCCGCGCAAAACATCCGCAAAACGAGGCTCGCCGTACAGGTCGCGACCGTACGAATTGACGTTCTGGCCGAGAAGGGTGATTTCTTTCACGCCGTCCGCGACAAGGCCGCGCGCCTCTTCGACCACGTCTTCGAGCGCACGAGAGCGCTCGCGCCCGCGCACATATGGCACGATGCAATATGTGCAGAAATTATTGCAGCCCACCGTGATCGGCAGCCAGGCCGACCAAGGATGCACACGCTTCGACGGAAGCTCAGTGGAAAACGATGTGGAGGAATCCAGCACCTCGACCTGATGGCCTCCCTGGGCGATGGCCGCTTCGATCAAAGATACGAGATGCTCGATATTCTGAGTTCCGAACACGACATCGACATGAGGAAGCGCCTCGGGGAGCTTTTCGGCGTCGCGCTGTCCAATGCACCCACCGATGCATACGATGCGCTTCGAGAGCTCGCTGTCTTGCGGAAGGGGGATATTTTTGATGGATGCGACCTGGCCCATGAGACGGACATCCGCCGCCTCGCGGATGCAGCAGGTCACGAAGATGGCGATTTCGGCCTGCTCCACCGAGGAGACCTGCACTGCCCCGTGCGATTCAAGCATGCCGGCGATGCGCTCGGAGTCATGCTCGTTCATCTGGCAGCCGTACGTATACAGGCAGAATGTCTTTTGGGAAAGCATGGGCATAAGAGCTCCTTTTCAAGAGGCGCGCAGCCCCTCTGTAAACGAGCATCGCCGGCGCAGAGACGAAAACGCGTCAAGAACGAGGCTCGACGCTGAAGCGAATGGCCGTGCGATACTCTCCGTCAATGACAATGTTAGCAAAAGAAGGCACGCAGACGATTTCGATGCCGACGGGAGAAAGAAAACCGCGGGAGATGGCTATGGCCTTCACCGCCTGATTGACCGCGCCCGCGCCGACCGACTGGATTTCGACGCACGAGCCGTCTTTTATCATTCCCGCGATAGCCCCGGCGACCGAAGCGGCGGATGATTTCGATGAAACTTTCAAACAGCCTATCTGAGGCTTCTCGTTTTCCAGAGGCATGTTAGTCCTTTGATACGATGTTTAAGGTGTGTTTGATGAGCCTATTGGCATGCCTTGCGACCTTGTAGTCACGAAAAGTCATTGTACTACAGCTGCTTGCGTACGGGAAATGTCACATACAATCTATCGCGTGAAATCCGCACGGAAGGCTCTGTATCCGATTCAAGAAAATAGGCTTCGGCCAGCGTCTTCCAGGCCTGGCGAAGGGAGCATTTGAACTCCGCCATGTCCTCTTCGGCGATTCTCAACCCGCGAAAGTCTTGCGAAAGATCCACGGTGGAACCCTTCTTCTCAAGAGAGCGACCGTCTTGCTCCTTCGAAAGCGTTGCAAGATAGGGATCGAGCGGAAAGACCTCACCCTGCAATATCCGATAGGCGCTTCGCAAAGAAATATCCAGACCGATCGACCGAGCGCTTTCCGCAAGGGATTCCGCATCAAGGCACAGCGAAAGTCTCTTCGAAACGGGAGCATCCTGGGGCGCAAGCCCATCGGCAACGGGAGAACGGGCGAATCGCTCGCCGTAGGCATACATGGTCGCGGCGATCTCAACCGCGCTTCCACAGAAGACCGTGCACGCCCCCTGCGTCGAGAGCGCGAACTCGGCAACGCATCGCACGATATTGTGGGGCCCCGAAGCAAGCGCCCAAAGACCGTCTTCGCCCCGAGCGAGAAGAGGGGGCGTGCTCTGGTCCTTTCGCTCGCGCACCGAAGCAGTATCGAACACGACGGAAAAAGCCGCTCCCCCTTGTTCCGTCGATGCTGCGACGCGCGCTTCTTCGGCGTTCTCTTTGATTGAATACAACGCCATGCCACGGCCATGCACGCCCCAGTTGTCCGAACTGAAAGAATCGAGCTTCGATGTGACGCGCGGCTCGAAAATCGCATCATGCATGTCCGCAGGCAGGCCGTCGCCATCGTCGATCACAACGATGCGGCGAAGCGATCCGCTTTTACTCGTAGCAAGGAAGATGAAACGAGCGTTGGCGTCGCGCGCGTTGCGAAGCATTTCTATGACGGCATCTTCGACGCAGCGTATGTCCTGCTTCGCCTGGCGTCTTTCGGCCTCGGACACCTTGAGCCTGACGAAACCGTGTCCGAGGTCGCTCTCCACGCGAAAAGGCGATTTCGGAGCGACGCGTTCGACAAATGCCGCCAGGTCGTTTTCGATCATCTGATACCGCCTTTTCTTTTGCTCAAAGCGCCAGAATCAATCCCGCCGCAATCTCTCTCGTTCTGCCGTAACCCCCGTTAATAAAAAAGCGCGCCTGCCGAAGCAGACGCGCTTTTGCAGCGAGATTATTTCGCGTAATCCACCGCGCGGCTTTCGCGAATGACGACGACCTTCACCTGGCCGGGATACTGCATCTCGTCTTCGATCTGCTTCGCGATATCGTGCGCAAGGACGACCGCTGCAGCTTCGTCGACCTGATCGGGTACGACCATGACGCGAATCTCGCGACCCGCCTGCATGGCGTACGTACGCTCGACGCCTTTGTGGGCATTGGCGATCTCTTCAAACTTCTCGAGACGCTTGATGTAGCTCTCGAGGCTTTCCTTGCGAGCCCCAGGACGAGCGGCGGAGACGGCATCGGCCGCCTGGACCAAGACGTCAAGAACGCTGTTGGGCTCGACGTCGGCATGATGGGCTTCGATGGCGTGCACGATTTCTGGTTTTTCTCCGAAGCGGCGAGCAAGGTCGGCACCGATGACGGCGTGCGGGCCCTCGATTTCGTGATCGATTGCCTTGCCGAGGTCGTGAAGCAGGCCGGCGCGCTTGGCGGGAACGGGATCGAGGCCAAGCTCGGCGGCCATAACGCCGCAGAGATAGGCGACCTCGAGAGAGTGGTTCAAGACGTTCTGCCCGAACGACGTGCGGAAACGCAGACGACCAAGCGTGCGAACGAGCTCGGGGTGCAGGTCATGAATGCCGACATCGAAGGTCGCCTGCTCTCCAGCCTCTTGAACCTGCTGGTTGACCTGCTTTTCCGCCTTGGCGTACATCTCCTCGATACGCGCAGGATGGATGCGACCGTCTGCAATGAGGTTTTCCATGGTGACGCGACCGACCTCGCGACGAACGGGATCGAAGCAGGAGATGGTAACGCACTCGGGGGTATCGTCAATCAGAAGGTTAACGCCGGTGAGCTGCTCGAAGGAGCGGATGTTTCGACCTTCGCGTCCGATGATGCGGCCCTTAAGATCGTCTGAGGGAATATGGATGGTCTTCACCGTCGTTTCGGCGGAATGATCGGCGGCAACGCGCTGGATGGCAAGACTCAAAATCTCGCGAGACTTCTTGTCCGCCTCGAGTTTCGTGCGCTGCTCCGCCTCGCGGATGATGGCGGCGCTTTCGTGGGTGACCTCGTCGCGGAGACTGTCGAGAAGCTCTCGCTTCGCCTCGTCGGGAGTCATACCGGCAACGCGCTCGAGCTGGACGTTGACCTCCTGCATGGCGCTCTTCAAATCGCGCTCGCGACGCTCGACCTGTCCCTGCATGGAAGAAAGCTGGTGTTCGCGCGCATCGAGGGATTCGACGCGGCGATCGAGAGATTCCTCGCGCTGGTTGATGCGGTTCTCGGCGTTGCGAACCTCGCGCATACGCTCTTTGTTCTCGGCCTGAGCCTCCTGCTTCATCTTGAGGACCTCGTCCTTTGCCTCAACGACCGCTTCGCGACGCAGCGTTTCAGCCTGACGTTTCGCATCGCTGACAAGCTGCTCGGCCTCTTCGGCGGCCTTTTTGCTCGAAGCGTTGACGAGGTAGCGGGAGATAACGAAACCGACGGCGACGCCAACAACGGCGACGACGATAAGCCATAGCATTTCGGGCATCGGCTTCCCCTTTCTTGTTCTTTTTTAGACAAAACTATATATCGGTGTACCGGAAATAAAAAAAGCCGGGCATAAACACCTGGCATGAGCGAAGCGCATGGAACGACAAAAGCATGCATATGCGATTGTTTATATCGAAAAGCATCGGACATTCGATGCGAATACACTCAAGCTTTCCCTATGATACACCGACACGTCAAAGAACGCGCCCAGTTCCTCAAAAAACTCCTTCATGTTTCGCATAGCGCCGTGCCGCAGCAAAGACTACGTCCGGGGAATAGCCGCGAGCAGCGAGTTTCCGGCACGCGGCAGCATAGGTGTTCTTCGAGCGAGGGGGTTTGCGACAGAGAAAGCCGAAAGCGCGTTCTTCCTCCGAGGCTCCATCGTCGGTGCCGAAGTATTCGTCCGGCCAACCGGCAAGCCGACGGGGGTCGATACCGTAGCGATTCAGCTCTTCCTCTATACCCGCGCGACCCCTGTCTTGGGACACCCTAGAGCGAATGAGGATATCCGCATAGCGAAGATCATCCACCATGCCGCACGAGACGGCCCGAGCGATAGCGCTCTGCGCATCCTGCTCCGAAAACCCGTCTTGCGCAAGGCGTCCCGCAAGCTCGCTGGTGCACCGCTCACGGGAGGCCACCAGGCGAGAAATGCGAGAAAACGCCTTCTCTTCCCCCTCCGGCACGACCGGAGCAAGGGGCTCATGCACAAGCGTCGATAAAAATACCTCGTCGATAATCGGCATGATTCACCCCTTGCTTGACTAGACGGACCGCAACCTGCATTACTCGGACTGAGATTCGTCAGGACGAGCGCTAGGGATATCGAAGTGCTCACGCACCTGGGCCTCGAGTTCGTCGCGCAAATCCGGATTGGTGCGCAAAGTCTCCTTTGCCGCTTCCCTGCCCTGACCGAGACGTTGTTCGCCATAGGTGTACCAGGCGCCGCTTTTCTTCACTACGCCGGCTTCGACGCCCATGTCCACGATGCAGCCTTCGCGAGAAATGCCCGTTCCGTACATGAGGTCGAATTCCGCCTGACGAAACGGCGGTGCCACTTTGTTCTTGACGACCTTGGCACGAACACGATTGCCCACAGGCTCGTTTCCTTTGTTTTTAAGCGTTTCGATACGACGAATGTCGATACGAACGCTCGAGAAGAACTTCAAAGCACGGCCGCCCGTCGTGGTTTCCGGATTGCCGAACATGACGCCGATTTTCTCGCGCAGCTGGTTGATGAAAATACATGTCGTGTTCGACTTCGAGAGAGACCCGGCAAGTTTTCGAAGGGCCTGGGACATGAGACGCGCCTGCAGGCCTACGCTGCTGTCTCCGATTTCCCCCTCGATTTCGGCACGAGGCACGAGGGCCGCAACGCTGTCTATGACGATGGCGTCGATAGCGTTGGAGCGCACGAGCATGTCGCAAATCTCAAGCGCCTGCTCTCCTGTATCGGGCTGGGAGATAAGGACTTCGTCTATATCGACCCCGAGACGGGCTGCATAGGTGGGGTCGAGCGCATGTTCTGCATCGATGAAGGCGACGACGCCTCCGAGCGCCTGGGCCTCGGCGAGAATCTGAAGGGCAAGCGTGGTTTTGCCGCTTGATTCAGGACCGAAGATCTCGACGATGCGCCCGCGGGGAACGCCGCCGATACCGAGCGCCGCATCAAGAGGGAGAGCGCCCGTAGGTATAACGCCTACCTCGAGGTTCTGGCCCCCTTCCCCTAGCTTCATGATGGAGCCTTTGCCGAATTTATGCTCGATCTGGTCGGTAGTGAGCTTCAGCGATTTTTCTAGATCTTGGTTCATTGCCGCTCCTTGGTTCGGCCTTGCGACCGCACGATATTGAGATCGCCTTATTATTGCGAACATTTGTTCTTGTGTCAATCATCCATAGTGAAACATAGCGAATGACTGGCATTATCTAACCACGTCTTCCTTGGCGCCTTCACGAAAAAAATCCGCCTGCGCTTTGCGAGCTTAGGCGGATTTTTCTTCCCGAATCAAAACGGAATCTCATTCGATCCTAATCCGTAGCCTTCTCGAGCATTGCGCAAAGCGCGGCTTCGACGGTCTGCGCGCGAACGGCGTCCCTGTCGCCTTCGAAATGATAAAGCCGAGCAGCCGTGCCTTGCACGCATGACACACCGACCCATACCGTGCCCACAGGCTTGCCAGCAACGGCGCCGCCGGGACCTGCGATGCCCGTCACGGAAACCGCGATATCGGCGCCGAGCGCTTCACGCGCCCCTTTCGCCATCGCGCACGCGGTCTGTTCGCTCACCGCTCCGTACTCGCTCAAAACTTCCTCGGGCACGCCGAGGGAATCGCGTTTGACCTCGTTCGCATAGCTGACGATGCCGCCAAGCACCGCCTCGGAAGAGCCGGGGACGTCGGTCAGCGCAGCCGCGATAAGACCGCCCGTGCAGCTTTCGGCCGTCGCCAGGGTCAAAGAGCGCTCGCGGGCCGCATCGATCACGCGCTGAGCCACGCTCACTTCGTTTTCGACGATGCTTTCAGACGCAGTGCGCTTCGGCCTGAACCCGATCAGATGGCGCGCCTTCGAGACGTAATCGACCATAGAGACCACGGTGAGAACGAGGGCGATGAGCATGACGAACCAGCTCAGGGCGTATACGGCAAGATAGACGGACTCTGAAGCGTCATGCAGAACAGGGCTTTCCTTGACCACGAAAAGCACGATGGCGATCATTTGAAAGACGGTCTTGAATTTGCCGTACCACGAAGCGGCGATTACCTCACCTTTGCTTGCGGCCACCATGCGCACGCCCGAGACGATGAATTCACGGGCCACGATGAGCAGAACGACCCAGCTTGGCAAGGCCCCTAGCTCGATCAGCACGAGCAAAGCCGCCGTCACCAAGATTTTATCCGCCAGAGGGTCCATGAACTTGCCGAAGTCGGTCACCTCGTTGCGCTTTCGGGCGAGATAGCCGTCGAGCCAATCCGTGCACGAGATTACGACGAAAATTCCCGCCGCGATCCATGCCTTCCACACGTCGAGCTCCGCAAAACCGATCCACTCGGGCCAAGGGCTGATGATGGCAACCACGAAAACGGGCACGAGACAGATGCGGACCATGGTGATGATATTCGCCGGGGTCATGATGGACTCGGCGGCTTTAGGAGCGTTATTCCCCATGGACAACCTCCCCTTCCATCTCATAGACAAGCGTATCCTCTATGCGCGCCTTGACGACATCCCCGATGGTGCCTTCTTCAAGATATACAACGCCGTCCACTTCGGGAGCCTGGCACATCGCGCGGCCGAAAAGCTGGCCGTCCTCTTCGCGACCGAGCACCAAAACGTCCATGGTCTTGCCGATACGCGCTGAGACATGCGATTCCCCGATAGCGTCGCTTATATCCCTGATACGCTGAGCGCGCTCGATCTTGATCTCTTCGTCAACTTGACCGGAAAGATCCGCCGCACGAGTGCCTTCCTCCCGAGAGTACGGGAACACGCCGACGTAGTCGAAT
>ERZ825896.2718-NODE-2718-length-16319-cov-5.471409_pt1 | contig 16319 bp, 11 predicted proteins | sample MGYA00519858_ERZ825896 | MGnify/ENA primary metagenome ERZ825896 (study PRJEB31778, sample SAMEA3449214) | human gut metagenome | biome: human gut; feature: human-associated habitat; material: faeces | place: United Kingdom | collected 2010/2012 ...
CTGGTCAAGGAGGGCGAGATGGCCTCTCACCAGACCGCTACCATCACCAGCGAAATGGGCTATCTCTACCTGTATGATCGTCCGTCCAGCAGCTATGGCGAGAACCTGGGCCGCTATGAAAACGGCGAAAAGGTGTATATTCTCAAGTGGCGCTACAACAGCAACTATGCCAAGGTGAAGACCGAGGACGGCAAAACCGGCTATACCCAGATGAGCCGCCTGACGCTGAACTGAGCAAACGGCTACTGACAGCCTGATAAACCTAAAACCGTGATATGAAACGTGCCCCTTCCGGCGTGCCGGAGGGGGCACGTCTTTTTTGCGTGGAAAACACTTTAGCGATGGCAGTGAAATCAATGCTTGCCAAGTAGATAACAAGCAAGGTGCAACGGCATTATTCATGCACTGTATCATCATTATTATCCATGAAGAGGAAGTCAACGAGGGGCATCGCTTTTATCATCCAGCTATGTAAGCGAAACAGCAAGAGTTGCTTAGAAAAGAGCTTGTTACAGCTAACACGTTAATCAGCGGACAGCGTCTTTGAACTTTGCTTAGAGAGAAGATAGACAGTTGCGTATAGCATAGCTGCTGTAGATTGAGGTGAATGGTATGGTGTTTCAGACAAAAATGCCGGGGGCAGTCTTTTTTAAGACTGCCCCCGGATTGAATATTATTGCTTATTCAGCGGGGATGAAGGCGGGGATTTCGCCGGTGGACACAACGATACCGGATACATAACCGATGCCGCAGGCGTCCGCGTCGGCGTTGGAGCCCAGACGGTTGGTGCCGTGCACGCCGCCGGTGACTTCGCCGGCCGCGTAGAGGCCTTCGATCGGCTGGCCGTAGATGTCCAGCACGCGGGTCATGGTGTCGATGACCAGACCGCCCATCGTGTGGTGCACAGACGGGAACTGCGGCAGCGCGTAGTACGGGCCTTCCTCGATCTTGACCATGGTGGAAGCCATGACCTTGTGGAAATCGAGATCCTCGCCGTTGTCGATGTAGCCGTTGTGCTTCTCGATGGTGGCCTTCAGGTTGTCGCCGGTGACGGTCGGGAACATGCCCTTAACCTCAAAGCCGTTGATCTTCTCGGCCAGCTCGTCAAGCGTGTCCGCCTTCAGGATGCGGCCATCGGCGATACCGGCTTCGATTTCTTCCGGACGGACGTAGCCAGCGACGACCGGCTCGGTGAAGATGGCATAGGTGGAGACGAAGCCGGTGTTGACGGCAGCGTTCGCGCAGACGTCGCGGCGGTCGCCCTCGTTGACGTAACGGTTGCCGTTGTAATCAACGTAGATGACGCCGTAGGACGGGCCGGTGAACGGCCACACCGCGTACTTATCCAGAACGCCGGTGTTCGGGTCCGCCCACGGATAACGCTGGATGTTGCTCATCTGGGTGGTGTTCGCGCCGATCGCCTGCGCAAGGTAGATGCCCTCGCCGGTGGACGCGGCCTTGATGTTGGTGGTCGGCAGTTCTTCCGTCAGATACGGAACCTGCGTCTCACGCATCTGGACGTTCGCGGAGAAGCCGCCGGTCGCCATGATGACGCCCTTCTTGGCCTCGATGGTCTTGTAGCCGTCCGCGGTCGCAACGCGGATACCGACAACGCGGTTCGCCTCGTCGCGGGTGCGGTAGATTTCAACCATCTTGGTTTCCAGCTCGATGGTCGCGCTGGTTTCCTTCAGCATCTTGAGCTGCAGGTTGGTGATGTCTGAACCGACCTGGTTCTCGGTGACGTAGGTGCGGTAGCCGTAGTGTCCGCCCGGACGAGCCAGCGTCTCGCGAATCTGGAGACCGTTGTCCAGCAGCAGATCAAAGTAGACCGGGGAAGCGTAGACCATCTCGCGCACCAGCGCCGGGTTGCTCATGTTGTCGCCGCCCTTGATGGTGTCTTCGATGTGCTTCTCGGCGGTGTCCGGCTCGAGACCCAGCTTCTGCTGGAGATCGGCGGCGCGCTTGGAGGTGTAAGCGGCATACTGGCCGCCGTTGATGGCGCTGTTGCCGCCGGTGGTGGAGAGCTTCTCAACCAGCACGACGCTGCTGCCGGCCTTCTCCGCAGAGTAAGCCGCCGCAAGGCCCGCGAAACCGCCGCCGACGACGACGACGTCATAGCTCTCGTCCCACTTCTCCGGCACTTCGACGGAGCCCATGGTCGGGAAGTAATCCGGCGCGGCGACTTCCTTCGCCTCGACCGGCTTCTTGAAATCCTCGACGTTCGCGCCGGCCTCGACCAGAGCCGCCTCAACAGCCTTGAGGATGCCCTCGGAGGTGCGGGTCGCGCCGCTGACGGTATCTACCGCCAGAGACTGCGCTTCCAGAATCGCGGCGGGCATCTTCTCCAGCGCCGGCCAGCCGGGAGCGGTCTCGTTGTAAGCGGTCACCTTGATGTCCTCAATCTTGCTCTCGGACACGGTCACGTCCACCGTCAGGCCGTCGTACATGCCGCGGGCGACTTCCGTGTAGGTGCCGGGCTTCATGCCCTCGGCCACCGCCGCCGTGAAGCTGGAAGCCAGCAGGCAGACGCAAGCCAGAGAAGCGATCCATTTCTTGTTCATTCTTTTTTCTCCTTTCCGATGTAAACACGTTCGGAACTCCTGACATCATTGTACATGAATTTATGCGTTTCATCACTCGAAAGGAGGAAATGAATCATTCGAAAAACAGAAATTTAACGATCACGCCGTCCCGTTCGGCCTTGCAATCCACCCGCTCGTGTCCTTTTTCACAAGTTCATCGGCATAGACCGCGCTGCTCCGCGCCAGCGCGCGGGCGGCGGGCTTGAGCGTTTCGTAGTTCTTGTAGACGATATTTTCCCACGCCCAGATCGGGTCTTCATCCATATCGAGCCTGACTAGCCCGTAAGCGTCGTGGTAATGCTGCGCGGCGCAGTGCGGCGCAAGCGTCATCGCGCCCTCCTTGCGCACCTGCTCCACCACGAGCTGAACGCCGCCCAAAAACGTCGTCTTGCTCAGGTGAATCCCCATCTTTTCCAGCATCGGCAGGAACTCGCCGACAAAGCAGCATGTATCGTGCGGGTACATGAACTGCATGCCCTCCAGCGCCTCGTATTTCAGCCCCTTCTTCTGCGCCAGCGGATGATCCCACGACACCATGATATACACCGGCTCGCGATACAGCGGCACCGCCCGCAGCCCGCTGACCACGCCGGGGCGCGTGGTGTAGAAAAAGCCGATATCCAGCATATCCGAGCGGATCAGCGCCGGAACGCCCGCGTTGTGCGTCATCATCATGTTCAGCCGGGTTTCGGCGTGCGCGGTATGGAATTGCTCAAACAGCGCGAGCAGACTGTTGCCGATGTTGATTTCGCACCCGCCGACGCTGACCGTGCCCTCCAGCTTCTCCGCCGGGCAGACGCTGTCCAGCGCCAGATAATAGTGCTCCACCATGCGGTTGGCATGCACCAAAAACGCCTCGCCCTGCTGGGTGAGCGCGAGCTGGCGGCCCGTTTTGCAGAAAAGCGGCGCGCCAACCTCCTGCTCCAGCATTTGGATATGCTTAAAAAGTGTGCTCGGCGCATATTGAAGCTGCTCCGCCGCCTTTTGATAGTTGAGCGTCTGGGAGAGCGTAATCATGGTCAGAAGCTGTTTGATATCCATGGTTGTAACGTCCTTTTCCGGTCGATGGTGCACGATTCGTTAATAATCTGTCTATATACATTCTATCCTCCCGCTCCCCAAATTGCAACCATAAAGTGCCGAAAGGTCAGCCGACTTTCTTTTTTTCGCGTCCGCCAAAGGCCGCAGAGCGTCAAAAAAACGGACATGGGATTCGTTACCCGCATGTCCGTTCTTATTCTGATTTACTTCCTGCGTCTGAGCATGAAGCAGGCCGCCGCGGAAACCGCCAGCGCCACGCCCCAAAGCAGAACGGGGCTTTCATCGCCCGTCTTCGGCAGGTTTTCCGCGCTGGGGAGCTTTTTCCACTCCGCCGTGAGCGTCATATCTCCCGTGGCGGTGATGTTGACTTTTCCGTCTTCTCCGGCCGGATAGCTGTTCCCCTTCTCGTCCTTCCAGCCTGTGAACAGATGCCCTTCCTTTGTGGGCGCTTCGAGGGTGACGGTCGTGCCCTTTTGCACCGTTTGGCTTCCGCTGCCGCCTTTGCCGCCGTTCGCGTCGATTTCGATGCGCACCGGGCTTGCTTTATACGAAGCGACGAGCGACAATGCGCCTTTTAGCGGTTCTGCGCCATCCACATTCACCGGCACGCCGCTTTCAGAGGGCGTATATCGCGGGTTGTCGTCCTTATACCAGCCGTCAATGTTTATGCCGCTGTCGAGATAGGTCGCGCCCATGTTCGCGGCGTCGGGCAGTGCGATTGAAGAAGTACTACCATCCAGACAAATATCTGCGCCGTGTCCTTTTGCCTGATTGTTGTAAATCCGGTTTGATCCGTCGGAAACAACCATCGACACACTGTCCAAATAAATACCGCCGCCGATACCGCCATTACCAATTTTTGTTTGATACGCTTCATTGCCAATAACCTTCCAGTTTGTTATCGCTATAATCGTTGAACTGTTCAGCGCCACGCCGCCGCCATATGTTGCTTTGTTGTTTTCGATTGTGCCGCCGCTGATGGTAATGGTTGAATTATATGCATATAAACCGCCGCCCATACCTGCATCTGACGTAGTACATCCGCTGATTGTGCCGCCTTCGATGGTGATGGTTGAATTCTTCGCATACAAACCGCCGCCATAACCATTCACTGCCTTACATCCGCTGATTGTGCCGTCTTTGATGGTGACGGTTGAATTGTCCGCATACAAACCGCCGCCCGCGTTCGCCTCACATTCGCTGATTGTGCCGCCTTCCATGATAAATCTTGATCCATTCTTAAGAGAGACGCCGCCATATTTACCTTTACAATTTTGAATCACACCGCCATGCATGTTAAAAACTGAATTTTCTTCAAGCACTACGCAGGCCTGGTCCACTTGCTGCCTATTTTGCAGCGTCACATTTTCGTACATATACGCGGTTGCCCCTCCTGATACAGTTATAAAGGCACCCTTTGCATTTCCGTCAATCGTCAGCTTTTCGGCATAACCTTCCGCGCCCAAATTCAGGACAGTTTCTCCTCCTGTCACCTTAATTCCTGCGCCCGAATTAACGGTAATCGTATTACCTTCGCCCTTGATGGTCGTCGTGCCGCGTCTCAATGTATATTCGGTAGTATCGCCTTCCAAGGTGAAACCATTCATCAAAATGATCTCGTTTTCATTATCATCGCTGGAATTATTAATCGTTTCAATCGCTTTTTTAAAACTACGGCCGTCTGAGACATAATGCGAATTCGTCTCCGCCATGGCGCGCGGCGCCGCCAGCGCCAGCATGCAGACCGCTATGCCCAGCGCCTTCCAAATCTTCCTGTTCATCGCTTTCTGCCTTTCCTTCGATTCATTGTTTTCCTATATGCAGCCGACAAAATGGATACGGACATCATAGCATATCGACATTCTTTTTTCAATCTGTTTTATTCGGTTCTTCACGAATCTGGAATTCATAATTCCGTACAAATTCAAATAACGCGCCCGCATTTTATCCCCTCGTTTTGCGCGCCCGCGTTATATAAAAAGCGCCCTCCCGTTTTTCGGGAAAGCGCCGTGTATTCGCTTTTACAGCATACTCGCCAGAAACGCCTTGAGCCTTTCGGTCTTCGGCGCGCCGAGCACGTCCTTGGGGTCGCCGTGCTCGCAGATCACGCCCTGATCCATGAACACGACCTCGCTGGCCACCGCGCGGGCAAAGCCCATCTCGTGGGTGACGACCAGCATCGTCAGCCCCTCCTGCGCGAGCTTCTGCATGACGGAGAGCACCTCGCCGACCATCTCCGGGTCAAGCGCGCTCGTCGGCTCGTCGAAAAGGATGACCTCCGGGTCCATCGCCAGCGCGCGGGCGATGGCGACGCGCTGCTTCTGCCCGCCGGAGAGCTGGCGCGGCTTGGCGTTGATGTAGGCGGACATGCCGACCTTTTCGAGGTACTTCATCGCGTTTTCAACGCTCTGCTCGCGGGTGCGGTGCAGCACCTTCATCTGGCCGGTGACGCAGTTGTTCAGCACATCCATGTTGCCGAACAGGTTGAACTGCTGAAAGACCATGCCGACCTTGGCGTGGTAGCGCGGCATGTTGACCGCGCCGGAGAGAATATCCTCGCCGTGGTAGAGAATCTGCCCCTCGTCCGGCGTTTCGAGCAGGTTGATGCAGCGCAGCAGCGTCGATTTGCCCGAGCCGGAGGAGCCGATGATGCAGGTCACCTCGCCCTTGTTGGCGGCAAAATCCACGCCCCGCAGCACCTCGTGGTCGCCGAAGGCCTTTTTGATGCCCCTGACCTCAATCACACGTTCCATCTCTTGACGGCCTCCTTTTCGTTTTCGACGGATACCTTGATATCCGCGCGGCTGTCGCTCTGCGAGCCGTGAATGACGTAGTTATCCGGGCCGTCCATCTTCTTTTCCACCGCGCGCAGGACGGCGCTGACGCTCAGCGTCAGAATGAGGTAGATCACCGCGATGATGAAATAGACCTCGAAGTAGCGGTAATACGTGCCCGCGGCGCTCTTCGCCTGGAAGAACAGCTCGGAGACGGAGATGACGTTGAGCACGCTGGAATCCTTGATGTTGACGATCAGCTCGTTGCCCACGGAGGGGAGAATGTTGCGGATGGCCTGCGGCAGAACCACCGTCGTCATGGTCTGCCAGTGGGTCATGCCGATGGCGTGCGCCGCCTCGAACTGCCCCTTATCGACGGAGACGATGCCGCCGCGGATGATTTCGGCCATATACGCGCCGGTGTTGATGGAGATGATGAAGATGGCCGCGAAGGTCGTATCCATGTACACGCCCGCGTACTGCGCGCCGTAGTAGATCACGACGGCCTGCACGATCATCGGCGTGCCGCGAAACACCTGAATGTAGACGTTCATCAGGAGCTGCGCCAGCCTGAGCAGCCCGCGCCGGAGGGTCACGCCGACGTTCGAGCCGGTTTTCTTCTTCTCCGGCAGGGCGATGGTGCGGATGATGGCCACCAGCAGGCCGAGCGCGAAGCCCAGCGCCGTGCCCGTCAGCGCAATCAGCAGGGTCATGCCCGTTCCGCGCAGGAACAGCATCCCGTATTTTTCCAGCAAAAAGGCCACCCAGCCAAAGAAGGATGTAGAAGCGTTCGGCATTTTGTTTTCTCCTTTGGGGTACGTCGACTCGCCGCCCCGAACCCCGGCAGGGAACTGAGTTCCCCGCACCTTCCATTACCATCTGCTTCTCAGATGGTTTATTTAATAAGAAACTTCTTTTCCTCCGTTTATCGCGCAGCGATAAACAAAGTGGGAAATCCAAGAACCTCAGGTTCTTGGCAGGGCTTGGGGCAGCGCCCCAACGTTCTCCCCCCATGGCGCGTAAAAAGGCTGCCGGTTGCCCGACAGTCTTGTTTGGCGCTTGATTACTCGCTCAGCGGCTGATCGAGCACAACCGCGTCCATGATGGCGTTGCGCTCCTCGGCGGAAATCCCGGCGAGGATTTCGTTGATCTGCGCCTTCAGCGGGCTGCCCTGCTTCACGCCGACGGCAATCTGCGCGTCGTCCGGGGAGACGGTGAAGCCCTGCCCCTCGTCGAAGGTGATGTACGTCAGATCCGCGTTCGCGGAGGTCGCGGAGACCGCGCCGGGGCGGTCGGCCACATAGCCGTCAATCGCGCCGGAGGAAACCGCAACGATCATCGTCGGGAAGGTCTCCATCGCGGGCATCTTCACCGCGCCCTCGATCTGGTCGATCATGTCATAGTGGAACGTGCTCATCTGGCCGGTGATCTTCGCGCCCGCCAGATCGGCCAGGCTCTTCGCGCCGGCAAGCGCGCTGTCCTTGCGAACCACGACGGTCAGCTCCGTGTCGTAGTAGGAATCCGTAAAGTCAATGGTCATCCGGCGCTCGGCGGTCGGGCTCATGCCCGCGATAATCACGTCGATGTTGCCGGAGAGCAGCGCCGGGGTCAGGCCGTCCCACTCGGTCTTGACGATTTCCAGCTCCATGCCGAGCTGATCGGCGATGATCTTCGCGATGCGCACATCGTAGCCGTCCGCGTAGCCGCCCGCCGCAATCGCCACGGCGTTTTCGCTCGCGTCGCTCTGCGTCCAGTTATACGGCGCGTAGTTGCACTCCATGCCCACGCGCAGGGTTTCGCAAACGCCCGCCGCCGCGAGCAGAATCATCGCCATCGTCATGGCCAAAATCAGCATTTTCTTCATTGCGCTGTCCTCCCGACCCCATCGGGTCTATCCACAGGTTGTTCGTTGGAATGAGGATATCTTACACCTGACCCGCCGGAGAGTCAACAAAATTACAATAATTCCGCGTCATCTTTATATTTTTTACAAAACAAATGCGCAGCAAAGCGTTTTTCATCGTCCAAAAACCGATAACGCGCCCGTTTTCATGCCTTTTTATTCATCCTTGACGCGCACGTTTTCCCGTCCGAACATATCGAATACCTTGTTCAGGCTGTTTTCCGCCTGCTTTCTGGCTTCCTCCTGCGCGCTGAGGATCGCCTTGTCCGATTCCTGCACCGTGCCCTCGATCGCCGCGCGGAATGTGCACGGGTAGCCCGCCGCCTGCGTCAGATAGCCCGCCACCTCCTCGTTCTTCTCCGGGATGCTCAGCATCTTCACATAGGCCGCGCCCATCGCCTTGGGATAGACCACGGTGAACAGCCCGTTCTCGCCGGAGACGAGCCGCCCGAATTTGAGCATGCCGAAGAGCTGCGGCTTCTGCTTGGCCTGCCGCATGGCCTCCTGCCAGATGCGTTCCGCGTCCGGCGCAGGGCCTTTCGGCGCTTCCTTCGCGGGGAGCGGCGCGGCCTCTCCCTGCGCGGCCTCCGGCGCGTCGGCCGCCTGCGCGGCGGCTGTCTGCTTCCGGGCGGGCGCAGCCGCCACTACGCCCTCGCGCAGCTTGCGCTCCAGCTCGTCCACGCGGGCGACGAGCGCCTCCACCTGCATGCTCTCCTCCGGCGCGCAGGCGCGAAGCGCGGCGGTTTCCAGCGCAAAGCGCGGCTGTGCCGCCCACTTCATATCCGTTTCGCTCGCCAGAAAGAGATCGAGCATCCGCATCAGCCGCGTGTGCGACGTGCGCTTTGCCTGCGCGACGTATTCCGCCGCGTCCTCCCGCGTGACCTCCAAAAGACCGCTGAGCTGTTCCTCGCCGCAGATATCCGCCAGCATCAGCGCGCGCAGATGGGCGCTCACATCGCGCACAAACACCTGCACCTCGCGCCCCTTGCGCATCATCTCGTCAATCAGCGCCAGCGCGCCCGCCGCGTCCGAATCGATCAGCCGATCCGCGAACGCGAACAGGAAGCTCTTATCCGCCGCGCCGAGCACCCGAAGCACGAGCGCCTCCGTCAGCCCGCCGTCCTCCTCCTGCGCGTAGGAAAGGCACATGTCCATGATCGACCATGCGTCGCGCATGCCGCCCTCCGCCGCGCGGGCGATGCGGGAAAGCGCCGCGTCCTCGGCCTGAATATGGCCTTCCTCCAGCGCAACGCGCAGCCGCCCGATGATCTGGTGCGCGGGAATCCGCCCGAAATCGAACCGCTGACAGCGGGAAAGGATCGTCGCCGGGAGCTTCTGCGGCTCCGTCGTCGCCAAAATGAACACGACGTAGGCGGGCGGCTCTTCCAGCGTCTTGAGCAGCGCGTTGAACGCGCCCTGCGAGAGCATGTGCACCTCGTCGATGATATACACGCGATAGCGCCCCGTCTGCGGCGGGTATTTCACCTTTTCGCGCAAATCGCGGATCTCGTCCACGCCGTTGTTGCTGGCCGCGTCGATTTCCAGAATATCGAGGCTGTTTTCATCCGCCAGTGCCCGGCAGGTGTCGCACGTGCCGCAGGGATCGCCGTTCTCCGGGTGTTCGCAGTTGACCGCGCGCGCGAACACCTTCGCCGTCGAGGTTTTACCCGTGCCGCGCGTGCCGCAGAACAGATACGCATGCGCGATGCGCCCGCTCGTGATCTGGCTGCGCAGCGTTTTGATCACAGCCTCCTGCCCCACAAAATCCTCGAACCGCGCCGGACGATAGCGGCGATACAGCGCCTGATAGCCCATTTTGTTGCCTCCACAATCCAATCAAGAATATAAAATAGAATATCACAAAAAGAAAAACTTTACAACCGTTCCGGACGGGTGTACAATAACCTGCGCTTCATCCTCCTTCAGTCTCGCTTTGCTCGACAGCTCCCTCAAAGAGGGAGCCATTATGTCGGTCCGAACCATCAAACGCGCTTATTTCCTCTTTTCTCTATGAAATGAGCAGCTTATTCGAACATCTGTGCCTCCCTCTTCGAGGGAGGTGGCACGGCGCAGCCGTGACGGAAGGAGTTACCAACATCTACGGAGGAATATTCTATGGCTGTTTCCGGCATCATTTTCCAAATGATTACGTTGTTCATCATGATGTTTGCTGGCTATGTTTCCGCACGGGCGGGGCTGATTTCGCCGTCCTTCCGGCGCGGGCTCTCCTCGCTGGTGCTGAGCACGGCGTTCCCCTGCTGCATCGTTTCCTCGGTGCTGCAAAGCGGCGGCGCACCCGGCAGCATGCTCGTTGCCCTCGGCGTGAGCGTCGCGTTTTTCGCGCTGATGATCGCGCTGGCGGCGGTGCTCGTGCGCATCGTGCCCACGCCGAAGGAAGAGCGCAACCTCGATCAGCTTCTGCTCGTGTTCACCAATCTGGCGTTCATGGGCATCCCGATCATTCAGGCGCTCTATGGCGTGGAGGGCGTGGCGATGCTCTCGATGTTCCTGCTGGTGTTCAACTTTCTCGTGTTCACCTACGGCGTCATGCTGCTCGATGGCAGCGGCGACATCAACCTTCGGCAGCTGGTCAACCCCGGCGTGGTCTCCGCGCTGATTGCGCTGTTCTTCGGTCTGACCGGCTGGCGGCTGCCCGACCCGGTGGAAAGCGCGCTGGCCTCCATCGGCTCCATCAATACCCCGATGGCGATGATGATTATCGGCGCTTCCCTCGCGCACAGCGATATCCGCGCCGCGTTCACCAATCCGCGCCTGTACCGCGTCGCCTTCCTGCGTCTGATCGTCATGCCGCTGGTGTTCATCGGTCTGGCGCTCGTCATGCCGATCAGCCGCATGCTCGCGGGCTTGTGCGTCATCGTCGCCGCGATGCCGATTGCCGGAAATTGCAGCATGCTTTCCGATATCTACACGCCCGAGGACATGACCGCCTCCCACGCGACCATTGTCTCCACCCTGATCAGCGGCGTGACCCTTCCGCTGCTCGTGCTGGTGATGAGCATGGTGGGGCTGGGGTAACTGCCTCCCCGCGATAAAAGCCGCCCGGTTTTTGATGGCTGGGTGGCTTTCGCTTTACAAAATAAAAAGGAAGTCAGACTCATCCGACTTCCTCAGGTATGCTCCGCAAAGTCATACCGCAATTCACATTTATATTATACTAAAGACCTTCGAAATATTCAAGCCTTTTCTGATGCGAACGTCTTCAAACCTTCCAGTTTTCTTTTCGCATCGGTATGGATAATCCTTGTGTACACCGAAATGGGGATCTTCTTTCGCAATTCCTCCGATGCACATTCAAACGCCGTAATGGCCGCCTCTATCTCTTTGGGATTTACATGCAGCAGATTCAGCAGATACACAATCAAAATCAGCCAATCTGTAATCGTATCAAACGTGATATCCTTGATCTGCGTTTTATCTTCTACCGCCGTGCTAACCTGTTTGTCTATTCCGCTTGTTCGAAACCGCGTATCAAAAACGACGTCATTGTGCGCTATTGCATTACGCAAATCCTTCACCGCATAGATGACCCGCTGCGGCAGCATGGCCTGCGTATCGCCCTTTTGCTCTATTCCTATCTTTTCTGCAATCATGCGTCTGCATGAGCCGTTCAGGCAGGAAACAAAATGGCCAAATTCGCCCAGACTGAGCAATTCGAAAATACCCCAAATCGGAATGTTTCTATCGTTATTCAGAAAATGATCCGCAATTCGATTTCCGTTTGCAAAAGCATCCGTCTGCACCTTATAAATCCGGTTTCTCAATTCCAATCGACGCTTGATCTCTTTTTTCGCTTTCTCCCGTGCCCTCTTTTTCTTTTCGTAGCTTTTTTCCTGCTGTATCGCCGCCATCTCCGTTTTATATGTATTCAGGAGCATATTATACACGTCCACAAAGCTGTCCGAATGTGCCTGTGAAACCACAACTTCCAGAACATGATTCTTCAAAGCCGTTTCAATCGTCATCACACACGGATAGAACAGTGCTTTCACCTTCGAATCAAATTCATATATGGCAGCCAGTTGTTCAAACTCCGTATACGGAATTCGATTTTGAGGCGATTGAATGTAGCGATACCCTTTATAGCCGTGGTAATACCCCATATTCATCAGGGCATATTGATGTTTTTCGGATACCTCTATGTTCTTTTCCCTTTTCAGGTATTCAATCAGCCCGTTTATATCCATAGGCTCCATCCGTCTTCACCACCCGGTATTTTTCCTAAATTATAGCACACACTTTCTTTTCATTCAACGTCCGTTTCGTTTTGCTCCGCTTCCCTTTCTCATTTCCTTTTTCCCCAAAACCTGCTATAATACATCTATCAATCATAAAGGAGAGCGATTTTCATGCGCGCTTACGAACGTCTGCTCAAATATGTTTCGGTCTACACCACCTCCGACCCGGACAGCGCCACCGTCCCCAGCTCCATGCGCCAGTACGATCTGGCAAACATCCTCGTCGATGAGCTGAAAGCCCTCGGCCTTGAAAACGTCCACGTTGACGAAAACGGCGTCGTCTACGGCTGGCTGTCCGCGACGGCGGGCTGCGAGCAGAAGCCCGCGCTCGGCTTCATCGCCCATCTCGACACTGCGCCGGATTGCTCCGGCGAAAACGTGAAGCCGCAGATCATCGAGCATTACGACGGCGGCGACGTGCTTCTGGCCGGAAGCGGCGAAACGCTCAGCCCCGCGGCGTTCCCCGGCCTGAAAAAGCTGGTCGGCATGACGCTCATCACCACGGACGGCACCACCCTGCTCGGCGCGGACGACAAGGCCGGCATCGCGGAAATTATGACCGCGCTGGAAAACATCCTCGCCGCCAACGCCCCGCACGGCAAGCTCTGCATCGCCTTCACCCCGGATGAGGAAATCGGCGCGGGCGTTGACCATTTCGACGTGGCCAAGTTCGGCGCGGACTGCGCCTACACGCTGGATGGCGGCGAAGAGGGCGAAATCGCTTACGAGACGTTCAACGCCTGTTCGGCGGAGCTGCATTTCGACGGCCTGAGCGTACACCCCGGTTCTTCCAAGGATACGATGATTAACGCGGCGCTGGTCGCCATGGAATACAACGCGCTGCTCCCCGCCGGGGATATTCCCCGCCTGACGGAGGGCTACGAGGGCTTCTTCCACCTGTGCGATATGAAGGGCGACGTGGAGCACGCCGAGCTGCACTACATCGTCCGCGACCACGACCGCGCGACGTTCGAGGCGCGCAAGAAGCTGATGGAGCACGCCGTAAAGGTCATCAACGAAAAATACGGCCGCAGCGTCGTCACCCTCCGGCTCAAGGACAGCTATTATAACATGGCTGAAAAGCTGACCGACCACATGGAGCTGATTGAAAACGCCAAGCGCGCCTGCGAGGCGGCGGGCATGAAGCCGTTTATCGAGGCGGTGCGCGGCGGCACGGACGGCTGCCGCCTGTCCTACATGGGGCTGCCTACGCCGAACCTCTGCACCGGCGGCTTCGCTTTCCACGGCCCGTATGAGCATATCGCGGCAGAGAGCATGGATCGCTGCACGAAGATGGTCGAGCTGCTGATGATCGGGGAATGAGAAAACGCCGGGGCTTTGCTCCAATCCCTAACCGAAACCCGAGGTTTCCGAACTTCCCGCCTTTCATTTTCAAAAATTTCATAAAATTCTGAAATTTTCCTCTCTGTATATCGTCTTATAAGTATAGACAACATGCAGGGAGGTTTTTTCATGCTGGCCAAACGCCGTCTCTTCGGGGCGCTGCTGTTTATGCTGACGCTTCTATCTTCTGCGGCCTGCGCGAAGCTCAATTTGAAGCCCTACGAAGTGCCCAGCGCATCCGGCACAGAGGTCAAAATTCTCGCGCCGGAGGTCTATCTGCTTCTTCACGACAGTCCGCTGAACGGCGGCAAACTCAAAACGGCGCTCGTCCTGCTTGACCACGGGCAAACGGTATTCGAGCAGCGCCTGCCGGATCATACAGCCGACAGCGAAAACCTCAGCTATCGGCTCTTTGTTGCGGATGCAAACCGATACGGCATTTTAACCGCCGAAAGCCATTCCAATTTCATCCGTTTTCGGCTTTTGGAAGACGGCGCACTCTCTGAGGGCTTTTCCGTTCAAGGCGATCTCACCGGCTATGCCGCCTTGCTCGGCTGGCTCTGCAATTTGAGCTGGGAGGGCGGCGCGTATGCCGTCAATCGCTTTGATTGGGATGGCATTCTGCTGGCTTCTACGCCGGTTTCGCCGCTTCGCGCCGCAGCCTACGGCGGCTTCACGGTGCTTGCCGACAAGAGCGTCGCCTATATCGCGCCGGATATCGACATTTCGCAAGGCCGCTATGCGCTGAATCATCTGCGCGTCAGCGCGGACGGCGAACCACTTTCCGCCGTCCATATTCCTCTGCCGTCCGACAGCTCCACCACATACGGCGCGTTTTCGCCCGACGGCGGCATGCTCTCCTATACGGAATCCCACGCGCTGACGGAGCCCTCGCAATTCTTTCTCGCCCGTTCGGATGCGGCAGGCCGCCTGCTTTTCACCAAAATGCTCAAGGCGGCGGATATCAACGTCCGCGTCAACTGCGCCCTTTTACGCGACGACGGCTCGACCACGCTTTACGGCACGGCGACCCGAACCGCCCGAAAATACTTCGCCGTGTTCCGGCTGGATCTGGACGCAGGAGGGAACATCATTGCCCGAGATATCCGCGATTTCACCACCCGCGCCACGTATCTGTACAGCGTCAAACTCGATCCGCTCGGCAACGCATACGCAGTCGCTCATGATTACAAGCACCCCATCGCCGTCGTCCCCTTTGACGCTCTGCCCGTCTGCGACAATCCGGGGCTGACGCTGACCAACGACGGAATATAGCTTTTTCCGCGCCACCAAAAATATATAGACCATATACAAGGAGGTTTTTTCATGCTGACAAAACGGCGTTTTTTCGCCTCCGCGCTGCTCGCCCTGGTGCTTCTTTCCGCTGCGGCCTGCGCGCAGATCGACCTCGCGCCCTACGAAATTCCGAATTCCGCCATGGCGCGGATCACGCTCATTCAACCCGGTTTGTTTCTCATTCACCACGACAGCACGATGAACGACGGAACCGTTCCAACCTCCATCATTCTGTATCAAAACGGCCAGCCCATATTCAGCCGACAGTTTGACAACGACGGCGATTGGCGGTTGTTCTCGACATTCCTGATGAGCGAAGCCTGTTACGGCTATGTGCTGGCCGATCACGGCGACCCGACGCTCGGCCGCCTGTTCGTCCGTCTGACCGGCAGCGGGCCGTCTCCGCTGCTCCAACTGATGGATCATCGTCATTCCGTCCGGCTTATGAATTTCGGAATCGCCTTTCTCTATGAAACGGACACGGCCTGCGCCCTCCAGCTTTTGGATTGGCAGGGGCGTTTGAAGGTGGATTACGCGCTCGATCCCGCTCTGCGCTATTCGATGCTTGGCAGCACCCTTTTGGCGGACGGCACATTGCGCGTCCTCACGGTTGACCGGCCTCGCGCGGATAGCGGCGAAAGCGCACGCATGATTCTGCGCACCTTTTCAAACGCGGGCGCGCTGCGCTCCGAACAGGCCGTTCAATCACCCTATATCGGCGGGTTTAACGATACCGTCGCATTTGATTCGGACGGCGGCCTCGTCGTCTGCACCCCGCCGCTTGCGGATTACAAAATTCAGCAGATCATCCGCATGGACGCGCAGAACAACGTGCTCTATCAGAAGATGCTCAGCGCGCCCAAAACCGTCGTGGACATTTCGGGCGCTCAGCCTTCCCCGGATGGTTCAGTCACGCTGTACGGCTCGGCGATGGCCAACTCCCGCGGATTGTTCACCGTCTTTCGGCTGAATCTCGATGCGCGGGGCAACGTCGCCGCGCTGGATATCCGCGATTTCACCACCCGCGCCACATATCTGTACGCCGTCCGACTGGATGCGCTCGGCAATGCATACGCGGTCGCTCAAGATTACAAGCACCCCATCGCCGTCGTCCCCTTTGATG
>ERZ825896.2719-NODE-2719-length-16316-cov-3.608450_pt1 | contig 16316 bp, 21 predicted proteins | sample MGYA00519858_ERZ825896 | MGnify/ENA primary metagenome ERZ825896 (study PRJEB31778, sample SAMEA3449214) | human gut metagenome | biome: human gut; feature: human-associated habitat; material: faeces | place: United Kingdom | collected 2010/2012 ...
CGGTGGCGGACGAGCAGGGGCATATGACAGGCAAATCGGGTTCTACGAAAATTTTTATCTATCCCGGCTATCGGTTTAAAATTTTAGACGGACTGATTACCAACTTCCATCTGCCGGAATCCACGCTGGTGATGCTGGTGTCCGCCCTGGCAGGCCGGGAGCATATTCTGAGCGCCTACAGAGAGGCGGTAGAGATGCGATACCGCTTTTTCTCGTTTGGCGACGCGATGTTCATTCAATAGACAGCGAGGAGTTTTTGTGTGTTTAAGATTATAAAAACGGAAGGCCGGGCCCGGCGCGGCACGTTTACCTGCGCCCACGGCACGGTTCAGACCCCCGTCTTTATGAACGTCGGGACACAGGGGGCCATCAAGGGGGCGGTTTCCGCCCATGATCTCCGGGAAATCGGGTGCCAGGTTGAGCTCTCTAACACCTATCACCTCCATCTGCGCCCTGGAGATGAGACAGTGAAGGCGCTGGGGGGTCTCCACCGGTTTATGGACTGGAGCGGCCCCATTCTCACCGACAGCGGGGGCTTTCAGGTTTTTTCTCTGTCCGGGCTTCGAAAAATTAAGGAGGAGGGGGTTACCTTCGCCTCCCATATTGACGGACGAAGAATTTTTATGGGCCCCGAGGAGTCTATGCGCATTCAGTCAAATTTGGGCTCAGATATCGCCATGGCTTTTGATGAATGCGTGGAAAATCCGGCAACCTATGAGTATGCCAAGGCGTCCTGTGAGCGTACCCTGCGCTGGCTGGAGCGCTGCAAGGCCGAACATGACCGGCTCAACGCCTCACCGGACGCGGTAAATCCGCAGCAGATGCTCTTTGGCATCAATCAGGGGGCCACCTTTCCAGAGCTGCGGATCTGGCATATGAAGGAGATTGCCCAAATTGAGTGTGAGGGCTATGCCATCGGCGGCTTGGCTGTGGGAGAACCTACTCAGGTCATGTATGATATCATCGACGCGGTAGAGCCCTGGATGCCCAAAGAAAAGCCCCGGTATCTGATGGGGGTCGGGACTCCCTCCAACTTGATTGAAGGGGTGGCACGGGGAGTAGATTTCTTCGACTGCGTGATGCCTGCACGCAACGCGCGTCACGCCAAGCTTTTTACGTGGTCCGGCGCGCTTAATATGAAAAATGAACGGTATAAGCTGGATGAGGGGCCCATTGACCCGGCGTGCGGCTGCCCTGTATGCCGCTCCTTCTCTCGGGCCTATCTAAGACACCTCTTTGCGGCGGGCGAAATGCTTGCTATGCGCCTGGCTGTACTCCACAACCTCTATTTTTATAACGATTTGATGGCCCGTATCCGTGCCGCTCTGGACGCGGGAGAATTTACGGCGTTTCGGGCGGAGTACAGCGAGCGCCTGAATGGGAGAGTGTGAACATTTCGGGAAATCTTACAAAAGGGCTTGTCAAATGATGGACAAGACGATATAATAATTATTACGCGATTCTAAATTTTTTTAGACTTTATTTTCGGAGGGGATCATTTTGTTTTTACAGGTGAGCAATGCCGTACTGTCTGCGGGCAGTGAAGGCGGCGGCGGAATGTTGGGCATGGTTCTGCCCTTTGTTGTGCTGATTGCCGTGTTCTACTTCCTGCTGATCCGGCCTGAGAACAAGAAGAAAAAGGCCGCAGCCAAGATGCGCAGTGAGCTGACGATCGGCGACCAGATTACTACCATCGGCGGTATTGTTGGAACTATCTGCGCGGTGAAGGAGGATACCATCGTCCTGGAGACCGGCGCTGATCGGGTGCGCATTGAATTCACCAAATGGGCCATCTCCACCAAAGGTACCGCCACTGACGTCTCTCAGTCCCGGTAATTCATATTTTGTAGACATGCCAAACACTCTCCCTGCATAGGATTGGATTGAGTAAGAATCCATGCGGGGAGGGTGTGTTTTTATGCGGAAAACTGAGGAGGACCAAGGGGCGAAGGCAGTCCGCTATATGGTGAGCGTCATTATGGGAGGCATATGCGCCCTGGTGGTTTGCCTGTTGTTTCTGCTGGCTGTATCGGCCTGTATTTCCAAGGGACTGCTGGACATGGGCCTAATCTACCAGCTTACCCTGGTTGGGTGTGTATTGGGGAGCTTTGCCGGAGGCAGAATGGCGGTGAGACGCTGTGGCGCGCGGGCACTGATTGTAGGGCTGTGCGCCGGACTCGTACTGTTTCTTCTCCTGTTGACCATCGGCGTAATCGGCTTTCATGCCGCGCCTGAATCGGGAGGGATTGGTCTCCTGTGCGCTTCTCTGTGCGGCGGCGCAGTGGCAGGACTGCTGGGCGGCGGGCAGTCCAAAGGAAAGAAAAAGCGCAGAAAGTGATTGAAATTGGCGACAGAATATGGTATTATTTTTATAATCACCAACAAGGGGAGGGAGACCAGAATGAAACATGTGAAGACGCTCAACGGCGCGACCCTGAAAAACAGCGCCGCCCATGGCGGTTGCGGCGAATGCCAGACCTCCTGCCAGTCCGCCTGTAAGACCTCTTGCACCGTTGCCAACCAGAAGTGCGAGAATCAGTAAAAAATACGCTGATGGAGAGGGTGGGAAGTTCCCACCCTCTTTCCATGTGCGTAAAAGTGAGGAATTGATGAAATGGTACATACCTTTCAAGCGCTAGGCGTCAATGTTGCAGTGGACGTCAACAGCGGCGCAGTTCACGTGCTGGATGAGCTGACCTACCGCCTGTTGGAGCAGGTGACGCCGCCTATGGCGGAGCATTGTCCGGAGGAGATTAAGTCCGTACTGGCCCAGTTTGACCCGAACGCACTGGAGGAGGCTTGGCAGGAGCTGCGCAGCTTGGCTGATGAGGGTCTTCTCTTTGAAAAGGACGACTATATCGATCGGGAAAAGGCGGCCTCCATGCAGCAGCAGGCCCTGGTGAAGGCCCTCTGCCTCCATGTGTCCCACGACTGTAACCTGCGCTGCAAATACTGCTTTGCCTCCACCGGAGACTTTGGCACAGGCCACCGGATGACCATGGATTATGAAACCGCCAAGCGGGCCATTGACTTTGTTATTGAGAAGTCGGGGCACCGGCGGAACATTGAGGTTGATTTCTTTGGCGGCGAGCCCCTCATGGCCATGGAGACTGTAAAGCGGACGGTGGAGTATGCCCGTTCTATTGAGGAAAAGCACGGTAAGTGTTTCCGCTTTACGATTACGACCAACGGCGTCCTGCTCAGCGATGAAACCATTGAATATATCAACCGCGAGATGTCGAACGCCGTTTTGTCTCTGGATGGCCGGCAAGAGGTAAATAACGACCTGCGTCCCACCGTCAACGGAAAGGGAAGCTATGAGGTCATTGTGCCTAAATTTAAAAAGCTGATAGCAGGCCGCGGGAAAAAAGATTACTACCTGCGCGGGACCTTTACCCGTTTTCACAAAGACTTTGCGGAGGATGTAAAGGCCCTGGCCGCAATTGGAAAAAATATCTCGGTAGAGCCGGTGGTAGGGAAGGAAGAGGATCCCTATGCGCTGCAGGAGGCCGACCTGCCCGCGCTAAAGGCTGAGTATGAGCGTCTGGCAGAATATCTGCGGGACCATCCGGGGATCAATTTCTTTCATTTCAACGTGGATTTGGCTCAGGGGCCCTGTGTCATCAAACGGCTGCGCGGGTGCGGTGCAGGCTGCGAATATGTGGCGATTACGCCAGAGGGAGATATCTATCCCTGTCATCAGTTCGTGGGCAACGAGGCATACAGGCTGGGCAGTCTGTACGACAGGACCTTCGATAAAGAGCTGTCCCGCAGATTTGCCTCTCTCAATATCTATACTAGAGAAGAGTGCCGAAACTGCTGGGCAAGATTTTATTGTTCCGGCGGCTGCAGCGCATCCAATCTGCTTGTCAACGGCGACATAAAAAAACCGCATCGAGTAGGGTGTGAATTGGAACGCAAGCGGCTGGAGTGTGCTATCGCGCTGAAGGCAATCGAGGCCGGTATGGCGGAGTAGGGGTATACAAAGTGTTATATTACGAATTGTAATCTGGTGTGCTGTAAAAATCCATATTTAGCGAAGAAACAACTTGCGGACACAATATTTTGAATTCACATGGGCACTGCAGCGGGCGGTGCCCATGTGTTTGTTTATTATGTTTACATAATTCTGTAAACATAATACTTTGGCATAATAGACAAAAATGAAATAATTGCCTTTGATTCCTTGCGCATTCGGCTGAGAAGGCGTATATTGATATAAACCTCATCCGGGCCTGTCTTCTAATCCCCGCCGCGTGCGCATACAATTTTTCGGGGGTGACGGTGAATGCACAGGCCGATTGCGGGGATATGGGATGTACCGGTTTCGGGGCAGTGGACCGCGCTGGCGGCAGCTGCGGCGTTCTTTTTTGCGGGCGGTCTGGTTGGATGTCTCGCGATTTCAAGTGTGGGAGGAAGCGGGCTGGACAGTCTGACTGCGTATTTACAGGGATTTCTGACCTCCATACAGGGAGGGAGCGCTTTGGTTCCATCTGTGCTTCCTTTAATTTGGGAGGTATTACGCTGGCCGCTTCTGACTGTTTTGCTTGGCTTTACCGCTCTGGGGCTGGTGGGGATTCCCGTTCTGTTTGCGGTGCGGGGATTCTTGCTGGCTTTCTCCATTTCCGCTTTTGTGCGTATGTTTGGGGGAACTGGAGGACTGCTTGCCTTTTTGCTGTTTGGCGTAACAGGACTGATTTCGATTCCTGTGCTTTTTGTTTTGGGCGTGCAGAGCTTGGCGGCAGCCCGAACTCTGGCGAGCCGTTTCCTTGGGGAAAACAGGCGCTTCGCCTGTTATGGAAAAGATTACTTTATTCGTTGCGGCTGGTGTGCCGCTGCGCTATGTGTGTGTATCTTATTGGAGTATTTTGCCGTTCCTGCCCTAGTGGCTGGAGCGGCAGGGGCGCTGGTAATTCCCTGATTGATGGCGAGAGAGTGATCGGAAGGTGTTGTACGGATGGATGATTTAAAAGGCTATGAGCACTATTTGCTGTTGGACAAGAAGGCTTCCGACAACACCCTAAGCTCCTATCTGCGGGATGTAGGACAGTATTTCCGGTGGCTGGATGGGGAACAGATTCAACCGGAGCAGGCCGCACAGAGCGATGTGGAGCGGTATATGAAATATCTGTCCAGCAAAGGAAGGTCGGTGGCCACGGTAACCCGCAGCTTGGCCGCCCTGAAATCGTTTTATACATATATGTTGGGAGCGGGACGCGTATCGATCAATCCGGCGAGAGGGCTGGCTCCTGCCAAGGTGGAGCGAAAGCTCCCGCAGATTTTGACCAGCAAAGAGGTAGAGCTCTTTCTGGAGCAGCCCAATGCCGGTGACGCCAAGGGCTGCCGGGATAAGGCCATGTTAGAGCTCCTCTATGCGACCGGAATACGGGTCTCCGAGCTCATCGGCATGGATTTGGAGCACTTGAATCTGGCGGCCGGTTTTGTCCGCTGTCCGGGCCGGGCCCATGATCGGGTGATTCCGCTGTATCCTGCTGCAGTCCGGGCTCTCCAGGACTATGTAGATCATGTGCGGCCGCAGATGGTGGAGCGCCCTGATGAGCGCGCCCTTTTTGTCAATATGAGCGGTGAGCGTATGAGCCGTCAGGGCTTTTGGAAGATTATCAAGCATTATCAGGAGAAAGCGGGAATCCGGAAGGAAATTACTCCCCATACCCTCAGGCACTCTTTTGCGGCTCATTTGCTGGAAAATGGGGCTGATCTGCGTTCAATTCAGGAAATGTTGGGACATGCCGATATCTCCTCCACACAGATCTATGCCCAGCTGGTGAATCAAAAATTGAAAGATGTATACAACAAAGCCCATCCGCGCGCATAGAATATTGCAGAGACGGACTTTGGACCCCCTCCTTCTAAGCAGACGGGGCCGGAACGCATTGCGTTCCGGCCCCGTTTGTGGTAAACTATCATTTGTATGGATATGAGGAGGTCCGTTATGATTATTTTGGGCATTGACCCCGGCTTTGCCACCATTGGCTTTGGTGTGCTGGAGGCGGACCGAGGGAACGCCAGACTGCTGCAATGCGGGACCATCACTACCCCCGCCGGAGAAATGCTGCCGGCAAGACTTCTGCAGATTGCCGGTGATATGGGGCAGCTTTTTGAGCTGTTTCGGCCCCAGGCTATGGCAGTGGAGGAGCTCTTCTTTACCAACAACATCACAACCGGAATTGGAGTCGCGCAAGCCAGAGGGGTAATCCTGACCGAAGCAGAGCGGGCTGGAGTCCCGATTTTCGAGTACTCTCCCTCTCAGATTAAGCTGGCTGTGACAGGCTACGGCAAAGCGGAGAAGCGGCAGATGATGGATATGACCAAGCGGCTGCTGAACCTGAAAGCCGTTCCCAAACCAGATGACGCGGCCGACGCGGTGGCGGTTGCACTGTGTCATGCCCGCTCCTATACCTCGCGCCTCCAGAGCCCAGATGCCGCCCGCCCTGGGAGCGGCCGGTATGCGGTACGGAACAAGTAGGAGTGAAGCGATGTTTTACTATGTGAAAGGCCCTGTGGCCCATGTAGCCCCTTATCTGGCTGTCATCGACTGCGGAGGAGTAGGCTATGCCTGCCGGACTACCAACCATACTCTCTCCCGCCTCAAGGTGGGTGAAGAGTCCAAGCTGTTTACCTATCTGAATGTTCGGGAGGACGCCATGGAGCTCTATGGCTTTGCCACAGAAAATGAGCTCAATTGCTTTCAGCTCCTGATCGGGGTTTCCGGAGTGGGACCCAAGGCGGCCCTCTCCATCCTCTCTGCAGCTACCCCGGAAGCGCTGGCGATGTCGGTGATTACCGGCGACGAGAAGGTGTTGACCGCAGCCCCCGGCATCGGGAAAAAGATCGCTCAGCGGATTATTCTGGAGCTGAAGGATAAGCTGGCGAAGGGGCAGATCGCCTCCGCCGGTGAGAGCTATGGCGGCACCGGAGTCACCGTTATCCCGGAGAACAAGGCCAGCGAGGCCGCCGCTGCCTTGGCGGTGTTGGGATACTCTCAGGGGGAGATCAATATCGCCCTCAAGGGCGTTGATATGGAGGCCCTTGGACTGGAAGAGATCATCCGGCAGGCCTTAAAAAGGATGGTAAAGTAAGCGTGCCGCACAGGTCGCCTCCCAGAGGCGAGTGCAGTTGAAACATATTTGACCGCTGCCGCCTCTGCGGGCGGGAAGGAAGTGAGCATTTGAGCATCGATTTTTCCGACAGCGGCTTTGAGACTGAGGAGCCGCTGGTGACCACATCCCTTACGCGAGACGATGAAAGCGAGGGCTCTCTGCGTCCCAGGACTTTGCGGGAGTATATCGGGCAAAAGAAGGCCAAGGGAAACCTGGAGGTATTTATCCAGGCTGCCAAAATGCGGGGGGAACCGCTGGATCATGTGCTTCTCCACGGTCCTCCGGGCCTGGGAAAGACGACGCTCAGCGGCATCATTGCCAATGAGATGGGGGTAAATATCCGTATTACCTCCGGCCCCGCCATTGAGAAGCCCGGCGATTTGGCCGCTCTTCTGACCAATCTGGCGGAGAACGACATTCTATTTGTAGATGAGATCCACCGGCTCAACCGCTCGGTAGAGGAGATTCTATACCCCGCGATGGAGGACTTCGCCATTGATATCATCATTGGCAAGGGACCTTCCGCCAACTCCATCCGGTTGGATCTGCCGAGATTTACCCTCATAGGGGCCACTACCCGGGCAGGGCAGCTCTCCGCTCCTCTGCGGGATCGCTTTGGCGTAACGCTGCGGCTGGAGCTCTATACGCCGGAGGAGCTCTGCCTCATTGTCACTCGATCGGCAGGGATTCTGGAGGTCCCCATTGAGGAAGAAGGGGCGATGGAGATTGCGCGCCGTTCCCGCGGTACCCCGCGCATTGCCAACCGGATGCTGCGCCGGGTTCGGGATTTCGCCCAGGTGAGGGCGGGAGGTGTCATCACCCGTGCTGTGGCAGATCAGGCGCTCACAGCCTTGGAAGTGGACTATCTGGGGTTGGATGCCGTGGACCGGCGCATGCTGGAGAGCATCATTCTGAATTACAGCGGCGGGCCGGTGGGGTTGGATACCCTGGCTGCTACTATCAACGAGGAATCCGTGACACTGGAGGATGTATATGAGCCCTACCTGATGCAGATGGGCTTTCTGACACGGACCCCCAGGGGGCGCTGTGTGACCCGGCGGGCTTACGAGCATCTGGGAATAGCAGCTCCGGCAGAGGCTGGACTGGACCAGCTTTCCCTGTGAGCGGAGGATTTGTACGGCAGATTTTTCTGCGTGCAGAACTGCCCAAGAACTCTTATCTGAACAGGCTGCCTGTTGTGCGCTGGCTGCAGGCTGGCAATCGGCTGGAGTTTGACGCCCCCGTCACATTCCTGGTAGGGGAGAACGGTGCGGGGAAGTCCACGCTGCTGGAAGCGATAGCGGTGGCGCTTGGCTTTAATGCCGAAGGCGGGAGTCGGAATTTCCGCTTTTCTACACGGGAGACCCACTCGGAGCTGGGGGAATACCTTACAGTATCCCGTTCCCGGTATGCCAGGGACGGCTTTTTTCTGCGGGCTGAGAGCATGTATAATGTGGCTACCAGTATTGACCAGATGGATGAGGAACCTTCTTTTGGACCGAAGCTGATTGACAGCTACGGGGGTATTTCTCTTCACCGCCAGTCACATGGGGAGAGCTTTTTGGCTCTGGTACAAAACCGCTTTGGGGGCGAGGGCATCTATCTGCTGGACGAGCCGGAAGCCGCGCTGTCGCCCTCTCGCATTTTAACTCTGATGGGTCAGCTTCACCTGTTGGTACGGAAACATGCGCAGTTTATTATCTCCACTCACTCGCCTATCCTGATGGCCTATCCTGAGGCCAGGATCTATCAGCTTTCAGAGAAGGGGATTGAGCAGGTGGAGTATCGGGAGACAGAGCATTACTGTCTCACCCGGCAATTTTTAAATGCGCCTGAGAAGATGATCTCCTATCTCCTTGACGATGCAGAGACTACATAGAGTCGAGTGCTATATCGTTGTCCTCTGCCATCCGCGGAGGGTAGTTTTTCCGCAGCAGTACAGTTCATTCTGCCGAACCATCGGCATGTAAAGGAGTTTACCTATATGGGCAAGTTATTTGGAACTGACGGGATTCGTGGTGTGGTCAACGCCGGTCTGGATGCCAGCTTGGCGTACAAGGTCGGCCTCGCTGCCGCCCAGGTCCTGACAGAGGAGAAGAAGGGGGAGCGCCCGCTCTTCACCATTGGAAAGGATACCCGTATTTCGTCCGATCTGTTGGAGGGAGCCCTAATCGCTGGACTCTGTTCGGCAGGAGCTGATGTGCTCCACCTGGGCGTTATTCCCACTCCGGCAGTAGCGTGGATTACAGTGGACAACGGGGCTGACGCCGGTATTGTTATCTCGGCCTCTCACAACCCTTTCGAGCACAACGGCATCAAAATTTTCAACGGCCAGGGCTTCAAGCTCTCTGATGAACTGGAGGGGAAAATTGAGGCAATCATCCTCTCTGGAGAGCAGATCCCCCTCAAGACCGGAAAGGAAATCGGGAAGGTGGTCTATGCCGACCAGAAGGAATCGGAGGACTATATCGATCACCTTGCTGCGACCATTGAAGATGAACTCGGCGGGCTGCGCATTCTGGTAGACTGCGCAAACGGTGCCGCCTCAACCACAGCGAGGCGGCTCTTTGACCGTTTTCCCGGCCTGCATACTGATATAATGAATGCCGACCCGGATGGGGTTAACATCAATGCCGGCTGCGGCTCCACCCATATGGAAGGGCTGAAGGCCATGGTAAAGGCGGGCAGTTACGATCTGGGGCTGGCTTTCGACGGGGATGCAGACCGCTGCCTTGCTGTGGACGAGAACGGAGAAGAGATCGACGGCGACCAAATCATGGCGGTCTGCGGTCTGGATATGAAGGCGCGCGGAAAATTATCCGGAAATGCCATCGTGGCTACGGTTATGAGCAACCTGGGCCTCCATGTTTTTGCCCGGGAACATGAGATAGAACTGCTCTGTACGGATGTGGGAGACCGAAACGTATTGGAGAAGATGCTGGAACGAGGACATGTCATTGGCGGCGAACAGTCAGGACATATGATCTTTCTTGACCATGCAACGACCGGCGATGGTCAGCTGGCAGCGCTCCAATTTCTCCAGCTCCTGCACCGTTCCGGGAAGACGGCTTCGCAGCTGGTGTCGTCCTGCCGCCGTTACCCCCAGATTCTTATCAATATCCCTGTTGCCGACAGCAGTCAAAAGACAGCCATTATGGCCTGGGAGGGCCTGTGGGAGGCTGTGCGCGCCGAAGAGGCCGCATTAGCCGGTTCAGGCCGGATTTTGGTGCGCCCTTCCGGCACGGAAGCGTTGATTCGGGTAATGGCCGAGGCCAAAACTGAGGAGGCAGCCAGAGGCACCGCTGAAAAATTGGCAAATGTGATAAAAAAATACCACTAAAAAGAGAAGAATTTGCATAAATGGCTTGACAAAGGGAAGGGCTTCCGCGTATAATAGGCAAGGAGATCAGCGATGGAATCATTTGTATCCCCGCAAGATGAGCTCACGGACGAGGCACTGTGTACGCTGGCCGCATCAGGCGACCGTATCGCAGAAGAAGTGCTTGTGATGCGATATAACCGCCTGGTGCGTATTTGTGCGCGTCCATACTTTTTAGCAGGCGGAGACAGCGAGGATTTGATTCAGGAAGGTATGGTGGGCCTGCTGGCCGCCATCCGGGAGTTCAACCCGGCCAAAGAGGCCGGCTTTCATACCTATGCGGCGGTCTGCATTAAGAACCGCCTCCGATCGGCAATCAAAGCAGCAGCGAGAGATAAACACACACCGCTCAACAACGGTATCTCATTCGAAACCCCTCTTTTTGACGGGAACGGCGATCATTATGCTTACAGCGCTTTCCACTCCGGCCTGGACAACCCAGAAGATTTAATCATCGGAAGGGAAGAGGCACAGGAGCGGATGGGGGCGCTGAGGGGCCAATTGTCCGGTTTCGAAGCGAAAATCCTCGGGTTGTATCTGAATGGATTGTCTTATTCCGAGATTGCACGCGAGGTCAACAGGTCCCCGAAATCGGTGGACAACGCTGTCCAGCGCATCAGGCGCAAATTGGCACAGCATCTTTCCTCAGGCGAAGTCAGCGAAAGCTGATCGCAATATTACAATGTCCCAGCATAATCGGTTGATTCCGGACCTGGGCAAACGAGCAAAGAGAGGGTATAATCATGTACGAAGACAAGACTCTGGTATGTAAGGAATGTGGTCAGGAGTTCGTGTTCACCGCTGGTGAGCAGGAGTTCTATGCCGAGCGCGGGTTCCAGAACGAGCCCCAGCGCTGCAAGGCCTGCCGTGATGCCCGCAAGGCTGCCTCCCGCGGCCCCCGCGAGTACTTCACCGCTACTTGCGCTGCCTGCGGCGGCGAGGCCAAGGTTCCTTTTGAGCCCAAGTCCGACCGCCCTGTGTACTGCAGTGATTGTTTTGCCCGTATGCGTGAAGAGCAGGGCTAATCGCTAAAAAAGTAAGAGGGATTATGTACAGGAAACGGCATGGCTTTGGCCATGCCGTTTTCCGTACTGCCATACTTTTGCTGAAAATTTTCTCTTGCCTGGGGGAAGATATATGACCATAAAAAAGCGGGTCCCTATCTATCTATTAGGTCTTTTGATCATGGCGCTTGGGATTGTTCTGATTAAAAAGTCGGAGTTGGGGATGTCTCCCATCAGCGCAATTCCATCTGCAGTTTCCAATATTACGCCTCTTACATTAGGTGAGATGACCATTCTATTTCAGCTCTTCTGTATTCTGCTTCAGATCTTAATCTTACGCCGCCTGACGTTGAAGGTAATTCTTCAGCTTCCGCTCTCCGTGGCTTTTGGGTACTTAATCGATCTCTATGTGTTTGTACTCCGCTTTGGGATCCTGCCGATATGGCTGCGAGGCGTGCTCTGTTTTGCGGGTATTTTCTGTACAGCGCTGGGAATCGTCATTATCGTAGGCATGGATCTGATGCTTCCGGCCCCCGATGCGTTCCTTCGGACAGTCAGCCAGCATCTCTGCCGCCCGTTGGGAACGGTAAAGATAATTGGCGACGTGACCTGGGTGGTAGCTGCCATTGTTATCGAGCTGCTCGCCTCCGGAATGGTGACTTCTGTAGGGGTAGGAACTGTGGCCTCTATGCTGTTGACTGGAAAATTTGTGAGCCTCTTAAGGCGACGGTTGCCCTTTCCAGCCCAAACGGCTACTGGGGAAGGCGCACCTGGATAAGACATCGGGTCACCCTACAGGTCTCTGCCGGCAAAACTTGATAAAGTTTTTGGAAGCATCAGCTTTCGCTTGCAAAACATAGGAAGATCGGATATACTACTTATATCCTAGATTTTTGGAGGTCTATCCAAATGGCTCAGATTACAAAAGATACCATTATCGGCGATATCCTGGACATCGCGCCCGAGACTGCCCCTATCTTTCTTTCTATCGGTATGCATTGTCTTGGCTGCCCCTCATCCCGTGGAGAGACTGTAGAGGAGGCTTGCATGGTTCACGGTGTGGACGTAGATGAGGTCCTGGCTAAAATCAACGCCGGGATTGGCGCCGCGAAGTAAAATGGCGAGAAAAAAGAGCGGCAAAGGCCGCTCTTTTTTCTTGGGTATCTCTGAGCGTGATCAGAGACCTTTGCCATATGTTGATTCAGTACATTCAAAAACACCTTTGGGAGGGAGGCGGAGCTATGCGACCTATTGAACTGACGCCCCGGCTGTTGTCTGTGGCTCATCTGGTACCTCTGGGAGCCCGTCTGGCGGATGTGGGGACCGATCACGCCTATCTGCCTGCCTATCTGCTTCAGCAAGGGATCATTGATGCTGCATTGGCAACTGATCTTCGCCCCGGGCCCTTGGAGCGTGCAAGACAGACTGCCGAACGCTGTGGCCTGACGGATCGCATCTCGTTCCGCCTGTGTGATGGACTGTCCGGAATTGCGCCGGAGGAGACTGATACAGTGGTGATTGCAGGTATGGGTGGGGAGACGATCGCCGCCATTCTGGCGGCCGCCCCATGGCTGCGCAGAGGGGCGTGCCGCCTCATCCTTCAGCCTATGAGCGCCCAGGATGATCTGCGCCGCTGGCTGAATGAAAATGGCTTTCAGATCATTCAGGAGGTCCTGAGCAGGGAGGGGGACAAGCTCTATCTGGCCCTTCTGGCTGCTGCAGGCGAGGATTCGCCTATGACTCCGGCTGAGCTGTGGGCCGGACGCCAGTGCCCGGATATGGAGTCTCCGCTCCGCGGGGCATACCTCTCGGGTCTGCTGGAGAAAGCGGCGCGGGCCTTGAAAGGACTGCGCTGTTCCTCGCGGGAAGCTGACCAGAGGCGGCTGAAGGAACTAGAGGAGATCTACAGGGGACTGATTACAATGAAGGAGGAGTGGGACAAGTGGCAACCGTGAGAGAGGTCTATCAATATCTGGACGGACTGTCTCCGTTCTCTATCCAGATGGATTTTGACAACGCCGGTTTTTTGGTTGGGCGCGGGGAACAGAGCGCAGATAAAATTTTAGTCGCGCTGGACATTACCGAGGAGGTGGCCACTGAAGCGGCCAGACTGGGCGCCGGGCTTATCGTCTCTCACCATCCGGTCATTTTCCATCCGGTCCGGGCGATTACTGACTCCGATCCCACAGGAAGGGTCCTGCTTATGCTGGCTGAACAGAAGATCGCCGCTATCTGTGCCCATACCAATTTGGACGCAGTGTCAGGGGGAGTCAATGATGCGCTGGCCGCCAAGCTCGGATTAGAGGAGCTGGAACTGCTCCAGCCGGCTGGTATAGACGCCTCTGGACGCCCCTATGGTATCGGAAGGGTCGGCATGGTAAAAGGGGCGCCGGTCTATGCCCCGGCCTTTGCCGCATTTGTAAAAGAGACTTTGGGCGCCAATGGGGTACGCTATGTAGACGCTCACCGCCCTGTCCGCCGGGTGGCTGTTGGGGGTGGGGCCTGCGGCGACATGATTACCGATGCATTATCCCTTGGCTGTGATACCTTTGTAACCGCCGACGTGAAGTACAACGGCTTTCTGGATGCCGCTGCGCTGGGCATCAATCTCATAGATGCCGGACATTTTCCCACGGAGAACGTGGTGATCCCTGTGCTCTGCAGATGGCTCGCTTCCGGGTTTCCTAATGCAGAAATTATTTCCTCTCAATGCCATAAAGAGGTCTTTTCCTACGCCTGAGGGGTTGTCAAGCGGGAATGAAAGTGATAGAATAATTGCGCTAACTTTCGAGAAGGGAACGATACTATGTCAGGACATTCCAAATGGCACAATATCCAGAAGACGAAGGGCGCGGCTGACGCCAAACGTTCTCAGATATTCACCAAGATCGCCCGCGAGATGATTGTAGCGGTCAAGACCGGCGGCAGCGGAGATCCTGCTAACAACTCCCGCCTGGCCACCGTGATTGCAAAGGCCAAGGCCGCCAATATGCCAAACGACAATATTAAACGCACCATTGACAAGGCCTTGGGGTCCGGCAATGCCGACGCCTATGAGAATGTCACATATGAAGGCTACGGCCCCTCTGGTGTGGCCGTCATTGTAGACGCGCTGACAGACAACCGCAATCGAACCGCACCTGAGGTGCGCCATCTGCTGGATAAGTATGGCAAGGGCCTGGGGGCTACCGGCTGCGTCTCATGGTCCTTCGATCGCAAGGGCGTGATTGTCATCGAGAAGGAAGATCTGGATGAGGATACCGTCATGATGGACGCTCTGGACGCCGGCGCTTCCGACATGGAGGCCGATGACGAGTGCTTTGAGGTGACCTGTGAGCCTGACGTATTCAACGACGTAGTCTCCGCTCTGGAGGAAAAGGGATATGTCTTCGCCTCCGCGGAAATTGACATGGTGCCTCAGAACTATGTCAAGCTGGAGAATGAGGACGACATCAAGAATATGGAGAAGCTCATCGATCTGTTGGAGGAGAACGACGACGTCCAGAATGTCTGGCACAACTGGGATAACGAGGGCTAAAATATGCTGCGCAGAAGAGATGAGCAGATTCGGAAAGAACTGCCTGCGTTTAAGGGCGGAAAAGGCGCCGTTCAAGCTTCTGTCCTGCTTACCTCGGAGGAACTGCTTGGAAAAGGGCGTGTATTCAACTGCATGGTATTGGAGCAGGGCAGTTCTATCGGTCCCCACACCCATGAGGGAGACGCTGAGATTTTTTATATTCTCAGTGGCCGTGGAGTGGCTCATGACGACGGCAGGGAAGTGGTGCTGGAGCCTGGAGATCTGCTCTATACCGGGGATGGACATTCCCATGACCTGCGCAACGACGAGGCCGATCCGCTGGAGTTTTTGGCGGTGATTCTCTATACATAATACATAAGTGTAAAGATATAAGGTCCGCACTCCTGTTGCAGGAGTGCGGACCTTGCCGTTTTATTGACTGAGTGGGTGCTTGGCAACAAATTTTTTCACGTTTAACAGCAGCATCAGGAGGATTGCAATAACAAATAGAATACCGGAGATGAGATAGGCCCCCTGAAGAGAGCCTCCGGTCAGGATCATGCCAAAGGCGATGACAGAGAACCCGGACATGCGCCCTGCGGTAAAAATGATGGTCAGCGGGGTTTGGGCCTTCATGAAGTCGGCCTAGCCAAAGAGCGAAGCTCACAGGGAGACAGGCCAGTTGGCAGCACCGCCGATACACCGGTAGAACAGGAAGATAGAGAGAAACCTGATAGGCACATTATAGTTGAAGGCGGCAGCGGATGTGGTAAAATTTGGGTTCGTCGTTCTGTTTGCAAGGTTGTCCCGCAGCTACTCCAGAGGGTATTGCTGCCAGAGTACCCTGACGCCGGGGTGATGTCTGTGGAGTGACAGAGTGAGTACCAGAGTGAGATGCCGAATTTCCATAGGGTTCCCTCCTCACCGGCAAATATATAAAAGGGCGCCTCCAACAGGAGCACGCCCTTTTTTCTAAAAAATGCAAGCAAGCCTGTAAGCCGGGTTCTGTCCTTTAAGACAGCCATCTATCTAGGCACGCTGTTGCCGGCGTGCTCCAGCCGCCTCCTCGGAGCGGTCGGGCCAACCACATGCTCCTCCACGGCGTTGCTCCGGATAGAGTTTACAGCGACGGACGCTTCCACGCCGTCGGATGGTCTCTTACCTCCATCTTTCCACCCTTACCGCGCCGGTGCGCGGCGGTTTATCTCTGTTGCACTTTTCCTGGGGTCGCCCCCGGCGGGTGTTACCCGTTATCCTTGCCCTATGGAGCCCGGACTTTCCTCACGTGCAGGCCT
>ERZ825896.2720-NODE-2720-length-16315-cov-43.876753_pt1 | contig 16315 bp, 10 predicted proteins | sample MGYA00519858_ERZ825896 | MGnify/ENA primary metagenome ERZ825896 (study PRJEB31778, sample SAMEA3449214) | human gut metagenome | biome: human gut; feature: human-associated habitat; material: faeces | place: United Kingdom | collected 2010/2012 ...
GGATATACCATTAGTGTTAGCAGGATAAACACAACTATTCATATGTATCTGACCGTGAGGTCGGGAACAAGCCCGTTGGGTGATGTTCCCGGCGGGCTTTCACAGATAAGAAAGCGAGGTTAGAGACAATGGGTTTATTTACGGACGGATTTAAGCTCTTGAAAAAGGCAAGTGAGCCTTTGTACAAGACACCGAAATCCATTCAGGAAACCATAGAGATTATGGCGGTGGCTGAAAACGGTATTTTTGAAGTAAGCAGGAATAAGTATTCCAAGTGTTACCGCTTTCAGGACATCAATTACACAACGGCAACGGAGGATGAGCAGATCGGCATTTTTGAAAGATACTGCAAATTCTTAAATTCGCTGGACTGTAATTATAAGATTACGATTAACAATAAGAACAAAAATATGGAGGATCTCCGTGATAAGGTTCTTATTACAGAAAAAAACGATGGCTTCAATAATTACCGAAGAATCTACAATGACATTATTGAGGAGAAGATTATTGAGGGCAGACAGGGGATTGAACAGGAAAGATACCTGACGATCACGATTGAGAGAAAGAACTTTGAGGAGGCAAAGGCACAGTTTGCCACACTTGAGGCAACAATACACAAGGCTTTCATTGAGCTTGGGGCGGAGATTGTGCCGCTTAATGGCAATGAAAGGCTGAAAGTGCTCTATGACTATTACCATCTTGGCGATGAGGGCAGTTTTGATTTTGATATCAAAAAGGCAAAGAAGGTCGGAGCAGATTTTAAGAATGATTTATGTAATGGTATGGTGAAATATTTCCCAGACCATTTTGAGGACGAGAGTAAATACTGCAAGGCACTTTTCATTAAGAAGTATCCCAGCAGTTTATCTGACAGATTTATCAATGAGATTACTTCCCTTCCGGTACACTCCATTACCAGTATTGATGTAGTGCCTGTGCCAAAGGATTTGACCACAAAGGTGCTTCAGAAGAAATATCTTGGTATTGAGTCGGATATTATCAAACAGCAGAGAGTCCGTAATAAGAACAATGACTTCTCCACAGAAATCTCTTATGCAAAGAGAACGGAGAAAAAAGAGATTGAGGCAATTATGGATGATGTTCGTGAGAATGACCAGTGTCTTTTCTTTGTAGGAGTTACCATTATCCTTATGGCAGAAAGTAAGAAGGAGCTTGAGAGTGTCTGCGAAACAGTAGAAACAATCGGAAAGCGTAACAGTTGTACGATTGATACACACTACTTAAAGCAGAGGGAAGCACTCAACACGGCACTTCCGATTGGTGTAAGACAGGTGGAAACAATGCGTACCCTTCTTACCCAGTCGCTTGCGGTGCTTATGCCGTTTAATGTGCAGGAACTGAATGACAGCACAGGTAATTATTACGGTATCAACCAGATCAGTAAGAATGTAAATATCGGTAACAGAAAGAAGCTCATCAACGGAAATGGCTTTGTATTCGGAGTGCCGGGTTCCGGCAAATCATTCTTCTGTAAGATGGAAATGGGCAGCGTATTCTTGTCGGGAGATGATGAGATTATCGTCATTGATCCGATGAACGAATATTTTGATATTGCACAGACTTATGGTGGAACCGTGGTAAATATGTCCACATACACGGACAATTATGTAAATCCGCTTGAGATGGATGTGTGGAGTCTTGATCCGAATGATTCAAAGGGAATGATAAGGGAAAAAGGGGAATTTATGCTTGGTCTTTGTGAGCAGTGTATCGGGGACAGCTTAAATTCCAGACAGAAATCAATCATTGACCGCTGCGTGAGAAAGATGTATATCGACATTGCAAGGGGCAGGGAAAAGTATATTCCGGTAATGAGTGACTTCTACGATATCCTTATGGAACAGCCGGAGGACGAAGCAAAGGATATCGCATTGTCTTTGGAACTTTTTGTAAATGGTTCCCTTAATATCTTTAACCACCAGACAAATGTTGATGTAGATAACCGATTCACGGTATATGGTATCAGGGACTTAGGCACGGAGCTTAGTCCTATCACAATGCTTGTTATGATGGAGTCTATTCAAAACAGAATTGTAGAAAACGGGCAGAAGGGCAAGGCAACCTGGCTCTATATTGATGAGTTCCATGTCCTGCTTAATTCGGAGTATTCTGCAAAATATTTACAGCAGCTCTGGAAGAAGGTGAGGAAACAAGGTGGACTGTGCACGGGTATCACCCAGAACGTCGTGGACCTTTTACAGAACTACACCGCCACTACAATGCTTGCAAACTCTGAGTTTGTTGCACTCTTAAAGCAGGCGAATACAGACAGTTCCAAGATGGCAGAGGTTATCGGTGTATCAGAGGCACAGCTTCGTTTCGTAACCAATACTGCATCGGGAATGGGACTTATCAAGTGTGGTTCCGTGGTAATTCCGTTTGATAACCAGATCAGCAAGGACACTGACCTTTACAGACTGTATAACACCAATATCCACGAAAAGATTGCGGAGCAGAAGAAAAGGGAGGCAAAATTTGCTGATTAGAATTGCAATGTATCAGCCATTTGGACTAAGTTCCGGATGGCTACTTTTTTACCTTTTTTAAGGATACAGAAAGAAGGTGGGAACATTGAAGATAAAAAAAGTGGATGACAAGCCTATGGTCATTCACACTAAGAAAAAAGCTAAGATTCATATGCATGAACCGAAGAAGGCTAAAATTAAGGGCAGTAACATTTACACCGTACAGCGTGGTCCGAAAATTGCCAGTGCAAAGATAAATGATACAGGTAAAAAGAAGTCTTATCGTAAGAGTACCATTCATCAGGCAGAGAAGAAAGAAAAGGAACCTTCAAAATTTAAGAGAAATATACGGGAGTCCAATACTTCTATCAAGACGAAGAATACCAATCTTCATATAGCAGGAAGAACGGGAGCACTTGCGGCTGGAGCAGTTACAGAGCAGGTGGAAGGCGGGCAGGAAGTGTCACAGGCAGCTTATCTTGCATATGAAGTAAGCCGTCCGGTTACGGGAACTGCTTCAAGGGGAGCGTCACTTTTCAGAAAGAAAGCGGCAGCCGAAGCAAAGAGGCGTATCAAGAAGGTAGAAACAGGAAAGAAACTGGCAAAAAAGATGGGAAAGAAAGCTGCCAGTGATACGGCAAAAAAGGTTGCCGGTGACACGACAAAGACAGCAGCGAAAGAAACTGCTAAGAACACTGCAAAAGAAACTGCCAAAACTACGGCAAAAGCGGCAACCACAGCGGCAGGTACAGCGGTTGCACCGGGAGCAGGTACAGCAGTCGGCATGGCGGCAGGCTATGCCACAGGTGTATCTATCGAGGCGAAGGATGTGAAAGCAGCGAACCGTAGCAGAAAGATTAAATTTTTTCTGGATAAGATGAAAGAACAGGAAAATCAGACGGACAGTGTTGTAAAACTGGTAAAAGATCTGATTGTAAAAAAGGCAGTTCTTTGGATAAAGGCGGCAGCTCCGATTATCGGACTTGTACTTTTGCTGTTGGTTCTTTTAGTGGTAATCGTTGCAGTTCCGGTTATTGCTGTGATAGCGATTCTTTATAATTCACCATTTGCCTTATTTTTACCGCCGCTGGAGTCAGGAGATACAGTGCAGACAGTTACAAGTGCTTATGTGTCTGAATTTAACCGTGATGTGAATACCAAAGTGAATGAACATACCGGATATGACTTTGGCAAACTGGTGTATGTAGATTATGAGGGAATGGATGAAAATCCAAGTAACTACTACGACATTATGGCGGTCTACATGGTTAAGTATGGTGTAGGCGATACTGCAACAATTATGAATGATATATCAAAGGGGTGGTTGCAGACTGTAGTAAATGATATGTGTTCTTATACTACAAGTAGTGGAACAAAAGATGTGGAGGAAACAGACGCAGATGGCAATGTAACAACTGTTACGAAGTCGGTACTGTATGTAAATGTTACGCTCAAATCATACAGAGATATGATTTCCGTTTATGGATTTAATTCTGATCAGGTAGAAATGCTTGAGCAGATCATGAGTCCTGAGTTTATGGGACAGCTTGGATATGCTGGAAGTGGAAGCGGTGGAGGCGGTGGAAGCCCCGGAGTAAGTTCCATGACAGAGGATGAAATAAATGCAATCCTCAGTGGTATTACAGATAGCAGGCAGAAAGCAGTCTGCTCTTATGCCCTTCACAGAGTGGGTTATCCTTACAGTCAGGAACTAAGAGATAGTGGCAATTATTATGATTGCAGTTCACTTGCGTATTATTCATGGAAGGATGCAGGTGTGAATATCAGTTATGGAGGAGCAACTACAGCAGCGGCAGAAGCACAGGGACTTGATGAAGCAGGAAAGACCGTATCTTATGATGAAATGCAGCCTGGTGATCTTATCTTTTACAGTTTCACAAACAACGGAAGATATAAGAATATCAGCCATGTGGCAGTATATGTCGGCAATGGCAAGGTGGTAGAAGCCCTGAATGAAAGAGTTGGCGTAGTTTACCGTGATGTGGCAAGTGTCGGAAAAATTGTAGTAATTGGCAGACCATAGAAAATTGGCAGAGAGGGCGAAAGTCCTCTCTGGAACAGGAGGTAAGAATGGATTTAAAAGATATGATTCTTGTAATGGAGAATTATAAGGGAACAGAAAGAAATATGCTTATGACTTTGGAAGATTATAAGAAGTTCGTTGCCATTGATGATATGTCAGAGCTTGCAGATCAGATGCTGCTTCTTGGAAGAACGCTTGCGGAAGGTTTTACAGAGTATTACAGGGCAGCAAATGTTACAGTTTTTGCAAAATTCTGTAGAGATGATGTGGAACTGGGACGCTTTTTGCAAGGATATTATAATGATTCAAAGAAATTTTACTTTGATAAGGCAACAAGTTCCCCAGAGTGTATTACAAAGATGGATGAGATTGGAATGACGGATAGAGGCTGGATAGATGACTTTATCCTGCATTATGAAAAATGCGACAGGACATTTGAAAGAGGGCAGACATTTCATAATTTTAATGACCACGATTATATGGTACTTGAAGCATTATCTCCACGCAATCTTGTGGTAATGGATATGAAAAGCGGCTCTCTCACGATTGCTCTCGGAGCAACAGAGTATAAGCGATATCCGAAAGACGAGGAGCCAACAAAGGATAACACAACGATTGGGGTATCGTGGGAGCACGGGATTTATCTTGGGTCCACACTTTCGCAGACCAACTTTAAGGCATATAAAAGAGAATACGGAACACCTGAAAAGATAAAAGATGTTTATGATTACAGGGCGAAACTCAAGCAGAAGTTTTATTTTTATCAGGATTTGTCAAAGGATGATGATATTCCCAAAAATATGCAGAATGATTTCCTGCACCAGATGTATAAGGAATTTGGAACGATAGAGGAGGAATATTTTTATGACAGGCTTGAAGATGGAAAGTATGATGAAGGTTTTAAGGAAAGACAGGTAAAAGAAAAAAAGAGCCGATGAGGAAAAATGGAATTGGAGGCTGATATCGAATGGAAAGAGAATTTGATATTGAGATAAAAGAAGTTCTCTCAAGGGTAGAGACAGTAAAGGCAGAGTCACTTGACGATGCCATAAACAAGGCAATGGATATGTATTATTCAGAGCAGATAGTCCTTGATGCGGAGGATATGAAGGGAGTTGATTTTTCGCCATACAGCGAAGAACAGCTCCCTTCTTCATTAAAGGAAAATGGAGGAAAGACACGATGAAAAATGAGCAGACAGCAGTTATTAAGGATATGGAATTTTTATTAAACGAACTTCATAAGGAATGGGAAAGACCGGGAGAGGTAAAATCGTCTGTCAGTATTCCATATGAGAAAGTTGAGGAAATCAGCAGAAAGCTGAATGTGATTGTCTATGAGACACAGCAGTCGGCTGACAGCGACGGACTTGCCTTTAAGCAGAGCATAGCCAAGTCAAAGCAGTGTTATGTGCTTCTCAGGATTATGCGAAAGATTGTAAAAGGAAAGGGCAAATGTGATAGACAGGTGGTTGATGCAGAATTTGTGATTGAGCTTGACGGGGAGGAGTCAAAGCTCTTTAAGGAAATGTTTGCAGAATTACTGAAGTAAAAGGAGGGTGACACATGAGTGTTGATATGAAGGTCAAAGCGATATATGATTCAGAAATCAGCAACATCACCCGTTCTGAAAAGAACTGGAAAGATGTATTAAAGGTTGCAGGTCAGTTATATCGCTATGAATTTGATAATATCGTTATGGTAACAGCTCAGAGATCACCGGAGAAAAGTACCCTTATGGCAGATTATGACACTTGGAAGAAAGTGGGAAGATATGTAAAGCGTGGAGCAAAGGGCTGTGCTATCTTCCCCTCAAGGGCACTTAATCCCCGTATGAGATATATTTTCGATATCAGTGATACAGGCGGAAAGAATGTGAAGCTGACATGGGATCTGGAGGGGGAAAACCTGAAAAGTTATGCAGACTTTCTGGTATCGGAAGGACAGATGGAGCGGTATAAAAGCGATGACAGGGAATCACTAAAAAATACGCTAAAACAGTTTACAGGAACAAATGTTTGGGATATAATAAAAGAGGAGTTCGGAGATAGAATGTCCGAACTTATGCAGCTATCAGGTAGTGTGATAAAGGAATTCAACGAAAAACGCAAGGGCTTACAGCAGGATAGCGATATGGAGCAGTTAGTATATTCCAGTGTTATGTATGCTGTAGGGACGAGATGTGGATTTGACTTATCTGTGCAAGAACAGGATTTCAGTCAGATTGTAAACATCAAAGATGAGGAGATAGTTTACCGTCTTGGTTCCCTTGTATGCGATGTCTCCTGTAGTGTTCTTAGAGAATTTAGTAGGAATTTACAAACGATTGAGAGCGAAAGGAGAATATCATATGTTAGAAGCAATGACTTACAAGGAAGTGGACGGACTGCTGTATCCGGAGCTGACAATGCCGGACGAGACAGAGGATTTAACGAAGCTGGGCAGATACGGGAGAATGGCAATGAAGTATCTTCTGGAGAACGAACCGGCAAGGTACAAGACACTGATGAGATTCGGGAAGATGTACGAGAAGATGTCGGCAGTAGAGGAGGAAGCAAACCAGCTTTACGACCAGTTGGAGGAACAGTATCTAATGAAGCACAAGCCACAGAATCCATCATCGACAATGGAGATGTGGAAGATAAGAGAGCAGGCGAAGATGCAGGCAGAGGAAGTAGTGCTCCACCAGATCGTGATGAAGTTTCATTAGAAATACAGGAAGAATTAAATAGAGAGCTTGATGAGATTAACTCATTGGGTGTCAGTAAGGAAGCCGAATATACACAGGCTTCCTTTTTTTTCGACCAAAACGGGCAGGCTAGTTTTGGTGTGAAGCAGTCAGAGAAAACCAGACACAATGAATTTATGCGTCAGTATGAGGAGGACAGAAAGACTGCCCTTGCAGGAAAATATAACTATCTCAATCCGAAAAAGGCAGAAAGTGTACCAAGTGAGTATGTAAAACAAATACTTATGAGAGGGACTGGCTTTGTCGGTGGAAAAGGCAGAGTGTGTGAAATTTACCGCACAGAGATAGATGCTGGAACCAGAGCAAAGCGTATCAAGGCAGAATATGGTCAGGGTGGTGCAAGCTGGCCGCTTGACGGTCTGGGCTTGCACGGGTATGACACATTTCACGGTTCGGGACTTCGTATCCAATGGAAAGATCAAGATGGAGAAGTAGAAGGATATGTTTCGTGGAAGAATGTCGAAAAGGAAATCGGTGTACTTATCCTTACCGGAGAATACCAGTCGGAGACACCTCGTATTGATGAACTTGCAATGGACGGACTTCGTGAAGATGATGAAGTCATTGACGCAGAGTACCGTGAAGTTGATACGCAGGAGGAGAAATCAGAAATTGATGATTATGCTATTCCTGATGAGCCTGACAGTTATGCTGTAAACAGAAAGGCGGCTGAGTTACGGTATATCAAGCCGATTGATTATGCTGACCGTGTAGCTGCAATGGATAAAGATTTAAGAGATGCCATTGAGATACTTGTGTCAGAATGTAGCTGTTACACACCATTCCGTGCTTTCCTTATGGATGTGGTGCAGTCGGATTTTGCATTTATGCCGAATAAGCTGGAACTGATCTGTGAGATAGCGATGGGAAATGTTCAGGGTGAGAGAAAGGCATATTGCAATAATCAGTATGGACTCACAGAATACACTTTAAGCAGTGCAGATGTGAAAGTAAGCTACAAAAACAGAAATGGAGAGAGGGCAGGGGATACCGTATCATGGCGTGAGGTATATGAAATCTTATCCTATATGGTAAAACAGCCATTTTACTGTGGAGAGGACCAGAAGGCAATCTATCAGACCATAAAAAATAAGATTGACAGGGAAAAGATGAATCCTGTTTACCGCAAGTTCTTTGATATTGAGGACAGTGTGAGAGAAAGCCGTCTTAAAACCAGAGAACGGGCGATTGCATATGGCTTGAATACCAAGATTGACACGGATGGTCGTATAATTTCTGATGAGGATAAGAATGTATCGGCAGATATTCCACAGAAGGATACCGAACCACAGGAGGCTGCCCCTGAAACACCTGCACAGGAAGTATTACCGCCAGTGGAAGGTCTGCGTGGAAAAGAAAAAACACAAGACCAGACAAAACTCAATTTCCATTATAACCTGTGGGAAACAGAAAAGGGTGGTGCAAAGACCAGATACCAGTGGAACATTGATGCAATCTGTACACTAAAGCAGATTGAAGCAGAAAACAGACTTGCAACACAGGAGGAGCAGACTGTTTTATCAAAGTTTGTCGGCTGGGGAGGCTTGTCACAGGCATTTGATGAGAATAATGCTGCGTGGAGCAAAGAGTATGCAGAACTGAAAGAGCTTCTTTCCGATGAGGAATACAGTGCGGCAAGAGCAACTGTAAATAATGCCTTTTACACTTCGCCGGAGATTGCAACGTGTATCAATTCAGCCCTTGTGCAGTTTGGGTTTAAAGGCGGAAATGTCTTGGAGCCGTCTATGGGTATCGGTAATTTCTTCGGAAGTATGCCAGCACCAATGCAGCAAAGCAGGCTGTACGGAGTGGAGCTGGACAGCATATCGGGAAGAATAGCAAAACAGCTTTACCAGAATGCCAATATCAGTATTACAGGATTTGAAAACACCACATATCCGGATAACTTCTTTGATGTTGTTATGGGAAATGTGCCATTTGGAGATTATAAGATATTCGATCCAAAGTACAACAAGTATAACTTCCGTATTCACGATTATTTTCTGGCAAAAGCACTCGATCAGGCAAGACCGGGAGGTATGGTTGCAGTGATTACCACAAAGGGAACACTGGATAAGAGCAATCCGACTATACGAAAGTATCTGGCTGAGAGGGCAGAACTTGTGGGAGCAATCCGACTTCCGAATACTGCATTTAAGGATAATGCAGGAACTGAGGTGACTGCGGACATTCTTTTTTTACAGAAAAGAGAGCGAAAAATTGATATAGAGCCTGACTGGGTACATCTTGGTGTCACAGGTGATGGCATAGCAGTCAATTCCTATTTTGCAGAGCACCCGGAGATGATGCTTGGTACAATGCAGTATGATACAAGGATGTTCGGACAGGACAGCAGATATACCGTCTGTGTGAATAATGATGAGAACTTCAATCTGTATGAAGCACTCAATAAGGCAATCAGTAACATCAAAGCACAGATGACAGATTTTGAGAGACTGGCAGATAATGAGGAACAGACAGAGGAAGTCATTCCCGCTGATCCGGATGTCAGAAATTATACTTACACATTCTTTGAAGGAAAACTTTACTACAGGGAAAATTCAGAGATGGTAAGGCAGAAAGTATCACCGACAGCGGAGGGGCGTATTAAGAGCCTTGATGAAATCAGACAGATAACAAGAGAGCTGATTGATATCCAGATGGAGGGCTGTAGTGATGAGGAGCTTGCAGACAAACAGCAGCTTTTGAATGTAAAATATGATAAATTCGTTGGAAAGTATGGAGCAATCACTTCCAAAGCAAACCGTACAGCGTTCAGGGATGACAGCGATTATCCGCTTCTTTGCAGTCTTGAAGAAGTAAATGAGGACGGGGAGGTGAAGAAGGCTGATATGTTTTATAAGCAGACGATTAAGGCAAAGTCCGTGGTGGACAGGGTAGAAACTGCGGTAGAGGCTCTTAATGTATCGGTCAATGAGTTTGGATATGTAAATATCCCTTATATGCTCTCCATTTATGAAGCAGACAGGGATACTCTCATAAAGGAACTTGATGGAATTATATTTCTTAATCCTGACCGTTACAATGAAAATAACCCGGACGCAGGCTGGGAGACAGCAGACGAATATCTGTCGGGAAATGTAAGGGATAAGCTGCGTGTTGCAAAGGCAATGGCGGCGGATACCGATAATCCGCAGGCAGAAAGATTTGCCGCCAATGCCGCAGCCCTAGAGGAAGTTCAGCCGGAATGGATTGAAGCCTCGGATATTGATGTAAAGATTGGTACAACTTGGATTGAGCCGCTTGATTATGAGCAGTTTATCTATGAGCTGCTTAATACACCAAAGAGGGCAAGGGCAATCAGAACAGAGTATTATAATTCCGGTATTCAGGTACACTTGAATAAAATGAGTATGGAATGGTTCATTGAAAATAAAAGTATGGATAAACATTCCGTGGCTGCAACGAAAACTTATGGTACAAGCAGAATGGACGCTTATTCTATTTTTGAGGATACCCTGAACTTAAAAACAGTCACTGTCAGGGACAGGATTGATGACGGTGATGGCAAGTACCATTATGAAGTCAATAAGAATGAGACAATGCTTGCAAGGGAAAAGCAGAATATGATCAAGGAGAAGTTCAAGGAATGGCTGTTTGCAGAACCGGAACGCCGACAGAAGTATGTGGAATATTATAATGAAACCTTCAATAATATCCGCCTGCGTGAGTATGACGGAAGCCATTTGCAGTTTCCGGGAATGAACCCTGAAATTGAATTAAAACCGCACCAGAAAAATGCGGTGGCACGAATCCTTATGGGAGGAAATACCCTGCTTGCCCACTGTGTCGGTGCCGGAAAGTCGTTTGAGATGATGGCTGCGTGTATGGAACAGAAAAGGCTCGGACTTGCCAATAAGACAATTATGGTAGTGCCAAAGCCGCTTATCGGGCAGACAGCAAGTGAATTTTTAAGGCTTTACCCGTCAGCAAACATCTTGGTTGCAACGGAGCGTGATTTTGAAAAGAGCCGAAGAAAGCAGTTTGTATCAAGGATTGCGACAGGCGATTATGACTGCATCATTATGTCGCACTCGCAATTTGAGAAAATTCCAATTTCGGCAGAGAGAAAGGAGCGAATGCTTAATGAACAGATAAATGAGATCACCTATGCGATTGATGATATGAAGGAGCGGAATGGGGAACGCTGGACCGTAAAGCAGATGGAAAGCCAGAAGAAAAAGCTGGAGGAACAGCTTAAATCCCTGACCGATGAGAGCAGGAAAGATGACCTCATTACCTTTGAGGAGCTGGGTGTTGACTCTATTATGGTAGACGAAGCACACAATTTTAAGAACCTCGCCACATTTTCAAAGATGAATAATGTGGCGGGAATCAGCAGTAGTGGGGCTAAAAAGTCAACGGATATGCAGCTTAAATGCCAGTATTTATCAGAGATAAATGATGGCAGGGGCATTGTATTTGCTACCGGAACACCGATAAGCAATACGATGTGTGAGATGTATGTTATGCAGCTTTATTTGCAGAAATCGGCACTTGAGGAGATGGGAATTCATCATTTCGACTCGTGGGCGGCTAACTTCGGAGAAGTAACAACGGCATTGGAGCTTACGGTTGAGGGCAGTGGTTTCCGTTTCAAGAGCAGGTTCAATAAGTTTACCAATCTGCCGGAGCTTATGAACATCTTCCGTGAGGTCGCCGATGTGCAGACAGCGGATATGCTTGACCTTGATGTGCCTGCACTCCGTGGCGGCAAGCCTATTATCGTGGAGTCGGAGCCGGACTGGTATGTGAAGCAGGTAATGGAAGAATTTGTTGTAAGGGCAGAAAGGATAAGGGGTGGGGGTGTTGATCCAAGTGTTGACAACTTCTTAAAGATTACGCACGAAGCAAGACTTCTTGGAACAGACGCAAGACTGATTGATAAGGACGCACCGAACAACCCGGACGGAAAGCTCAATAAGGTAGCGGAAAATGTCTGGAAAGAATATGTAAAAGGAAATGCTGATGGTCATATAGGCTGTCAGCTTATTTTTTCGGATATTGGAACACCGGGACCGGACAAGGACTTTACGATTTATGATTATCTGAAGGAGTCACTTATCAAGTATGGTATCCCTGCGGAGGAGATAGCATTTATTCACGATGCAAAAACAGACGCACAGAGGGATGCACTCTTTAAGGAAATGAGGACAGGTAAGAAAAAAGTCCTTATCGGTTCGACAGATAAGTGCGGAACCGGAGTTAATGTACAGACACACCTTGTTGCAATGCACCATGTCGATTGCCCGTGGAAGCCTTCTTCCATTGAACAGAGGGAAGGCAGAGGTATCCGACAGGGAAATAAAAACGATGAGGTGGCAATCTACCGATATGTTACAAAACAAACCTTTGATGCATACAACTGGTCACTTGTGGAAAACAAGCAGCGTTTCATCAGTCAGGTTATGACAAGCAAGGCAGTGAGCCGAAGCTGTGAGGACATTGATGAGGCAACACTTTCTTATGCGGAGATTAAGGCGGTTGCGACAGGCAACCCTTTAATCAGGGAAAAGATGGAGGTTGACAATGATGTCCAGAGATTAAAGCTCTTAAAAGCGTCGTATGATAATCAGAGATACGGATTGCAGGATAATTTTATGATCAAATATCCAAAACTCATCAAAACTGCGACAGAGAAACTTGCCAATGTCAGGGAGGATATAAAGGCAAGGGATAAGGAATTGATTGATAACCCGGATTTTGCCATTACCATAGGCAATGCAACTTATACAGAGCGAGTGGATGGTGGAACCGTAATGCTTGAAGCAATCAGCAAATGTAAGACAGGCGAAACCACTCCAGTCGGTAAGTTCCACGGCTTTGAGCTTCTGGTGGAAAAGAATTTCCTCAGTATCAACTATATGGTGCTTCGTGGAAAGACGGAATACAAGGCGGAACTTTCCACAAGTCCGGTGGGAAGTATGGTAAAGCTGGAGAACCTGTTCAACGGACTTCACGAAAATGTTGATTTTCTGGAAAAGAAGATTGAACAGTACCAAAATGATCTTGAGGCTTCAAAGGCGGAGTATGACAAGCCGTTTGCATATAGTGCAGAACTGGAAGAAAAACTTGCAAGGCAGTATGAATTAAATGCCCAGCTTGACCTTGAGAACGCAAAGGCTATGGATGCAGATCTTGGCGGACCGGACGAAGAAAAGTCTGAGGACAGAATAGAAAATGCGGGTATTGTTGCAGAGGATAAGGGAATCTATATGCCAGACAGAAACAGGAAAAGATAGGAGTGAAACTCTATGAGCATAAGGAAAGTGGTCGCAGGACTACTGATTACAGCAGGGATTGCCATTATGGCAGTCTCTTTTTTCTGGTGTACAACCGGAGAGAGAAACACGAACCAGCTCATAAATGAATTTGAGCAGACATTGGAGGAGAAGCAGGATGAAAGGTCAGAGGTTGAGAAAGAGCAAACCACCGTTAGTAAAGAGGAGAAAGCCATTCTTAAAGAAGGCAGTATCATCGGCATTATTGAGATACCGGGAATAGATATCAGATACCCGGTAATGGAAGAAACCGGAAGTGAAATGCTGAATGCCGGGACAGGGAACAATGCGTTTTATTGTCAGGTGCAGATATAAGGAGGCGGCAGATGAATAAGAGATACCGACTGGGGGAGATAGAAGAAGCAGTATCGGAAATGGAGGAGCTGATCGACACTCAGGATGATATTGCAGAGATTGATGATGACTTTCAGATTGTCGTAAGCGGCTGGTCTGTGTATGTCGAAAGGCTGAATCTGACACTCAGACAGGGAGTTGCCTGTATCTGGGATACGGAGGCAGGATTATTTATGCCTGATTTTGATGTGACTATCGTGTATGAGGGAAACATCGAAACACAGGAATGGCTCTACTATGAGCAGGACGGAATGGTTGTTACACTTGGCAACTGGTTAAATGGCAGATTGTCTTGTGAACAGATAGAACAGCTTTGGTGTGAGCTTATCATACCAGAAAACAATGATAATTCAGAAGTATAAGAAAGAGAGGAACAGCGTATGAAGTATTCAATTAAGGTAAACGAGGTAAGAGCAAAAGATGGCAGCAATATCAAGGGTTTTGCGACCGTGGTATTTGGTGATTCATTCAAGATTACCAATATCGCAATCCTTGAAAATAAGGAAAAGGGAGAGCTTTTTGTATCAATGCCAAGATACCGTTCAAATGAGCGTGATGAGAAAAACAGCGTGATTTATAAGGATGTATGCAATCCTATCACGGCAGAGTTTCGTGAGGAACTCTATACTAATATCCTTGAGGCTTATGCAAAAATCAGGGAGCCGGAGAAAGCAGAAACACAGACACAGGGAAAAACTCAGGAAATGCCGGAGTTTTCCGTGACGGTAACACCTTATGAAAGGGAAGGCAGTAATATCAAGGGACTTGCCCGTATTTACTTTGAAAACAGCTTCATTGTAAATAATGTAAACATCCTTCAGGGCAAAGAGAAAATCTTTGTATCAATGCCTTCTTATAAAACAAAGCAGGTGGACGAGCACGGCAAACCGATTTATCAGGATGTCTGCTATCCGGTCACAAAGGATTTCAGGGAGAAGCTCTATAATGAGATTATTGCAGAATATGAGAAAGCAAAGGATAAGAGCAACGAAAAAGCAAGGGAGAATGCCGAACAGAACCACGGAAATCCCGACAGGGATAAAAAGGATACACCCTTTCGATAATTAAGGCTAAGGGGCGGCATATGCTGCCCTGTTTATAAGGAGGAAAAGCAGATGGAAGCAGAAAAGACACTTACTAATGAGGAGATCATAAGAGAACTTCTCGATTTATTAAAAAAGAATACTATGAAAGAACAGGCAAATGATGTATTTGAGATATGCACCTATGTGGATGGTCTGGAAAAAAAGATTGTGTCTATGACAGAAGAACTTACCAGTATGCAGGACCAGATCAAGAAAATGCAGGAAGATACCCTTATCAATAATGCAAAAAAAGCATTAACAGAAGCACAGGAGCGACTCAATGCCAGATGTGAGCAGATAAAGTCACAGGTATCTGAGATAAAAGTACAGGTAAAATCTACTGCCAAGAATATTGTTGATGAAACAAAGGCAAAGGGCAGGGCGGCACTTTACAGGGTGACAGAATTTGTAGGAATTAAGAAAAGACTTCTCAATGTCAGAACAGTGGTAAAAGATACGATTGTATCTACAGACAGGGATATTGCAAGGACAGCACTTCTTGCAAAGGGACTCCGAAAAGCCGGGCAGACCGTAAACAATGCGTTCCGTACCTTTGCAGATAAGCCGGAGGTGGATTATTCACAGAAAGAACAGAAACACCATCTCACAAAGGCTGTACTTGCCCCTATGAAAGCAGTGAGAAAACTGCTTGTATCAATGGAGATGCATCTGGACGCCTCGATTGATAAGCTGGATAATCTGGATATGACTGTGCAGTTTGATAAGGAAAAGCGTATGGAGCACACAAAGGATAAGGAACAGAAAGCACCGGATACAGAAAGAGAGGTCATCTACTCACCGATGGTAGCTGAACCACAGGAGTACAAGTATAATGCAGATGCTTTTGAGGCAAGAAAGACATCGGAAGCAAAGCAGGAAACGGTGGGGAAGGAGCTGCCAAAAGTCAGGGAAGATAAAGCCAGATAAGTTTAGGGGCGTGGGAGTAAAATCCTGCGTCCTTTTTATTTGTCTGAAACAGTTTATGATCTGGAGGATGTTTCAAGAAATAACCAGAATGGACTAAAAACAATAGATTTATTTGCTTTGTAAAAAATACCTTGATTGAACTTTAGGGTTGATTTATGGGTGATTCAAGGGGACCTCAATAGTTTTTTGAAATTCCCGTGTGAGGGGGAAAGTTGATTACAAACAGAATAAATTACAGCAGTGAAAGTGACGATACAAATGCAGGAAGAGCAGAAATGTTCTTCCTGTTTTTTAACAGAACTTCAGCAGCTGGCGGGGAAAGGAGACAGTATGGCAAAGTTCTTAAATTATGAGGACCGGCTGGAGATA
>ERZ825896.2724-NODE-2724-length-16283-cov-4.343296_pt1 | contig 16283 bp, 11 predicted proteins | sample MGYA00519858_ERZ825896 | MGnify/ENA primary metagenome ERZ825896 (study PRJEB31778, sample SAMEA3449214) | human gut metagenome | biome: human gut; feature: human-associated habitat; material: faeces | place: United Kingdom | collected 2010/2012 ...
TCACTGAGTCCGTTTCCGAGACTGTGAGCGAAACAGAAGCGGCTTCCTCCGAGGAAACTACCGTCAGCGAGACTGAGGAAACAACTGAGACCTCCGAGACCAAGGAAGCTTTCACCTGTGCGGATATCGTTGCTGAGATAGAAAACACCGTAGAGCTGCCCTCCATGGCTGATATCGGCGCTGACCGTGTTCATATGTATCTTGATTTTGAGATCCCCGAGGGCTGCGACTTTGCAATGTCCATCTGCGGCTCAGGCGGATTTGCGGATGAGATATTCGTTATAGATGCTTCCGATATCGACGAAGCGGCTCTTGAAGCTGCGGTTGAAAAGCGCATTACTGCAAGAGAAAAGGATTTCGAGGGTTACAATCCCGATGAATATGACAAGCTGGAGAATTATTTTTCAAAGTACAGCGGCGGTTATTATATGTATGTTGTTACAGCCGACAACGCAGCCTGCGAAAATATTTTTGATAATTATGTAAAATAATTTCTCTCTGTGACAAGTTTTTACAAAAAACTCTTTACATTATAAGCAAAATAGTGTAAAATAGATAATTGAAAATGTATGATAGAGGGAAAGGATGTTTGAATTATGCCCGATGAGATCAAATATAAGCGAGTTCTTCTCAAGCTCAGCGGAGAAGCCCTTGCGGGAGATAAGAAAACAGGTCTTGACTACAGCGTTATCACGCCCATATGCGCAAGCATAAAGAAGTGCGCCGATGCAGGCGTTCAGATGGGTATCGTTGTAGGCGGCGGAAACTTCTGGAGAGGCCGTTCCAGCAACGCAATTGATCGACCAAAGGCAGACCAGATTGGTATGTTAGCAACTGTTATGAACTGTATCTATGTATCTGAAATCTTCCGTACCACAGGCATGAAGACTGAAATCTTCACACCATTTGCCTGCAGCACCTTTACAAAGCTGTTTTCTAAGGATGCAGCAAATGAAGCACTTGCACAGGGAAAGGTTGTCTTCTTTGCTGGCGGTACCGGACATCCATATTTTTCTACTGACACTGGTGTTGTACTGCGTGCTATTGAGATGGAGGCAGACGTTATCCTTCTCGCAAAGGCAATCGATGGTGTTTATGATAGTGATCCGGCAAAGAATCCAGATGCTGTCAAGTATGATACCGTAACTATTAAAGAGGTCGTAGATAAGCGCCTTGCTGTTATTGATATGACGGCATCTATCATGTGTATGGAAAACCATATGCCGCTTGCTGTATTTGGCTTAAACGAAGAAAATAGCATTGCAAATGCATTAAATGGCAAGATTACAGGAACTCATGTAACAGCTTGAAAATGTAAAAATTTAAAAACCATAAAACCGAAGGAGCGTAACTATGAAGGAAGTTATTAAAAAATGTGAAGAGAAGATGACAAAAACCTGCGAAAATCTGGATGGCGAGTTTGCCAATATCCGTGCAGGACGTGCAAATCCAAATCTGTTAAACAGAATTATGGTTGAATATTATGGAACTCCAACTCCTATGCAGCAGGTAGGAAATATTTCAGTTCCGGAGCCGAGAATCATCCAGATTAATCCGTGGGAGAAGAGTCTGTTAAAGGCTATCGAGAAAGCTATTCTGGCATCTGATCTTGGAATCACACCAACAAATGATGGTACAAGCATTCGCCTTGTATTCCCAGAGCTTACAGAGGAAAGACGTAAGGAATTAGTAAAGGACATTAAGAAGAAGGGTGAGGCTGCAAAGGTTGCTGTCCGCAATGTTCGCCGTGATGCTAACGATACCTTAAAGAAGATGGAAAAGTCAACTGACATTACTGAGGATGAGCGCAAGGAAGGCGAAGAGAAAATCCAGAAGATGACAGACAAATATGTTGCAAAGATAGACAAGAGTGTTGAGAATAAATCAAAGGAAATCATGACTGTCTAATAATAAGAAAGTTTCAGGGCAGGCGTTTTGCCTGTCCTGTTTTGTGTAACAAGATAGAATAAGATTATACCTGTGAGGTACTCATATGGATGAACAAAAAAAGATTCCGCGTCATGTCGCGATCATTATGGACGGAAACGGTAGATGGGCTGAGCGTAGAAAGCTTCCGCGAAAAATGGGTCATGCAGAAGGCTGTAAGGTACTAGAGCAAACTGTGCGCGATGCAGCTGATCTTGGTATTGACTATTTGACTGTTTATGCGTTTTCCACTGAAAACTGGAAGCGCTCTGAGGAAGAGGTTTCGGCGCTTATGGTTCTTATGGGCTTTTACATTAAAAAGCTTTTAAAGGTAGCCGAAGAGGAGAATGTACGTGTTAAAATTATAGGAGAGCGAAGCCGCTTTGCACCAGATCTAGTGAAGGGTTTAAATAAGCTTGAGTATGAGACAAGAAATAATACACGCATGGTATTTGCCATTGCGATCAACTATGGTGCAAGAGACGAGATGCGCCGCGGAATGATTCGCATGGCAGAGGATGTGAAAGCTGGAAAGCTCGAGCCTACAGCTATTACGGAGCAGACAATTGGCTCTTATCTAGATACTGCAGATATGCCAGATCCAGATCTTTTAATTCGCACAAGTGGTGAGCTTCGTCTGTCAAATTTCTTGCTCTGGCAGCTGGCTTACACAGAAATTTATGTGACAGATGTTTTGTGGCCTGATTTTAACAAGGAAGAGCTGCAAAAGGCAGTAGATTCATTTGGAAAGCGTGAGCGCCGTTATGGAGGTCGTCTGACCAAATAAGATTTATATAACATTTTACTTACAGAAAGGCATAAAAATTTATGTTTATTACAAGAACAATCAGCGGAATCGTGCTGTTGGCAGTGACTATGTGTGCAATTATCGCCTCTGGCCCGCTTCTGTATTTATTTATGCTTCTGATCAGCCTGGTTGGCATGTATGAGCTGTACCGTGTTTTTCAGATGGAAAAAAAGATTCCTGCGCTTGTTGGTTATCTGACAGCAATCGGAATAGAATCTGTCATTCTGGCAGGAAAAAATGATCTTGTTGTTCTTATACTTGTCTTAGGATTTTTGGCAATGATGGTCTCATATGTGGCTACTTATCCAAAATTCACGGCAGAAGAGATTGCAAAAGCAACATTTGGAATGGTATATGTGGCATTGATGATGTCATTTATTTTCCAAACAAGAATAAGCAATGATGGTGCCTACACAGTATGGCTGATCTTTATCAGCGCATGGGGCTGTGATACATGTGCATATTTAGTTGGACGTGCGATTGGAAAACATAAAATGACACCTGTATTAAGTCCAAAAAAATCAATCGAGGGTGCAGTCGGCGGAATTATAGGAAGTGCATTAATTGGTGCGCTTTATGGAACAATTTTCAAGACAAATCTGACTGAATTTTCAAATCCGGCTGTTTTTTGTGCTATTATTGGTGCATGCGGCGGCTTTATCTCCATGTTTGGAGATCTTTCCGCTTCTGCGATCAAACGCCAGTACCAGATTAAGGATTATGGAAATCTGATTCCGGGACACGGCGGAATCATGGATCGTTTTGACAGTATTATTTTTACAGCACCGTTAATCTACATTCTCGTAACGCTGCTTCAGCGTATTGCGTAAGCGAAGAATAATTAACGAAGAAAGGCAGGTTTTTATAATGAAAAAAATTGCCATTTTAGGATCTACCGGTTCTATTGGAACACAAAGCTTAGAGGTTATTCGTAGCCAGCCAGATATGGAAGCAACTGTGTTAGCCGCCGGAAGTAATGTTGAACTGCTTAAAAAGCAGATTCGCGAATTTCATCCAAAGCTTGTATGTGTTTATAAAGAAGATGCGGCAAAACTATTAAAACAGGCTGTTTCCGACCTTGATGTAACGATTGTAAGCGGAATGGATGGTCTTATTGAGGCAGCTGCATTCCCGGAAACACAGATCGTTGTTACTGCAGTTGTCGGAATGATTGGAATACGTCCGACTATAGCAGCTATTAAGGCAGGCAAGGATATCGCACTTGCAAATAAGGAAACACTTGTCACTGCCGGTCATCTGATTATTCCAATGATCAAGCAGTACGGGGTGCGCCTGCTTCCAGTAGACAGTGAGCATTCTGCTATTTTCCAGTCACTTATGGGAAGCTCTCCAGAAGGATCAACTGGTCACAAGATTGATAAAATTCTTCTGACAGCATCTGGCGGACCGTTCCGTGGATGGACGAAAGAACAGATGAAAAATATTCGCCCTGAGGATGCATTAAAGCATCCTAACTGGGTAATGGGAAGAAAGATTACAATTGATTCTTCTACCATGGTAAATAAGGGATTAGAGGTCATGGAAGCAAAGTGGCTTTTTGGCGTTGAATATGATCAGGTTCAGGTTGTGATCCAGCCGCAGTCTGTTATCCATTCAATGGTACAGTTTGAGGATGGTGCTATTATTGCCCAGCTTGGCACACCTGATATGAAGCTTCCTATTCAGTTAGCACTGACATATCCAGACAGAAGATATCTTCCTGGAAAACGCCTCGATTTTGCAGAACTTGGAAGCATCAGCTTCTTTGCACCTGATTTTGAAAACTTCCCTGGACTGGCACTTGCTTATAAAGTTGGAAAAGAAGGTGGAAACAGACCAACAATATACAACGCAGCTAATGAGTTTGCTGTCAGCCGTTTTCTTGATCACAAATTGTCATATCCGGGCATTATTGAGGCAATTGAAGCCTCTCTTGATCATGTTGGCTTTGTTCAAAATCCGAATGTCGACAACATTTTAGAGACTGAGGCAGCTGTATACGAATTTTTACAGTCAGCGTTGGCATAGATTACAACAGGGTAAGAAACTAGTACGAAAAGAAAGAGGAAAGTATGAATCCATTCAGCATTATTGCACTTTTTTTAATTATCGGATTGGTTGTATTCATCCATGAATTTGGCCATTTCCTTCTTGCAAAAAAGAACGGGGTAGGGGTAATTGAGTTTTCAATTGGCATGGGACCGAGACTTTTGAGCACTGTTCATAAGGGAACACGATATTCTCTTAAATGGATACCTTTTGGCGGCTCCTGCCTGATGCTGGGGGATGACAATGGAATAGTTGATCCGGACGCAGAAGAAATTACAGACAAGGCGCATAGTCTTGCTGAGAAGAATGTCTGGGCACGTATTTCAATTATTGCAGCAGGACCAATCTTTAATTTTTTGCTTGCCTTTGTGCTTGCTGTTATTGTGATCGGTTTTGCCGGAAGCGACAAGCCATATGTGCAGGGTGTTATTGACAAGTATCCTGCACAGGAGGCAGGTCTTGAGAAAGGCGATTTAATCACCTCAGTGAATGGCTCACGTGTCCATTTGTTTCGTGAAATTCAGATCTATATGGCAATGAACCCTGGCAAATCACTTGACGTTACTTATGTAAGAGATAACCAGACACATGAAACAACACTTGTTCCAAAGTATGACGAGGCAAATAATACGTATTACATGGGTATTTACTCTGGTGCTCGCTATGGATTAAAATGGTATGAGACACTCCAATATAGTCTTTACGAGGTGAAATATAACGTTGTTACGGTAATCAAAAGTCTTGGTATGATATTTACCGGAGACCTTCCGATGACGAGCTTTTCTGGTCCTGTTGGCATTGCGACTACAGTAAATGATATGGTTGAAGAGGTCAATACCTCTATGGCCGATGAATCGTTTTCAGACCGTGCGATGACGATGTTTTTAACGCTTGCAAATTTTGTTGTCATGATCAGTGCCAACTTAGGCGTCATGAATCTGCTTCCGATTCCGGCATTAGACGGCGGAAGATTACTGTTTTTACTAATTGAAGCAGTGCGGGGCAAGCCGGTGCCAAAAGAAAAAGAGGCAATCGTTCATATCGCAGGAATTATTTTCCTCTTCATTTTTATGATATTCATTTTGTTTAGCGATATTATAAAGATTTTCCAGTGAGAAATCATTTATATGTGAGGGGTAAAAATGGAACAAAATACAAAGCAAATTCGAGAACTTACAAAAGAAATACGAATAGGAGACCGTGTGATTGGCGGCAGTTATCCTATTTTGATTCAGTCTATGACAAATACAAAGACACAGGATGTTGATGCAACTGTTGAACAGATTCTTCGTCTTGAAGATGCTGGCTGCGAGATTGTTCGCTGTACAGTGCCTGATATGGAGGCGGCAAAGGCAATTGGTGAGATTAAAAAGCGTATTCATATTCCGTTAGTAGCCGATATTCATTTTGATTACAGGCTGGCAATTGCCGCTATGGAAAATGGTGCTGATAAGATTCGCATTAATCCTGGAAATATCGGAAGTGATGAGCGTGTGCGTGCTGTTGTCGAGAAGGCAAAGGAATATCATGTTCCTATCCGTGTCGGTGTTAATAGTGGTTCTCTTGAAAAAAAATATATTGAAAAATATAATGGCGTGACGGCAGAGGGTCTGGTAGAGAGTGCTCTTGAAAAGGTGGCAATGATTGAACAGTTTGGTTATGATCAGCTTGTCATTAGCATTAAATCATCGGATGTTATGATGTGCGTAAAAGCGCATGAATTAATTGCCGATAAAACACCTTACCCGCTTCATGTGGGCATCACTGAGGCTGGAACAATTATTTCAGGAAATATTAAGTCCTCTATTGGTCTAGCATTAATTTTAAATCAGGGAATTGGAAATACCATACGCGTATCACTGACTGGTGACCCTGTTGAAGAGATTCGTTCAGCTAAGATCATTTTAAAGACACTTGGTATTCGAAAGGGTGGTGCAGAGATTGTATCCTGTCCAACCTGCGGACGTACACAGATTGATCTGATTCGTCTGGCAAATGAGGCAGAAACGCTTGTCAGCCGTTATCCATATGATATTAAGGTTGCTGTTATGGGCTGTGTTGTAAATGGTCCAGGTGAGGCAAAGGAAGCTGATCTTGGCATTGCAGGAGGTCTTGGCTGCGGTGTTATCATAAAAAAGGGTGAAATCATCCGAAAGCTTCCGGAAGAGGAGCTGCTTGCCGGATTAAAGGAAGAATTGGATAACTGGCAGGCATAATAATTCAGAAAGGAACTTTCATGGCAAAGCGCTTTTTTGAAACATTTCCAGCGCTTATCCTAGAAGATGAGCTGAAGGATCTGTTTGAATTTGCAGAAGTAACTGCATTAAAATATAATCGTGACAGGACGGCGATTCATGTCTATCTGCTTTGTCGCCGTCTGATTTCAAAGCCGCAGATTTATGCGGTGGAATCTAAAATTGAAAAGCAGATGTTTCCTGATGGTGATATGAAGATTCGTATATTTGAATCTTTTTCACTGTCAGAACAATACACACCGTCATATCTTGTTGATGTCTATAAGGACAGTTTATTTGCAGAAATTAAGCGTCGAAGTGATCTGGATTATCATATTTTGATGCGCGCTGACTGGAAGGTAGCTGATGATAATTCACTTTTGCTTACATTAGAGGATAGTCTTTGGGCTAGAAATCGTGCTGGCGAGCTGCGTGAATGGATTCAGATGGTTTTTTATGACCGCTGTGCAATATCAATTCCTGTAGCAGTATCATTTAAAGAGCGTGATACAACAGCAATTGAGGAAGAAAAAAAGCGCGCAGAGGCACAGGCTATCGCACGTATCATGAAAGCCAACAGCGTGGCTTCCAAAGAGAAAGAGGATGAATTTATTGATACAGCCTCTGCTGATACGAAAAAAGGCAGTGAAAAAACTACTCTTAGAAAAGGAGATCCCTCAAAAGCTGCAAAATCAGCTGGCGAAAAAAACGTTCAGACACCGCGCGAAATTCCAGGCGGCAATTTTCAAAAATCATCCTATAACAAGGGTAATAAAGGCGGATACAGCGCCAAGCGTCCTCTTCGTTCAGACGATCCAAACATGGTATATGGACGCAATTTTGATGATGTCACACCAATGAAAATTGTTGAGATTCAGGAGGAGATCGGAGAAGTTGTCATAAATGGAAAGATTATTGCTGTAACTGAGCGTGAGCTTAGAAATGGCGAGAAAACTATTATTTCCTTTGCTGTAACTGATTACACAGATACGATCATGGCAAAAATCTTTGTTCCAAATGAGTTTTTAGCCGAATTAAAAAAGGATGTGGCTGTTGGCAAGGCTGTAACTGTTAAGGGCATCGCCATGATGGATAAGTTTGACCATGAAGTAACGATTTCCTCTGTATCAGGTATAAAGCGTGCGGAATGGAAGGAAGAAAAACGCGAAGATCACGCTCTTGTAAAACGAGTTGAACTTCACTGCCATACAAAGTCCTCAGAGATGGATGCTGTATCTGATGCGCAAGCGCTTGTAAAAACAGCAAAGGGCTGGGGACACACTGCTCTTGCCATAACAGATCATGGCTGTGCGTATGCTTTCCCAGAAGCTGCACATGCATTGTCAAAGGGTGATGATTTTAAGCTGATCTTTGGCTGCGAGGGATACTTAGTCGATGACTTAAAGGAAATCGTTGTAAATAGTAACGGTGCTTCTCTTGATGCTTCATATGTTGTATTTGATATTGAGACAACAGGATTTCATCCATCTAAAAATAAAATCATTGAGATTGGTGCTGTAAAGGTGATAAATGGTGAGATTACAGATCGCTTTTCTGAGTTCATCAATCCGCGTGTTCCTATTCCGTTTACGATTGAACGACTAACCGGAATCAATGATGCTATGGTTTGTGATGCACCAGGCGTAGAGGAAATTCTTCCTAAATTTTTGAGCTTTTGCGAAGGCTGTGTCCTTGTAGCGCATAATGCGTCCTTTGATACAAGCTTTATCCGCTATAATGTAGAGCAGCTTGGCATTGAATTTCCTCCAACTTACGTTGATACAGTTGGACTGGCACGTTTTCTTCTGCCGCATCTTGGACGTTTTAAGCTTGATACTGTTGCAAAAGAGCTTCATGTTTCACTTGAGAATCATCATAGGGCAGTAGATGATGCCGGAGCAACAGCAGAAATTTTTGTCAAGTTTATTCCGATGCTTAAGAAGAAAGGCTTTGAAACACTTGATGATATTGTAGAAAAGGCTGTTATGACACCAGAGGCAATCATGCGAATGCCTACGTATCACATCATATTGCTTGCAGCAAATGAAGTAGGCCGAATAAATCTGTATCGTCTGATCTCAATGGCACATGTTAAATATTTTGCCAGAAGACCGAGATTCCCACGCTCAGAAATTATGAAATACAGAGAGGGACTGATTATTGGATCGGCGTGTGAGGCAGGCGAGCTGTTTCGTGCAATCACAGGAGGAGAGAGCGATGATGAAATTGCAAAAATTGTCTCCTTTTATGATTATCTGGAAATTCAGCCTACAGGAAACAATGAGTTTATGCTGCGTGAAGAGGGTTCTCCTTATAAGACAAGAGAAGATCTTGAGGCTCTTAATAAAAAGATTGTTCAGCTTGGCGAGCTTTACGATAAACCTGTCTGCGCAACATGCGATGTGCATTTTTTAAATCCAGAGGATGAGGTTTACCGCCGTATTATTATGAGCGGTAAAGGCTTTAAGGATGCTGATTTCCAGCCGCCGCTTTATTACAGAACAACAGAAGAAATGCTAAAGGAATTTGAATATCTGGGAAGTGATAAGGCATATGAGGTAGTTGTCACAAATACGAATCTGATTGCAGATCGTATCGATCATCTGGCGCCTGTAAGACCTGATAAATGTCCGCCTGTTATTGAAAATTCAGATATAGACCTTAGAAATATGTGTTATGAAAAGGCACATTCAATGTATGGCGATCCGCTGCCGCCAATAGTAGAAGAACGCTTAGAGCATGAGCTTCACTCAATCATTTCAAATGGCTTCGCCGTTATGTATCTGATTGCCGTTAAGCTTGTTCATAAGTCAAACGAAGACGGTTACATGGTAGGTTCACGTGGTTCTGTCGGATCATCATTTGTTGCAACTATGTCTGGAATTACAGAGGTAAATCCATTAAGTCCACATTATTACTGCAAGAAATGTCATTACAGTGATTTTGATTCGGAGGAAGTTAAAAAGTTTGGTGGTGGTGCAGGCTGCGATATGCCAGATAAAATTTGTCCTGTATGCGGTGAAAAGCTTGCAAAGGATGGCTATGATATCCCATTCGAGACATTCCTAGGCTTTTATGGTGATAAGGAGCCTGATATTGACTTAAACTTCTCTGGTGAATACCAGAGTAAGGCTCATGCCTATACAGAGGTTATTTTTGGCGCCGGACAAACCTTTAGAGCCGGCACTGTAGGTACACTGGCAGAAAAAACAGCATTTGGCTATGTGAAGAATTATTATGAAGAACATAACCAACATAAGCGAGAGTGCGAGATTAACCGCCTTGTCACTGGCTGTACTGGCGTAAAACGAACATCAGGGCAGCATCCCGGCGGAATAATTGTACTTCCAATCGGTGAAGATATTAACTCCTTCACACCAGTACAGCATCCGGCAAATGATATGACGACCAGCACAGTAACAACACACTTTGATTACCATTCAATCGATCATAACTTGTTAAAGCTTGACATACTTGGCCATGATGATCCTACCATGATCCGTATGCTTGAAGATTTAACAGGAATTGATGCAAGAGAAATTCCGCTTGACAGTCCAGAGGTAATGTCATTATTTAAGGACACCTCTGCGCTTGGAATAAAGCCAGAGGATATAGGTGGCTGTAAGCTTGGTGCACTTGGTCTTCCGGAGTTTGGCACTGACTTTGCTATGGGCATGTTAATTGAAACACAGCCGCAGCATTTCTCAGATTTAGTTCGTATTGCAGGTTTGTCACATGGTACAGATGTATGGCTTGGAAATGCCCAGACACTTCTGCAGGAGAAAAAGGCGACCATTTCAACTGCTATATGTACGCGAGATGATATCATGGTTTACTTAATCAGCAAGGGCATTGAAAAAGGTCTTTCGTTTAAGATCATGGAGGCAGTTCGAAAAGGAAAGGGTCTTCAGCCAGAATGGGAGCAGACTATGGTTGAGCATGATGGGCCAGACTGGTATATATGGTCTTGTAAAAAGATTAAATACATGTTCCCTAAGGCACATGCCGCAGCTTATGTTATGATGATGTGGCGAATTGCATACTGCAAAATCTTTTATCCGCTGGCATTTTATGCTGCCTACTTTAGTATACGTGCCACTGCCTTTTCATATGAATTGATGTGTCAGGGCAAAGAAGTATTAGAACGTCATATGGCTGATTACGAAAGCCGAATGGACACGCTTTCACCAAAGGAGAAGGATTCCTATCACGATATGCGTATTGTTCAGGAAATGTATGTAAGAGGCTTTGAATTTACACCAATTGACTTGTTTAAGGTACAGGCAACAAGATTTCAGATTGTTGATGGAAAGCTAATGCCATCACTAAGCTCTATAGAAGGTCTTGGAAATAAGGCAGCAGAATCCATTGTAGAAGCAGCACTCGGAGGAGCGTTCCTTTCAAGGCAAGATTTTCGAGAGCGCGCCAAAGTGGGACAGACAGTCAGTGATAAGCTTTTGGAGCTTGGAATTTTAAGCGATATTCCAGAGTCCAATCAGCTGTCGCTCTTTGACTTTTAACAAATATTAGAATAGAGGAAAACAAATGAAAATAGGATTTGATAATGAAAAGTATCTCAAAATTCAGTCAGAACATATCAAGGAGAGAATTGACCAGTTTGGCGATAAGCTGTATCTGGAATTTGGCGGAAAGCTGTTTGATGACTATCACGCCTCAAGAGTTCTTCCGGGATTTGCGCCAGATAGTAAGCTTCAGATGTTAATGCAGCTGTCTGATATGGCTGAGATCGTTATTGTAATTTCAGCGACAGATATTGAAAAAAACAAAAAGCGTGGTGATCTTGGAATTACTTACGATGTTGATGTACTTCGCCTTATATCAGAATATGAAAAAAAGGGTCTGTATGTTGGAAGTGTTGTGATAACACAGTTCGCAGGCCAGTCAGGTGCTGTTCAGTTCCAGAAGCGTCTTGAAAAGAAGGGTATTGATGTATACCGTCATTACCTTATTGATGGCTATCCATCAAATGTTTCTCTTATTGTAAGCCCTGATGGTTTTGGTAAAAACGAATATGTCCGCACAACAAGACCGCTAGTTGTTGTCACTGCACCAGGACCGGGAAGCGGTAAGATGGCAACATGTCTTTCTCAGCTTTACCACGAAAATTTACGCGGAGTACGTGCCGGCTATGCTAAGTTTGAGACATTCCCGATCTGGAATATTCCTCTAAAGCACCCTGTAAATCTGGCTTATGAAGCTGCTACAGCCGATCTGAATGATGTTAACATGATCGACCCATTCCATTTAGAGGCATATGGTGTTACAACTGTAAATTATAACCGTGATATTGAGATTTTCCCTGTTTTAAATGCTATCTTCGAGCGCATTTATGGGGAAAATCACTATTACAAGTCTCCAACTGATATGGGTGTCAACATGGCGGGAAATTGTATTATCGACGATGAGGTATGCTGTGAAGCATCCAGAATGGAAATTATTCGCCGTTATTACACAGCCATGAATAAGATTGCAAAAGAGGATGGCGGCGAGAATGAGCTGTACAAGATTGAGCTTTTGATGAAGCAGGCAAAAATTACACCAGCTGACCGCAAGGTAACAGTAGCTGCCATGGACCGCGCAAACAAGCTTGGTGTTCCTACTGCTGCAATGGAGCTTCCAGATGGAACAATCGTTACCTCTAAAACAAGTAATCTTCTTGGTGCCTCTGCCGCACTTCTTTTAAATGCTTTAAAGCAGTTAGCACAGATTGATCACGACAGAAATCTGATCTCTCCAGAAGTTATTGAACCAATTCAGAAATTAAAGACAGGCTATCTTGGTGCAAAGAATCCACGTCTTCACACCGATGAAGTATTAGTTGCACTTTCTGTAACTGCTGCATCAGACCCAATTGCAAAACTTGCAATGGAGCAGATGCCAAAGCTGTCTGGATGCCAGATGCATACTTCTGTTATGCTTTCCGATGTAGACAGTAAGACACTTAAGCGCCTTGGTGTTGATCTGACATGCGAGCCTGTCCGCGAATCTGCAGCAAAAGGAGAGTTCTGATTTGTTAACAATCAGCTGATAAAAAACAGCAGGGAGGAAAAAATGGAACGCATTGAAATTGTTGAAAATGGCTTGTTTCTCGTATTTGAAATTGCTGATGATAAATGTTTTAAATTTCTTCATTTTGGGAAAAAGCCATTTAATGAAAAAGATATTATTGCGCGATCTACATCATATGGTTTTAGATTTGTTGAAATTAATCTGGCCGGTTATGATCGTCCCTATGAGCGCCATGGAAACAAATATATTGTAACGGCACCTGGCTGGCATATGCGTTATGAATCTATGGAAGACGGCCGTAATCAAAACGGCCGTATCGTGATGTTTGTTCTGCGTGATGAAATAACAGATGTAATAGTAAAAAGCTACATGCAGTTTTATGACGGACTTTCCATTATTCGATTCTGGAACATAGTTGAAAACACAGGCAGCCAGACGCAGGTGTTAGACTATATTTCATCTTTTAATTATGAGGGAATTGACAAGGAAGGATCACTTCCTGCTGATAAAAAGCTGCAAATTCGCATACCGCACAACGGATGGCAAAAAGAAGTCAATTGGAAAACGTATGATCTTTGTGACTTTGGTATGGAACGTATTCAGCCAGCGTGTGATCAGCGCTCCTCAAACCTTCTTACAGTAAGCAATACTGGAAACTGGTCAGCTAAAGAACACCTTCCAATGGGATATCTTGAGAACACGCAGACACATACGGGTATGCTCTGGCAGATTGAAAATAATGGTTCCTGGCACTGGGAGATTGGAGATCAGAATGGTCATCTTTATTTGGCAGCATCTGGTCCAAATGAAATTTATTCTCACTGGTTTAAAAATCTAAAACCAGGAGATACTTTTACAAGCGTGCCTGTTGCTGTAAGCCTAACTGATCAAGGCTTTGATGATGCAGTTGGAACAATGACAAAATATCGCCGTATTATCCGCCGTCCAAATGCAGATAATGAATCTCTTAAAATTATCTTTAATGACTATATGAATTGTTTGTGGGGGCATCCGACGGCAGCAGAAGAGTTTCCACTAATAGATGCGGCAGCAGAGGCCGGATGCGAGTATTTTTGTATTGATGCCGGCTGGTATGCAGATGGTGATTGGTGGGATGCGGTTGGTGACTGGAGAGAGAGCAAAAAACGCTTTCCGAACGGTGTACGTGAAATTACCGATTATATTCGCAGTAAGGGAATGATTCCAGGCGTATGGCTTGAGCTTGAAGTTATGGGTATTAATTGTCATATGGCACAGGAGGTTCCTGATGACTGGTTTTTCATGCGTCATGGAAAACGTGTATATGATAGAAGTCGATATCAGCTTGACTACAGAAATCCAGAAGTTCGTGCCTATGCAGATAGTGTGATAGATCGCCTGATTAAAGAGTATGGCGTTGGCTATATTAAAATGGACTATAACATTGAGCCGGGAATTGGTACCGACTTACATGCCGATAGTGCTGGAGACGGTATGTTATCACACGAGAGAGCTTATCTAAAATGGCTGGAAGCAGTATTTAAACGCTATCCGGATCTTGTAATTGAAAACTGTTCATCAGGTGGTCTTCGTATGGATTACGCTATGCTATCACGATACAGCATTCAGTCTACAAGTGATCAGGATGACTATCGTTATTATTGTACTATTGCAGCAAATTCGCCATCTGCATTGACACCAGAGCAAAGTGCGATTTGGTCATATCCACTTCGTGAAGGAGATCGGGAAGAGGTTGTCTTTAATATGGTTAACGCCATGCTGCTTCGCATTCATCAAAGTGGTCATTTAGCTGAACTTACTCAAGAACGCCGTGATCTGGTAAAGGAGGCACTCGATATTTACAAAAATATTCGAAAAGATATCAAAAATAGTGTTCCGATCTGGCCAATTGGATTATCGCAGTTTCATGATGAATGGACCTGTCTTGGTCTGCAATCAGAAAACAAAATTTATCTGGCTGTGTGGAGAAGAAATGGCAATAAACCTGTCATTGAAATTCCATTCGAACAATTAAATAATAAAGAAGTGTCTGTCAGCTGTCTTTATCCATCATATTCAGAGGTTTTGTTTTCATGGAGCAAAGAAAGCAATGTATTGACCGTTACGATGGAAAAAGAATTTATGGCAAGACTGTTTTGTATTGAAATAAAATAAATAATCGTAAATAAGGCAATTGCCAAAAGGAGCTGTTATGGGAAAATTAGATCAGTATTGTTTTGATGGAACAAATGCACTTTCACTGAAAAAACTGCCGACAGACAGCAAAAAAGATCAGGTTGACAAGGAAAAAATTCTTGCCAAAACAGAAAAAAATCAGGAAAAAATTTTTGCACTTCAGGATAAGCTTTACGCAGATGCAAAAGAAGGACTAATTATTATCCTGCAGGCTAGAGATGCTGCAGGAAAGGACAGTACTATTCGTCATGTCATGGGCGGTATAAATCCGCAGGGTGTACAGGTTTTCAGCTACAAGCAGCCTTCTAAGGATGAGCTTGCGCATGATTATCTGTGGCGCTGCGTTACAAATCTTCCTAAGCGTGGAATGATAGCTATTTTTAATCGCTCTTACTACGAAGATGTATTAGTCGTAAAGGTTCATGAGCTTTACAAAGGCTACCATATGGCAGAACGTTGTTTAAATCCAGATACAATCATTGAGAATCGTTATCGCCAGATTCGCCATTTTGAGGAATATCTGTATGACAACAGCTACCGCGTCGTAAAGATTCTGCTTAATGTTTCTAAAGAAAAGCAAAAACAGCGTTTCCTTGAACGTATTGATCTTCCAGAGAAAAACTGGAAATTTTCCCAAAGCGATATGGCAGAGCGTGCTCTGTGGGATCAATACGATGATGCTTATGAGTGTGCTGTAAATGCAACTGCCACAAAGGAGAATCCATGGTATGTTATTCCGGCAGATCAGAAATGGTACAGCAGATATCTTGTATCAGAAATTATTCTTGATGTGCTGCAAAAAATTGATCCACAGTATCCAACTCTCTCACAAGAAGAAGCCGAGAAGCTTCCGCAGTATAAGGAGATGCTTCAAAATGAGAATATGAAGCATTCATAAAAATTAGATCTAGTATAAAAAGCCCGGCAGTAAGAGTAATCTTTCTGCCAGGCTTTTTTTAATATATTTTGACCTCTTTGATACCAGATTGCTACGTGCTTTGCACTTTCGCAATCTTCAAAAACATTCGTAATCCGCTCATTTTTCTTTGAAAAATGGCTAC
>ERZ825896.2727-NODE-2727-length-16263-cov-9.340511_pt1 | contig 16263 bp, 10 predicted proteins | sample MGYA00519858_ERZ825896 | MGnify/ENA primary metagenome ERZ825896 (study PRJEB31778, sample SAMEA3449214) | human gut metagenome | biome: human gut; feature: human-associated habitat; material: faeces | place: United Kingdom | collected 2010/2012 ...
TGTTGGCCGGGTTGCCGAGCGCCGTCAGCACAAGTGCCGCGATGCCGATGACAACGCCGGTCAGAATGACGAACAGATTCTCTTTTTTCATGTTCTCTTTCCTCCGATATTGTCGAATTGATTTCGATTGCTTTCGATATTCTGGAACGAGAATATCGAAAACGCAGCGAATACGGGCATTTCAGCCCGTATTCGTTATCTGTTATCAAGAATAACACGACTTTCCCCATCTGTCAATCCGTATTTCGTCCGATGATGTCGAAAAAATGAATATTCAAATGAGGGAATCGGGAAGGTCGGAGCCCTGTTCGAGATCGTCGGCCAGGAAGCGGCGGCGGATCTCGTTGATGACGTGCTTTTTATCGCCGCTCCAGCCGGGCGCGAGCAGGTCGCGTTTGGCCCCGTCGCCGGTCAGCCGGTGGATGACCATCTCCCGCGGCAGCACACGCAGACATGCCTCCAGCAGCGTGATATACGCGTCCAGCGACAGCGTCTCAAATTCGCCCGCCGCGTAGTCCGCGGCCAGATCCGTCCCGGCCAGAACATGCAGCAGGTGCAGCTTGATGCCCTCGGCGCCGCTGCGGCCGATATAGCGGGCCGTCTCCACCATCATCTCCGGCGTCTCGCCGGGCAGGCCCAGGATCTGGTGCGTGATGACGCTGATGCCGCGCGCGTGCAGCGCCCGCACCGCCTCGTCATAGACGGAAAGGGGATAGCCGCGGCGGATATAGGCGGCCGTCGATGCATGGATGGTTTGCAGCCCGAGCTCGACCCAGACGGGCTTTTCCGCCCGGAGCTCAGCCAGCAGCGATAAGATCTCCGGCGGCAGACAGTCCGGCCGCGTGGCGATGGAGAGCGCGCAGACCTCCGGCTGGCGGATCGCGGCCGCAAACAGCGGCCGCAAGACCTCCGCCGGGGCGTAGGTATTGGTAAAGTCCTGAAAATAGGCGATATAGCGTGCGTCCGGCCCGGCCTTGGCGGCGACCAGACGCTTGGCCTGCGCCAGCTGCTCCGGGATAGGGAGGGAAGCGGACGCGGCAAATTCTCCGCTGCCGCTGCAGAAGACGCATCCGCGCGTGCCAATCGCCCCGTCTCGGTTCGGGCAGGTGCAGCCGGCGGAGAGCGCCAGCTTATAGACCTTGCAGCCAAAGGTCTCACGCAGATAGGCGTTCAGACTGCGATAATACATGGAGCCTCCTGTCAGTTCCCATAATTTATGCGCACCACGATCCGCGGTGCGCATAAAACTCAGGCTTTGGGTTGGTCAAGCGTTTCGTCCTGCATCACAGCTTCAAACTGTGCGCGGCTCATGTTCTCGTTCTCCATCAGGAAGCCGGCGATCTTATCGAGCCGCTCGGCATGATCGCGCAGGATCTGCTCGCAGCGCTGATAAGCCTCGCGCATGATCTTCTGGACCTGTGCGTCGATCTGCCCGGCGGTCTGCTCGGAATAGGGTTTGGTCTTCTCATAGTCGCGCCCGATAAAGACCTCCTGCCCGCCCGCGTAGCTGACGGGGCCGATACTGTCGGACATGCCGTATTTTGCGACCATATCGCGGGCAATGCTGGTGGCGCGCTGCAGGTCGTTCGAAGCGCCGGTGGAAATATCGCAGAGCTTCTGCGCCTCTGCCACGCGGCCGCCGAGGAAGGAGACAATGGTCTCAAACATCTCGTTGCGCGAGGAATAGGAGCGGTCGTCCTGCGGCAGGCTGATGGTCATGCCGCCGGCCTGGGCGCGGGGGATGATGGTGATGAGGTGCACCGGATCCTGCGAGTCGAGGCAGTACATGCAGATCGCGTGTCCGGCCTCGTGGACGGCGGTGAGCATCTTTTCCGCGTGGCTGACCACGCGGCTCTTCTTTTCGGGGCCTGCAATGACCTTGATCATCGATGTCTCCAGATCCTGCTGGCTGATCGCGGCCTTGCCGCGCCGCGCGGCGAGGAGCGCGCCCTCGTTCAGAAGGTTGGCCAGATCCGCGCCGGTGAAACCGGCGGTCGCCTTGGCGACGGCTGGGAGATCGACATTGTCCGCCAGCGGCTTTTTCCGTGCATGGACCTGCAGGATCGCAAGCCGTCCGCGCCAGTCGGGCGCACCGACGTAGATCTGCCGGTCGAAGCGGCCCGGGCGGAGCAGGGCGGGATCGAGAATGTCCTTGCGGTTGGTCGCGGCGATGACGATGACGCCCTCGTTGGCCGAGAAACCGTCCATCTCGACGAGCAGCTGGTTGAGCGTCTGCTCGCGCTCGTCGTGGCCGCCGCCGAGGCCTGCACCGCGCTGACGGCCGACCGCATCGATCTCATCGATGAAGACGATGGCCGGGGCCACCCGCTTGGCCTGCTCAAAGAGGTCGCGGACACGGCTCGCGCCGACGCCGACATAGAGTTCGACGAAGTCAGAGCCGGAAATGGATAAGAATGCGACGTTCGCCTCTCCGGCGACTGCGCGGGCCAGCAGCGTCTTGCCGGTGCCCGGCGGGCCGACGAGCAGCACACCCTTCGGGATCTTCGCGCCGAGCTGCTTGAAGCGGTCCGGATCGCGGAGGAACTCCACGATCTCCGAGAGCTCTTCTTTTTCCTCGTCCGCACCGGCGACGTCCTGGAAGGTCACGGACTCGCCGGACGGGACGCCGAAGCGCGCGTTGGCACGCGTAAACTGCGCCATGGCGTTTGGGCCGCTGCCGGAGCGGTTCATCAGAATGAACCACACGAACAGAAGCGCGATGCCGACGAGCAGATACGGCAGCGCCGTCTTCCAGATGGAATTGGCGGCGGGCAGATAGTTGTAGGACTTGAGAACACCTGCGGCGCTCTGCGCAGCAATGGTCTCGTCCAGGTCCTTGTGGAAGGTCTCGATGTCGCCGATCTTCGCCGTTGCGGTGCCGGCCTGCTCTGCGTCGCTTCCGTAGAGCGTCAGCGTCAGCGTATCGCCCTGCAGAACGAACGACTCGACCCGTTCGTTTTCAAACAGATCGAGCACGTCAGAATATGCAAGCCTGCTGCCGTTTTGCGTGAGCAGGGACGAAGAGAGCACCACAAGCACCAGCGCCAGGACCGCAACGAGCAGAATGGTCTGCAGGGTTTTGGGCTGTTGGTTCACGGAGGTTCTCCTTTATGTGGAATAGACCGTCTTCAGCGGTCCTGATAGACAGAGGGCTTCAGCACACCGACGAACGGCAGGTTGCGGTAGTAATCCTCATAGTCCAGACCGAAGCCGACGACGAACGCGGGCGGGACGGTGAAGCAGGTGTAGTCCGGCTTCAGCTCGACCTTGCGGCCGGTGGGCTTGTCGAGCAGCGTGCAGATCTTGATGGACGCGGGCTTGCGCTCATGGAACATCTCACAGATCATCTTGAGCGTGCTGCCGGAATCGATGATATCCTCCAGAATGAGCACATGGCGGCCCTCGATATCATGGTCGATATCCTTGCGGAACGTCAGCTTGCCGGTGGATTCCGTGCCGCCCTCAAAGGATGTGATGCACATGAAATCCTCCTGCACGGGAATGCTGATGGCATTCGCCATTTCCGCGAAAAACGGAACGACGCCCTTGAGAACGCCGACCAGGATCGGGCACTTGCCGCGATAGTCGTCTGCGATCTGTGCGCCGACTTCCTTGATCCGCGCGTGGATCTCTTCTTCGGAGACCAGTACGCGCTCAATGTCCTGCAGCATGTCAGACTTGTTAATCATACATCTTATCCTCTTTCTCTGTTTCTTCGATCGTGATGATGACCGCGCGATCGCCCGGAGCCGCGGCGCGGCCCAGATCGACGCCGATCCCATAAACGCCCAGAACACCGGATGCGTCAGCGGCCACCGGCATGAGCGCACGTCGTGCTGCGGGGACCTTGCGGTCGATCAGCAGCTTTTTGAGCGTTTTCGTGCCGCCTGCCGTGCGCATGACGTCATGCGCCTGACGCGGACGGATCGTGATCCGGGGAGTTTGCTCTATGGTATCATATTTGACTGCAAAAGTGGAGAGGGTTTTTGCTTTTTCCTGAAAATTTTCTTCGATCCGGCATTCGACGCGCAGCCCGAGCGCCGGGATCAGCGCTGTCTCGCCCGGCGAAAGCGTCACGGGTGAAAAGGAAGCGGCAGGGGAGCGGTCCGTCAGGTACAGCCTGTCATATTCCAGCCGCGCGGCAAAGCCGCCCGGCAGCGAGACGGAAGCGGAGGGGCACGAAGCGAACAGCAGCCGGTCGACCGCATCGATATGCCGCTGCGTCAGCTTGGGCGCATGGGTCGACTCGAGCAGCAGCCGGACCGCGCGGGTGCGCACGGCCTCCGGCCAAGCGGAAAGCGCGCTGCGGCTGACGCCGTCCGGCAATTGAGCGGCCTGCAGCGCCTCGCGCGCCCGCGTATCAAGATATGCGTCATCCTTACGGAGCAGCGCGCAGGTCCGGAAGACGGTCTGTGCGACGGCGGGGTTTTCCTCCCGCAGAAGCGGGATCACGCGCTGGCGCAGCCGGTTGCGCCGGGCGTCCGGCAGGAGATTGGTGCTGTCGGTCACATAAGAAAATCCGTGCTCAGCAAGACACGCCTCGATCTGCGCCCGCGTGCAGACCAGCATCGGCCGGATGAGCCGTCCGCGCTTCGGCGGAATGCCGGTCAGTCCGGCAAGGCCGGTCCCGCGCGTGAGATTCAGAAGCACGGTCTCGAGATTGTCGTCCTGCGTATGCGCCGTGGCAATCCGGCCGGGAAGAGTATCAAAGAACGCGTAGCGGAGCTTGCGCGCAGCCTCTTCCAGAGATTCGTGCGTCTGCGCCGCCCGCGCCTGCACGTCGCCGCCGCCCGTGTGCAGCGGCACACCGAGCGAGGCGCACAGCTGCCGGACAAAGGTCTCGTCGCGGTCGGATTCCGCGCCGCGCAGGTGATGGTTGAAGTGCGCGGCCTCTACCCGGATGCCGAGCGTGTCCTGCAGTGACAGCAGCACATGCAGCATGCTCACAGAATCCGCGCCGCCCGACACTGCGCATACGACCGTATCGCCGGGCTCCGTCATCCGCTGCGCCTGCATCCAGGCGAGGACCTCAGCCCTCATGCTTCCACTCCAGATCGGAGAAGGTGAAGAACTGCGGCCGCCACTGCAGCTTGACCGTGCCGGTCTCGCCGTGGCGGTTTTTGGCGATGATGCACTCGGCAATATTCTTGTCCTGCGTGTTGGGGTTATAATATTCGTCACGGTAGAGGAACAGGACGGAGTCGGCGTCCTGCTCGATGGCGCCGGATTCACGAAGGTCCGAGAGCATCGGGCGCTTGTCGGTTCTCGATTCATTGGCACGCGAAAGCTGGCTCAGGCAGATGACCGGCACGTTCAGCTCCTTGGCCATGATCTTGAGCGCGCGAGAGATATCGCTGACGATCGTCACGCGGTTATCGCCGGATTTGCCGGGAGCCGCGGCGGTCATGAGCTGCAGATAGTCGATCAGGACCAGCCCGAGGTTATCGAGCCGGCGGCACTTGGCATTGATCTCCGCGACGGTGATGGCGGGATTGTCGTCCACGCGGATGTCCGTCTGGCTGAGCGCGGAGGAGGCGATGGAGAGCTTGCTCCAGTCGTCGTCTTCCAGATGGCCTGTGGTGAGCTTCTGGTTTTCCACGAAGCTTTCCGTGGACAAAAGACGCATGACCAGCTGCTCCCGCGACATTTCGAGTGAGAAGAAGGCGACGGTCTTCTCATACGTCTTCGCGACGTTCAGGCAGATGTTGAGCGCGATCGCTGTTTTGCCCATGCCGGGGCGGGCCGCGATCAGGATCAGGTCGGTCTTGTTGAGGCCGTTGATCTTGCGGTCAAGGTCGTGCAGGCCCGTGGACAGGCCCGGGATCTCGCTGCCAGAGGCAGCCAGCTCTTCCAGCCGGTCATAGACGTTGATCATGACCTTGCCGATGTGCTGCAGACTGTCGCCGGTGTTGCCGCGGCGCAGGGAATAGATCTTCTTTTCCGAGACCTCCAGCATCTCCTGCGCCGTGCCGACGCCCTCGTAGACCATATCCGTGATCTCCGACGAAGCGGCGGCCAGCGCGCGCAGCAGCGACTTGTCATGCACGATCGTGCAGTATTGCTTGACGTTGGCGGCGGTCGGCGTGATCTTCAGCAGCTGGGCGAGATAGTCGTAGCTGCGTTCCTCGTCGTACACGCCGCGCTCTTTCATTTTATTGAGGACGGTAACGGGGTCGATCTTCTCCGAGAAGTTGAACATCGTATAGATGGTCTCGTAGATCTCGCGGTTCTGCCGCAGGTAAAAATCCTCCGGCTGCAGCATACCGACGACGTCCGGTACGCAGCGCTCGTCGATGAGCATGGAGCCGAGCACAGACTGCTCCGCTTCCAGCGCCTGTGGCGTCTGCCGGGCAAGCAATTCCTCATCCATACGGTTCACATCCTTCCGGGAGCTTCAGAATATCAGGGCCTGCTTAGCCCTCCTTGACCTCGACCTTGAGGTCGGCATTGATCTCATAGCCGAGCTTGCACTTGACCGTGTACACGCCGACGGCCTTGATCGGCTCGTCGAGCACGATCTTGCGCTTGTCGAGCTTGATATCAGCCTGCTTTGCCAGCGCATCGGCAACTTCGGTGTTCGTGACAGAGCCGAACAGACGGCCCGCGCCGCCGCCCTTGGCGGTGACGACGACAGTCATGTCCTTCATCCGGTTGCGGATCTCGAGCGCTTCGGCGCGCTCCTTGGCCTGACGCTCCTGCGCGGCCTTGTCGTTCATTTTCATGGTGTTCACGTTATCGGCGGTCGCTTCCTGCGCGAGCTTGCGCGGCAGCAGGAAATTGCGGGCGTAGCCGTCGGAGACCTCTATCATCTGGCCGCGTTTGCCCTGGCCTCTTACATCCTGTGTCAAAATAACCTTCATGGTGGTGACTCCTTTCAGAGAGATATTTTTGAAAATCGCGTTTTATGCGTAAAATGCGTCGATCGCGCCGACAAGGTCCTGCAGGACCTGCCGCAGCGGCTTGCCCTTGATCTGCGCGCCGGCGGTCGCGCCGTTGCCGCCGCCGCCGAGCTTTTCGAGCACCACCTGCACATTGCACGAGCCGATGGAGCGCGCGCTGATGATGACCTGTTCGCCGTCAGGGAAGAGGACGAACGAGGCAGTGATGCCGGAGATATTGATGAGCTCATCGGCCGCCTGTGCGGCGATGGTGCGGGTGATGGTCTCGTCCAGACAGGCGATGGCGAGCTCGCCGCGGTAGAGCCGGGCAGCCTGCACGACGCGGTAGCGGGTGAGCGTATCGTCCAGATCCGTCTGGAACAGCTTCTTGACCTCGACCGGGTCGGCACCCGCCTTGCGCAGATAGGCCGCGGACTCAAACGTGCGCGAGCCGGTGCGGACGGAGAAATTTTTCGTATCCAGCACGATACCGGCCAGCAGCGCCTGCGCCTCGAGCGGACGGACGTCGCGCTGGCTGACGGCGTACTGCAGAAGCTCCGTTACAAGCTCCGACGCGGAGGATGCATACGGCTCGTGCAGATTGAGGACCGGCTGCTCGATATAATCCGCAGCCCGGCGGTGATGGTCGATGACCGCGACGCGGGAAATGGACTCGAGCAGCGGGCGGCACTCGACCTGCTCCGGCCGGTTGGTGTCGACGACGATGAGCAGGCTCCGGTTGTCCGCCTCGACCAGGGCATCCTGTCCGGAGATGAACAGATCCTCGCAGCCGGGCGCGGCCTTGAGCTCAGCGATCAGGCTCTGGCAGGCGTTTTTCTGCAGGTCGATCACGATCCGGGCAGGGCGCTCCTTCACCCGGCACAGGCATAGAAGACCCACGGCCGAGCCGAGTGCGTCCAGATCCGCCATCCGGTGTCCCATGATATAGACCGTGCTCGACTGCCCGATGAGCTCAGACAGCGAACCCGCCATCACGCGGGATTTGACGCGCGTATGCCGCTCCGCTTCCTTGGTGCGGCCGCCGTAGAAGGTGAAGTTGAACCGGTCCTTGATGACGGCCTGGTCGCCGCCGCGGGAAAGGGACATCTCGATGGCGAGGGACGCGAAGCGGTAATTCTCCGCGAAGCTCCCGCCGTCCTTGCCGATGCCGAGCGAGATCGTCGCAGACATGCCGCCGGAGGTCGTGACGTGCCGCACATCCTCCAGGATGCTGAACCGGCCGTCCTGCAGGCGGGCAAGATCCTTGCTCTCGAAGATCAGCAGATACCGGTTGCGTTCGATCTTGCGGCACAGCGCCTCCAGTCCCGCCGTCCAGTTGGCCACGACGTCGTTGAGTTGCGCGTCGAGCGTGGAGATGGCAGAGTCGGAGAGGTTGGCAGTCAGCTCGTCGTAGTTATCGATCAGGATGATCGAGACGATCGGCCGCGTGCGGAGGAATTCGTCGCGGACGTTGAACATCTCGGTCATGTCGGCAAAATAGATGGTCGCCAGCTGTACGGTCGTCGCGTCGTCTTCGGATTTGACGTAGTTGCCGTAGATGCGGTAGCGGCGGCCGCCGATGATCTGGTCGCCCGGCAGCTCGGAGCGGCCCTCGCGCAGCCAGCTGGTGGAGAAGCCGGGCACGACCGCGTCGAGCGTCTGATAGCAGGCAGTATCGGAAAGGCCGGTGATGGTAAAGAAGCTGGGGTTGCCCCAGATGATCTCATTTTCCGGCAGCCGGATGACCGCCATCGGGAACGCGGAGCCCGCGTGGACGGAAATGCCGACGGAATCCGTCGCCGTCTGCACGTAGCTCATCAGCTGCCGCTTGCGCCGGGAAAGCCTTGCGCGGCTGATGATAAACATGATGAGCGTGACGAACAGCGCGCCGCCCGCAAGGATATACTGCCCGACCGCGGCGGCCGCGGCGGTAAACAGCAGCATGGCCGCAAAGTACCAGCCCGTATTCGGATAAAGCAGACGTCCGACCGGCTTTTTCATAGACCGCCGCCTCCTGTCTTTGTATAATCAAATTTACTATATCAAATTTTGCCGAAGGAATCAATTATAATCTATCATTCATTTGCTTAATTCATTTATGATATGGATAAAAGAACAAAAAAAGGTGTACTTTCCACGGAAAGTGTGTTATACTATGTATCAGCTATGACCTTCCATGGCTTTTTGATTGGGATCGTGCGCCGCGCAGGCGCATCAAATAGATCAACTGCATACGGTATGGAGCGCAGGCGGCATTGGCGATGGGCAGAGCGAGACGGGGCACTGTCCGGCCAGCTGCATGGGCATGCGTTCCTGCGTCCTTTTTGCATTTGTTCCGTGCGGAGGATCCTCCGCGCAGCCGCATCCATACTTATATTATTTTAGGAAAGAGTGAAATCATTTGGCAGAAAAATTAAAGATCATTCCCCTTGGTGGTCTCAACGAGATCGGCAAGAATATGACCGTACTCGAATACGGCAAGGATATCATCATCGTCGACTGCGGTCTTGGCTTCCCGGATGAGGAAATGTACGGCGTCGACCTGGTCATTGCCGACATGACGTACCTGGTCAAAAACAAAGACAAGATCCGCGGCATGTTCCTGACCCACGGGCATGAGGACCATATCGGCGGCATCCCGTACGCCATGGAGCAGTTCAACTGCCCCATCCACGCCACGCGCCTGACCGCCGGCATCGTCCAGCTGAAGCTCGAGGAGCATCAGCTGCAGAATACCGTCCACCTGTTTACCCATGAAGCAGGGGAGAAGGTCAAGGCCGGCTGCTTCACCGTGGAGTTCATCCACGTGAACCATTCCATCGCCGACGCCGTTGCGTTCGCCATCAAAACGCCGGTCGGCACCATCGTCATGACGGGCGACTTCAAGATCGACGCCACCGCGGAAGACGGCATGATCGATCTGGCCCGCTTCGGCGCGCTCGGCAAAGAAGGTGTGCTGGCGCTGCTGTGCGACTCGACGAACGTCGAGCGGCAGGGCTATACGCCGTCGGAAAAGACCGTCGCGGCCAATTTTGAGCGCCAGTTCTCCGGCTGCAACAAGCGCATCATCGTCACGACCTTCGCCTCGAACGCTTTCCGGCTGCAGAGCCTGATCGCCACGGCGAAGAAATTCGGCCGCAAGGTCGCCGTGACCGGCCGCAGCATGGAAAACATCCTGAAGGTCTCCACGGAGCTCGGCTATCTGAAGATCCCGGCAGGCACGCTCGTCGACATCACGCAGATCAAGCAGATCCCCAACAACAAGCTCGTCATCGTCTCGACCGGCTCGCAGGGCGAAAATATGTCTGCCCTCTACCGCATGGCCTTCTCCGGCCACCGGCAGGTGGAGATCACGGCCTCTGACCGCGTCATCATCTCCGCCTCCGCGATCCCCGGCAACGAAAAATCCATCGGCAAGATCATCAATGAGCTCTACCGCAAGGGCGCAGAGGTCATCTATGACAAGCTCGAGGGCCTGCACGTCTCCGGCCACGCCTGCCAGGAGGAGCTGAAGATCATCCATGGGCTTCTGAAGCCCCGCTTCTTCATCCCCGTCCACGGCGAGCAGCGCCATCTGCAGGCGCATTCCCGTCTGGCCCAGTCGATGGGCATGGATCCCAAGAACATCTTCATTTCCGACATCGGCAAGGTGCTCGAGCTCACCAAGACCACATGCAAGTGGGGCGGCACCGTCCCGTCCGGCAAGATCCTGGTCGACGGCACCGGCGTCGGCGACGTCGGCAGCGTCGTGCTGCGTGACCGCAAGCATCTGGCGCAGGACGGCATGCTGGTCGTGGTCGTCAACATCTCGAGCGAGGACGGCAGCGTCATCAGCGGGCCGGATATCATCACGCGCGGCTTCGTCTATGTCAAGGAATCGGAAAATCTGATGGAAGAGCTGCGCGTCATCGCCGCGCACGCCATCGACCGCTGCAGCCAGAACGGCCGCAGCGACTGGAGCGTGCTGAAGGCCAACATCAAGAACGATCTGTCCGGCTACCTGTTCAAAACGACCAAGCGCAACCCGATGATCCTGCCCGTCATCATGGAGATCTGAGCCGAACGGCAGAAAGATACGGGCAAGGGTCAAGAAAAAACAGAAAAAATGTCAAATTGGCCTTGTCAAAACAGGCAGGATGGGGTTATAATAACACAGTTGCGCCGATGCGCAGCAATGTTACCAGATAAATGAGGATGAGCGATAGAATGGCTAATACGAAGAATCCGAAGCCCTCGACCGAGGATGCAATGGCTGCGGTATCCGCATTGATCGCAAGAGCAAAGCGGGACGGGAGCATTCAGGCGACGGAACTGACCGCAGAGCTGGAAAAGCTGGATCTGCCGGTCGAGAAAATTGAGCATATTTATGATACCTTTGACGCCATGGGCATCCAGATCGTGAGCCCGGAGCTGGAGCTGGACGTGTCCGACGATCTCGGCATGGACATGGACGAGGTCCCCGACGGCGACGACGAGGAGCTCGTTGACCCGCTGGAGCTTGCCGCGGAATACAATCTGGATGATCCGGTGCGCATGTATCTCAAGGAGATCGGCCAGGTCAAGCTGCTGACTGCCGACGAGGAGATTGAGCTGGCCAAGCGCGTCTCCGAGGGCGACAAGGCCGCCAAAGACCGTCTGACGGAGGCTAACCTGCGTCTGGTCGTATCCATCGCCAAGAAATATTCCGGCCGCGGCCTGCACATTCTGGATCTTATTCAGGAGGGCAATACCGGTCTCATCCGCGCCGTCGACAAGTTCGACTATACAAAGGGAAACAAATTCTCTACATATGCAACCTGGTGGATCCGGCAGGCCATTACCCGCGCGATCGCCGATCAGGCGCGTACCATCCGCGTCCCGGTGCATATGGTCGAGGTCATCAACAAGGCGACCCGCTGCAACCGCAAGCTCGTGCAGGAGCTGGGCCGCGAGCCGACGCTTGAGGAGATCGCCGCTGAGCTGAATCTGCCCATCGAGAAGATCATCGAGGCCAATCGCACCGCCGCCGACACCCTGTCTCTGGACATGCCGGTCGGCGACGAGGAGGATACGACCATCGGCTCCTTCGTCGAGGACGACAATACCCCCGGCCCCGTCGACGCCACGTCCAACGCGATGCTCTCCGAAGCGCTGACCGAGATCCTCGGCACGCTGACCGAGCGTGAGGCAGACGTGCTGCGCATGCGCTTCGGCATGTATGACGGCCGGACGCATACGCTCGAGGAGGTCGGCCAGATCTTCGGCGTTACCCGTGAACGCATCCGCCAGATCGAAAACAAAGCCATCCGCAAGCTCCGTCACCCGTCCCGGGCAAAGAAGATCAAGGATTTCTATTGCTGATACCAGAACGCCCTTGCAGAGTCCCTGCAAGGGCGTTTTTTTGATCTGAATCTTCCAATTTGTGCAACCAACGTTCCCGTAATCCGTCTTTTATCATATCAGAGAAAACAGGAGGGAAAACGATGCGAAATATCCGAGAGATCCTGGCGCTGCTCCTTGCGCTCTTTTTGATTGCCGCGCTTTGCGCCTGCGCGGCTCCCGGTTCGGATACCGGGCTTGCCGGTACGTCCGGCAGCGACGCTGTCAAACCGGCGGACGCGACAGATTTTATGTCCTACGCGGGCCCAATTTTTCCGCTGACGCTGGCGCAGGCTGCCCCGGCGCTTTCCGCCGACCGGGAGATCCTGCTGGACTGCGAGCCCTATGCGGGATCTGAAGCTGCCGTTACCGTAACGGACCGCTACACGATCCAAAACAGCTCCGGGGAGGCCTGTACGGCGACGGTGCTCTATCCCTTCGTCTCCAGCCTCAGCGATCTGGAGGCACTCCGGCCGCAGCTAAGTGTGGATGGGGCTGGCACCGAAACTGCCATCTATCCCGGCGCGTTCCCCGGCTGGTTCGGCCCGGCCAGCCCGGAGCCGGAACAGGCGGAGCAGCGCTGGAACCTCCGCCACGCGGAAAGCTGGACGGAATATCAGACGCTGCTGTCCAGCAGTTATCAGACCGATGCGCTCGCACCGAAACCGCTGCCCGACCAGACCGTCTATGTCTATTCCTTTACCGCATCCGGCGATACAACGGCAAGCGCGGCGACGCTTGCGATCACAGTCGACGCAGACCCGGAACAGACGACGATCCTGACCTACGGGATCAACGGCTATGGCTTGGACGATGCGACCGGGCAGCCGCAGTACAGCTATTTTACAAACGAACACGGTCAGTCTCTGCATCTGCTTGCCGTGCTCGGGCAGGATCTGTCCGGCTATGCCATGCAGGGCTATACCGACGGAAGCTGCGAGCAGGGGAAGGAGCTGGATGCACTCGAAGGAACCGCAGCGCGCACGGAAATGACTCTTGCAGATTTTCTGCGGCAGACTGCCGCCGCCCAGCTCGGCACAGACGCCTCCAGCGCTGCTGTAGACCGGCTTGCGGCTGCTGTCGCGGAGCTTTTGACCGGATATGGCGTCTGCTCCGTCGCGCCCGCCGAGCGCTACAGCGTGGGAATGCTGGATTCTCTGCTTCAGGACGCGTACGTCATGCAGCGCATTTGCTATGCCGCGGCGGATGTGACCATTCCGACCGGCGGTACGGTCTGCATCGAAGTCATTTCCCGGAAACCGCACAGCTTTGATTTCTTTGGCTTCTATGACAATGCAGTTGACGGTTATGGAATTATGACAACTGAAAGCATACTGACACTGAAAAACCAGACCGCGCGTCTGGATACGCACGGTCTGGTCACGATCTACGGGCAGAATTTCGGGTTTGCGGAGCAGGGAAGCGCCGTCCCGCTGTCCGCGGAGACCGAATATTACTATCTCAATCTGACCGCTGCGGCAGAGGAGTCATAACCGCACGACGGGCTTGATGAGGTCCTGCGGCTTGTCCTTCATGAGCTGCAGCGCCTGCGGCAGCTTGTCCCAGCCGTCAAATACGTGGGTGATGAGTGGCTTCACGTCCAGCCGCCCGCTCGTCATGAGCGCGGCGAGCTTCTCCATCCGCAGCCGCCCGCCGGGCATGAGCCCGCCGTTGATCAGCTTGTGGCCCATGCCGACGCCCCAGTCCGCGCGCGGGATCTTCACATAGTCCCCGCTGCCGAGATAGTTGACGTTGCCGATCCGCCCGCCGGGCTTCAGGATCTTTACGACGGGGATGAACGTATCCACATCGCCGCCCGCGATGATCGCGCAGTCGACGCCCTTTCCACCGGTCAGCGCCAGCACCTGCTCGTCGATCGGGCCGTTTTTGTAGCTGATGAAGTCGGTCGCGCCGTATTTCCGTGCCGCCTCCACGCAGACCGGCCGCGTGCCGACCGCGAGGATCCGCGCTGCGCCCCGCAGCGCCGCACCGGCCACCGCCATGAGCCCGACCGGTCCGATACCGACGACGAGCACCGTATCGCCGAACTGCACATCCGCCAGCTCCGCGCCATGAAAGCCGGTCGGCACCATGTCGGAGAGCATGCACGCCTCCGTGATGTCCATCCCCTCCGGCAGATGCGCGAGATTCCCATCCGCATCGTTGACGTGGAAAAACTCAGAAAACACGCCGTTTTTGATGTTGGAGAACTTCCAGCCCGCCAGCATCCCGCCGGAGTGCATGGCAAACCCGGCCTGCGCCTCCAGTGAGCTCCAGTCCGGCGTGATAGCGGGCACCAGTACCCGGTCGCCGGGCTTGAAGTCCCGCACGAGTTCGCCCACGGAAACGACCTGCGCGCAGCACTCGTGTCCCAGGATCATATCGTGCCGCTCGCCGACGGCACCCTCCCAGACCGTATGCACATCTGAGGTGCAGACCGCCGCAGCCAGCGGCCGACAGACTGCGTCCATCGGCCCGCAGACCGGCTTCGGCTTCTCCACCCATCCGACCTTCCCAATCTCCAGCATTGCAAAGCCCTTCATTTACAGATCCCTGCCTTCCATTCAAGTCAGGATAGCTTTTGCCGAAAAACCGATATTATGTAAAACAGCCGGACCATATCCGGCTGTTTTTTCTTTATACAAAAAATCCGGCAGCGCGAGAGCGCCGCCGGCGAAGATGTCTGCATCAAAAGCAGAAAAGTATGATTTCACAAAGCCGTTTGCAGAACAGGTGGACGACTGGAAAGCCGGGAAAATCGAAAAAAATGATACACTGGTGGTCGGGTCGACACCGGAGGTATTTCAGAAGGTGGGCTTTAATGCGCTGCCGGTCACAATCAATCAGACGCATGTGGACTATGCCATCAATGGAACGAAAGATGAGGAGCATCACATCGGGGAACCGATGTTGAAGCAGCTTCCGCGTGCGATGAAAAGCCCGGTCGCGATCATCGCATCTGAATCACAGAGAGGAACAAGCGTCGTTGCACTGTTGCCATTCATCAAGGACGCAAAATCTGTGATTATTCCGGTGTACATTGACGGGTTCGGCAGACAGAATTCGATTGTCATTGACAGCAATGCCGTTACCAGCATTTATGAAAAGAAGAATGCGGTGACAGGACTGCTCACAAACGCGATTGAGAAATCCAATAACGGCGAAACAACATTGTTCTATGTGGACAAAGTAAAAGCCGCTGCTTTGTATCAGGTGGCAAGGGTCCCAATGCCCAAGATGCCCGATACTGACAACGGCTTCGTAGCCAGTATAAGGGATGCGGGGTCGACTGTCAAGCCAAAGTTAAATAATGTAACACAATCGCAACAGTTTAAGCGCTGGTTCGGCGACTGGCAGAACCACCCGGAAAACGCGAGCAAGGTTGTCAATGAGGACGGAACACCGAAAGTGGTGTACCACGGAACGAATGCGGAATTTAATACTTTCCAGCAGGAGAACGGAGCGTACTTCTTCAGTGAAAGCAGGGATTATGCGGAGAGCATGGCAGATGAACACAGGGGAAACCGTATCATTGAAGCCTATCTCAAGATGAAGAATCCGTACACGGTGAAATTGCCCCCGGAACAATTCACGGATAACATTGCAGAAGCACCGTTTATTCGCTACGCCAAAGAACATGGGCACGACGGCGTGATTTTTGAATATGATGGAAGCAAAGAAGATCTGGCTTACGACAAATTCTATGTTGTATTTGATTCCGCACAGATCAAATCCGCGACGGATAACATCGGGACGTTCGACAAGACGAACCCGGATATCCGGTATTCTTCACAGGACGGGCGGTATCGGGATCTGATGGGGGAGAAGGCGGCGAAGTACACCAAAGGAATACTATGCGCATATCGCAAAATAAAGAAATCCCTTTCCAAAACTGGAGAGGGATTTCTTTATCGATGCACGATCATCCCAATTACGCCGTTCACAAAAACAATGCGTTCAGCTAAGGATACATCTGGCACCCCAGAGACGATTCGAACGTCCGACCCTTCGCTTAGGAGGCGAATGC
>ERZ825896.2730-NODE-2730-length-16248-cov-2.692027_pt1 | contig 16248 bp, 10 predicted proteins | sample MGYA00519858_ERZ825896 | MGnify/ENA primary metagenome ERZ825896 (study PRJEB31778, sample SAMEA3449214) | human gut metagenome | biome: human gut; feature: human-associated habitat; material: faeces | place: United Kingdom | collected 2010/2012 ...
CAATCAATAGTTCTTGCGATAATGTTCATCGCATACGCCGCCGTGAACAATGCGCTCATAGCCGGTCGCATAGGCAGCTATAACCTTGCCCTTGACGGAATAATGGGACTTATAACAACGCTGACGCTGGGTATCGGAGTAATGAGTTCCGGTGCATGGGCAAAGCGGATAGTCGGCTCATCGTGAGGAGGAAGATAACTTGATAGAAATAAAGATACCGAAAGAAATCACCGAATACAAGGAGAAATTTCTGTTCGGGCTGACGATAAGGCAGTGCGTATGCGCTGTGGCGGCTCTCGCCGTCTGCGTTCCGCTGTACATCTTCGGAAAGGACTTCCTCGGAGATGATGTTGTCGGCTGGCTGGTTATCCTGATAGCCGTGCCGATATTCGCGTTTGGCTTTTTCAGATACGACGGTATGCCGTTTGAGAAATTTCTGGCTTTGCTGTACAGACAGAAATGGGTCGAGCCGCAGAAACGCAAGTATGAGGAACTTCCCGTTTTCTGGGACTGCCGTAATGAAATATCAGAGGACGAGATAGCTCATCAAATCGCAAAGCAGACAAATAAAATCCGAAAGGAGAGAAAGAAGAAATGAGTATGTTTTCTTCAAAGACCGACACTACCGAAAGTTCCGCAAAGGACTTGGACAGGGTGCGCCTTGCAAAGCAGAAAAAGCCCAAAAAGACAAAGGAAAAGGCTGTCCGTAAGGTCGCCAGAACTGTGCAGGACACGATTCCTTATGAACACGTTCACGGGAAGTACATTTTTGAGGTAGAGAAGAATCGCTATTCCGTCACTTATTCTTTTTCAGATGTGACCTACGACGCTGCGGACGCAGCCGAGCAGGAGCGTATTTTCCTCGCATATGGCGACCTGCTCAACAGCTTTGATACCTCTGACGATATCCAGATAACGCTCCACAACAACGTTATCAATCAGAAAGAGTTTTCAAGTCAGATACTTCTGAAGCACGCCGGCGACGGCTTTGACGAATACCGCGACGAGTACAACGAAATGCTTTTGGATAAAATGCAGCAGGGTCAGAACGGCATTACCACAAAGAAGTATTTCACGGTGACAGTCACGGCGGTTACTCTGGAACTGGCGCAGCAGAAACTCGCCGCAAAGGAACTGTATATGCGGAGCTGTTTTCAGAAAATCGGCAGCAACATCGAAAAATTGAAAGCCAACGAGCGTATCCGCATTATTGCAGAAATTTTCCGCGGCGTTAATCAGGAGATACGCCCGATAAGCAGTTCGGAGTTCCTGCGCGGCGCGGAAAAATCGCTGTGCTGCCCCGATTACTTTGAGTTCAAGAAAGACTATTTCATGTACAACGACAAATTCGCGCGAATGGTCTATCTGAAACATCTGCCGTCCTCGCTGGTGGACGATATGCTGAAAGACCTCTGCGAAACCTCGCTGCCGATAGTGGTAACGGTGAACATCGCCCCTGTTGAGCCGAGCGAAGCTATAAAGGTCGTAAAGCGGCAGCTCACCGCAATGCGCTCCAACAAAATGCAGAAAGAGAAAAAGGCGTCGCAGCACGGCGTTTACTCTGACGTGATTTCGGACGACCTGAAACAGTCCCTTGCGGAAGCCGAAGAACTGCTGAACGATTTGCAGAGCAAAAATCAGAAGATGTTCCTGCTGAATCTGGTGGTAATGGTGACGGGAACCAGCTTTGACGAACTGGATAACAACACGGATAAAATCGAAGCCGTGTTCCGTAAGCACGTCTGCACTACCTCCAGAGCCAACTTTCAGCAGGAGGACGCAATGGCAAGCTGTCTGCCGCTGGGAAACTGCCGCTTAAAGGTGCGCCGCACTCTCACAACGGAGAGCGCCTGCGTATTCATGCCGTTTAATTCAAAGGAGCTGTCGCAGAAAGGCGGCGTTTACTACGGATTGAATCAGACCACCAACAATCTGATCATCTTCAACCGTGCAAGTCTTATAAACGCCAACGGATTTATTCTCGGCTGCCCCGGCTCCGGCAAGTCGTTCAGCGCAAAGCGGGAAATGGTGAATGTGTTCCTTGCGACCGATGATGAAATAATAATCGTGGATCCGGAACGTGAATACACGAATCTCGTCAGAGCGCTCGGCGGCGAACTTCTCTACATCTCCGAAAGCAGCGATACACACCTTAACCCGCTTGAAATCTCGCTCGAGGAATACAACAAGGGCGAAGATGTCGTAAGCTCAAAATACGACTTTTTCCTGTCGTTCTTTGAAACCATCATGGGAAAACAGGGCATTTCTCCCGAACAGAAAACTATCATCGACAACTGTCTGCATGAGGTCTACCGCGATTTCCTGCTCGGCAAAACAACGGAAATGCCTACGCTCAAGGATTATTACGATATTCTGTCAAAGCAGACCTCGGAGGAAGCAAAGCCGCTGTATATGTCGCTTGAACTGTATGTAAACGGCTCCATGAAAACATTTTCCTACCCGTCCAACGTGGACGTCAATAACCGTGTTGTCGTGTACGACATAAAGGATCTGGGCAAGCAGCTAAAACCCCTCGGCATGATGGTAGTGCTTGAAAACCTTTGGGACAAAATCGTCCGCAACCGTGAGCGCGGTATCCGCACCCGCATTTACATAGACGAGATTTATCTTCTTTTCAGAAATGAAGAAAGCGCCAACTTCCTGTTTGAGCTGTACAAGCGCGCAAGAAAATGGGGCGGCATTCCGACCGGAATTACGCAGAACGTCGAGGATTTGTTGAAATCCGATACGGGGCGCTCCATGCTTTCAAATTCGGAGTTTATTCTCATGCTCAATCAGGCGGCGAGCGACCGTGACAAGCTGTCGCATCTTCTGAAAATACCCGAGAACATGATGAGTTTCGTTACCGGAGCGCCGGCAGGCTCCGGTCTGATTTACTGCGGACTTAACGGCTCTCTGCCTTTCAAGGACGATTTTCCTACGGATACAAAGCTGTATAAGCTTATGACTACGAAATTCGGTGAGTAATGGTCAGAGATAGTATAGGGGTGATATATTTGAAAATCATTACCGAAAAAGGCGGCGTAAAAGCTCGTTCCGTGAACGACCGTTCAATCGAACACAGCATATCTCAGAAAACGGAACTTTCTAAGAAGAACGAAAAGGCGCTTTCGGGCAAAACTGAAAGAACAGTACGCCGTTCTGAAAAAGATGAGCCTATGCCGCACCACAGTGGATCGGCGTCAACCGAACAGCGGCAGTTTGTCGAACGCAAGGAACACGCCAGCGGCAAAGCTGCTGACCGTAAAATCCCGCTTTCAAAATCTGCAACAGCAGTTGGCAGTCCAAGAACCGAAATTAAAACTTCCGGTTCTTCTGAGAAAATAACACCCACTCCATTCCGACCGCCGAAGCAGTACAAGTTGTCACCTCATCAGCCGAAAAACAAGAAATACAAAGTCTTGAAAAACGGCACGGTTGCTAACGGAACGCTCACCAAGCGGAAAGAGCGTGTGATTTACAGCCAGCAGCAGAACAAAAAGCTGCGGAAAATAAAGCGGAAAAAGATTGATAAATCCCGTCTGAAGCTGCTCAAATCCTTTAACAGACAGCAGAAAAAGATTTTCCGCAAAAAAGCCGAGCTTATCTCCATTGCCATGGGCGGTGTTACTCCGGCAAAGGTGGATATTACAAAATACCGCAGACTTTCCTCCGCAGCGAAAACTGCCGCTAACATTGCAGCAAAACCTGCGGAGGTGCTGAAAAAGGGCTTTGTGGCTCAGGCTGAAAAATCCGACGATAACGGCGTTAAAGCCGCGAAACTCGGCGTTCAGATATACGACCACGGCGCCAGCGGAGTTAAAACCGCCGCAAATGCCGGAGTGAAAACAGCCAAGAACGGCTATAAAATCACCAAGAGGGTTTACCGGAAAATCCACAAGCCCACCTCTGCGGAATTACGGCGAAAGCTGCGGAAACGTGTAAATCACAACATCGCGGCAGAAGCCAAATTCCTCGCCAAGCGAGCCGTGAAGAAAGGCGCTGCCAAAGCCGGAAAGGCTGCTGCTCAAACCGCCAAGACAGCCGCCAAAGCTGCGCAGAAAGCAACACAGGCGGCAGGCAAAGCGATCGCCGGGGCGGTATCTAAGATAGCGTCGTTTATTTCGTCAACAATGCCGTACAGCCTTATCGTTATCGGCGTGATACTGATAGTGCTGGTTATCTGTTTGTGCTTTGCCGAAATGATAGGCGGCGCAGGCGGTTCTGTCGCCGGCGGCGGTGCATGGCTTGTCGATGATAACAGTAATCAGACCCCCGAACAAATTTACGAGGGCTATAAGGAATTCGTCGAACAGGCAAAGGACGTCATGGAAAAACAGGCGAAAGACGCTCTGAAAGACACGGTGACGGGATTTTGCGACGGAGATACTACTGCTCCCCGAAAAATAATCCAGTACATCGACAAGAGCCACAATAACACTTTCTACCCCGCCAAGGGCGCTGACAGGACTATAAATTCGTGGATAGACGATTTTGGCACGGACGATTACGCAGATTATATGTCCCTGCTTTTCGTACTTATGACAAGAGAGAAACAACGGGCTGACGGAGTTTCAGACGGCGAAATATACGACTTCGATTTCAAACGCGAGGATTTCGAGGAGTTCATGAAAACCGTCAATCAGAATTACTGCCGCTGGGGTGATACGTTCGTTTACAAGACAGCAGTCGAAACCTCGCCCGTGGCTTGCCCCGGCGAGAACTGCAAGACGAAATACAAATCCGACCGCTGTGCCTATTACACGGACGATGACGGTCACAAGCATTACTATTGCAAAGGACACCCATATTGTCCTATCAATCACACCAAGCTGACCGTCAAGCTCTATACGGTCAAGGATTATTACAACGAAGATTATTCCGAAATCTACGATTTCACGGATAACGAAAAGGCAAGGTATCAGGCGTCAAAAGCGATAATACAGAGTATGCTTGATTATTGGGAGGGTGGTATCAATTAAGAAACTGTACAATTCATTTATGGGCAAAAGTGTTAAACAGCGCATATTCATCTGCATTATTGCGGTCGTGCTGCTGACGTTTTTGTTCTTTATCATAAAGGCGAATATCTTTGATATGCCACCTGATACGGCAGAGGGAGCCGAACCGGCTGACCGTCCGCAGTTCCATATAAGTCTTGTTGACATAGGACTGCTCACCGCCGTGACAGGCGCATACATCATTCACAAAATCCGCGAAAAACGGAAGCAAAGGAGATTGTAGCTTGAATACAGACGAGAAAATCGCCGCCTATTCCGAAAAGGTCGAGGTCAAGAAAAAGAAGCTCGACGAAATTAATACGGTGATCGAAAAGAAGAAAACTGCCGCCGCTGCTCTGAAAGCGGATATTGACGCTCTTTCAAAGAACATCTTTGAGCTGGAAGCACAGCGGCTTTTCAGTATGCTGAAAGACAAGGGTATCGGCATAGGTACTGTCATTGAAGCTGTCGGCACGGGAATTTTCGATGATGAAAACAGCGCTGCGGACAGAAAAGAAAACGGTGCTATAAATAGCACGATCGAACAGGAGGAAAACAAAAATGAAACTGGTAATAGCGGAAAAACCGTCGGTAATGCGTGATATTGCCGCCGTTCTCGGCGCAGCGCAAAAGACCGCCGACGGAGCGCTTTGCGGCAACGGATACATAGTCACATCGGCGAGAGGACACCTTGTCCGGCTGAAACAGCCTGACGAATATAACGAGGGCTACAAGAAGTGGTCGCTCTCCGACCTGCCTATTATGCCGGATTTTCAGTTCGTCCCGATAGAGAATGCGGTTTCAGTCCTGAAAACGCTTGCCCGGCAGATGAACAGTTCCAAAATCGACGAGATTATCGAAGCAACGGACGCCGGACGTGAGGGCGAGTGCATTTTCAGATACATATACGACTACATCGGCTGTACAAAACCGGTGCGCCGCCTGTGGATCTCCTCCATGACGGAGGCGAGTATCCGTTCCGGGTTCGCTGACCTTAAACCGGCAAGCGAATACGATAACCTCTATTCCGCAGGTTTTACCCGCAGCAAGATAGACTGGCTGTGGGGCATAAATCTGACGCGGCTCTACACAAGCTATTTCGGCGCAAAATGCTCGATCGGGCGCGTCAGAACCGCAGTTTTGAATATGCTTGTTCAGCGCGAAAACGAGATAAGCAATTTCGTGAAGCGTCATTTTTATAAGGTGAAACTCTCAAACGGCGCTGAATGGTTTGACGACGATTCAGACTGCCTTTTCGAAAGAATCGCCGCTGAAAGAATACTTGAAATGTGCAAGGGTCAGCCGGCTACGGTAAAGAGCATAATCTCCCAGAGTAAAAAGGAGAACCGCCCTCTGCTTTTCTCGCTCACCTCTTTGCAGATAGCCGCAAACGATGAGCTGGGATTTTCAGCGGCGAGAACGCTCTCCGTTATGCAGAGCCTTTACGAAAAGAAACTGCTCACCTATCCGAGAACGGACAGCAGCTATCTGACGGACGACATGGCAGAAATCCTCCCCGGACGCGTCGAAATGCTCCGTGCTTTCGAGGAAAAAGCGGTTAATCTTCTTCTGTCAAACGGGCTGAACATTGACGGCAGGATAATCAACAACGCAAAGGTGTCCGACCACCATGCGATTATTCCCACCGAGAATATCAGGAATGCTGTGAATATGGAGCTGACCTCTGACGAAAAGCAGATTTTACATCTGGTTATCCGCAGGCTACTGGAAGCCCTTTCGGCGCAGTACGAATACATGGATATTGAGTACGTCTTTGATATTTGCGGCGAAACATTTAAGCTGAAACAGAAAAAGCCTGTCAACCTCGGCTGGAAAGCGCTTTGCCCCGATGATGTCGAGATACCGCCGGAAATAAACTGTTCCGAAAACGATACATTTTATGCGGAAGATATTTTTATTACAGAGGGCGAAACCAAGCCGCCGAAGCGCTACACGGAAAGCTCTCTCTTAAAGGCGATGGAGAATATCGACCGCCGCATAGAGGACAAGGAACTTTCCGGATATGTTTCCGAAAGAGGGTTAGGTACCCCCGCAACAAGGGCAGCGATCATCGAAAAGATACTCGCGGACGGCTATGCGGAGCGCAAGAACAAGGTTATTTCCGCGACTGAAATGGGAATAAAGATGATAAATTTCGTCCCTTCCGAAGTTAAGTCCGTCGAAATGACCGCCGCAATGGAATTACAGCTTGCCACAATAGAGAACGGCACCGCCAGCGCCGATGAGGTAATCAGCAGCATTACGGAGAAAATCAAGGCTATCATTGAAGCCGAAAAGCACAGGGCGCATACTCCCGTCGCTGAGCCGAGAACTGTACAGAGAATTCCGGTCGGTAAATGCCCGAAATGCGGCGGCAATGTATATAAATTCGTTCGGGACAATACGGGTATATTCTACTGCGAAAAGGCTCCCAAGGACTGCATTTTCCGTGTTTACGAGGACGATTATTTCTTCACATCTAAGGGCAAAAAGCTGACAGAACCCATGATGAAAAATCTGCTGTCGCACGGAGAAGTCAAGGTCAGCGGTTTCAAATCCGAGAAAACCGGAAACACATACAATGCTGTCGTTTCTTTTGCAGACAGAACCGACAAGAACGGAAACGCCAAAATCGGCTTTACAATGCGTTTTGAGGACAAGACGAAAAGGTAATCTCCGCTTGCGATGAAGCGGAGATTTTCATTATTCGTAGTGATAACGGCAGGAAATAATATAAAGCTGACCGTCCTCGACCTTGTAGACAAGCCGGTTAGTATCGTCGATTCTGCGGCTCCAGTAGCCACTCAAGTTGTGTTTCAGCGGTTCGGCTTTTCCTATTCCGTCAAAAGGGTCACGCTCAATATCCTTGATGAGCAGGTTAATTCGTTTCAGAGTTTTTCTGTCCTCGCCCTGCCAGTAAAGGTAGTCCGCCCAAGCCTCGTCAGTCCAGAGTTTAATCATCGTCCTCTACCTCGACAAGTTCGTGCCTGGAAACCTTTCCTGCATTGAGCTGAGCGATAGAACGGTTGATGTGAGCCATATTCGCAGGGCTGTAGAAATAATCGTCAGCTCTGTTGTGAAGTGTGACCTCAAACGGAATTCCGTCGCAGCGGATAGTCTGCTTGATGAACATATTGAATGCCGTTGACATATTCAGTCCCAGCGCATTGAAAATCTGTTCAGCCTTTGCCTTATCTTCGCAGTCCACACGCATAGTAACGCTTGTTGTTGCCATAAAATCATCTCCTTCAGCACTATTATACTTACTCTGTACTTATATTGTACATCAAAAAGCATACTTTGTCAATATCAATTTCAGGAAGAAAGGTGGAAAATAATGTACTTTTTCAAAGCTGACATCTCAAGCTTTGACGATGAAGCCGAAACCGTGTTCATTATCCCCGAACAGAATGCAGATGAAAACGGCGTTCCCTTTGAGGAAAAGATGATAACGCAGACGGTGGAATACAAGGCTTTCGTGAAGCGCACCAAAACAGCGCTTGTAGATTGCACCTACACGCAGTACCAGACGGACGAGCCTATCGCAGACGGCTTGAATTCCGAAAAATTCGCCCAGCTTGAAACGGAGGGAAAGCTCGCTGTAATCGACGCAAACACCTACTCCATTTCAACGGGCAAATCCGCAAAAAGCAAGGGAAAGAAGAATTTCACGACCTACTTAATCATAGGCGGTATCGCTGTCGCGACGGTCATTCTTATTGCGGTTTCAGCTTTATCCGGCGGCGATAAAAATGATACTCCCGCTGAAACAACTGAAACTTCCGCCGCTGCGGAAACCGCAGAAACAGATACCCCGACCGAGGAAACCACCACCGCAGAAACGGAAATTTCCCCTGCGGAATCCTCCGAACAGGGCGAAGCGGACGAGCCTGTTTCTGAAACTACCGATACAGCGCCGCCTGCGGAAACTGCCGAAAGCGGCTACACCGACAGCGGTTACAGTTCGTCCTCAAATTCCGGCGAAAGCGGAGTATACACTATTACGTTCTACATGAACGGCGGCGAGGGTACTCTTGAAAGCATTTCGGCAGAAGCCGGACAGTATGTCGTTCTTCCCTCTGCCGAAAGCGCGTCAAAATCCATATCCCGGAAAGGCTACAAGCTGCTTGGCTTTTCAGACAATACGGACATTGCGTATCCCCTTTATGACTACAAAATGCCGTATGAAAATGTAAAGATGTTCGCCGTCTGGGAACCGGACACATTCACCGTAAATTACAATTCTAACGGCGGCACGGGTCAGCTCTCACGGGCGGAGGTCAGATACGGCGACAACGTTCCTCTGCCGAAAGACGTTTCAATATACCGTGAGGGACTTTTCCTGACAGGCTGGGCGAAAACAGATAATGCTAAATCTGCGTTAAAGAGCCTTACCATGCCTGCGGAAAATCTCACCCTATACGCTGTGTGGAGCAAGAAACCGCCGACAGCGAAAGTCACTCTGCACTATGACGATAAGGTGCAGGTCATTGAAGCCGAAATCGGCTCAACGCTGGATATGCTCGATGATTTCGGCGTGACAAAGGACGGCGAGATAGTTTCCGGCTGGTACTTTGAAAACTCTCCCGTCCGTGTGGAGAATTTCGATGTTTCCGAGGACTGCGACCTTTATGCAAAGTGGCAGAGTGCTGAATATATCACAATTTCCGTTGACCAAAGCTATCTCAACAAAGCCGATATCGAATACAAAATGCCGTTGGATATGACTGGTTATGCGAAGCTCACTCTGCCCGTGGTTGACGATAAAAACGATATTTACAACAGCGTTTTCGGCGCCAAGACGGAGCTTGACGCCGTTTGCCCAAAGCGCGGCACGGACGCCGCGCAACAAAAGCAAACCGGCTGCACATACGGCTACTCTACCAAAAAGCAGAACGGAGATTTCGGCACGATCGAATATTACGGCGGCGTTGAAAGTAAGTTCAGCAAAAGCACCAAGCTCTACCGTGTGCTGAACGAATACGGTGGCGGTAAGGGAACGGCTGAAAATCCGTATATCATCAGCTATTACGACCAGCTCCTGCGGCTTTCCGAACAGGGCGCAAAGGGATATTTCGTACAGACCGCGGATATTGCGTTTCCGAGGAATACGGACAGAAATCCTATCAGCACGAAGAAAATCACCCGCGGTTACGAAAACAAATCCTACGATTATTTTGTGTACGATGGGCAGAGTCATTCTATCAAGAATATTTCCGGCAACGTCGGTTTATTTGGCACTATTGTTGCAGGAACTATACAGAATGTTGTAGTTGACGGCGCAAATATCAAAGCAGGAAACAATAAAAATCTCGGAGTAATCTGCAACGAAATCGTATCCTACGCTTACCCCTCGACCGACACTGACGAATATTTCTCCACCGGAAATACACGGATAATCGGCTGTAAAGTTCTGAACAGCAAAATCACGGCTGACGGCGCTGAAAATATCGGTGGAATATGCGGTTTTGGCGGCAATATTTCGGACTGTATGGCGGACGGCATAACGTTCAGCGGCGGCAGGAACAGCGGCGGTATCGTTGGCAATGCCTGCACGGTGACAGGCTGTATCGCAAACAACATTACCGTCAGCGGCTCGGCTGTTTGCGCAGGCGGAATTGCCGGGACTGCTTACGGCGTGGAGCTGTTCAACAGTGGAGAAAAGCCGCACTATGCAGGAGGCAGTATAATCGGCTGCGGCGTGCGGACGTTCACGTCAACTGCCGAAAACAGCGGCGGTATTGTAGGTACTGCAACGGCTCATCAAGAGCTGCTATGCTGCGAACATCTACCTTAACGGTACGAACAACGGCGGCATCGCCGGCGCTGACGGAAACGAGAACGGTCACAAGATACTTTACTGCATAGTGGACAACGCCAACAATTACCCCGTAATCGGCAAGAGAACGCGTTCCTCCGCAAAGACGATGATACTGTCCGTTCCCGCAGATACAGGACTTACGGTCGAGGGAGTTCTCTCCGTTCTCAATGCAAAATCCAGCGGATACGGCTATTGGGAGCGTTCAGACAACGTAAACGGCGGTTATCCTTATCCGTGCAGGATTTTCGCAGAAAGGAATTAATATGGCAGAAGAAAACAACAAGCCGTGGAAAGTGTACATCATACCAGATTTGCGCACATGGGCAATGCCCCATGAGTACGACCGCCCAACACCTATCGAATATTACGACACCTTTGCCGAAGCGCAGAAGCGTTTCAATGAGCTGCGTGAAAAGCCCTACAACGCTGAAAAGGCGTTAAATTGGGACAAAATGCCGTCCGCAAGGCTCACGATGGGCATTGAAAGAGGAAATGCGGCAGCGGACATTTTTCATGTACGGGACAACAAAAATGTCCTTGTGGAGGATTTCACCCGCAGCAGCTCTATTTACGAAAGCAAGGAGGCGCTTGCCATCATAAGTCAGGCGGCCAAGGAAATCGGATTTGAAATGGTAAATCATTATCCGCAGAAAAGCGACGGCAAATTCGGCGAGCCTGTTCTCATGCCGTTTGAAACATGGGCGGCGGATCATTCTCAGTACAACCTGACAGGAGGAACAACAATGGAACACAAGACTTCTTTCGACGTATCGTCAATTTCAAAAATCGAGAACGGCGGCAATGTCAAGGCTATCGCAAACGTGGTAGTCAACGGCGAGCTGGCAGTCCGGGGCGTAAAGGTCGTGGAGGGCGAAAAGGGTGCATTTGTCGCTATGCCCAGCAAGAAGATGGGCAGAGATTACGCAGATGTAGCCTTTCCCATTACCGCAGAAGCGAGGACGGCGCTCAATAATGCTGTTCTGAAAAGCTACGAGCAGCTCATGAGTTCTCCCGAAAAAACGCTTAAAACCGAAGTCCCCGCTGCCGAACAGTCCAGATCTTCCGTGAACGTCCAGTTAAGACCCGTGGATAATAACAATCTTAAAGCTGCGGGACAGGTCACAATAGACGGCTGTTTTGTGGTAAAGGACGTTAAGGTGATGACGGGCAGCGAAAACAAGCCGTTTGTATCAATGCCGTCCTATCAGACGCAGACCGGCGACTATGCGCAGTATGCTCTGCCTATCACAAAGGATTTCCACGAAAAGCTCAGCAATGCAGTTCTCAGAAGTTATCAGTCCCTCGGCAAGACCGAATACAAGGGAGTAAAGTATGCGGAACTCGGCGACAAGGACAGCATTGCGCACCTCCCGAAGCAGAACAACAAGTTCGCAGAGAAGCTCATGACTGAACTGGACAAGGCTGGAGTTAAGTATCAGGCAAAGGTCGAGGGTACTACTACCATTTCCGTGAATAAGGCGGATATGCCGAAGGTAACGGATATTAAGAACCAGCTTGTGAAAACTCTCAACCCCGAAAAACAAACTAATTCTGCCCCAAAGTATAAGAGATAATACCCGATTGCGGTCAAACAGCAAAACTGTATCGAATTCAGTCCTGTTTGACCGCAAATTTTCTGCATTAAGATATTGACTTTTATGCTTTAATGTGATAAGCTTAAATTGAGGAGGAAATATGGCACGAATAGATGAAGTTCGTGAGAGGTACGAAAGCATTACTGAACAGCTCTACCAAAACAAGGAAACCTTTGCGGAGTATCTGAAATTCGCAGGCAGGTTCTTCAAAATGCCGACAGCGCAGACCATGACGATGTTCGCAACAAATCCGAAAGCCACAATGGTTGCCGACTATGATACCTGGCAGAGATTCGGACGTCAGGTACAGCGTGGGACGAACAGCATAGCCGTCCTGGACGGCAGCGGGCTGAAACATTATTTCGATATTTCCCAGACTGCCGGCGGCAGACCGCCCTATCAGTGGACGCTCGACAAGCAGACGGCGCAGGAGTTCATCGCTGCGTTTTCAAAGGCAGAGGGTAAGGAATACAAGTCCATGTCCGGCTGCGTGAACGCTATCGGCAGAACGGCTGCGGCTGACAATCTCGAAAATGCGATAAAGGCGCTGAATATCTCTGAAACTGACAGAGCTGCATTTGAAAAGTCTTTCGTATCCATAACGCAGTATTTCATAACGGCTCGGTGCGAGCTTGGCGGCAGGTTCGACTACAAGAACAATCCTATGGATTTATCCGCATTCGACCTTGTTCACAGCAAGGCAGAGGCCGAAAAGCTGACGGAATACGTTCAGATCGCGGCAAGACCGGCACTGTTATCAATGGAGAAAACTATAAATTCACTTATTGCTGAAAGGAGTATCGACAATGGCAGAGGTAAGACAGATTTGGTGCGCAGAGGACAAGATGTACTATCCCGAAATCAAGACGGAGAACGGCAGAACGTACAAGCTGGATCCGGAAACGTTCGTGTATCTGGAGCAGGTGGAGCTGGGTCTGACGGACGAGGAACAGCAGCTCCTGAGCGAACCGATAGACCGCTGGGGCAAGGCGTGGCAGAAATTCATGACGGAGAATTATCCGGAGGAGATTCCGTCGCTGGAGGGTCGCCTGAAATGGGAACTGATTCCCCGTCAGATAGACAAGGAAGCATGGGAGATGTGGGAACTTCTGCGGAAGCAGTACGCAGAGAAGAATCCTCGCCCGAAAACGACATTCACCGAAATAGAGCGCTGGGAGAAAACACGGAGCTTCATAGTGGAACACGAGGTAATGGAGCAGATAGTTCTTCAGCGCAGAGGATAAACAGCACATCAGCGGAGGATATTTTCCCCGCTGTTTCTGTTTATATTGGGCTTGCGGCAGGCGCACTGTATGATAACAGCCTTGTTCGTAACGCGCACCAAAACACCGACAGGGAGAACTTCGATGTTGAGGTAGAAAGCGCCGTAAACAGCTACTATACACGGCTTATCAGCGGACGTGAAAGCTCGGAATATTCCATTGAACAGCTTGCACCTCTGTATAACAAATTTCAGCAGGACAATGACTGCCGTGCAGAGGTCGTTTCTGCGGTAACTGACCAACTTGACGAATCCCTCACCAGTCTTGAGGCAGCAAGGAGCAAGGCGGCGGAACTTGGTATTCCTTTTTCAGACCGCCCGTACAATTCCGAGGAAGAATATGATCCATACGCTTACGACGGCAGCATGAGCATTGAGGACAGCCGCAAGGTTGCTGACGCAAGTAATCTGCATGACTTTATGCTTGATTACTCCGATGAGCTGGAAATGGCTGCGGCTTCCTACAACGCCGACGAGTTCCGCACCTATTTTACCGACCGTGCCGCCGAAGCCGTCCGCAATTCCCACAATGAAGCATTGACGGAAATGCGTGAAAATCCCGAATATCTCAAATCCGTTGCGGATTTGGTTTCGGACGGTCTGTACAACGATATTCGCTCGGAAATTCAGCAGAGGAACATCAAATATCCCTGCGTTTACGTCAACGGCAGCCACAATAGAAATTTCTCGCCGGAGGAAGTCGGGTTCAAGGTCAATTATCCCTATTCTGTGGAGGAATTCAACGCAGCGCTCAATCAGGCAAACGAGATTTGGAACAACGATGAAAAGTACCTCGACAGCCTGCACAGCGTTTCTGTTTCCGTGTATGCAAGCAGAACGGAGTCATCGACCTACAATGTCGAATTGTACGCTTCCTATCACAGTATCGGCGAAATCATAGATGAAAAGCAGTCCATTGCTTCGGCAAATATTCTCGGTAGGCTAAAGGACGCAATATCCGAAATTGAGAATAAAAAACCGGACGAAATACCAGATGATGTGGATAAATTCTACGTCAATCACGAAATGGAAAACGTCACCTGGATACGCTACAATTCAGATAACGACGCAGGCGGGCAGTTCGTCTGCACCTATATGTCGTTCGACGATATTTTCGACGCTATGGAGCATAACGACCCGATGGAATACCTTACCGAAAACTGTGGGCAGGAGTTTCTCGACCGTGGCGCAGAGGGCTTTGACGGCGTTGCGGAAGAATTCATGACCGACAGCGAGGACATTTCAAGCCATGACAGCGACTGCCTGAGCAAGCTGTTTGCGCTTACCGAGCCGAGGTATGCGATTTATCAGCTCAAAGATGATGAAAAGCTGCGTGACTACCACTTTACCAACAGCGAACATCTGAAAAAACACGGAATGTATATCGACCGTGAGAATTACGACCGTGTTTATCGCGGCAGATTGCAGGAGAACGAAACGCTCGATGATATTTACAAGCGTTTCAATGTTGACCACCCGCAGGATTTCCGCGGGCATTCCCTTTCGGTCGGAGATATTGTCGCCGTGAAGAAAAATGGTACAATAAGGGCGTACTTCGTTGACAGTTTTGGGTTTACCGTGGTTCCGGATTTCACGCTTTCCCGCGAGGAACGCAAAGCCCGGCGAGCGTTGACGGACAACATCGGTCTGCTGGCGGAGAAGCAGCTTGCAAGCGATGAAATGGACGATTTGGGCGATAAGCTGTTCAATTACGACCATGCTCCGGTATACAGCAGCATAACCAACTGGACTATGGGAGCAAGTCTGAGTGCCGACGAATTTGAGGATCTGACCACCCGTTTCCACAACGGCGAGGACATAAGCACCGAGCTTGCAAAAAGAATATACGCGAATATGCGGTATCTCAATTTTGAGTATCCTCCCGCCGACGGTATCAGCAGAGTTGAGATTTCATCAGAGAAAACCGATTCCGGCATGATTTTCCGTACGAATGGCGGTTTTGAGGTTTCCTACACTTGGGAGACCCTCGGAAATGCGCTGATTACTGCGGCAAAGCAGGAGTTCGACCGTCACGAACAGCTTGACAGAGAATATTTTCTGAAAGAAGCCAAAGCCCGGATAAACGAATATTCACAGCGAGAATTCCGCGAGGACGCAAACTTTTCCGAACTGTCGCGCGTTCCGCTTGCCTACACCACTCACGAAGATACCGAAGTCGGGATAAGCGTTTATGCAGACCTTGAGAATAAGAAAATAGTGACGATGTACGGCGATAAGGTCGCCGAGGAGAAGAATTTCAGATTTTCTGACGATATGATTTCTGCACTGGGTAATCTGGAGTTCAGCGACCTTGTTTCAATCACCGATGAAACTGTGCAGAGGCTCACAGAACCGCAGAACGATACACTTTCTAACAGTTCCACCGAAGGCGTTCAGCTCAACCTTTTCGGCGAGCCTGCGGAAAATTCCGCTCCGCGGAAACAGACAGCGATTACGACTGCTGATACGAATTCACCGCTCATAACGCAGGATATGTTCGACTGTGTTCTCCGCTGCGGGTCGAACGAGCCGCGCAGCCTTGAGCGCATA
>ERZ825896.2732-NODE-2732-length-16238-cov-22.654947_pt1 | contig 16238 bp, 10 predicted proteins | sample MGYA00519858_ERZ825896 | MGnify/ENA primary metagenome ERZ825896 (study PRJEB31778, sample SAMEA3449214) | human gut metagenome | biome: human gut; feature: human-associated habitat; material: faeces | place: United Kingdom | collected 2010/2012 ...
TCAATCAATGGTATTCTTATCAACGATATCCCGCTGGCCTGCGGTATGCTGGACGGCATCTCCCGCGCAGACAACTGCGATTGGTGAATATTTGAAAGTATAAGAAAAAGGCAGCCCATGGGCTGCCTTTTTCTTATACTTTACTCCTTGTCCTCAAACAAGCATTGCGCCAGCTTATTGAACATGTGATCCCGGTGGCGGATCACCTCCACGTCCTTGCCGTCGGAGTAGTCATAGAACCCCGCGCCGTTCTTCACGCCCAGCCGGTCGTGCTCAATGCACTCGCTGATGAGACCAAACGGCTCGGTGGCGTTGCACAGGTCGGCGAAGGTGTACTTGGCGATGTTGTGGTGAATGTCCAGCCCGCCCAGATCGCAGGTCTCGAAGGGGCCAAAGCAGGCGTACCGGAAACCCAGCGCGTACTTCATCACGTCGTCCACCGCCTCGGGACTGGCAATGCCCTGCTGCACGATGTGGAGGGACTCCCGCAGAATGGCCTGCTGCAAGCGGTTCAGCACGAAGCTGGGTGCGTCCTTGACGATAACGGGCTTTTTCTTCATGCCCAGCGCCACCTGACGGACGCATTCCGCTGTCTCCGGTGCGGTTTTTTCGCCCTCCACGATTTCAATGAGGGGAATAATATGGGGTGGATTCATCCAGTGCATTCCGGCGAACCGCTCCGGATGGGTGACGGCCTCGGCGATTTTGGTGATGCTCAAGCCGGAGGTGTTGCTGCACAGTATGGCGTCCTCCGCCACGACGGCGCACAGCTGGCGGTAGAAATCGTGCTTGACCTCCAGCTTTTCCAGAATGGCCTCCACCAGAAAATCGGTGTTTGCCAGATCCTCCAGCTGTGAGGTGAGGGAGATACGCCCAATCAGGGCGGCGGACTGCTCCGCCGTCAGCTTGCCGCTGGTCACCTCGGTCTGCTGGTTCAGGGCGATCATGTCCCGCGCCTTGTCCAGCGCGGCGGGGAACAGGTCATAGAGTTTCACCGGGTATCCGGCGGCGGAAAATGCCTGGGCCAGCGAGTAACCCATGGTGCCGGCACCGGCGATGGCAACGCGGCGGATGTCTTTCATAGCTGCGTCCTCCTGCAAAAATGATAGAATAATAGGTACAATAAAGGGCGTTATAGGGTACATAAATCGCCTTTATTGTACCATATAGATGCAGACCCATGCAATAAAAAGCTTCGCAGAATTCGCATGCGAAAGATACGGGTCGGAGTGAACCTTATTTTGCGCAAAAGGGCGATTGCCCTTTTGCGCAAGTAGAGTAAAAAAGTCCCGAGGCAGAGCCTCGGGACTTTTTATGTACTTTGGTACAGATGATGGCGTTCGGCTTAGAAGCAGCCCTGCTCCATCATAGCCTCGGCGACCTTCTTGAAGCCAGCGATGTTGGCACCGGCAACCAGATCGTAACCCAGACCGTACTCCTCGGCGGCCTCGGCGGACACCTTGTGGATGTTCTCCATCATCTTGTGCAGCTGATGGTCGACTTCCTCAGCGGTCCAGACCAGACGCTCGGAGTTCTGCGCCATCTCCAGAGCGGAGACGCCCACGCCGCCGGCGTTAACAGCCTTGGAGGGAGCAACGATCATGTGCTTCTGCGCACGCAGGAAGTTCAGAGCATCGTTGGTGGTGGGCATATTGGCGACCTCGATGTAGTACTTCACGCCGGAAGCAGCGATCTTCTCAGCGGACTCCATCTTGACATCGTTCTGCATGGCGGCGGGCATGTACACGTCAACATCCTTGACGCCCCAGCACTTCTCGCCGGCAACGAACTCGCAGCCAAACTTGTCAGCATAGGGCTTGCAGTGCATGGGATCCTTGGCGCGCATCTCCAGGATGAAGTTCAGCTTCTCGTCGGTGATAACGCCGTCGGGATCGTGAACGTAGCCGTCGGGGCCGGCGAAATAGGTAACCTTGGCGCCCAGCTGGGATGCCTTCTTCATGATGCCCCAGCCCACGTTGCCGTAGCCGGAGATAGCGATCTTCTTGCCCTCGATGGTGTCATTCTCGTGCTTCAGCACTTCCTGCAGATAGTACATGGCGCCGTAGCCGGTGGCCTCGGGACGGATCAGGGAACCGCCGTAGCTCAGGCCCTTGCCGGTGAGCACGCCGTTCTCCCACACGCCCTTCAGGCGGCGGTACTGGCCGTACAGATAGCCGATCTCGCGGCCGCCCACGCCCATATCACCGGCGGGGACGTCGATGTCGGGCCCGATGTAGCGGTACAGAGCGGTCATAAAGCTCTGGCAGAAACGCATGACCTCGGCATCGGACTTGCCGGCGGGATCGAAGTCGGAACCGCCCTTGGCGCCGCCGATGGGCAGGCCGGTCAGGCTGTTCTTGAAGGTCTGCTCGAAGCCCAGGAACTTGATGATACCCTCGTACACGTTCTTCTGGAAACGCAGGCCGCCCTTGTAGGGGCCGATAGCGCCGTTGAACTGGCAGCGCCAGCCGCGGTTGGTGTGCCACTGGCCGGCATCATCGCACCACACCACGCGGAATGTGAACATACGCTCGGGCTCCACCATGCGGCCCAGCAGGTCCACCTTCTCATACTCGGGGTGCTTCTCGATCACAGGCTCCAGAGAGGACAGGACCTCCTCAACCGTCTGTACGAACTCAGGCTCGTTGCCATGCTTGGTTCTGACGCTCTCCAGAACGTCTGCCAAATACTTATTCACAGCTAAATTCCTCCTCAAATAAGTGTTCCGTTCGGAATCATGTCGGCGCAGTGTCCCACGCCTTCATCTGCCCCGATGATAACACCGATTTTCCTTTTTCTCAAGGGGTGTTCAGCCAAATTCTCCCTTTCGGGCCGTAAAAAAAAACCTGCTTTTTTTGTGCATATTGTTGAATGACTCACAGTAAAAATCCGTCACTCTGCGGCGGCTTATTTGATATATTTTTCACAAAACAGCCGGTGCTTTCGTACTTCAAAGCATGACCGCTTTTCCGTGTAAAATTGCGGCGGAATCTTGACTTTTTTTCGGGCTGCTAATATAATGTACACTGTCGATCGACAAAGACAAGCACAGCTTTGACGGGCAGTGATACGCCCATACAGCGGCAAGACTCTCGGGGATGCAGCAAGTACCCTCCTCCGGTCTTTCCCCGCCCGGGCACGCTTCTGCTCCGGCAAAGCTGCTTTGCACCTGTCAGTGATGGATCTTCAGGTGTTTTTTGACTTTTGAGGTGCAGGTTTGCTGACGCAGGCCAAGGCGAAAAGGGCAAAAAGCGCCGGAAAGACGCGCTGGCAGTCCTGTTTGCCCTTGTTGATCGATGGTTTGCTGCTGTTTCGTGCAGTGCGACCATACTATGACGGCAGACGGCCATATGGCGGCCGCGCCTGAAAAGGAGTTTTGAATCATGCCTGTTTATCCCATCACCGTGGCCGGTCTGCAGCGCGATCTGCCCATCTGTAAGGTCACGGACGACCTGTATATCGGCGCTTTTATCTGTTTCGGCGACGCAGAGCTGACGGTGGCCTGTGCCCGGGAAATGCTGAAGCTGGTGGACCAGGACAGCTACGACTACATGCTGACCGCCGAGGCCAAGTCCATCCCCCTCATCCACGAAATGGCCCGCCAGAGCGGCGCCGCCAAGTACTTCATCGCCCGCAAGGGTCCCAAGGCATACATGCCTGATCCCATCCACGTGGAGGATAAGTCCATCACCACCGCCGGCGTACAGAAGCTCTATCTGGGCCGCGACGACGCCGACATGATCCGCGGCAAGCGCATCCTGCTGATGGACGATGTCATCTCCACCGGCGGCTCTATCCACGCCATGGAGGAGCTGGTGAAGCTGGCGGGCGGCATTGTGGCCGGCCGCGTGTCCGTGCTGGCCGAGGGCGATGCCGCGGCGCGCAAGGACATCAAGTTTCTGGCTCCCCTTCCGGTGTTCAATGCCGACGGCAGCGTGAAGTAAAGCGTTAAGAACGCATACATAAGTAAAACGTGTGGCAGCCCGCAGGCTGCCACACGTTTTTTATAGCAGAAGGGCTGGACAATCTTTATAAGCTGTGGTAATATTTAGAATTAACAAAACTAATGGCTTTGGAGGGCCGCACCGGGAAAGGAGTCTATTGCATATGTCTGTCAAGGAAAGCTACGCCGGGAAAATCAACCGCAAGCTCAACAAGAAGCTGCGGGTCATCGCCGTGGCCGCCGGTCGGGAGCCGGCGGATCTGGTGCTGAAGAACACCACCTATGTCAACGTGTTTTCCAATGAGCTGTGTCACGGAGATATCGCCGTAGCGGAGGGCCTCATCGTGGGCATGGGCGAATACAGCGGTGCGGTGGAGGTGGATGTCTCCGGCAAGATCGTGCTGCCGGGGTTCGTGGATGCCCACATCCATCTGGAGAGCTCGCTGGTGAGCCCCACGGAGTTCGCCAAGGCTGTGCTGCCTCACGGCACCACCACGGTCATCACAGACCCCCACGAGATCGCCAACGTCATGGGTACCGACGGCATCGAGTACATGCTTCAGGCCACGGAGGATCTGCCGGTGGATGTGCGGTTCATGCTGCCCTCCTGCGTGCCGGCCACGCCGCTGGATGAGTCCGGCGCCAACCTGGACTACCGTGCCATTGACTCCTTCTACGACCATCCCCGGGTGCAGGGTCTGGCGGAGATGATGAACTTCGTAGGCACCATCAACGGCGACCCCCAGGTGGTAGAGAAGATCGTGGCCAGTCAGGCCCACCACAAGAAGATCGACGGTCACGCCCCCGATCTGAAGGGCAACGACCTTAACGCCTATATCGCAGCGGGCGTGTACTCCGACCACGAGTGCCACGATCTGGCCGACGCCATCGCCAAGCTGGAGCGGGGCCAGTTCATCATGATCCGCGAGGGCACCGCCGCCCGCAATCTGGAGGCGCTGGTCCCCCTGCTGTGTGACAAGTACGTGGAGCGGTGCATGTTCTGCACCGATGACAAGCACCCCAACGACCTGCTGGAAAAGGGGCATATCGACTACATCGTCAAGAAGGCCATCGCACTGGGTGCCGACCCCATCACCGCCATCAAGGCCGCCTGCCACAACGCGGCGCGGTACTTCCTGCTGAACAACCGGGGCGCTATCGCCCCCGGCTATCTGGGGGACTTCGTTGTCATCGACAGCTTCGAGCACTTCAACATTGAGAAGGTGTTCAAGAAGGGCGAGCTGATGTACAGCGACGGCGTGCTGAAGGACTTCCCCACGCCGGAGATCGACCCGTATCTGGTGAAGCACGCCCACGACACGTTCCATGTGGCCCCGCTGACTGCGGCGGACTTCACCGACAGCCGCCCCCACGCCGTCATTGGCATGGTCAGCGGCGAGATCACCACCACCGACGGCGGCTACACCGACCGCATCGACGTGGATTACGACATTCTGAAGATCGCCGTGATCGAGCGGCATAAGAACACCCACCACATCGGTCTGGGCTACATCAAGGGCTACGGTCTGAAGAAGGGTGCGGTGGCCACCAGCATCAGCCACGACAGCCATAACATCATCGTGGTGGGCACCAACGAGGAGGACATGGCCTTCGCCGCCAACCACATCGTACAGAACCACGGCGGCATCACCGTGGTGGAGGACGGTCAGGTGAGGAGCGATGTGCTGCTGGCCATCGCGGGCATCATGTCCGACGACAGTCTGGTCAACGTGAACCGCGATCTGGAGGCCGCCAAGGCCGCCGCCTACGCGCTGGGCGTGTCCGAGGGCATCGACCCGTTCATGACCCTGAGCTTCATGGCGCTGCCGGTGATCCCCACGCTGCGCATCACCACCCGCGGCGTGTTCGACGTGGGCTCCCAGCGGTACGTGTAAAAAAAGAAAGCATACGCAAGAGGAGAACGGCTTCCGCCGTTCTCCTTTTGCGTATGCGGGGCTTGGGTCAGCGGGCGGTAACCCACCACTCGCCGCCGCCAAAGCTGCTGTAATGGCCGTTGTCATCATAGCAGCCAACGCCGTAGTAATAGCCGGTGCCGCTGACAGCGGTGGTGTCCGTCCAGGTGATGGTGTCGGAGCCGGTGGGAAGCACCGTGCCCATGGGAGAGTAGGAGAAGCCGTTATCCTCCGAGCGGAACACCTGATAGCGGGCAGCACCCTCCACGGTGCGCCAGGTCAGCACCGGCTTGCCGCTGTCATCCAGCTCCAGAGACGTGATCTCCGGCGTGTCCATGGTGGGAGGCGCCTCGCAGTACCGGCGGGCCGCCTGACTGAAGTCGCTGTACGTGCTGCCGCTGACGGCGCGTACCTTATAGTAATACCAGGTGTCGGCCTCGGCGGTGGTATCCTTGTGGAACGTGACGTCCGCCGACACGATGAGGGTATAGGCGGAAGCGGCAGGGGCGCTGCCGTCGGAGGCGGCCTGTGCGCGCCAGATCTCGTAGCGCTCCGCGCCGGTGACGGCGGGCCACCAGACGGTGGGCTTGCCGTCGCTGCAATCCTCGCCCAGCGTCATGGCGGGCACATCCAGCCGGCTTGCGGACTGGCCGGTACAGTGGAGCGCCGCGTTCAGCAGCGGGTCGTTGCGGTCAGCCACGGAGATGGCCAACCACTCCGCCGCCGTGCCGCCGTAGTACACGTCGGTCAGGCCCTCGCAGATCCGGAACGCGGCCTCTCCGATGCTGGTAAGGCTGCGGGGGATATAGACCTTGGTCACGGCACGGCAGCCCACAAACGCCTCGGAGTCCAGTGCCTCCATGCCGTCGGGGAGCCGTATCTCCGGCAGCGCTTCACACGCGGCGAAGGCAGCGTTCCCAATGTGGGTCACACCGGAGGGAATGGTCACGTTCTTCAGGCTGCCGCAATTTTCGAACATGCTGGGGCCGATGACCGTCAGGTCGGCAGGCAGGGTCACGTCCGTCAGATTCTCGCACTCCTGGAACAGGCTGTCACCCAGCGTTACCCCGCTGGCAGGCAGCTTCACGGAGGTCAGGCTCGCGTTGCAGAATGCGCCGGTCCCGATGGAGGTAACGCCATCGGGGATGGTAAGTTCGCGCAGCGAGCAGAACAAAAAGGCGCTGTTGCCGATGGTACGCAGGCTCTCCGGCAGGGTCAGAGAGGCCATGCCGCTGCCGGAGAAGGCGAAGTCGCCAATGGCGGTCAAGCCCTCCGGCAGGGTCACTGCGCCGCCAAGGCGGCACTTCTCAAATGCATGGGCACCGATGGAGGTGATGCTGCTGGGGATGGTCACGGAGGTGACATAACTCAGATTTGCAAAGGCGTGGTCACCGATGGTAGTCACACCCTCCTGCACCACTACCTTTTTGATGTCTGTGAGGTGGGCGATGTACCAGGGACCGTATGCACCGTAGTCCGCCATGGGGCCGGCGCCGGTGATGGTCAGAACGCCGTCGGCATCCAGCTTCCAGCTGGCGCTGTCGCCGCACTTGCCGCTGGCCACCGTAGCGGGCCGGGCGGTGTATGTAACGGAGACCACATTGCTGAAGGGGCCGGCCTCGCCGTCGCTGTCCAGTGCGCGGACCTTGTAGTAGTAGGCAGCGCCGTCCGTCAGGACGGCGCTGTTGGTGTAACTGTTGGAGGTGACGGCGGCGAGCTGGGCGAAATCGCCGTCCTCGCTGGCAGCGCGATAGACCTCATACCGGGCCGCATCAGGCACGGCAGGCCAGGTCAGGGCGGGATAGCCCTGATCGTCAAGGCCGGCAGTGACGGTGGGTGCGGCCAGAGATGCGGCGGGGTTATAGGTGAAGGTCACCTCTTTGCTGAAGGAGCCCACAGCGCCGCTTGACGTAACGGCGCGGACCTTGTAGGTGTAGGTCCGGCCCTTCTCCAGGTAGTCCGTGGGTACGGTGTAGCTGGTGGCGGTCTTGTCATTGTTGGCAAGCCAACGATAGCAGGGATCATAGTCATCTCCGCCGTCATAGCTGTACCAGAGCTGATAGCCCGCCGCGCCGCTGACGGCGCTCCACTTCAGGGTGGGCTGGCCCTTCTTGCTGACGCTGAGGGTCAGGGTGGGTGCGGTGAGGACGGTGCTGCCGGTACACTTGATGGCGGCGCTGGTCAGAGCCGTGTTGCCGGGACGGATCGTCACGCCCTTCCAGTCGGCGGTGCTGCCGGTGAAGGTCACGTTCTTCAGGGACGTGCAGCCGTCAAAGGCTTCCTTCATGACCTCCACGGTGCCGCGGGGAATGGTGACGGAGGTCAGGCTGGTGCAGTCCTTAAACATCCACCACGCGATATCTCTGAGATTCGCGGGCAGGCGGACGCTGGTCAGGCTGGCGCAGTCCATAAAGGTGCAGCCGCCGGCATCCCACAGGCTGTCCGGCAGGGTGACGGACTTCAGGGACGCACAGCCATAGAAGAAGTCGCCGCCGATAGACGTCACACCGGCAGGGATGGTGATGGAGGTCAGGCTCTCGCAATATCTGAACACGCTGCTGCCCATTTCCTCCAGCCCCGCGGGCAGGGAGACAGAGGTCAGCTCAGCGCAGTCTCTAAACGCATAGGTCCCGACGTAGGTGATGCCCTTGTTCACCACGGCCTTCTTGATCTGGAGACGCAGCTCGGCGTCATACCAGGGAGCGGTGCAGTTATAATCGTTGAAGAAGTCATAGGTCGCACCGGTGCCGCTGATGGTCAGGGTGCCGGCGGCGTCCAGCGTCCACTTGGCGCTGTCGCCGCACTTGCCGCTGGCCACCGTAGCGGCGGCAGGCTTTCGGTAAGTCACGGACACGATGCTGCTCCACGCGCCCGCCGTGCCATCGGATTTCAGGGCGCGCACCTTGTAATAGTAGGTATTGCCGTTTTCGATATAACTGGTGTTGGTATAGGACGTGCCGGTGACGGTAGAATACTTGATGTACTCACCACTGCGGCTGCGGGCGCGGTACACCTCGTATTTGGCCGCGCCGGTGACAGCGTTCCATTTCAGGGTCGGACGGCCCTGACTGTCATTGCCGCCGGTGACGGTGGGGGCGGACAGGGTCTGCTTATAGGTGACGTACACCACGGAGCTGTACGCACCGGCGACGCCGCTGCTGTTCAGGGCGCGGACCCTGTAGTAGTAGGTGGTGCCGTTTTCCAAATAGGCGGTGTTGGTGTAGGTGGTGCCGGTGACGGTGCTGTACTTGGTATAGGGGCCGTTCTCGCTGTAAGAACGGTAGACCTCGTACTTGGCCGCGCCGGTGACGGCGTTCCATTTCAGGGTCGGACGGCCTTGGCTGTCGGTGCCCGCGGTGACGGTGGGTGCGGCGGGACCGCTGCCGGCAAAGGTGATATTAGCACTCAGCAGCGGGTCATTGCCATCGTCCATATCAATAGCATTCCACTGCGACCGCGTGCCAGTGAAGGTCACTTTGGACAGCCCATAGCATCCATCGAAGGCATAGATACCGATGCTCGTCACCGTGCGGGGGATGGTGATCTCCATCAGGTTGGAGCAGTCCTGAAATGTGAAGGCTTCAATGGCTGGTACTCCCTCAGGGATGACGATGCCGCTGAGGCTGCTGCACCCGTTGAAGGCCTGACTGCCGATGCCCTTGAGGCCGCTGCCCAGTGTAACGCGGGTCAGGCCGTTGCAGCCAGAGAAGGCACAATCGCCAATAGAGCGGACACTGTTGGGAATGCTGATATTGTGCAGCGCTGTCGAGGAGAAAAAGCAGTCTTCCCCCACCGCCAGCAGAGTCTCCGGCAGGGAGACACTGACCATTGAATCACAGGCGCTGAGCGCGTATGCTCCCAATGTCGTAACGCCGGAGGAAATCTCCACGTTTTTCACTCGCGTGCTGATCCCCGAGTTTCTCAATGCACTGTCGCACCAGGGGTTCTTAAACAAGGAATAGCCGTACATGGGGCCGGTGCCGCTGATGGTCAGGATGCCGCTGCTGTCCAGCGTCCAGGTCAGGTCGTCGCCGCACTGGCCGCCGGCGACATAGTAGCTCTGCGCCGCGACCCCTGAGGTCTCGGCGGCGCAAGCGGTGTCCACTATGCCCAGCGGAACGGCGCTGAGCAGCATGAGAGCCGCCAACAGGATGGATAGGATACGTTTTTTCACAGAAACTCCCCTTTTCTTTATGATCTCCGCCGGTATGTGCCGGCAGGTCGTTACAACGATAGAATACACCTGTTTTTGTGCGATTTCAATAAGCTGGCTGCATAGTATCGGTCTTTTTCCCCCTGTTTTTTGCAAAAAAGCGCAAAAAAGGGGACTGTCCGATGGACAGTCCTCTTTTTTATCAGAAGTGGCCGCTGCGGCCGGAGCCGCCTCCGCCGGACTCGCTTTGGGAGTCGTTCTTCTCCTTTTTGCGGCGGGTCTCGGTGGTGTGGGTGTAAATGTCCGAGCGCTCCGTCAGGTCCAGCCCCTCGGCGGTGACGTAGACATCCGCCTCCGCGCCGCGGCGGACGGACTTCATCTTGCCCTTCAGCACCAGGCACACCACCAGCGCCACGCCGCAGCCCACCAGCAGCGCCGGGAAAATCACCTTGCCCAGAGGCTTGCGCACCGCATGGCCCTCCGATGCCTGCTGCATCATGTCGGCGCAGGTGGTCAGATAGGTATGAAAGCCGCCGTACCAGTCGTCATCGCTCAGATAGTCCAGGAAGCTGTCCTCCAGCTGCTGCTGGGCATAGCTGCCGATCATGCTCTGGGCGTAGCCGTCGCGGACATACAGGCTGTAGCTGCGGTCGTACATGCTCAGGAGCAGCAGCACGCCGTCACGGTCCTCGCCGATGCCGAAGTCGTAGTCGTTGTAGATGGTGCAGGCGGCCTCGTAGACGCCGTCGGCGTACTGCTCGTAGTCGTAGATGGTGACCACGTACACCGCGCAGTCGTACTGCCAGGTGATCTGGTCGGCCAGAGATTCCAGCTGCTGGCGCTCGCCGTCGGTGAGCAGGCTCTCCGTGTCGTAGATCAGGGCGTCGCCGGGCTGGGTCTCCGCCCATGCGGGGACGGTCAGCGTCAGTGCTGCCAGCAGAGCCAGCAGGAACGTAGAAATTCTCTTTTTCATTGCGCCGCCTCCCTTATACCAGCATCATGATGGCGGCGGTAATGGCCGCCACCGGCGCCGCCACGGCGGCGAAGATGGTCCAGAACCGGCCCATATCCGTGGGCAGGTCACCCACCAGCCTGCCGGTCTGGCCGTTCATGGCGAACAGGAAATCCTGTCCCTTCCACTTGGTGTGGAGCATCCAGACAGGCAGCAGGGCGTAATGCACCTTGCCGCGCCGCAGCCGGATGTCCTGCCGCAGGGGGATGCAGCTGTCGTACTGCTCCGCCGTGCGGCGCAAGGCGCTCTCCAGCGAGGCGGCGCAGCGTCCGTCGGCGCGGTCATGGCTGTCCTCCACGCTGACATCGTACTTGTCGGCCAGGAAGCCGGGCAGGTACGCGGTGGAGAAGGGCTTCAGATCGTTGTAGTCATACGGCTCGATGGAGTCCATGTGGTCATCGGGCATCTTGCTGGACGCGTCCACGGGCACCTTTTCGAAGGAGATGGAGCCGCCTCGGTGAACGTCGTAGTGCTCCGTCTCCGTCACCTCATAGTCGGAGGTCTCGTACTCGTGGTGGATGAGGCCCTCGTAGTCCACGGTGCCCTCGGCCTTGCCGTCGAACATCCAGAAGGGGACATACACGCCCTGGATCTTCTCGATATGGTTGCCATTGGTGAACGCCTTGGGCAGCAGGGGCTTGCCCTTATAGTGGTTCTTCAGGGCAGCCACGGCGTCCTCCTTGCTGAGCTTGAAGGGCAGGACGAAGTCCGGCTTCAGCGCGCCGCTGAACTGGCCCGGCACCACGGTGGGATTGCCGCAGTAGGGGCAGGACGTGGCGGCGGTGGAGGCGTCGCAGATCAGCTCCGCGCCGCAGGAGGGGCAGTTATAGACCTTCATGCCGTCGGCCTCCGCGCCCCAGTCGCTGCTCAGGCCGGAGGTGTCCCAGCCCTGAGACTCCATCTCCGCCATCTTCTGGCGGTTTGCCTCAGCTTTGGCCTCCGCCTTTTCGGACGCCGCTGCTGCGGCGGCTTCCTTATCGGCGTACAGCTTTTCAATGTCCGCCACCTCGTACTGCGCGCCGCAGTAGTCGCACTCCAGCTTGCCGGACGCGCCCACAAAGTGCAGCGGGCCGGTGCAGGCCGGACATTTATAGTTGGTCACTTGGGATGCCATAATTTTCCTCCCTCTCACAGTCTGACCGGGGCGGCCTTACAGGGGCCGTCCGCAGTTCTGGCAGAACTTGCTGCCGTCATTTTCCAGCTTGGCGCCGCAGCTGGGGCAGAACGTGGGCCGGAAGCCGGTGTCCTGCCGGGGCGCATAGTCCTGACGAGGGGCGTAATCCTGATTGGGTGCAGATTGCTGATAGCCGCCCTTCCCGGGGACGCCCAGATAGACGGAGCTGTCGAAGCCCAGGATCATGGTGAACACGGAGGGCAGGAAGATCAGGCCCACCGCAAAGCCGCCGCTCTTGCCGAAGGCCTTGGCCAGCCTGATGCAGGTCTGGATGCCCAGGACGATGTTGTAGATGGGGATCAGCAGCATCAGAAAACGCCAGCCGCTGCCCCAGGTGATCTCGAAGATGGTATAGACATTGTAGAAGGGTACGATGGAGGCCCAGCCGGGCTTGCCCGCCTTCTTGAACAGCAGCCAGCAGGCCACGATGCCCGCCACGCCCAGCAGCAGGGAGAGGAAGCTGGCGAAGGGGCTGGGGGCCGTCTGGTACTCATAATAATAGTAATCGATGAACTGCATGGTCTTCTCCTTTCACATGTCACACGGTGTTAGGGACGGGGATTGCCGCAGTTGGCGCAGAACTTGCCCTTGTTGACGCTGCCGCAGGAGCAGGTCCACTCGTCGGCAGGTCTGGGCTTGCCGCATTCGCCGCAGAATTTGCCGGTGTTCACCGCGCCGCAGGAGCACTTCCATTCCCCCGCCGGTGCGGGCTTGGGTGCGCCGCACTCGCCGCAGAACTTGCCGGTGTTGCCGGTATGGCCACAGGAGCAGGTCCAGCCTGCGGGCTGGGACGCCGCCGGCTGGGCGGTCTGCTGCTGACCCATGGCGTACAGGTCCTGTGCATTCATGCCGCCGGCCTGACCCGCCATGTTCATGCCCATGAACGCCATGGCCGCGCCGCCCTTGTTGGCCGCCGCCGCCTTCATGGCGTCGCCCTGGCTGCCTGCAAGGTGCGCCGCCGCACGGGTGGGGTCCATAAAGGCTGCGTTGCGCTGCAGCTCCTTGAGCATCTTCTCGTCTTCTTCATCGGCGGTGACACTGGACACGCCGAAGGACACGATCTCGATGCCCCGCAGGTCGCGCCACTTCTTGCTCAGCACCTCGTTGAGGGCGTCGGCCAGCTCCATGGTGTGGCCGGGCAGCTGGGAGTAACGGATGCCGGTCTCGCCGATCTTGGCGAAGGCGGGCTGGAGAGCCGTCAGCAGCTCGGTCTTGAGCTGGCTGTCCAGCCGGTCGCGGGTGTAGTCCTCGCTGACGTTGCCGCAGACGTTGGTGTAGAACAGCATGGGGTTGGAGACGCGGTAGCTGTACTCGCCGAAGCAGCGGATGCCCACGTCGATGTCGATGCCGGCCCGCTGGTCCACCACGCGGAAGGGCACGGGGCTGGGCGTACCGTACTTATTGCCGATAAGCTCCTTGGTGTTGAAGTAGTAGATGCGCTGATCCTTGGGGGCCTCGCCGCCGAAGGTAAAGCGGTTGGCCATGGTGCCGAACATGTTCTTCAGGCCCTGGCCCAGACTGCCGCAGAACAGGGACGGCTCCGAGGACATGTCGTAGGTATACTCGCCGGTCTCGGCGCACATGTCCACGATCTTGCCCTGGTCCACGATGAGCATGCACTGGCCGTCCGCCACCGCGATGACGGAGCCGTCGGTGATGACGTTGTCATCGCCGTGACGGTTGCTGGAGCGTCGGGTGGTCTTTTTCTGTCCCTTTACCGCCAGCACGTTCTCGGGAATGGCGTCACAATAAAAATATTCCTTCCACTGGTCAGCCAGCGTACCGCCGGCCGCGCCCATCGCCGCTCTGATAAGTCCCATAGTCTTTCTCCTTTTTCTGCAATTTGGGGGCGCTCCCCTGTTTCGCCCCATCGGATACTTTCAGCATACCATAAAGCGTGTGCTTATGCAATCACGGCACATAAAAAAACACGCCGGCCCCTGCGGGGACCGGCGGTGTGCCGCATCATGCGATGTCCGTCATGTCAAAGAGCCGCGTCTTGCCCTGCTGGAAGCGGTCGTAGGCCGTCAGGGCGTAGAAGCCCTGCTCCGTGGCCATGCCATCCGGCTTCGTCTGCCGGGCGCTGTGGCGAAAACCGCCGCCGGTGCAGGCAAAGGCACACAGGCCGTCCAACGGGGACGCGCCGTCCTTCAGGAAGCGCTCATCCGATGCGGGGTCGATGCCCAACGCCGTCAGGGCCACGATCACCTGCGCACAGGACTCGCTGTTGCTCTCGCCCCAGCTCATGAAGCCGCCATCGGCCTGCTGGGCATCGGACAGATAGGTCAGCGCCGCGTCAACTGCCGCCTTGACGTCTGTCTCCTCCTGATAAGATGCCAGAGCCGTCAAAGCCATGGCGGTCATGTCCACGTCGGAAACGTCGCCCATCAGAGTCCAGCCGCCATCGGCGCACTGGGCGGACAGGATCTCCGCCACCAGGCCTTCGCGGGTGGTCTGCTCCTCGCCGTCGGCGCACTGCGGGATATCGTAAGCCCCGCAGTCCAGAGCGATCAGCGCCCAGATGGGGCCGTTGAGACCCTGGGCACGGACGAAGGTCATATCGCTCAGACCCGCCGTCAGGTCCACGCCCGCCACGTTGGCGGCATCGCAGCCTGCGGCCGTCAGGCCCAGGATGGTGCGGGAATTCTCGGTGGATTTTGCGTGGTGCAGCCGCACGGAGCCCGCCTGCTGCACGTAATCCTCCACGCTCCGCTCGTAGCTCCGGGCCGCCGTGTCGCTGAGCAGCCCCGCGCGGCTCAGGCCGATCACCGCCCACTCACCGCCGATGGAGCCCGCCGTGGGGGCGCCCTGCGTCTGGAGATAGGCCCCCGTCTCGCGGCAGGCCGTCTGCCACGGGGCCTCCGGCACAGGCTGCGCGCCGCAGGCGGGCAGCAGCACCAGCACTGCCAGCAGCAGGGCCGCTATACTCTGTTTCATCCGATCCCCTCCTTACAGGAATTCCACGTATTTCAGGCGCAGGCGCTGCCTTAGCCCCGCGTTGTGCCAGGTACGCCGCCAGATCTCGTCCTTCAGGCGCAGTACCCGACGGCGCTGCTCCTCCGTCATGGGCCGGCCCCGGAAGCGGGCCTCCTGCCACAGTCGGGCCGCCAGCAGGTAGTCCTCCCGCAGGTCCTGATCCATATAGGCCACATAGTCCTCCGGCGGGCAGTTCCGCGCCGCCATGCCCCGGGCACGGAGCACATCCATCGTATAGCGGAAGATGGCGTCGATGGCGGCCGCCGCGTCCGCGCCGAAAAACGACGCTTTCCGCTGCCGTGTCCGCCGCCGCTCCCGCAGGATACGGCCCAGCAGCACCGCCGCCAGTACCACGGCCAGTGATACCAGCAGCACCAGCAGTACGGTCATGCCATGCTTCAGCCAGAGCTCCCGCAGTGCCTCTGTCACGGGGTCCCGGGCGTCGGTGTCGTCCGGCTGCTCCGGTGTGTCCTCCAGCGGGGCCTGACCCACCAGACCGGAGATGCTCTGGTACCGCTCCGCCTTTTCCATGGCGGAGAAATAGGGAGGCGTGACCTCAAAGGGCAGCCAGCCAAGGCCATCCTGATAGTACTCCACCCATGCGTGGGCACGGCTGCCGTCCACCGGCAGCGTCTGGCCCGCGGTCATATGGGCTGCATCGTCCTTTGTTACCAGAAAGCCCTCCACATAGCGGGCGGGGATGCCGTAATAGCGGAACATCAGCGTCGCGGCAGTGGCGTAGTGGACGTCATAGCCGCTCTGGGTGCCGTCCAGAAACGTCAGGGCGAAATCGCCGCCGGTAATGGGAAGAACATTCTCCTCATAGGTGATGTAGGTGGTCAGATAGAACAGGATGTTCTGCTTGGCCCGCCGGTAATCGAAGTGTACCTGCCCCGCGTCCTTCTCATAGCCGCCCAGCTTCTCCTCCAGAAAACCGCGGATATCATCGGGGATGTCCGTATAGTGGTCGTAGACGAAACGGTTATAGGCCGCCTCTGTATTAAGAAAGGCATTGGTCTGCTCCGTCTCCTCCAGCAGTGCCGCAGCAAGCCGCTGGTACTGGGTGA
>ERZ825896.2735-NODE-2735-length-16217-cov-7.380460_pt1 | contig 16217 bp, 12 predicted proteins | sample MGYA00519858_ERZ825896 | MGnify/ENA primary metagenome ERZ825896 (study PRJEB31778, sample SAMEA3449214) | human gut metagenome | biome: human gut; feature: human-associated habitat; material: faeces | place: United Kingdom | collected 2010/2012 ...
CAATGTTCTCCATGTTGCAGACTGTGATGCAGTTTCCTGCGCTGTCACGCATTACTTCATATTCAATCTCTTTCCATCCTGCGATGCAGCGCTCTACCAGAACTTCACCTACACGTGAAAGACGAAGACCATTCTCCAGGATTTCACGAAGTTCATATTCATTATGAGCGATACCGCCGCCGCTTCCACCGAGTGTGTAAGCAGGACGGAGAACTACCGGATAACCAATGGTGTTTGTAAATGCAAGACCATCTTCTACTGTTGTAACAACCTTGGATGCTGCGATCGGCTCACCGATCTTCTCCATGGTATCTTTAAATTCCTGACGGTCCTCCGCTTTCTTGATTGTCTGGGCAGTTGTACCGATCAGTCTTATATTGTGTTCTTTGAGGAAACCTTTCTCATCCAGCTCCATGGCAAGGTTTAATCCCGCCTGGCCGCCCAGTGTAGGAAGGACGCTGTCCGGTTTCTCTTTCAGGATAAGCTGTTCTACTACTTCTACTGTCAGAGGCTCGATATAAACTCTGTCAGCGATATCTTTATCTGTCATGATGGTTGCAGGGTTGGAGTTAAGAAGAACAACCTCAATGCCTTCTTCTTTCAGGGAACGGCATGCCTGTGTTCCTGCATAGTCAAACTCTGCTGCCTGGCCGATGATAATCGGGCCGGAACCAATTACAAGTACTTTTTTAATGTCTTTATTTCTTGGCATTATTTATTTCCTCCCATCATATCCATAAATCTGTCAAACAGGTAACTGGAATCCTGCGGTCCCGGGCATGCTTCAGGATGGAACTGTACAGTAAAGATATTCTTTCCTTCGTATGCCATACCTTCGTTTGTGCCGTCATTGACGTTAACGAATGCAGGTTTTGCAATGTTTTTCTCTTCAAGTCCCTCAGCATCTACTACATAGCCATGGTTCTGGGAAGAAATGTAAACACGTCCTGTTGCAAGGTCTTTGACCGGATGATTTCCGCCTCTGTGTCCGTATTTCATCTTATGGGTATCTCCACCTGTTGCAAGAGCCATAAGCTGATGTCCAAGACAGATTGCAAAGATCGGAACTTCAGAATCATATAATTTTTTTATTTCCTTTATAATAGAAGTACATTCCTTTGGATCTCCAGGGCCGTTACTTAACATAATGCCATCCGGATTTGCCTCCAGAATCTCTTCCGCAGGTGTCAGTGCCGGATAAATTGTAACCTCACATCCTCTTTCATTCAGGGAACGTGCAATGTTTCTCTTTGCTCCCAGATCAAGAAGTGCTACTTTCGGACCGTCGCCTTTTAAAATCTCTTTCTCGCGGCATGTTACCTTCTCTACTACCTTACCTGTTGTATATGCTTTTAACTGGGGGATAATTGTATCTAAATCATAATTTTCATTGACGGTGATCATACCGTTCATGGTACCTTTCTCACGAAGGATTTTCGTTAAGGCTCTGGTATCAATTCCGGCAATACCTGGAATATCATGCTTTGTTAAGAAATGCTGAATCGTGTCCACGCTTCTGAAATTACTTGGGACACGGGATAATTCGCGGACAATAAAGCCGTCCACCCATGGCTTTGATGACTCCTGGTCATCATAACAGATTCCGTAATTCCCAATGAGGGGATAAGTCATACATACTGCCTGTCCTGCATAGGAAGGGTCGGTCATTACTTCCAGATAACCGGTCATGGAAGTATTAAAGACGATTTCGCTGATAACGTCTCTCGTTGAACCAATGCTTGTACCTTTGAACACATGGCCATCTTCTAATATCAGAAATGCTTTCATACAATCTCCCTTTCTTATCTTTATATTGTGTCTATCACTTATTTTTTCCTAAATCTTCAAGATTGTATCACAGCAAAGTGCTTTTTTCAACCTTATAAGGTACTAAAAATAATTAAGTTGATATTAAAAACTTTTTTGTGATTTCAGGCAGATCCAATCACATGCATTCACTGCTTTCTCACATCCAAATACCTCTATAAAATTTAAATCATCCTCTTCTCTGTGCAACTCTACACCGGATAACTGCTCCGCAGTTTATCAGAAGAAGCTTACACTTCTACGTAACAAATTGTACGTTTTGAGGATACTGTAAAAAAAATTAAAAAAATTTCAAAAAAGCTATTGACTTTTATCTATACATCGGTTATTATAAATGAGCAGTCGCGAGAGAGCGATTGATAAATAAGAAATGCAGAAGTGGCGGAATTGGCAGACGCGCAGGCTTCAGGTGCCTGTGGTAGCAATATCGTGTGGGTTCAAGTCCCATCTTCTGCATTATTTTTTTACTCAAAAAAAGGAAACTGATACAGTTTCCTTTTTTTCTGTTCTTATGATACAAAAGACATCAGATAACGGTAAATCTTCCATGTGGTTTCATTATCGTAATGAGTTCCGTCTGTTGTCTTATATCCCTGCTTTTTCAGATAAGAATAAAGATCTGCATATTTCGCACCGGCAACTTCTTTTTTCATTCTGGCATTGAAATCTTCGATTTCCTCATTTGTTACATAAGGATCTTTGGTTACCTGTCCCACTGCCACAATATAGACATCCGCTCCCTGCGCTTTCCATTTTGGAATCTCCTCATTCAGCAGACTGATATAATTTGAAATATTGTATACATCATTAACACCAAGCCAGACAAAAATATCTTCATTTCCTTTCATCTGCTCCTGCAAGGTCTTCAGGGCAGTATCTCTAAGCCATTTATACCCCATTCCAACCTCACATATCCATGTGATGTTATCGTTCTCCACAACATCTTTCATCATATCTGTTCTGGAATCTCCGATCATAATAGTCTTTCGCATTACCGCCTCTGCCGGATCACTCAGTTCAGAATATACAACATTTCCCTGATTTCGTACATATGCCCGTATTCTGTAATAATAAGTCTTTCCTGAAACAGTACCTGTATCTGTATAACTGAATGTTGTATTGCCGGAAACTATATTGATTCTTTTATATCCTCTGTCCTCGGATTCTGACCGGAATATCTGATATCCTTCTGCAGTTTTGATTTTTTTCCATTTGATCAGGGTTCCGCTTTCTTCTCTCACTCTTATCCGGGTGATCACAGGTTTTCCGGGAGCTGTTTTTATCTCCAGTGCTTTCGATGATGGGCTGTACAGAGTTTTGTTTCCCTGTTTCAGATAAGAACGTATCTTATAAGTGTAGAGCTTATCTTCAGAACCTGTCAGTGTAAAACTGGTAATGTTCCTGTTCTTGATCCTTCCAACACATTTGTATTTCCCGTAGGCTTTATAATACAGAAAAATCTGATAGCCGGAGGCCTTCTTTACTTTATTCCAGTTCAGAGTCACTCTGTTTCCGGCTGCTGTTCCGGACAATACCGGTGTTTCCGGTTTTGCAGATGCTGCGGATGCCGATACTGTTCCAAACAGCATTACCGCTATCAACCAAAATAAAGAGAAACTCTTTCTGATATATTTCACATAACATTCCTCCCATCTATAACAATTCATCTATAGCAATACCGGACTGTCCACAGTATTTTACGGAATTGCCATAATCAAAGAGCCGGCTCTGTAAAAGATATCTGCTCTCACATCGCCGGCTTGATTTTATACTGTTCTCAATTATTTTTGTATTATTTGACTTTCACGCTCTTCACTGCACTGTAACCTGTATATACCTTGGCAGATCCTACCATCTTATATGCGCGTGCTCTGAAATAATAAGTTTTACCACTTGTCAGTTTTGTCTTATTTGCGGTCAGCTTTGTAGTTCCTTTTACAACCGTACCCTTCTGGGATTTCTTGGATGATCCACAGTAAACATCATATCCGTCTGCACCTGCAACAGCCTTCCAGCTTACGGTTGCCACACCTTTTTTGGTGGACTTCACAGAGATTGCCGGCTTTGTACCTGTTGCTGTAGCTTTCACTTCTGCGGAATTTGACCAGGATCTGAGGTTCTTATTGGCATCTTTTACCTGTACAGTTGCTGTAACTCTGTATGTATAGGCTGTTCCTGTAGAAATCACATTATCTGTGTAATCTTCTCCGAACTCTGCGTCAGCCAGATCACCATTATCCCATGTTTTAACAGTTTCATATGCACCGTTGCCTGTTTTCTTCTCCAGTTTGTAAGAAGCATCATCTGTACTGGATCCAACATTTACCACGATCTGATCCCATGTTGCAGATGTGATGGATGCAGTTGCCTTCAGCATTTTGACCTTGGATGAAACTCCTGCATCACAGCTGAACTGCTGAGGTACGGCAATCCATTCCGGTGTAAAGTCAATAGAAGGTGTCTTACTCAGTGAGTTTCCGTCAAGGTATAAGGAAACTACCTGAGACCCTTCCTTGCTGTTTTCCAGTTTCAGATTTGTGATCTTATTATTTCTAAGATCAAGGATTCCCTGAAATCCGGCACAGTTAAATGAAGTGATAGCATTATTGGAGGCATTGACTTCTGAAAGACTCTTTACATAATCAGTATTTCCGATGTTCAGTCCTGCATTTGCCTGTGTGGTAAATTTATTGGAGCTTGCATCTACGAAATCCAGATTCTTCAGATATTTCTTGGAAGGCATTACTACCTTTGTCAGTTTATTGCTTCCATACTTCACTACACGAAGATTTGTGCATTTGCTGAGATTCAGAGTTCCTGCAAGACTGTTATTACTCAGATTCAGATATGCAACTCTTGTATTCTTTGTAATATTTACAGAAGTAAGTTTGTTATTTGCCGCAAACAGATCTGTCGCATAGGTGAAACGTTCAATACCTTTCAGGTTGGAAATTCCAAGTCCTGAAATATCAATCGTCTTGGCTGCTTTGATCTCTGCCGCTGAAAGTTTCTTATCCTTGTCTGTATCAATATTGTCTAAAACATACTGGCGGAACTTTGCATCCGGGAAGTTCGCTGAACTGACTGCTACTGCTGATGATGCTTCAGCAGCATCAGACTGAAATTCAGATCCGTCCTCTACTTCCGGAGCTTCCTCTTCTGCTGAGCCAACAGACTGTTCTTCTACTGTTGATGTATCATCACTAAAATCAGCAGCCTGAACACTGATACCGGAAGTCATCATAGCTGCACTGATCATTCCTGCGACTAATAACTGATTTAATTTTCTGTTTTTCATCTTTCCCTCTCCTGTTCGTAATTTTCATACCTTTTGATACGATATAAAATTATCATATTCCATATCAATTTGCAACATATTTTTAATTATACTGTAATTATCTGGTAAATCTGTAAAAATAATTTACCCTGCAGTTACTTACTTCTCTTCCATTGTTTCTTTTTCCACTGGTGTTTCTTCCACCGGCTGTTCCTGTGCTGGTTCTGTTTCTGCTGCTTTCTCTGTCTCTGGTTCTTCCGGCTGTAATTCTTCTGCCGGTGTTTCTTCCGGTCCATTACTCCCATCTTCATCTTCATCTGAAGATACAATATCATTTTCCACATTCTTCGCCGGTTCCGGAGTCGGGCATGGCGTTCCGCAATACGGACAGAAACTTACATTAATATCTACCTCCCGCTCGCAGGACGGGCAGATTTTCTCTCCTTTCAGGTTCGCCGCATTATCCTTATACTCCCTGATTTTCAGATAATGCTGATCAATCTCCTGACATAAAGCACTTAACTCACTATCAATTCCATCACCCTGAGAATGTCGTCTGTAAACAATATCACCGATATCAACTTTGATTTTCTCAATAATGCGCTCTTCTCCTGTGATTTTACTTCTTATCTTCTGCGCCTCGATCGTCTGCTCTGCGCGGGCACCTAATTCTCTTGTTGTCTTTCCCAGTTCCTTCGTTGTTTTTGAAAATGTCTTAACTAATCCATCAAAAAAATCTGTTCCCATAATATTTACTCCCTTCCATTATTGTCCTCATAATGCAAGAACAAAACTATTTTAATTAATGACTACCCTCCAGCAGGATCGGCTCCTGTCCGCGAAGAAGGATCTTCGGACCACCGTTTCCTTCTATGTATTCTCTTGTGATCACAACCTCTCCTATGCTGTCATCTTTCGGAATCTCATACATGATATCCAGCATATACTCTTCCAGTATCGCACGAAGTGCCCTGGCACCTGTATCTCTCTCCAGTGCTTTCGCAGCAATTGCATGAAGCGCCCCGTCTTCAAATTCCAGTTTCACTTCATCCAGTGCAAGAAGTTTCTGATACTGTTTAAGAATCGCATTCTTCGGCTCCTGCAGGATCTTCACAAGCATATCCTCATTCAATCCGTCCAGAGTAAAGATGATCGGAAGTCGTCCGATAAATTCCGGAATCATTCCAAAACTGCGGATATCCTCCACTGTTACTTTCTGAAGCAGATGAGGATCATTATCATATTTATCCTTCAGGTCTGCATAAAAACCGATAGATGCCTGCTTGTTCAGCCTTTCTTTAATGATATTCTCCAGATCAGGAAAAGCACCGCCACAGATAAACAGAATATTACGTGTATTAACAGTTACAAGCGGTACCATTGCGTTTTTGCTGTTTGCACCTACAGGAACTTCCACCTCACTTCCCTCAAGAAGCTTCAGCATTCCCTGCTGCACTGCCTCACCACTGACATCTCTCTGGTTGGTGTTCTTCTTCTTGGCAATCTTGTCAATCTCATCAATGAAAATAATACCATGCTCGGCACGCTCCACATCATTATCTGCCGCTGCCAGAAGTTTGGAAACAACGCTCTCTATATCATCGCCAATATAACCGGCTTCTGTAAGAGAAGTGGCATCTGCAATTGCAAGCGGCACATCCAGAAGTTTCGCCAGGGTTTTAACCAGATAGGTTTTACCGCATCCGGTTGGTCCGATCATCAGCATATTAGATTTCTCAATTTCAATCTCATCCATTGTATCTGTTGCCACACGTTTATAGTGATTGTAAACCGCTACAGACATTACTTTCTTGGCTTTCTCCTGACCGATCACATACTGGTCAAGGGTTTCTTTGATCTTATGGGGAGCAGGAATATTTTTCAGATCCAGAACCGGTTTTTCCTGTTTCTTTTTCTTTTTTTCTTTCTTTGGCTGCTGCACCGGATTCTGGAAGCTGCCCAGATCGATCATACTCACATTCGGCATATTCAACAGGTCAGAATAATTGAACTTACCCTCATTAAACTGCTGATTCATAGAATTAAAGCTCTTCTGCATACAATCTGTGCAGACATGTATGTTATTGGGAAGTTCGATCATCGGACCGGCCTTGCTCTCAGGTCTGCGGCAGAGAAAACAGAATTTTTCGGATTTGTTTCTCTTTTTCTCTGTATCTTCGCTGCTGTCTATTATTTCATCATCATTATAGTTCTCGCTCATAATGACTCCTTTCTATATCCTCTTATTCGTAACAGTACAGTGCTCCTGCAGGATAGCAGGCTGCTGGATCATTACGCTTATTTAACTGAATTATATCATACAATTCCCTTATAACAAAATGAAAGTTTTATAAACACAAAAAGAATCGTTACTGTTGTTACTGTTCACACATCACTATCCCGCGAGGTGTTTTGGCATGAATATGCCAAAATCCCGAGACATACAAGCCAAAATTCCATTGCCGCAGGCAATCTGGAATGAATTTTGGCTAAGTTACAGTGAACGGAGTGAACAGTAACTTACTGTTCACTGATAATATATAAAAGACACCGCCGCATGGGCGATGTCTTTTGTTTTATTCATTGTCCGGTCTGGTGCCGAGAGTCAGCTCTATAGTATTTTCTTCATATTCCCCATTAGTGGCTCTTGCAATAACTGCCTCAATCTTCTCTCCCGATTTATAATACTGCAGTTTATCCAGCAGATCATCACCATCACTGACTTTCTGTCCGTCGAATTTTACAATGATGTCGCCTTTACAGATACCTGCCTCCTGTGCCGGGGAATCATTCTCCACATTTCTTACAAAAGCGCCTGTGGGCATATTATACATCTCAATTGCCTCTGTGGTCAGACTGGCAAGACTTACTCCCAGATATCCTTTTTTGCTGCTGTCTACTTTCTCCCTGGTCTCACGATTCATCAGTTCTTCCAGAATAGGCTTTGCCTTGGAAATAGGAATGGCATATCCCATACCTTCTACAGCACTGTCTGCGTATTTTGCAGAATTGATGCCGATCAGCTCGCCTTTCATATTCAAAAGTGCACCACCACTGTTACCCGGATTGATCGCCGCATCCGTCTGGATCAGCCCTGTACTGTTCGTTCCGTCATCTGTAGAAATCGTCCGGTTCAATGCACTTATCCAGCCTGATGTTACAGACTGACCATATCCAAGCGCATTACCGATCGCAACCACCTGCTGCCCTACTGCCAGATCATCCGAACTTCCTATCTGAGCAATCTTGATCTGATTTAAAGTGTCCTCAGGGATATCCGATTTCTTCACCGCAACTACTGCCAGATCATTATCAGCATCTGTACCCTTAATCTTGGCACTGACCGCATCCTCTACATTCAGATCTCCATTATCTCCCGCATTCACAGTCTCTGTCTCTGCATTTGCCACATCATCCCCGATAAAGCAGACACTCAGAGTTGTAGCTCCATCCACCACGTGATTATTCGTTGCGATCAGAAGCTCATCATCATTATCTCCAACGATAATCCCTGAACCTGTTGACGCACTCTTATATTGGCGGGAACTATATCCGAAAAAGCTTGGTATTTCCTGAACACTGACAGTAGTGATCGCAACTACAGAAGGCATGGAAGCCTGAGCCACTGCTGCTACTGTTCCATTCTCAGAGTCAGACAGCACCTTATCGGCAGTGCTGTCATCTGATGCCGTTTCCTGAAGATCCACACTGTCTGTAGTTTTAATCTGCACCGAAGACTTACCTGTATTCAGGAATCTGTCTGCTGCAAAATTCGCCGCCTGAAATACAACTGCCGCCACCAGGCCAAAGATCACAGCCAGTGCGATTGTCGTCCCTGCTTTTTTCTGAAAAGAATTCTGATTTCTTCTGTGTCCAGAGGGACCGGATGGTTTCAAAACAGTTCCCTGTTCTTCATGGAACTGATAATGTTCATATCTGGGCTGCTGACCGGAATCATCTGTTTTTTCACCCAGGTTTCTTTCATCATTCATGTAATCTGCTCCCTTCTGTTCCTGTATTACTGTTTATCGGAGCACTCCCCGAAATAAACAATGATCTGTAACTGTTTTATTTCTGCACAGTTACAGCAATTCTTCTCCTGAACTCTGGAATCAGTATATCAATTAATTGTGTTCAAAATGTGACAATTATCGTAAATTGGCGTGTCTTAAGGTTATCCGCTTACCTTTATTTTCTGTTCCAGTAATATGGACTCATGGTACATGCAAGAACAACTTTCCGGGGAAGTTTTCTGTATCTTTTCCCCAGGAAATATCCTGCATATTTCATTCCGCTCTGCCAGATCAGCTGAGGAATCAGCCAGAAGTGTCCCGTTCTTATCAGATAGCCCAGGCTTCTTTTTACCAGACGGATTCCCTCTCCCTCAGAAGGTACTCCTTCAAAAATTTCCGGATGCTCTGCCTGGGATACTCCCAAATCGAAGTTTCTGTGAAACTGCTGTTTTCCGGAATAATTATGGGAATGATATACTCTCGCATCTGCCGCATAGACAACTGAATAGCCTTTCTGAATCATTGTTCCGGCACAGATCATATCTTCATTGAAAATCGCCCGCTCTGTAAAACCGCCTGTTTTCTGATAAATCCCTTTATCATAGGCCGCACACACATTAGAACAGAAATAGGTCTTGATCCCGTACTTATCAATATCAGCCAGCGACTTTACCGAGGACTGCTCCGGATAATTAAAAGAACGGGTATAACGTTCCAGAAAGCGACAGTCTGCCCTGGGTAATTGTCTTGCATAGGCTGCTCCTGCACCCGGATTTTCACTGACAGCACAGACAAGATTTCCAATTACTTTTCTGTCAGCAGGGAGAGCATCCTGTGTCATAAAGATCATAATATCTGCATTCGAAAGTTCTGCTGCCCTTCTTCTGGTTCCGCCATGATCAAAATCCTTCTGTTCCAGGTGATGAACCTCAAGGATCGGACATTTCTCCCATTCTCTGTTCCAGTACTGCTCTCCCGTATTCATAACCAGAATCCTGCGGGGACGGTATTCCTGTTCTTCCAGCCTGTGCAGCAGTTCTCCAAATTCTCTGCCGGGACGATAGGCAGGAATGATTACATCAACTGTCGCAGTGTCATTATATTTTTCCTTATGCGTCATCCTCAACACTCCTTATCTGAAAAGAGGACCATCCTTTCCAACAGATGGTCCTCTTTTCTATTATTTATATTTTTATAGCAGTTCCCTGTTACTGTTCTTCAGAACTTGCTCCGGAATCTGCTGCTGAATCATCGCTGAATCCATCGTCGCCGCCGGTCTCATCTCCACCGGTGTCATCGCCGCCGTCGTAGTCTCCACCACCAGTGTCACTGCCGGTGTCATCGCCGCCATTATCATAACTGCCGTCATCACCACTGTTATCATAATCGCCACCGCCGCCATTATCTCCGCCGCCATTATCATAACCGCCATCATAACCACCGTTATCATAATCATTGTCATAATCATAATCGCCGCTGTTATCCGTACTGCCGGAGGTATTATCGCCGGACCATACAAAAGTGTCATTTGCATTTGTGGTATCAGTGTCCTGTGTCGTAGTCTTGGCTGCATCATCCAGCTTACTTTCTCCGCCGACGATCTCAAGTATCTTATTACTGCGGGCCACTACCTCAGAAGACGGAGTATAATCCTGATCATCATACAGGAACTTGTGAAGTTCAACTACATTGTTCTCAAGATCAGTAGGAACAATAATACTTCCCTTGATATTGGAGAATTTAAACTTCTGCGGAAATCCCGTACTGTCTGTAAATTTATATCCGATCAGAGTCGGAATAAGTCCCAGAATATCCTGTTTTGAAAGAGATGTTGTAACCATCGGGAATACATCATCCATAATCTTAAAAATAGAAGAAAGACCCGCTATCTTCGCCTTGTCAAAGAGCATTCCAAGTACTCGTCTCTGACGCTCTGTACGTCCCATATCAAGACTTGCAGTATAACGGATACGGCAATAGGATGTCGCCTGTACACCGTTCAGATGATAAGTTCCTACAATGGCTTCCTCATCTTCCGGCTTTGGCTCTGGTTTCTCGATCGGAGTGTAATCTTTCCCTGTCAGCTTGGATGTTTCCACGCAATAGTTATTCATATGTTCAATTTCCGCATAAGATAACGGAATATCAAGACCGCCAAGATCATCTACCACTTCTACAAGTGCAGAAAAATCGGCCGTCGCATAATCGGAAATATCCAGATCCAGGTTTGTATTTAACATAGTGATCGCCTGTTCCGGACCACCCAGCGCATAGGCTGCATTTGCCTTCGTATAGGTATCATCTCCAACATTGAGAAGTGTATCTCTGTACACGGAAACCATACGCACTTCTTTTGTATCGTTGTTTACACTCACAATGATCATGGTATCACTGTTCTGTGCAGAATACTGGGAGCCTTCCCCTCTGGTATCAATACCAAACAGCACATAGGTCTTGTAGCCTGTCATCTTTGGTGCTTCCTGGTTTACGACTATTTTTTCCTTTTTCAGTTCCGGCTGCTCAATCTTATCCAGCCTGGAAGAAATCTGTCCATACACATACAGCCCGCCAATAAACAGCAGCAGTACAATGATTTCAAGCACAAACAGTACTTTTTTCTTTTTTCCTGGTTTAGCCATGCCTTTTTCCCCTTATCTTAATATGCATTTTTGTTTATAAATCCCTTGAAAAATGTAAGGAATATAATCTTGATATCCAGCCCTATGCTCCAGTTTTCAATGTAATAAAGGTCATATTCGATTCTTTTTCTTATGGATGTGTCTCCGCGGTAACCATTCACCTGAGCCCAGCCGGTAAGTCCCGGGCGAACCTGATGTTTCACCATATATCTCGGGATTTCTTCTCTGAATTTCTCTACAAAAAACGGCCGCTCCGGTCGTGGTCCCACAAGACTCATGTTACCCTTCAGTATGTTGAAAAGCTGTGGCAGTTCATCAATACTGGTGTGACGCATAAACTTTCCGATGGGTGTTACTCTTGGGTCATTCTTTACTGTCCATGCCTTCTTCTCTTCCGATTCCGGCTGTACTTCCATGGAACGGAACTTGTACATCCGAAAAGTCTGGTTATGAAGTCCAACCCTCTCCTGTTTATAGATCAGTGGTCCCGGTGATGTCAGCTTAATGATAACACACATTAACAGCATCAGCGGTGAGGTTACTATGATTCCAACAATAGATCCTGCAATGTCCATCGCCCGCTTGACCAGTGCATTGAATGTATTGTTCAACGGTACATAACGGATATTGATAACCGGAAGTCCCAGTATGTCTTCTGTATATGGTTTTGTCGGAATGATCTTATTATAATCCGGGATAAACTTGGTGTGTACTCCGGATTTTTCACACAGTGCTACAATCTCTTCCAGGCGGTAATATTCACTTAAGCCCAGAGTGATCGCTATTTCATCCAGCCGGTTCTCCGGAAGTATTATATTCAGATTGGCAATCCTTCCAAGAACTTTGATTCCCTTGTACTCTGTTCCTGCCGGAACATTGTCATCCAGTATTCCGCGGATCACATATCCCCACTGAGGATTGGCAAGAACTCTGTCAATATATTCCTCTGCTGCGCGGCTGTATCCCACACAGATCATCTGTTTCTGATTCAGTCCCTTCTCTCTCATATTTCTCAGAAGAGCGAAAATCAACATTCGGGCACACCACTGAAGCACAATATTGATTACATAAAACATAATATAAGTAGAACGGGAAAAATCGCTCTCATCTATCATGTAAAATGTAAACATCAGAATAAGGAGCCCAAGCGAGTTGGCCTTTACAATATTAGCCAATACAAGCCGACGCCCCTGCATCCGCATGGGAGTATACAATGTGAAAGCCTGATACAACAACAGATAAACCGGTACAATAAAAACCAGCATCAGCATATACTGCTGAAAGCTTCTGGTTCTGACTGCTGTTGCTGCCATAGGACCAACAAAACGGATCAGCCATGCCAGAAAATATGACAGTACCAGTACAATTGCATCAATGATCATATGGAGACGACTGAAATTCTTTTCATTGTCCTTTAGCAATCTTTTGTCACCTCATTTTTTTATCGTTTCTATATTATAATAGTTGTTTTATAAAAGCAATAAAAATTTATCTTTCTTTCTTATCATCCGCACAAACGCCTGAAGATATTCACCCACAATTCAACTTGAATCCTAAAATAGTTTGACAGATTTTGAAATTTAAAAGGTATTTTATGATTTTTTTTACTGATCTGGAATCCATTCTTAATTCCCGCAATATACTCTCTTCCGAATCCTTTCAGCGTAAAAAACAGAATTTTGATTCCAAATCCTGCAACAAGAAACGGAAGATTGATAATAATCTGTAACACCGGCATATTTTTGTATATCAGATAAATATTATTTCTGGAAGAATACCGGATCTTGAACTGATTATATCTGGATCCGCTGGTACCGCTTCCCACATGGTATACCATGGCATCAGGTGCATACCAGTTTTCATATCCGTAGATCCTGGCCCGGTATCCCACGTCCATGTCCTCCAGATATGCAAAATGTTCTTCGTCAAAATATCCCAGTTCATCAAAGATCTTCTTTCTGTAAATAGCAGCTCCTGCGCAGGAAGCAAAAATCTTCTCTTCCTTTTCATAGGTATGGATATCTTTCCCTTTACCTCTCGCATAAGCCCATCCAAGAGCGCAGTAATAGTTTCCTGCATCATCCAGCCTGTCCCTGTCATGAAACTGAATCATTCTGGCAGCACAGGAGAAAGCTTTGGGATGCCTTTTGATGGCTGACAGCATTTCTTCTATAAAATTCTCCGTTACTTCAATATCATTGTTTAAAAGCAGTACATAAGTTGAGCGTGATGCTCTGATCCCTTCATTGACCGCTTTACAGAATCCGAAATTCTCCGGCAGTTCGATCAGATGGACCCATGGATACCTTGCAGCAACAAAAGCACAGCTTCCGTCATTGGATCCATTATCCACAAGAATTACATCAAAATTGCTTACAGTCTGACACTCCAGACCTGCAAGTACGCCATCCAGATAAGCCATCCCATTAAAATTCGGAATGATCACTGATACTTCCTGCATGATTTCCTCCCTGTCTTCTCTTTTTTCTGTCCTGCTTCTGTCTCCATTCCCAGGATTGGCTTCAGAGAATAATTCCATTTGGTAAGAGACAGGTTTTTGTTATAACAGGGATCTCCGTTTTTGAGAATGTCTATCCAGTGACATCGCATATATTCAATCTCCGTCTGAAAACGGCGCACTTTCTCCTTGCTGTCCTCAGCTCCTCTGGTCTTTGATTCCATATGATAAAGCTTCGCATAGGGATCATATACGATCAGATAGCCGTTTTTTCTTACTTTCAGGCAAAGATCCACATCATTAAATGCCACAGCCAGTTCTTCTGTAAATCCTCCTGCCTGCTCAAAAACCTCTTTCTTCATCAACAGACAGGCGGCAGTCACTGCACTCATATCCTGAAGAAGGGATGCCTTATGCAGATAGCCGGTACGGTCCGCAGGCATATCTACGAACATATGCCCCGCAATACCGCCCATTCCGATCACACATCCTGCATGCTGGATCGTATTATCCGGATAAATGAGCTTTGCTCCGACACCGCCCACTTCCGGACGCTGACACACTCCAAGCATTTCTTCCAGCCAGTCCGGATTGATGGATTTTACATCATTATTCAGGAAAAGCAGATATTCTCCCTTTCGTGGATGGATGGCAAAGGAATCATCTCCCACCATGCGTGCAATCGTATCGGCATAGAGGCCAGCCGCGTTTACAATATACCTTGCCCGCAAGCTTCGGTGTTCGGATGACAAAACAAAAAACGCTTCTTTTCCGGCAATCTCCGTCTGGTTCAGATAACCATCCGCTGCCTCGTTGCCAGTGGTAATTTCTTTCACCGCAAAGCCTGTATACAGCTCCGCCCCGTTGTCCATTGCGTTTCCTGCCGCGGCAATCGTCAGCCCATAGGGACAAACAATGGCCCCCGTGGGGGCATACAAAGCGCCGGCCGTATCCACCGTGATGTTCGGTTCCATATCGTGAAGCTCTTTGTCACTTACGATTCTAAGCCCTGCCACGCCGTTTTGATTGCCTCTTTCATACAATATCTGCAAAGTCTTTTTGTCCGGTTCATCAAAGCCGACAACCAGGGAACCATTCCTCTGATAGTTCACCCCCAGCTCCCGTGCAACCTCCTCCATCATGGCAGAGCCCTGCACATTGAGCTTCGCTTTTAGGCTGCCGGGCATTGCATCGAATCCGGCGTGTACAATGCCGCTGTTAGCCCGGCTGGCGCCCATAGCTACGTCATCCTCGGCTTCCAGCAGGCAAACGGATAACTCATATTTCATCAATTCACGCGCGATCATAGCACCAACGACGCCAGCTCCTATCACCGCCACATCATAAACCATAACAATCCCTGCCCATCCAAGTGATTCTGTCAGTAAAAGGCAAAAGCCGTAATAAAACAGCGTTTTCATCCTGTCTTACTACGGCTCAATTTTATATTTTTATCCCATCAATCCCATCGTTTTGCCACCCAGCAGGTGGAAATGAAGGTGAAAAACGGTCTGCCCTCCATCCGGGCCGCAATTATTGACAATTCTGTAACCGCTTTCAGCAATTCCCAACTCTTTCGCCAGCCTTTTAGCGGTCAGATATATTTTAGGAACAATCGCCGCGTTTTCTTCATTCAATTCATTTACAGAGGAAATATGCTCCTTGGGAATGATCAAAACATGTACCGGTGCGTTGGGATTGATATCCTCAAACGCATATATCTCTTCATCCTCATAGACCTTTTTGGATGGGATTTCTCCGTTTATAATTTTACAAAACAAACAATCCTGCACTTTGTCCTCCTCCTTATGCTTTGATCTGCTGTCTGATGACGGTTTCCGCCATCTCGACCGCCTGCGGAATTTTAGAAGCGTCCTTGCCTCCTGCCTGGGCGGAATCCGGTTTTCCACCGCCTCCGCCGCCGGCCACACGAGCCGCCTCTTTTACAATGTTCCCGGCATGAATCCCGGCTGATACCGCTTCCTTGGTCGCTGACACAATGA
>ERZ825896.2743-NODE-2743-length-16186-cov-4.763065_pt1 | contig 16186 bp, 17 predicted proteins | sample MGYA00519858_ERZ825896 | MGnify/ENA primary metagenome ERZ825896 (study PRJEB31778, sample SAMEA3449214) | human gut metagenome | biome: human gut; feature: human-associated habitat; material: faeces | place: United Kingdom | collected 2010/2012 ...
TCTCCCGCACAAGGGCAAGGCCAAGCCCCACGCCGCCCATCTCCCGGCTGCGGGATTTATCCACCCGGAAAAAGGGCTGGAAGATGCTCTCCCGACAGTCTGCGGGGATGCCCGGGCCGGTATCCGTAATGCGCAGTACAGCGGTCTGCTTTTCCTGTTGCAGGGTGACGCACACCGCACCGCCGGGGCGGTTATACTTGATGCCGTTTTCCACCAGATTGAACACCAGCCGGTAGATCAGCGCATCGCTGCCCACCATGCCAAGCTCCTCGCAATCCTGCTGCAAAGAGATATTGTTTTTCTGGGCAAGGGGGGTCAGGTCGGTCAGGATCTCCTCCACCAGCGGCGCAAGGGCGATCTGGTCGGTGCGGGAGACGGATTGCAGATTGCTCATCTCTAATAAAGTGCGCACAAGAGCGGTCAGGCGGTCCAGCTGCTCCCGCAGAGAGCGGATCAGCCCGGCAGTTTCGGCGTCCATGGCCGGGTGCTCCTCTGCAAACAGTTCCAGCTTCGTCTGCAAAATAGCCAGCGGGGTGCGCAGCTCGTGGGCTGCGTTGCCCGCAAACTGCCGTTGTAATTCAAAGGACTGTGCCAGGCCATCCAGCATCCGGTTTACCGACCGGCTCAACTGCCCGAATTCCTGCACGGTATCTTCGTCCAGACGGACGGTAGCAATGCTGTCCTGATCGACCCGCTGCGCCTGCTGCGCAAGCTGCTGCAACGGTTTCAGAGCTCTGCCGCTGACAAAATAAGCGATGGCCGCGCTGAGGATGGTGACCACAGCAGTAATGCACCAGCCCTTGCGGCCAAAAACCACCTTTGCATCGTAGACTTCCTGTGAAAAATGCGCCAGCAGGCTGGACATTTCCTCCTGCGGGATCTCGATGGTCAACGAATCCGCACTGCCGGGCTGGTACTGCATCATAAAGCCGTTGAGGGCATCCATGCCGGTAACGCCGGTGCGGTATAAAAGCAGGTTCATGCACACGCAGGCGCAGGCGATGAGCAGCGCGGTCAGCAGGGTGATGCGCCATTGCAGGGACAAATGTTTCATTGTACCTCGCCTCCGATCTCGTAGCCTTCCCCGATGCGGTTGCGGATGGGGTCGTAGCCCAGCGCCGCCCGCAGCTTTTTGCGCAGGGCAGAGATATGTACCCGGATGGAGTTGCTGAAGCTGTCCACGCTGCCGTCCCAGACGTGCTCAATCAGCTCTTCCTGACTGACCGGGCGTCCCTGATGCAGCAGCAGATATTCCAGTACGCCGCTCTCCTTCCGCGTCAGGGCAAGGGTCTGACCATCCACCGTGGCAACGCGGCTGCGGGTGTTGAAGCTGAGCCGCCCGCAGCACAGGCAGACGTCCTGCTGGATGAACTTGCGCCGGGTCAGGCTGCGCACCCGGGCTTCCAATTCTGCAAGGTGGAATGGCTTGGAAAGATAATCGTTCGCCCCGGCATCCAGCCCCTCCACCTTATCTGAAATTTCACTGCGCGCTGATAAGATCAGCACACAGGTCTCAAGGTCGTGCTGCCGTAAGCTGCGCAACACCTGCATCCCGTCCACCTTGGGCAGATTGAGGTCCAGCAGCACAAGGTCGTACCGCTCTGCCGTCAGCGCTTCCAATGCGGCTTCGCCGTCTGCACAGGCGTCCACCTCGTACCCGGACAGCCGCAGCTTCCGGGCAATGTCCTCCCGCAGGGAGTGCTCGTCCTCTACCACCAAAAGGCGCATCTTTGTTTTCCACCTTTCCCATAAAAATTGCGTTTTTTCTTCATTATAACAGATTATAGCAGACGGTGTTAAGATTCGTGTTAAGATTTTCTTAGCAGAAATTTTATCCCGGAATAGTGTATACTGGTGCCATCAAACAACAGGAGGCTATGATGTTCATGACAAAAAAACAGGCGCAGCTGCTTTTGCTTGCTGCCGGGGTACTGATGCTGCTGTTCGGCGTATGGCGGGGCGAGGCAGACACCGTATTTTCAAAAGCCATCCGGCTGTGTATGGAGTGTGTGGGCATTGGATAAGAAAAAATTAAATCCCCTTGCCCGGTTCCGGGGCTTTATACAGGCCGGAGCGACCCTTTTAACCAACATCCACCTGCCCAACTTTGCTAAAGGAACGCTGTATCAGGGCAATGGAAAATACGTCTGCGTCCCGGGGCTGAACTGCTATTCCTGCCCGGGCGCTGCCGGTGCCTGCCCGGTGGGGGCGTTTCAGGCGGTAGTGGGCTCTTCCAAATTCCGCTTTTCCTACTACATCACCGGCATTCTCATCCTTTTCGGGGTGCTGCTGGGACGGTTCATCTGCGGTTTCCTCTGCCCGTTCGGGTGGTTTCAGGAGCTTTTGCACAAGATTCCCTCTCCCAAGCTTTCCACCAAAAAGCTAAAGCCGCTGCGCTATTTAAAGTATGCGGTGCTGCTGGTCATGGTGGTGCTGCTGCCATTGCTGGCGGTCAACGAGCTGGGCATGGGCGACCCCTTCTTCTGCAAATATCTCTGCCCACAGGGCGTGCTGGAAGGCGCCCTTCCCCTCTCCCTGACCAATGCTGGCATCCGCGCCGCGCTGGGCAAGCTGTTCACATGGAAAGCCTGCATTCTGCTGGCAGTCATTATGGGCAGCGTGGTGTTCTACCGCCCCTTCTGCAAGTGGCTGTGCCCGCTGGGCGCGTTTTATGCGCTGCTGAACAAGGTCTCGCTGTTCCAGATGCGTGTAGACACCCATAAATGCGTCTCCTGCGGCGCCTGCGCAAGGGCCTGTAAGATGGACGTAGACATTACCAAGACCCCCAACCACGCCGAATGTATCCGCTGTGGGATGTGTATGAAAGCCTGCCCCACGGACGCCATCCAGTACAAGTTCGGGCTGGGAGACCAATCAAACACCGAAACAACAAAGGAGTAAAACCATGAAATTCAACCGTGTAACCGCACTTTTGCTCAGCCTTACGCTGGCTTTCAGCCTTGCCGCCTGCGGGCAGGGCGCGTCCTCTGCATCTTCTGCATCCTCTTCTTCTGCCGCTTCCTCTGCGGCAGCGGAAACCAAGACCGAGGAGCAGCTGCTGGCCGAGGAAAACGAGATCCTTTCCGCAAACGATGCCCTGTGGGAGAAGGTGTTCGCTTCCATGGACAAAAACATGACTGAGACCACCCTCAGCACGAACTACGGCGATTTTCTGCGCAGCTCCGTGGAAAAGACAAAGGACCAATTCTCGGATGAGGAGTACAAGACCCTGACCGCCGATGCAGAAAAAATCCGTGCCATCGAGGAGCAGATTGCCACCCTTGCCCTCGCGGACGCGGCCGCTTCCGGCGCTGCCGCACAGGGCACTGCCTTCCCCCAGTTTGAGGGCAGCGATTTAGAGGGCAACCCGGTGGGCAACAGTCTGTTTGCGGGCAACGCCTTTACGGTGGTGAACTTCTGGTTCAACGGCTGCAAGCCCTGCGTGGAGGAACTGGACGACCTGAACGCCCTGAACGAGAAGGTCAAGGCACAGGGCGGCGAGGTTGTCGGCATCAACACCGAGACGCTAGACGGCAACCAGCAGGGCATTGATGCCGCCAAAAAACTGCTGGCTGCAACGGGCGCAAGCTACCGCAACATCTACTTTGCCTCCGGCAGCGACGCCGGCAAGTTTGCGCTGAACATCATGGCCTTCCCCACCACCTACGTTTTTGACCGGGACGGCAACGTTGTGGGGCAGCCCCTGCTTGGCGGCATCGACAAGGAAGAAAACCTTGCCGCTCTGCAAAAAAATATCGACGCCGCCCTTGCCAAGGACAGCGCCAAATAAACCTTTCTCCCCTGCCGCCTTCGGGCGGCTTTTTTATTTGCGGTGTGCATTGCCATGCACGCCCGGGTGCCGGACGGAATACGCTGGGGCAGAAGCATACTTTTACCAGCAAAGGAGCGTATCTCCATGAAAAACACCGGAACTCTCCGCATCCAGACCTTTGCGGCACGCCAGTCTGCCCCCGTGGAGGGGGTGACCGTTGCGGTGCAGGGGGACGGCTTTACCCTGCACTGCATCACCGATGCCACCGGCAGCGCCGCCGATATCCCCATTGAAGCCCCCGCCTGCGCCCTCTCGCTGGACGAGGACAACACCACCCGCCCCTACGCCATTGTCAGCCTGACCGCCGCAAAGCCCGGCTACCGCACCGTGCGCATTGAGGGCATCCAGATCTTTGCCGGACAGGTAACGCTTGCACAGCCCCAAATGCTGCCCGACACCGAGGAAGGCAAGGACATCCCGGACGCGCCCATCATCATCCCGCCGCACGCTTTGTTTGCGGGCAGCGGCGGCAGCGGACCGCAGCCGGCGCAGCACTGCACACCCCGGGTACTGGATCAGGTCGTCATCCCCAAAAATATCACGGTGCATCTGGGCAAACCGGCCGCCTCAGCCCGCAACGTGACCGTGTCCTTCCGGGATTATATCGCCAATGTCGCCTCCAGCGAGGTATACCCCACCTGGCCGGAGCAGGCACTGCGGGCCAACATCCACTGCCAGATCTCGCTGGCGCTGAACCGCATCTACACCGAATGGTACCCCAGCAAGGGCTACACCTTCAACATCACCAACTCCACCAGCTACGACCAGTACTACGTCCACGGACGCACGGTGTTTGAGGTGATGGTGCGCATTACGGACGATATCTTTAACACCTATCTGCGCAAGCGTGGCACGGTGAACCCCTATTATTCCGAGTACTGCGACGGCAAGTCGGTCACCTGCCCGGGGCTCAAGCAGTGGGGCACGGTGACACTTGCCAACAACGGGCGCAGCGCGCTGCAAATTTTACGCTACTACTACGGCAGCAGCATCGAGATCGTGCGCACCAAAAACATCCGCTCCATCCCGCAGAGCTACCCCGGCACACCACTGCGGCAGGGCAGCCGCGGCGCGGCGGTGTTCACCCTGCAAAGGCAGCTGAACCGCATTACCAAGGACTATCCCTTCCTTGGAAAGCTGACGGTAGACGGCGTATTCGGCAGCCGGATGGCCGCCACGGTGCGGGCGTTCCAGAAGCAGTTCAACCTGACCGCCGACGGCGTAGTGGGGCGGCAGACATGGTACAAGATCAGCTATATCTATGTATCGGTAAAAGATCTCGCCGAGCTGACCAGCGAGGGCGAGACTTCCACCGGCACCCTGTCCAACGGCACATGGAACGGTACGGTGCTGAGCACCGGTGCTTCCGGCAGCGCGGTGGAGCAGGTACAGTTCTGGCTGAACACGCTGGCGCAGTACGACAGCGCCATTCCATCCGTAAAAGTGGACGGCGTATTCGGCACCGCCACCGCCAATGCGGTACGCGCCTTCCAGCGCAAGTACGGCCTCACGGTGGACGGCATAGTGGGGCAGACCACTTGGAAAGAACTGTACGATGAGTTTTTGAGCATCCAGTCCGACAACGGCACCCCCAACGCCTACCCCGGCACGCCGCTGCGGGAGGGGTCTGCCGGGCAGAATGTGCGGCTGGTGCAGTTCTGGCTGAAGATCGCCCGCACGGTATACACAAGCCTTGAAAGCGTGACCGTGGACGGAAAATTCGGCGCGGGCACGGCATCGGCGGTGCGGCGGTTCCAGCGCTACTTCGGGCTGACGGCAGACGGCGTGGTGGGGCGCACCACATGGCAAAAGCTGTACGAGGTGTACAACGATATCGCCAACCGGCTGCTTTCCCCTTCCCTGCGCCCCGGCGAGTACCCGGGTGTGCTGCGCACCGGCTCTTCCGGCACAGCGGTGCGGGAGCTGCAATTTTACCTCTACCTCATGAGCGCCTACGAGAGCAGCATCCCGCCGGTAAGCATTGACGGAAAGTTCGGCGCAGATACCGAGCGGGCGGTGCGGGCGTACCAGCGGTTTGCGGGGCTTACCGTGGACGGCGTGGTGGGGCGCACCACATGGAACTCTCTCTATGGCCGCGCCAGTCAGCTGCGCTCCTCCGGCCCGGTGGTCACCTTAAAGCGTCTGCCCTACCCCGGCACCCCGCTGACAGTGGGCAGCAGCGGCGAGACCGTGCTGTACTACAATCTGCTTTTGCAGCGCATCGCCTATTATTTTTCCAGCGTGGAAGTCCCGCCCCTTGCCGACCGCTATACCGAAGAAACTGCCACCGCCACCCGCAGCGCCCAGCAGCTGCTGGGGCTGGAGCAGACTGGCATTGCAAATGCCAACACATGGACGGCGGTGGAGGCGCTGAGTTTGCAGCTGGCCGCTCACGCCCCGAATCCCGATAGAGACACACCATCCGGCACCGCCTACCCGGGGCGCGCCATCGCCGAGGGCAGCGCCGGGCAGGAGGTGGGACAGGTGGAGCGCTGGCTCAACCGCCGGGCACAGCTTTCCTGCGGCGAGGACTATGTGGCCGACAACAACCGCTTTGGCGCGGCAGACGCCGCCGCCGTGCGGGCTGTCCAGCAGCAGGCGGGGCTGCAGCCGGTAAACGGCATCGTGTACCGCGAAACATGGCACGCCTTGCAAGCCCAGTGCACCGACCCCTGCGGCTGCGAGAAGGAGGAATGAGGGATGGCACGCCTTTTGATCTATGACGCCTACGAAAACAAGGTGTACACCTACGCAAACCTGAACGAGAACGACCCCATGCCTTACAGCACCCTGACCACCCTGCGGCTGCGGGAGTTCCGGGGCAAATCGTCCAGCCCTACCCTGTGGACCACCATTGCCGCCATGGAAGCGTGGAACCTGACCCGCCGCAAATACGGCAGGGGCATCCCGGTGGGGTACGCCTTCCGCCGCATCTGGGAGGGCGGTCACGGCACCCGCAGCCAGCACTACGCGGGGGTAGCGTTCGATGTGGGGCAAAGCCTTGACCAGCGCCAGCGCACCGCAATTTACAACGCCGCCCGCGCTACCGGCGCGTGGGGCTATGTGGAGCCGCTGAGCCAGACCCCCACATGGGTGCACTTTGACCGCCGCTACGGCACCCCGGCGTGCAGCGGCACCACCGCCGGTTACCCCACCCTGCGCCGGGGCAGCCGGGGCTGCTATGTCATGATCTTGCAGGACGCACTTTCCACCCTTGGCTACCAGACCGGCAGCCGTATCGACGGCATTTTTGGTGCCCGCACCGAACAGGCGCTGCGCGGCTACCAGAAGCGCACCAGCCTGCGGGTGGACGGCGTGTGCGGCTGCGACAGCTGGAAAAAGATCTCCACCGCCGTCATCGGCATCGGGCGTACCAAAACCACCATTGACTAGCGTTTGTCCTATACAGTCTATACAGAAAAAGCGGCCGCACAAAACCATGTGCGGTCGCTTTTTTTCACTTATTTTACAGCCTGTTTCAGCTGTTCCAGATCTGCGGCATCCGGGTGGGAGAGCGCCTTGTCGAAGTTTTCGATCAGGGCGTCCAGATTGGGGATGTGCAAAGGCTTTGCCTTCATGGCCTCGTACCGCTGCCGGACGGACACCGGCATTTTGCCCTGACACATAAAGCTGCCGATCACGGTGTTGCTGCCGTTCAGCGCCTGCCGGGTGGCGGCAAGGATCTTTTCAAAGTAGGGCGCACTGCCGCCAAAGCCTGCCGTGCCAAACAGGAATACCCGCTTGCCGCGCAGCTGCTTCAAAAAATCCAGCGTGTCGGCGTCAGCCTTGCCCTTGTCCGTCCAAAAGCCCACATACAGGGTATCTGCTGCCAGCGCGGCAGTGTCCGGTGCGCCGAAATAGCAGCAGTCTGCCTGCGGCAGCTGCTCCTGCAGGGTCTGTGCCAGCAGTGCGGTGTTGCCGGTTTTGCTGCTGAATACGATAGCGTAACTCATTTTTACCTCCCTCAGAGCAGCGGCAAAGCTGCCGGATGCTCTTGTGCATACGTTATTTTTACGGCAGTTCCTTTGCCGGGAGAGCCTGAAATCATGGAACAGTATAGTACAGTGCCCTGCCAAAATCAAGGGTTGACGATATTCTCGCCTTTCCCGGCCAGAAAGCTGCGCAGATTGCCGGTGGTGATATCCATCAGCCGCTGCAATGCTTCCTTGGTGGTCCATGCGATATGCGGGGTGAGCACCGCGCCCGGCAGACTGCGCAACCGGCTTTGGGGCGGCAGCGGCTCGGTGGCAAAAGCATCTGCACCGTAAAAGGCAAGCTTGCCGCTTTCCAGCGCATCGGCTACGGCCTCCTCGTCCACCAGTGCGCCCCGGGCAGTGTTCAGCAAAATAGCGCCGGGCTTCATTTTTGCAAGGGCTTCCCGGCTGACCAGCCCGCGGGTTTCCGGGGTGGCCGGGCAGTGCAGGCTGAGCACATCGCTGCGGGCAAGCAGGGTGTCAAAGTCCACGAACTCCACCCCATCGGCGGCGTACGCCGGGCGCACCGTGCGGGTACACACCAGCACCTCCATGCCAAAGGCCTTTGCAATGCGGGCGGTCTGTCGGCCGATGCTGCCGTAGCCGTAGATGCCAAAGGTCTTGCCCAGCAGCTCCACCTGCGGCAGCAGACCGTACTCTGCCGGGATGCCCAGCTGCCAGTACCCGGCCTTTACCGCCCGGTCGTACCGCTGGGCGCACTGGCAGATGGCCAGCAGCAGGCTGAAGGTCATCTGCGCCACACTATAAGTAGAGTACCCCGGCACGTTGGCCACTGCCACCCCATGGCGGCGGCAGGCTTCAAGGTCGATATTATCCGTGCCGGTGGCGATGATGCCCACCCACTTGAGGTTCGGGCACTGCGCCAATATTGCCTCGTCAATGCGGCACTTGTTGATGAACACCAGTTCTGCATCCCCGATGCGGGGCGCAATATCGGCGTAGTCGGTGCGCACATAGCTGGTGGTGTCCGGCACCAGTGCCTTTACCCCGGACCAGTCCAAGTCTCCTTCTTCCATCACATAGCTTTCAAGGATCACTGCCTTCATAGCTTTCTCATTCCCTCTCTGGTTTACGTTATTCCGTTTCTTTCAGCGGATAAAGTGCCAGCGCAAGGCTGCCGCCGTAGGGGCGGCTGTCCAGCGCGGCATAGCCTTTTGCCAGCAGCAATGCCAGCTGTACCCTGTCTTCCAGCGGCACCCACACCGGCGCAGTGCGGGCGGGCACGCAGCCGGTGCGCAGCAAAAAACAGGGCGCAAGGCTTTCCAGCGGGCGCAGCGCCCGCAGCCCGAAGCCCTGCCGGAAATACAGCGGCAACAGCGCTGCCGCCGTTTCGGTGCACTCTACCACCGCCCATGCCGTGCCCTTGCGGCGCAGCCTGTCTGCCCGGGCTGCGGCAATTTCCACCAGCCGGGCGGGCAGCTCCGTACCGGTACTCACCGGCGGTGTAAGCAGACAACCGCCTTCCAGCTGCCTGCGTCCCAGCCAGCTGCGCAGTGCCGCTGCGGCGGCAGTATCGGCGGCGAGGGGCAGCACCAGCAGCGCCGCCCCGGCTGTGCCCCACGCCTCGCCTGCGGTCAGCATCCGCAGCACCTCGGAGCAGGGACGGTAAAACCCCGCCCCGCCGCAGCGCACCAATGTAAAAAATTCCTCGGCGGAAAGCCGCCGTACCTGCCGCTGACGCGGCAGGTCGCATACTTGGATCATTTGCAGTTCCTCCGTTCTGATGTTCTTTCCATCAGCATACGGAAAACTGCGTGCAAACCGGCGCGAAACAGCGCGCCTGAAGCGCAAAAATCAGTCCAGCGAGATGTCCTCGCTCAGCACCTGCCCGATGGGCTTTGCAATGCACAGGTCGGCAGAAGCATCCGCCCCGGTGGGCTGCATATTGATGACCACCAAATTGTCGCCCCGGAAGTACCGGATGAGCCCGGCGGCGGGATACACCACCAGACTGGTACCGCCGATGATAAGGGTATCGGCATGGCGGATGGCATCCACCGCGCCGGACAGCACCTCATAGTCCTGCTGGGTGGGGTGATACACATACCAGCTCACCTTTCCATAGTCATCCCAAATGTGCGGCTCCACGCCGTTTCGGAAATTGGGATTTGAGGTCATCTTTGTCCCCAGCAGATCCGAGAAGCGCAGGCGCAGGGCATCCACCTGTCCTTCGCTGCGGTTGAGGATCGTCAGCTGCAGGGCATTGTACTGGCGCTGGCGATCATGCCGGTGACGAATTGGATCTTCGCCCGATTCATGTCATTCAGGCGCACATAGCAGGCTCTGCCCACATAGGTGGCGTCGGGGTGCTGCGCCCCGACGATCTTCCGAAGCTCCTGTTCGTAAAAAGACATTGCCTATACCTCAAATTCCGATGATCTGCCAGATGTACAGCGGAGCCGTCAATGTGAACACCAGGCAGGCGAACAGGATGGCGGGAGCTGTCCACTCGAACTGGCCGCTTTTTCTGAAGTCGAAATAGGCCGTCCCCAACTTGGCGAAGAAGAATACCGCCAGGATCAGGTCGATGGCGGGAAAGACCACATTGTTCACCACGGTCTTGATCTGACCGGAGGCCGTTTTCCAGGTGCTCTCCACGGCGCTGGCTACATCGCCTGTGCCGGCAGCGAAGGCCGTGGCGGAAAAAGCACAGCACAGAAGCAGCACAAGGGCGGTCAGAATCAGGATTCTCTTTTTTCTCATAAGTTCCTCCGTTTCTATCGTTGTTTTGCGGGAGCAATATGCCACTCCTCCCAAAGATTCCCCCGGATGGTGACGCTGTCCGTCAGGTTCATGGAGAGCATTCCTGCCGGCGTCCAGCAATCCAGAAGCCATGTGTAGGGCGTATAGCTGCCGTCCGGATACCAAATGGGCGTGAAGTGGGTGCGGCGGTTGTAGGTGCTGTAGGGATTGGCTTTGAATTGGAAGGTCGTGCTTCGCCCGGAGATTTCTGCCTCCAGCAGCCGCCAATAGTTCTCATAGCCAAACTCCGGGAAATAGGTCACGGCATTCTGCGCTGCCGTCACCGCCGCACTCTGATTTGTGGTGACTTTTGCGGTCACCTTCTCCTGAACGCCATAGCCGCTTTTCAGCGTGGATGCGGTCGCCGTGGGGCTCTTCTCGTCCGGCGTGATGCGCATGGATGCAGTCAGGCTTGCGGAGTAGCCGTTGTAGTCAAACTCCCACCAGCCTTGATCCTCCCACCAGCCGTTGTCCACCCAATGGTACCAGCGATCCGTGCGGGTTTTGCCGTCCGCATCCGTCCAGCGGTCTGTGTGCCAGCATTTCTGCCAGTTTTCCACCCACTCCCAATTCTCCTGCCACCACGGTGACCAGATGCCCCAGGACGCCGAAGTCACCTGCTCCTTTTCGAGAACAGACGCCGGCCTGAAGCCGTTGTTGCGGTCATCCGCCAGGGGATTGGGCGGGTCATTGCCGTCCAGATCCACGATGTTACAAATGATGGTGCCCTGCGCCGAGCCGCTGCCAGACACGCTGACGGAAATCGTTATGACGCAGGGTTCCGCAGGAGTACGCCAGCGCACCCATGCCAGCTGGCTGTCACCATCCGGGTAGTAGACATTGCTGACAGTGTAAGTCCTGCCCTGAATGTTAAAGCGTACCGATACGGGGTTGTCCGGGTCGGACTGTCCGCCGCGCACCTCCACGGAGGTGATAACTTCTGTGTTGACACGGTATTCATAATCAAAGTCATTGATCTCCGGCGGCGTGGTCACCTCGTTGAAGCGGACGATGCCGATACCAAGAGAGGAGATGATGTCGCCGTTGGACGCCTTCTCCGTGCGGCTGCCGGACCATGCGGCGTAGCCGAGATCCGCTTCCTCCAGAAAAATCGCCAGCGGCAGATTTTTATGGGTGAGCGTACCCAGCTTCTTTCTGAGATCTCCGTTGACAACCTGATCATACAGAGCCGCTTCCGTGGCGGTCATGGCAAACTGTTGACCGTTGTAGCAGAGATAGGCCAGCGGCTCTACTACCAGCTTGTAGTCTCCGCCAATGAGCGTATCGAAGTCCATTCCTGCATATCCAGCAATGGAACGGATAACCTGTTCATCGGTAAAATAGCTTCGGATGGCAGCAATGCTGGCCTTGCTGCTGCTCGTAGAGATGATCTTGGGCAGGCTCTGACTTGGGTTGATATATGTGTAGTTTCCAGCTTTAGGGGCGATGGATTTTCCTGTGTTATATGACAGTTTGCTCACCTTTCCAAAGTGAGCAAGTCCTGTTGAAGGTACCTTATTAGTCAAATCAAAAACAGTTCCTGTGACAGCCTGACTGTCCGCATGAATCACAGACACTCTCACGCCGTCCATGCCGGGATTCCAGTAGTTGGTCTTGGTACCGTCCCCCATGCTGCCTCCACCGCCGTCAAAGTTGCCGTCCCCTGTGGCATAGGCAGGAACGATGGCGGTTATTACCAGCACAAGTGCCAGCAACAGGGGCAAAAGCCTTTTCATGCGCATTCCTCCTTGTCATGAAGATAAAAAAGACACGGCTTCTTCTTAGCCGTGCCTTTCCTGTGATTATGCGGACTTAGCCGCCCATGATTCCAATTTTGTTGCCGTTTTCATACATGGAATCGTCTTTGATTCCGACATTGTCACCCTCATAGTCTACATATCCGAATCCGGGGACATACACCTGTCCGGCATCATTGGTGCTGCCGCCCGCAGGCTCCGTGGGCTGGGGCTTCTCCTCAGTCTGCTCCGGCTTGTAGGTGGGCGGCGTTTCCTTGTTGCGGTCCGCTTCCGGCACATCATCCGCCGCATGATCCTTCTCCGTCTTGCCGGGATGCTCCGGTGCATCCGGCTTGGTGGGCGCACCCTGAATGGTCTGCTCTGTGCCGGAGCTGTCAGCATCCCTTCCGGGGTCATGCCGTTCGCCATCCGTCTTGCTATCCACCTTTCCCTCTGGATCGCTGATGTTCACTACCGGATCTTTCGTGTTGGGTGTATCGTCCGGGATGGCGGGGTCGATGGGCATGGGCACCGCCGCAAGGCGGCTGACGATCCCCACCACCAGTGCCGCGCAGAGCAGGACGCCTGCCGCAATGAGGATGATGCGTTTTGTTTTGTCTGTCATAGGTCGAACTCCTCCTTTGTAGGGGTCAGTGGTTTTTCTTCTTATCCCGAACATACCACAGCTTTCTTCGGAAGTCTACTGCAAGAAGTGAAAAGAACTAAAACTTCGGGATATACTTGGCCTGCACCTGCAGATTTAGGCTCACGGGCGGCAGCACCCGTCCGGCAAAGCGGGTGGGGATCTCCAGATGGAGGGTGGCGGTTGCGAGATACCCCTCGCTCCGGCCTGAGGCGATGGCGTTGTTGGAGATATGAACGGACAGGTCGGAGATCGTATACTCCAGCTCATTTCCGGCGTATTTCATGTATCCTTCGCCATCTGTGGTAAGGCCGAGGATATAGGACAGGTTGCCGTAGATGTCACCGGCGTCGATGGACTCGAACCACTCGCCGTCCCCCTCCGGGAACCAGCCTGCGGCATAGCCCTCCCGCACAGAGTGGTACACATCGTCATAGTTCTCATTGACCGTGGCAATGACCGCCTGCTGCACCGCGTCCCGCACACCCTGCACGATGATGTTCACCCGAAAGTATTCCGCTATGACCATAAAGAGCATGAGCAGGCAGAGTGTCACAGCGATGACCATGGGATAGCCCTCACCGGAGCGGGAGCGAAAAAGCAGCTTTCTCATTTCCAATACACCTCCGATCTGCCGCTGGCCTGTGCCGTCAGCTCAATGGGGAAGCTGCCAAGCCCGCCAAAGCCGATGTCCACATCCATGGTCAGCGTCACCGTCACCTCCTCATTAAGCTGGATGCGGCCGATGCGGGACCAGCGGATGTCCGGGTCGATCTCCAACCGCTCAGAAAGCACCTGCGCGCGGGTGGTCGTTTCACTCCCGACTCTGCCGGTGATCTCGGCTTCCCGCACCAGCTCGGCGGCGAAGGTGTCAAGCTGCTGCTTCGCCACATACACCGGCAGCACCTTCACCGCCAATGCGATCACCAGCATGGCGCAGAGGATGAGGACGCAGGTATCGATATAGCCCTCGCCGGAGCGCTTCTTCCATTTGTGCTTTATCATCCGAACAGCCCTCCCATCGAGGTGAGGATCTGCATGAGGATGACCACAATGTAGATGAGCATAAAGCAGACCAGCATAACGAAGGAGTACACGCGGATCTTGGGCGGGATCTTCGCCGCCTGCGCCTTGAGCCGCTGAAGCTCCAGCTGTTTCATGTCATGGGAGAGCATCTGGAAATAGATGCGCCCGTCATCGCCGCGCAGGACGCCGATGAGCCCGCGCACGATGTCCGAGAGCATGGGTGATGCCAGCCTGCCCTCGAAGCGCACCAATGCCGCCTCGTAAGAGGACGAGCGCATATCCGCTGTCAGCACATCCAGCTCACGGGCAAAGTCGGGACCGGCGTGTCGCTTGTAATTTTCAAGGATCGTCAGCACATCGCGGCTTGCGCCCAATTCCTGCTCCACTGTGGCAACAAAGCGGGGCAGCTCCCCCTCGATCTTCTCGCGACGCTTGGTGACCTGCTCCTCCGCCTTGCGGCTCTCTTTGAAGTAGATCAGAATCGCCAGCAGCACCACAATGGGCGAGAGCAGAGGAAAAATCAGCAGACACGGAATGACCGCCAGCAGCGCGGCGGCAGGCTTGAGAATGGTATAGGCCAAGTAGACCTCCGGCGTCATATCCATGCCGGCGGCACTCAGCGTGCGCTCCAGCCGATGCCTCTTGTATTCATCCATTTGGATATACTTGGAGAGCTTGATAGCCCAGCCAAGGAAGATCGCGTCCAGCGACTTCATCCGCTTTTTCTCGGCTCGCCCCGCGGACAGGAGGGCCTTCTCCGTGGAGAGGCGGGGCAGCTTCAGAATGTCTGCCAAGATGAAGAACAGTCCCGCGGCAACGGCCACGCCGAAAAGGAACAATAAGATCGTCATGTCCGTCACCTCCGATATTCAATGGGCTGGGTCAGCTTGACCACTCTGGCAAAGGAGAGAAAGATAGCGGCGGCGCAGACCGCCAGCACCGCTTTACCGGGTACGGTGGTCATCAAGGCCGCATACCAGTCCTTGTTGAGAAAGTACAGCAGCGGGATATTCAGCACCACCAGCGCCGCCATGGAGATGAATTCCTTGCGGGGCGCGAACACGAGATTCTCCAGCTCCCCATTGATGATGCGCATATCCGAGAGCTTTGCCACAATGGGATTAAGGGTGCTTTTCATGCTATGGTCATACTGGCAGGCGGAGAGTGCCTCACACCACTCCCGCCACACCTCATTGTCAATGGCAGACTTCAGCTCCGCCAACGCCGCATTCATATCCGGGTCGATGTGCTTGATGCGGGTGAGGAAGCTGCGGAACACACCTTGCACGGGTGGGTTCAGGTAGTTGATGTTCTCCTCCACGGCGGTCTGCAGATCCTCACAGCGGAGGTAGGCCGTGGTGATGATGGAGAGCGCCGTTTCCAGCTCGGCGGTAACAGCTTTCCTGTAGTGTCCGGCCGTGAGCTTAATGTACCAAAAGGGCAGGAACATCATGCCGGCCGCCAGCACCGGCACCAGCAAGAGGTTATTCATGATGATGGCGATGCCCGCACCCACGGCAAAGAGCAGCAGGGACGCCGCGCAAAGCACGGGAAAGCGTTCCTCCTTGCCGGTGGCTTGCAGGACCGTCTGTGCTTCCGATATCTCGCGGCGGAAGAGACCGGGCTTTTTGCGATGGGTGGTCTCGTTGATGTCATCCCGGATGCTTTTGGGCCCGGCGGTCAACCGGCGGAACACACCCAGCGTGAAATCTATGGGCGAGATACGGAAGATAAGAAATGCGCCGGTGATCATGCCGACGCATGCAGTCAGCAGCAGGGCTGTCAAGTGGCGTTCACCTCCTTCTTGGTTTCCAAAAGAGCCTGCAGTTCCTCGTTGGGCATACCGTTTTCCAGCAGGCGTTTGCGCAGACTCACGGAGATCTCGTTCACCTGCGTGTGATGTCCTTCGATGACGAATTTGCCGTTCTCCATGTGGTTTTCCGTGATGACATAGCGGAACAGCGTGTTGTAGCGGCGATCCCCATTGGGCAGGATCTCACACTCCATGATCTCCATCATGCGGCGCTGCTTGTTCTCCAGCTGCTTGCAGAAGACCACGATGGGGTATGCCTCCGTCACATAACTGAGAAGCGTTTCGTCTGACATATCCACGGCTCGTTTGCACAGGGACACCATGCGGCGGTAGGTCGCCTCGCAGGAGTTGGAGTGGATGGTGGTCAGCACCGCCACGCCCACGCGGGCGGCCTCCTGA
>ERZ825896.2744-NODE-2744-length-16178-cov-19.812876_pt1 | contig 16178 bp, 12 predicted proteins | sample MGYA00519858_ERZ825896 | MGnify/ENA primary metagenome ERZ825896 (study PRJEB31778, sample SAMEA3449214) | human gut metagenome | biome: human gut; feature: human-associated habitat; material: faeces | place: United Kingdom | collected 2010/2012 ...
GATTAGGAACTTTCATCCATTAGCGACGTGCGCCGCCAGGCGCACAATAAAAAAGAGGGTTCCGCTTAAAGCGGAACTCTCTTTCTATCTTTTACGGTTTCTTCGATAAGTTCTGTCCAATCGTTTTCTTCTTCCTAGAATAACAAAAATATAAACAAGGATAAATAGAACAACCAATACAGCACAAACTCCAATTATAATCATCCGAATCAAGTGATTTCTAGTAGCAGTCTTGCCTGCAATAGTAGTCTTTTTTGTATAGGTAATATCATCAGAAGTAACCAACTGATTATCAATAGTATCTGGTTCAAAATAAATGGTTGTATCTCCTACCGTTTTGTTACCATAGGTATAGGTGACATCACCAATCTTATGTTTTCCGTCCAGTTCTTTCGTATCAGAAAATACTACTTTCTGAACAGCATCCGAACTTTTTACCGAATTTGGAAGAATAATCTTTCCGTTTCCACTTGTCTGCAAAGGTGCATTCTCAAAATCTAAAATAGAATCAAACTGTGTGAAGAATGGTGTCTCTTCGGATGAGGTAGTGGACTGGTTGGAAAGTTCATGTACCTGATAATTATTAAAGCCATATTCCAGTAAGGAAATCGTATCGGTATAAATATTACTATTAATATTTGTCTTGGAGCTTACGCCCTTCATAACAACACAAATCAGCGTCATACCATCTCTCTCTGCGAACGTAACCAGTGTACTTTGTGCAGCCGAAGTGTAACCAGTCTTTCCACCAATACAATCATCATAAAGGAATTGAGAAGTAGAATAAGGATACAGCATATTATGATGGTTTGTCAAAGAACGCGCGGCATGTTTGTTTGTTGCATCCAAGTAGGTGCTTTTGGTACCTGCTACTTTTTTAAATACAGGGTTTTGTATTGCTGCACGACTAATCAGTGCCATATCATACGCGCAAGTATAATGATCATCACTGTGCAGACCGTTTGGATTGGAAAAGTGTGTGTTCACACAGCCAAGGCTATTGGCTCTTTTATTCATAAGGTCTGCAAAAGCAGGAATACTGCCAGATACATAGTCTGCTACACCGTTACAAACTTCATTGGCGGAAGCCAGCATGATACCATAGAGACATTGTTCAATGCTAAGCTTTTCCCCTACCTGTGTTTCAATATTGCTGGCACCATATTCTAGATTTGTAACTTCTTTTTTCGTAAAGGTAACAGTTTCGTCCAAGCTACAATTTTCTGCTACTAATAAAGTTGTCAAAATTTTTGTGATACTGGCAGGATAATGTTTCTTTGTTATATTTTTATTGTAGAGAATAAGACCAGAATCGGCATCCATCAAAATAGCGGAATCAGAAGTGAGCTTTTTCTCTTTTGGACCAGAGGGCCAGGTAATATCACTAGAGCCATCGGTAATATCAAAAGGATTAGGGGTGGATTGTGATGTGGTTTCTGCCTTAATTGTGTCTTTCTGTGTTGCAGCAAAAGCGGTGCTATCCATTGGTTGGAAAGAAACGACCGCAGTTAATAGCAAGGCAAAAAATGCCCGAAATGATTTCTTTTTCATCTTTCTTTTAACCTCCAAATTTTGTGTAACGAAATTAAGTATATTACTTCATGTATATACTTGTCCTAATATTCATAAGCTTTATTATAAGATGCCATGTTGCAAGGCACCTTTTTATCTCAACAACATTATAAACAGTTTTTTCGATAGTAGCAAGTAGGCAATTAGGAATGGTTACACGGAGAATGTGAAAAATAAAAATAGGAACTACACGAATACAAAAGTTTAAAAATAAAATTGCAAAATGTGAAAAAATGTCTTGACACATCTATATACCGATTGGTATACTGTCTGTAGAAAACGTATCTAGGAAGTGCAGAAAGCGAGGGATACATAGCGGACATGATGCAAGATGGTTCAAATCGACAAAAGATTTTAGCATGTGCGCAGCATTTATTTTTTGAAAAAGGATATGACGCTGTCGGGGTACAGGAAATTGTAAACACGGCAGGAATTACAAAACCTACGATGTATTACTACTTTAAAAGTAAGCAGGGATTGTTGGAATGTTTACTGGAAGAAGGTGGCGAGCGATTGCTGCATCGGATTGGAGACATTACGGAACAGGATGGAGATTTTGAAGATATGCTTTATCAGGTTACGGAGGTATATGTCTGGTGTGCGGTAGGAGATATGGAATTTTATTTAATGCTTGTCAGTCTGTTTTCTTCTGCAAAAGACAATGAAGCATTTCGATTGGCAAAGCCATATATATCCAGATTGATTAAATTGATGACTGCGTTTTTTGAAAAGCATTCAAAGCAACAGGTGGAGCTAAGAGGCAGAGAAGAATATTTTGCCATTAGTTATACGGGAATGATTAATATGTATATGTTGGTTTATTTTGAACGCGGTGAATTGAAATCAGAAAAGGTATTACGGACATTAGTAAAGGAAACGTGTTCCTTTTTTAAAAAGGCATTGATAGAAGAATAAAAAGTTTAACCAAGAAATGTTTACTGTGTAGTCGGACAGCAAGTGTGTGGTTGAAACGTTAGAATTATATAGGATATGGGATAAAGGAGGATCTTAATATGAATGAGAAGTTACAAAATTGGATTAACTGGAGCTTATATGATGAATTGGTGGATTGTAAGATTAATGCACCAAAGCAGTTATTGGGTATCCATGAGTATGAAGGTGGACAGGTAATTACCGCATTTCGCCCGGATGCAACTGCGGTACAGATTAAGAGTAAAAATGGAAAACTAGCAGATGATATGGAGAAAATCAATGATAGAGGTTTTTTTGCATTATATCTGGATAAGGAAAAGTACACAAAATATACTTATGTAGTAACTTATGGAGATGGTACTGTAATTGAAATTGAAGATCCATATAGTTTCGCATCACAAATTTCAGAAGTGGACTGCTATTTGTTCGGAGAAGGAAAACATTATGAAATTTATGAAAAATTAGGTGCGCATCCAATGACCATTGATGGTGTAGATGGTACTTATTTTGCTGTTTGGGCGCCTCATGCAAGACGTGTTAGTGTGGTAGGTGATTTTAACCTTTGGGACGGAAGAGTACATCAGATGAATATGTTGGAGACATCAGGTGTGTATGAATTATTTATTCCTGGAGTAAAGCCTGGAGACATTTATAAATATCAGATTCTTACGAGAGAAGGAGAGATTTTGCACAAGGCAGATCCTTATGCAACGTCTGCACAGCTTCGTCCTGAGACTGCATCAATGGTTGCGGACATTCGTGATTACAAATGGACAGATACTACATGGATGAAGAAACGTCGTGCAAAAGACCGTCTTTCTTGTAGAAAAGAGCCAATATCTATTTATGAAGTACATCTTGGTTCATGGAAGAAAAAAGAAGAGGATTCCGACAATGGATTTTATAATTATCGTGAACTTGCAGAGCAACTTGGAGACTATGTGGTAGATATGGGATATACGCATATTGAGGTTATGGGTCTTGCAGAGCATCCATTTGACGGTTCTTGGGGATATCAAGTAACAGGATACTATGCTCCAACAAAACGTTACGGAGATCCAGAGGACTTTATGTACTTTGTAGACTACATGCATAGCAGAGGAATTGCGGTTATATTAGACTGGGTACCTGCACATTTCCCAAAAGATGCACACGGATTAGCAAAATTTGATGGACTTCCATTATACGAACATCCAGATAAGAGAAGAGGAGAACATCCTCACTGGGGAACTTTGATTTTCAATTATGCACAGAAGCAGGTGGAAAATTTCTTAGTTGCCAATGCATTATATTGGATTGAAAAATTCCATATTGATGGCTTGCGTGTAGATGCCGTAGCATCCATGTTATATCTGGATTATGGAAAAGAAGATGGCGAGTGGCTTCCAAATGAACATGGCGGACGTGAGAATACAGATGCCATTGCATTATTCCGTCATATGAATGAAGTATTAGAAGAGAGAGATCCAGGTGCATTGATGATTGCAGAAGAATCTACAGCTTGGGCAGGAGTAACAGCACCAGCATCAATGGATGGATTAGGCTTCCTGTTCAAATGGGATATGGGATGGATGAATGATTTCTTACAGTTTATGCATTGCCCACCAGAATCAAGACATTATGACTTTAACAAATTAACCTTTAGTATGATGTATGCCTACAGCGAAAATTTCATTCAGGCATTGTCTCATGATGAAGTAGTACATGGAAAGAGTACATTATTAAATAAAATGCCTGGAAATCGTGAGGAGCAATTTGCAAACTTGCGTACTGCATATGGATTTATGTATGGACATCCAGGAAAGAAACTGTTATTCATGGGTCAGGAATTTGCGCAGGACCATGAATGGAATGAAGCGGTAAGTCTTAGCTGGGGGGATTTGGCATACGAACAGCATCGTGGCATGCAAAGATATGTAAAGGCATTAAATAAACTTTATAATGAGTACCCTGCTATGTATGTACATGATGGTAACGCTATGGGATTTGAATGGATGAGTTGTGATGATCGTAAGAGTAGCGTAGTTTCTTTTGTACGCCGTGGCGAGACAGCAAAGAAACAGTTGTTATTTGTATGCAATTTTCATACTAACGAATATCGTGATTATCGTGTAGGTGTACCATGTGCAGGTTACTATAAAGAAGTGTTAAATTCAGATGCAGAAGAATTTGGTGGAAAGAATCGTGTGAATAGTTTTAAACCATTGAAGGCAGAAGCTGTTCCACACGATGGAAGAGAACATTCGATTACATTCTCATTACCACCGCTTACTACGGTAGTATTTGCTTTTGATTATAAGGAAGATAAGAAGAAAAAGGTTGTAAAGAAGAAAGCAGAGTATTAAAATAGAATAATAAATAGCACATAATGTCGCCTTGTTACTTTTTTTAGTGATAAAGCGACATTATTCATGTACTATCAAAATAGAAGAGGAGATACAAAATGCGGCTTAGAAATGTAAAAGGCTCAAGAGAGACCATTGCAGCAAATGATTATGTAGTGCATACTCCAGAGGAACAAAAGGGCAAATGGAGTGAAGTATTTGGAAATAAGAACCCTATACACATAGAAGTTGGTATGGGAAAGGGAAAATTCATCACAGAATTAGCCAGACAAAATCCAGATATTAACTATGTAGGTATTGAAAAATATTCCAGCGTGTTGGTGCGTGCATTGGAAAAAAGACCAGAGTTGGAACAGGATAATTTAATGTTTATTCGCATGGATGCGGAAAACTTACCAGATGTATTTGACAAGGATGAGGTTGCCCTTATTTATTTGAATTTTTCTGATCCATGGCCAAAAGACCGTCACGCAAAGCGTAGACTTACATCAGTGCAGTTTTTATCCCGTTATGATCAGTTCTTAGAACCAGACGGACGCGTGATATTTAAGACGGACAATCGTCCATTGTTTGATTTTTCATTGGAGCAGGTGGAAGAGGCTGGCTGGATTTTAGAGAATCATACATTTGATTTACATCACAGTGAATTTTTAGAAGGAAATGTCATGACAGAATATGAGTCAAAATTTGTGGCAGAAGGAAAACCAATCAATCGTATGGTGATATATCGAAAATAGAGTGTGGTTTCACAAAAAAATAAAAAGAGAATACAATAAATAAAAGAACTTGAGGAGAGTTGTGTATGCAAAGTCTTAAAAATTGGCTTGCGCAAAAAATGATTCCGCAAGTAGAGTTGAATAAAAAAAGCGTTTATTTATTGCGTTCTCTTACCAAAGTAGAGAAAATGCTTCCAGAAATACATAAAGAAAAAAATAAAAAATAACAGGGAAGTCTCCGCTAGTATGTGGAGACTTCCCTGTTTGGGTTTCCTAAACAATGTACAAAAATTCTAAATTAGAATCGTTGCAAAAGGCTTTTTGTCCTGTTATGGTTCCAGTATTAAAGCTGAGGACCAGCAGCAACTAATGCCTTACCAGCGTCATTACCTTCGTACTTAGCAAAGTTCTTATTAAATCTTGCAGCAAGATCTTTTGCCTTTGTTTCCCATTCAGAAGCATCTGCATAAGTATCACGAGGATCAAGAATAGCTGGGTCTACACCTGGAAGTTCTGTTGGAACTTCGAAGTTGAACATAGGAATCTTCTTAGTTGGAGCGTTTGCAATATCTCCGTTAAGAATAGCATCAATGATACCACGAGTATCTTTGATAGAGATTCTCTTACCAGAACCATTCCATCCTGTGTTAACAAGATATGCCTTAGCACCGCTCTTTTGCATCTTCTTAACAAGCTCTTCTGCATACTTTGTAGGATGAAGCTCTAAGAATGCCTGACCGAAGCAAGCTGAGAATGTAGGTGTTGGCTCTGTAATTCCACGCTCTGTACCAGCAAGCTTAGCTGTAAATCCTGAAAGGAAGTAATACTGTGTCTGCTCTGGTGTAAGGATAGATACTGGAGGTAATACTCCAAATGCATCTGCTGACAAGAAGATAACGTTCTTAGCAGCTGGAGCAGATGAAATAGGACGTACAATGTTTTGAATGTGATCAATTGGATAAGATACACGAGTATTTTCTGTAACGCTCTTATCTGCAAAATCAATTTTTCCATCTTTATCAAGTGTTACGTTCTCAAGAAGAGCGTTGCGCTTGATTGCATTGTAGATATCTGGCTCAGATTCCTTATCAAGGTTGATAACCTTAGCGTAGCAACCACCTTCGAAGTTGAATACACCCTTGTCGTCCCAACCATGTTCGTCATCACCGATAAGAAGACGCTTAGGATCTGTAGAAAGTGTTGTCTTACCTGTACCAGAAAGACCGAAGAAAATAGCTGTATTTTCACCGTTCATATCTGTGTTTGCAGAACAGTGCATAGAAGCCATTCCCTTTAATGGTAAGTAGTAGTTCATCATAGAGAACATACCCTTCTTCATTTCTCCACCGTACCATGTGTTAATGATTACCTGCTCACGGCTTGTAATGTTAAATGCAACACATGTCTCAGAGTTAAGACCTAATTCTTTGTAGTTCTCAACCTTAGCCTTAGAAGCATTGTATACAACAAAGTCAGGCTCGAAGTTCTTAAGTTCTTCAGCAGTAGGCTTAATAAACATGTTAGTTACGAAGTGAGCCTGCCAAGCAACCTCAACGATAAAACGAACTGCCATACGTGTATCTGCATTAGCACCGCAGAATGCATCTACTACGAAAAGTCTCTTATTAGAAAGCTCTTTCTTAGCGATTTCCTTAACTGCAGCCCATGTTTCTTCTGACATTTTGTGGTTATCGTTTGGATATTCCTCTGTAGTCCACCATACAGTGTCTTTTGAGTTCTTATCCTCTACAATAAACTTATCTTTAGGAGAACGACCTGTGTAGATACCAGTCTTAACGTTTACTGCACCAAGTTCGCTTTCCTGACCTACTTCATACCCCTCTAATCCAGCTTTTGTTTCCTCCTCGAATAATACTTCATAAGAAGGATTGTAAACAATGTCTGTAGCACCAGTGATGCCATACTTACTTAAATCGATTGTTGCCATCTTAGTAACCTCTCTTTCTCATTAAATAATGTGTTAATATAAATCTGAATATACAGATTTCCGTATTAAAGGAATGGAAAACCATTCTCTTACCTAAAAGTATACATAATTAGGGGAAATAAATCAATTTCTATTTTTATTATTTCTTTTACTTTCTCAATTCCGCATAGAAGAAATGTCATTGGCTGTAGCGAAAAGCAAGAGATTTTTCCCATCCTGTAAATACGTTGATGCAAAGGGCAGGAAATTCTACAGCAAGGAAGTACCTTAAAATCTAAGGATGATGTTTAGTTTATAGGACTTTTGTATGCATAATGCAAGATAGATATGTAGACAAAAACGAATATTTTATTCGTTTTAGACAAATTTTATATTCCATTTGCTTTTTCGTGAATTTTATATTAAAATTAAGTGGTAGAAAAATTTGGAAAGATGCTTTTCAAATGGATCATTAAAGTATTTATATTTTTTTAGAAAGGAAAAGAGGAAGCAATGAAAAAAACATTCAAAAAATTGGTGGCCGCACTTTTAGTACTAACTTTAATCGTAGTATGCCCAGGTGCAGTGAACAAGGCAAAAGCAGCAGACAATGAGACTTTGGTAAGTGACACAGTTACTATTTTCGCTGGAGGAAGCAAAGGATATTCTTTCAACGTAACAAAAGATGGAACATTATATATGGACTTTTTAACTGACACAAAAATGGATCTTACTATTACATATAAGAAGACATCAGGTACAACATTTTCAAATAGTGCAGTAATTAAGGAATCAGAATGGGAAGATGCAGCTACTGCTCTTGGTAGTGACGAATATAGTGGATACTATGTTTCTGGATTGTATACAAATGTAAGTGCAGGAAGCTATTATATACAGGTTTCTCCATCTGCACAGGCTAAGATTACTACTGTAGTTTCTCTTGGCGATAGCACTGTTACACCAACAGAGACACCACTTACAATGAGCCAGAGCAAACTTACTATCACAGCAGGTCAGTCTCACAAATTAAGTGTAACTGGTGCTAGTGGTTCTGTAAGCTGGACTTCAAGCAAGAAGTCAGTTGCTACTGTAAAGAATGGTAAAGTTACTGCAAAAAAAGCAGGTAAGACAACAATTACAGCAAAATCTGGAAGCAAAACAGCAAAATGCGTAGTTACAGTAAAGAGTAATGTATATACAAGAGCAAAAGCTTCTTTAAGCAGTGCATCTTATGGAGTAACTGCTGGTATCTATAAAGCATACTACAGCAAAGGTAAGTTAGTAGTTAAGTTAAGATTATACAATAATACAAGCTACTATATTACAAAATTTAAAAAGATTAAGATTGTTGCAAAGACAGCCACAGGTGCAACAATTGCAAACTACAGTGTAGCTAAGAATATTGCAATGCCTGCTCGTACAACAAAGGACATTACAATTACAATTCCTAAGAGCAAGGTAAAGAAGAAAACAGCAGATTTAAGAAATGCAAGCATGAAGACAGACGGAAGCTATATGTATAGATACTAAGAAGCTGTTGTTTCTAAAATAGAATAAAAGAAAATAAGAATGAGGCAGTTGTAGAGATGCAATATGCCTCTTTTTGAATTATGATGTTTATGTGCAGAACAATACTTTTTTCATTCTTATAAGAATATAAAAGGGGAATAGCTTGACGATTTTAGCACAAATGTGATACACTTAAAAAAGTTCGTAACTATGCTATAGTTACAAAAGTTTAATATAAAAATACGTGGAAGAGAAGAGTAGATAAGGAACGATTTTACAGAGAACCCGGGTGCTGCGAAAGGGAAAATTAGAACTTATTGAAGATGGTCTTGGAGTTGTCTGTCTGAGCGTTTGTTAGGGCAGAACGGTCACACCGTTATCGTGTATAAGGTCTGCATATGCAGATGAATTAAAGTGGTACCACGGGATTCTCGTCTTTAAGATGAGAGTCCCTATTTTTATTAGGAGGAATGATTTATGGCAAAGAAACCGTACTATATTACAACAGCAATTGCGTATACATCAGGAAAACCACATATTGGAAATACCTATGAAATTGTATTAGCAGATAGCATTGCACGTTTTAAGAGGCAGCAGGGTTATGATGTTCGTTTCCAGACAGGAACCGATGAACATGGACAGAAGATTGAATTAAAGGCACAGGAAGCAGGAATTACACCAAAGGAATTTGTAGATAATGTTTCAGGCGAAATTAAGAGAATCTGGGATTTGATGAACACTTCTTATGATAAGTTTATCCGTACAACAGATGCAGACCATGAAAAACAGGTGCAGAAGATTTTTAAGAAATTGTACGATAAGGGTGATATTTATAAAGGACATTATGAAGGTCTTTACTGTACACCTTGTGAGTCATTTTTCACAGAATCACAGTTAGTAGATGGAAAGTGTCCAGATTGTGGAAGAGAGTGCCAGCCAGCAAAAGAGGAAGCATACTTCTTTAAAATGAGCAAGTATGCAGATAAACTCATCAATCATATCAATACACATCCTAACTTTATTCAGCCAGAATCTCGTAAAAAAGAAATGATGAATAACTTCTTACTTCCAGGACTTCAGGATTTATGTGTATCTAGAACATCATTTAAGTGGGGAATCCCAGTAGACTTTGATGATAAACATGTTGTTTATGTATGGTTAGATGCCCTTACGAACTACATTACTGGTTTAGGATTTGATTTAGATGGAAATTCAGATGCTATGTTTGAAAAATATTGGCCTGCTGATTTACACTTGATTGGAAAGGATATCTTACGTTTCCATACGATTTATTGGCCAATTATGCTTATGGCACTTGATTTACCATTGCCAAAACAGGTATTTGGACATCCTTGGTTATTGCAGGGTGACGGAAAGATGAGTAAATCAAAGGGAAATGTTATTTACGCAGACCAGTTAGTAGATATGTTTGGTGTAGATGCCGTTCGTTACTTTGTATTGCATGAGATGCCATTTGAAAATGATGGTGTGATTTCATGGGAATTGATGATTGAGCGTATGAATTCTGACCTTGCCAATACATTAGGAAATCTGGTAAACCGTACTATTTCTATGTCTAATAAATACTTTGACGGTGTTGTTACAAATAAAAATGTAAAAGAAGCAGTAGATGAAGAATTGATTGCTCTTACATTAGAGACACCAAAGAAAGTGGCAGAGAAGATGGATAAGCTTCGTGTGGCAGATGCGATTACGGAAATCTTTACGCTATTCAAACGTTGTAATAAATATATTGATGAGACAATGCCATGGGCATTAGCAAAGGATGAAGCTAAACAGGAACGTTTACAGACTGTTTTATACAACTTGGTAGAGAGTATTACCGTTGGAGCTACTTTGTTAGAAGCATTTATGCCAGATACTTCCAAGAAGATTTTAGAGCAGTTAAACGCTAAGGCACCAAGTTTAGATGAGATGGAAAACTATGGAAACTATGTATCTGGAACAAAAGTAACAGAAAAACCTGAAATCTTATTTGCTAGATTAGATCCAAAAGAGATTATGGAGCAGGTAGCAGTTATTCAGGCAGAACAAAAGGCTGCCGCTGCAAAGGCAAATGGAGAAGCAGAGGAAGAAAAGGGTATTGATATTGAGCCAAAGGCGGAAATTACCTATGATGACTTTATGAAAATGCAGTTCCAGGTTGGAAAGATTATCTCCTGTGAGGAAGTTCCAAAGTCCAAGAAATTACTTTGCTCTAAAGTACAGATAGGAAGCGAAGTAAAGCAGATTGTATCGGGTATTAAAGCTTATTATTCTGCGGAAGAAATGGTTGGAAAGAAAGTTATGGTATTGGTAAATCTTAAACCAGCTAAACTGGCAGGAGTATTGTCGGAAGGTATGCTTCTTTGCGCAGAAAATGAAAAAGGCGAATTGGCACTTATGACACCAGAGAAGGATATGCCTGCAGGAGCAGAAATCTGCTAGTGGGATATGTTAGCCTTGGTTTCATTGCTGCTTGGAATTGCATATTTGGTGTGGAATTACTTTGATGAAAAAGATAAGTAGTTTGTAATAGCAGACATATCAGGTACGTAGGTATTTGATATGTCTGTATTTTTTTAGATTGAAACGGAAAAATCGGCTTGGCTCAAGTTATATTAAAATATAATTAGAAAAGGGAAAGATGTATTGCAAGAAAATAGGAAAGCCGATATAATTGCAATTGCGGGTGCGGCTTTGCCGCAAGAATGATAGCTATTAGGCAGGAATATTCAGGACGAGAGAGAATAAACCTGAAAATGGCAACTAAGAAAGGGAGATATTACATATGAAGATGAAAAAAATTGCAGTATTTGGAGTAGCGGGAGTGTTAGCATGTTCTTCGTTGACAGCATGCGGAAGTAAGGTGACATTACCAAAGGAACCAGCAAAAATTGCGGCAGCGGCAGATAAGGAAACTGCAAAGTTAGACAGTTTTGATGGAAGCGGAAAACTTGAATTTGCAGGAAAAGTGATGGGAGAGGACATTTCATTTGATGCAGACATTTCCATGACATATTTCAGAGAACCAATGAAGTTGAAGGTGGATGTAAATTATGCTATGCAGGATGAAAAAGATATGACTGCATCCGTTTACTTCATGCAGGAAGATGATAACTATGTAATGTATACTGGGGTAGAGGATAATTGGGAAAAGATGACATTGGATGAAAAGAATGATAGCCAGAAAAAATTGGTCGATATGCTGGATAAATTGCAGAAATCTGATGGAAAAATAGAAGATACGGAAAAGAATTATAAAGGAAAGATAGAAAAATCGAGTGAAAAAGGTGAAGATGGAACAACTGTATTGAACTATAAAGTGACTGGTGAAGAAATGGAAAAGAACATTACTGAAAGTGGTGCGCTAGATCAGTTGAAAACGTTGGGATTATCAGAAGATTTGTTCGCAGATTTAAAAGATTTGAATGTAAAGATGGTTGTAGATAATGATACGATTTATTGGAAATCAATTGAGACAGATTGTACAGAGTTTACACAGTGTATTTTAGATAAAGTAATGGATACCGTGAAAACTATGTATGGTAGTTATTTAGATAAGTCTGTGGATTTGTCGGCAAAACTGGACAAGGTTTCCTTTAAATTTACATTTGATAGTTACAACAAGTCAAGTGATTTCAAATTACCAGATAAGGCAAAGGATGCAAAGGAAACAAATGCTACTTCTTTATTGGAGGAAGCAAAGTAGTAAGCAAAAAAGCATTAGGTTTTGTTTCTTTTAAATGTTTGCCAATTATTTGGCACGATAACCCGCAAAAAGAGAGCTATGTACTAACAAATTGTACATAGCTCTCTTTCTTAATTAAAATTAAAGGTATTTTATCAATAAATCTACTTTATCAAGTTTTTCCCAAGGCAAATCTAAATCGTTTCTTCCGAAGTGACCGTAAGCGGCTGTCTGCTTGTAGATAGGTCTTCTTAAATCAAGCATTTTAATAATACCAGCAGGTCTTAAATCAAAGTTATCACGAATTAAATCAATGATGGTGTCATCATCTAATTTTCCAGTTCCAAATGTATCAATCATAATTGAAGTTGGCTGTGCAACACCGATTGCGTAAGAAAGCTGAATCTCGCATTTGTCTGCAATTCCTGCAGCAACCAAGTTTTTGGCAACATAACGAGCAGCATAAGCAGCAGAACGGTCCACTTTTGTACAATCCTTTCCAGAGAATGCACCGCCGCCGTGACGAGCATATCCACCGTAAGTATCTACGATAATCTTACGGCCAGTTAAACCACTATCACCGTTTGGTCCACCAATAACAAAACGGCCAGTTGGGTTAATAAAGAACTTTGTTCTTTCATCTACTAAGTCAGCAGGAAGAACGGCATCAAATACATGCTTTTTAATGTCTGCATGAATCTGTTCCTGTGTAATTTCTTCTGCATGTTGGGTAGATAATACAACTGCGTTTAAGTGTACTGGTTTGCCAGCTTCGTTGTATTCTACTGTAACCTGTGATTTACCGTCTGGACGAAGGTAAGGAAGTGTACCGTTTTTACGAACTTCGGATAATCTTCTTGTAAGCTTGTGAGCAAGGCTGATTGGGTAAGGCATATATTCTTCCGTTTCGTTGGAAGCAAAACCAAACATCATACCCTGGTCACCAGCACCGATTGCTTCGATTTCTGCGTCTGACATGTTATTTTCTCGTGCTTCTAATGCCTTGTCTACACCCATAGCAATGTCTGATGACTGCTCATCTAATGCAACGATTACACCACAGGTATTTGCGTCAAATCCATAGGCAGAGTTGTCATACCCGATTTCTCGAATTGTGTCACGAACGATCTTTTGAATATCTACATAGCCCTTTGTAGTAACTTCACCCATGACAAGAACCAAACCTGTAGTAACTGCAGTTTCGCAGGCAACACGGCTCATTGGGTCCTGTGCTAATAAGGCATCTAATACAGCATCGGAAATCTGGTCACAGATTTTATCTGGATGTCCTTCTGTAACGGATTCTGAAGTAAATAATAATTTTTCCATAAATATCCTCCTTTGGTAATTTGATAAACAGCAAGTATAATGAAAAAAGTCCATCATAAGATGGACTTGAAATTCATGCATTCAAATCCTCTTATTGTTCGATTACTCGCTAAGATTGGCACCTTCCAATAAAAAACTGATGGGGTTGCCGGGTTTCATAGAGCCTTCACTCTCCACCTCTCTGAATAAGAGAAAATGTACTTGTTTAATTGTATAATAAGCGTACTCTTTTTTTAGAAAGAAGTCAAGAGTATTTTCTGCTTTTGAATAAATTTACTAAATTAGTAAAAATTACTATCACCAATTGTTTTCATGTTGATGTCTGTCGTCATTGCGAGGATATGGTTCTGTCGGATAATCCCAGCGTGAATTTGGCATATCTTTTGGAAATTCATAGTCTGGTCGGTTATCTGGTTCGTCGTGAGACTGGGAGTTATCATCCGGTTTTGTTGTAGCTTTTGGTTCTTTGTCAGAATCCTTTCTATTGTGCGTATCCCGTTTTGTCTTTTTCTCAGTTTTTTTGTCGGTATCTTTGTCGGTCTGTTTCTCACGCTCATCTTTTTCTGGTTTGGTATCCTCTTTTTTCGTATCCTTTTTGGTTTCACCAGAAGAATCGGAATTTGGTTTATTGGTAGGTTTTTGTGTATTCTTTTCCTTTTGCTTGTCTGTTTCCTTTGTTTGTTGTTTTTTCTGCGATGGTGTAGCAGTTGGTGTGTTGGAAACATTGTTTTTCTTATCTACACTTTTTGGTTGTTCCAAAATATCCGATACGGTTACGCCTTTTTTCTTTACAGAGGAAACAAGTTCCTCAATTGTCATGGATGCCAGATCATCCACATTCCAGTCTGCATTTGTTTTCGTCATATTATAAATAAAAGTGGCTCTTCCTGTAGAGATGTTGTACTTTTTAGCAACTTCTGTAATCTCTTTTTTGGTACTTACAAGTTGTGTATAAATAACCGCATTTTGATTCTGTTGTTTGCAAACTTGTTTCATGTGTTTTTTTACTGTTTTTTCTACTGCGGTTGCCGTCTTTTCCTGTTTATTTTGAACGGAAACAAGAATGGCTGTTTTTTCTGAAAAATAGCCTTTTTTATCTAACTGTGTCAGCAAACTATCAATCGTAGTATTCAGGTTTTTGTTTTTGTGCGTTAGCTGGTCTACGATTTCTTTCCCATCCTTATTTACACCTGTAATTTTTCGTACTTCACCTTGCCTGTTTAATTGTACTTCAAAACTTGGATTGACATCAATGGTGACGATGGTTTCTATCGCCAGCTTGTTATAGAAGAACAAGAAAAATACAGCAGCAATTGCAATCCCTGCTAAAGAGGTCAGGGGGGCAATCCTTCTTTTTTTTGTCATAGGTTGTTGGGGTACATAGGAATAATCTGTCTGACGTTCCTTTTGTTGTAAAACGGTATCCAGAACATCCGGCGTAATCTGTTCCATAGCATGTACATACATATCTTCTATTTTTTTTGACATTTGATGGCCTCCTGTTCTGTTACATATTGATTCATCTTTTTGATGGCACGATTATAAGTCTTTATGGTATTTGCTAAAGACAAGTTCATATATTCTGCAATTTCTCTGTGTTTCCATCCTGCCATGGCATGAAGAAGTATAATTTGATGTTCTCGCTCATTTAGGATGGTTAAGGCAGCTTTTAGAATTAGACGATCTTCTGTGTGGTCTAAGTACGAAAATTCGTGTCTGTTTTCTAATTCCTCCAGTTGCAATTCTCCATGATTTTGCTTTTGCCGAATATGCATCAAAGATAAGTTTTTGGCTATGGTAAACATCCACGCCAAGGGCTTCCCCTGTGGTTGGTATAGATGTGCAGCAGATAAAATTTTAAGGTAAGTTTCCTGCATAATATCTTTTGCATCATCTGGATTTTTTAAAATTGAGAAAATGTATCCATAGATTACCTTGTCTGTTAAATGATAAAGTTTTGTAAAGGCTTCCTTGTTGCCGGAGGCAATTTCTGGGAATAAAGTTTCATCTATATTTATCTTCTTATTTGCGTTTTTTGATTGGAATAAAGTCAACGTTATTCTCTCCCTCGTATCATGATGGGCGGACCCTCCTATTTATAATAATAATCTCTCGGAATCTTCAGCCCAGTAAAATCAAGGCTTTCTGATTCCTTT
>ERZ825896.2763-NODE-2763-length-16034-cov-7.410539_pt1 | contig 16034 bp, 8 predicted proteins | sample MGYA00519858_ERZ825896 | MGnify/ENA primary metagenome ERZ825896 (study PRJEB31778, sample SAMEA3449214) | human gut metagenome | biome: human gut; feature: human-associated habitat; material: faeces | place: United Kingdom | collected 2010/2012 ...
ATTGCCTCGCAGTGTCCGGGGGTATGCAGGTTTGCAGCGCGGGATTGCCTCGCAGTGTCCGGGGGTATGCAGGTTTGCAGCGCAGGATTGCCTCGCAGGGTCAAGGGGATACGGATTTGTGGCGCGGGATGTTCTCGGAACGTGGGGTGGTTTCGTGCTATGTACCGCGCGGCGGCGGTGAAGCTTTCGTGGAAAAAGGCAAAGGGCTACAAGGTCGATGCCTATGAGGTATATCGCGCGAATGCGAAAAACGGCAAATATGTGAAGCTTTACACCACAAAGAACGCGAAAAAGCGCGGTTTCACAAACGGAAGGAACCTTCAAGCGGGCAAGACCTACTATTACAAGGTTCGCGGCGTCCGGACCATTGACGGCAAGAAGTATTACACAAAATGCTCCAACATATCCGCGAAAAAAACGCGATAATCGAAGACGAACGCGCAAACAAGCGCGAAACAGCAGCCCAAAGCGGTTTCCCTTCACAGGGGGAGCCGCTTTTGGCCGTCTTTTGGGCGCAAAAACAAGCGGAAAACAAGCGGAAAATCCCATAACCTACTTGAAAACAACACAATTTTCAAGTAAAATAAAATGGATAAAACCAAAGGGGAATCATGTATGGAAGTTTTTGTTGACAGAATTTCCGCGAGCGTCGGCATCACCGATGTGCTGGATATTCTGATCGTCGCGTTTTTAATCTACAAAGTGCTGGGCTTCATCCGCGAAACCAGAGCCGAACAGCTGGCCAAGGGCCTGCTGGTTTTGGTCGTGATTACGATGCTGTCGGAGGTGCTGCACCTGTATACGCTGCACTGGCTGCTGTCGGGACTGATGACAGTCGGACTGGTGGCCATCGTCGTCATTTTCCAGCCGGAGCTGCGCAGGGGACTCGAATATTTGGGGCGCAGCAGGATTTCTAACGTATTCGGAGAAGTAAACAAGGAAGAAGCGAAACACATCGTAGGGGAATTCGTGGAAGCTATCGAGGCCATGTCCTCGACGAGAACCGGCGCGCTGATCGTCATCGAACGCCAAACCGCGCTCAACGATATCATAGAAACCGGAACGATTATCAATACCGATATTTCGGCACAGATGATCGGCACGATTTTTTATGAGGGCACACCGCTGCATGACGGCGCCGTTATCGTGCGGGGCGACCGGCTCTACGCGGCCGGCTGCGTGCTGCCGCTGACACAGAATAAAGATTTGAACAAGGAACTGGGAACACGCCACCGCGCCGGCATCGGCATCACCGAGAACTCCGACGCGCTGGTCATCATCGTTTCGGAGGAAACGGGCGTCATCTCCATCGCGCAGAACGGCAAGCTGACGCGGTTCCTTGACGGCAAAAAGATAGAAAAAACTCTGCTCAACCTTTATTTAGAAGAAGAAGTCAAGGTTCCGTTTACGGAAAGGCTGCGGCGGCTTCTGAAAGGGGGACAGAGATGTTAAAGAACAACAAGGTCAATATGGCCATCGCGCTGGTCATGGCAATCGTGCTTTGGGCTTATGTGCTGGTTTCAGACAATCAAGCCTCCACCAACACCCTGCGCAATATCCCGATTACCTTCGCCAACGAGGAAACTCTGACGGAGAACGACCTGGTCGTTTTGCAGGCCGAGCGCGATACCGTCAACATCACGTTTTCGGGGCAGCGCACCACGCTCACCAAGGTCAAAGCGGGAAACTTTAAGGTCATCGCGGACCTTGAGGGCCTCAAGAAGGGCGAAAACGTCGTGCGGCTGCGCGTCGTCGGACCGGACAACGTGACGGTCGAGAGCATGAGCGTGCAGAAGATCAGCATCACCATCGACGACCTGATTACGGTCAAAAAACCGGTACAGACGCAGATCATCAATCAGACCAGCGATGACAGCGAGCCTTATATCGTCCAGCTCAGCCAGGAAAACGTAGCGGTCGAGGGCGCGGCGACGCTGGTGAACAAGGTCACCGGACTGCTTGCGCGTGTGGACGCGCAAAAAGTCGAAAATGAAATGAAGGCGCTGACCATCGCGCTGATTCCGGTCGATAAGAGCGGCAAAGAGGTCGAAGGCGTCCATCTGCAAACCGATAAGGTTTCTGTTACCACCGTCATGCTCAACAAAAAAACCGTACCGCTTTCGGTCCCGATCATCGGACAGGAGCATGACAATCTGGAGATCAGCTATCAAGTGCCAAAGACCATCACCGTCAAGGGAACGGACGCGGCACTGGCAGCCATCAGCGAAGTGACCTGCGAAACAGTGGATTTGAGCAAGGTCTATGACGACACGCAGATCGCGCTCAAGCCGATTCTGACGGACGGCGTGACCGTCGCGACAGATTCCGGCAACCTGAACTGCGATGTGACTGTCAAGGGCGCGGAGACTCTGACCTTAGAGTTCACCGAAAGCGATATCGTCATCGAAGATGTTACCGAAGGACTGGTGCCGGTTGTGGCAGACTGCGTGATCCACGTATCCGCCTCCGGCAGAACGAGCGTAATTGAAACGCTGAACAGAGAGGATTTTACCCTGACGGCAAGCGTCAAGGATCTGGACGCGGGCACCCACCGCGTGCGTCTTGTCTGTAAGACTGCCAAAGACCTCGCGGATTTGGAATACAGCCCGCAGGAGATTGAAATCACCATCAGCGAAGAAGCAGGGTGATACGGAAAATATCATAAAACGATATTTTCCACGTAAGCATAGAGAACACAGAGAGCCGCTTCGCGAAGCGGCTTGCTTGTGAATTGGAGGAGAAAATGGGAAGACTTTTCGGAACCGACGGCGTGCGGGGCATCGCCAACCGCGAGCTGACACCGGAGCTTGCCTTTAAGCTGGGCAAAGCAGGCACCTTCGTGCTCAAAAAAGAAAGCAAACGGCCGATTATCATCATCGGCAAGGATACGCGCGTATCGGGAGATATGCTCGAAAACGCGCTGACGGCAGGCATTCTCGCGGTCGGCGGCAATGTCATCAAGGTCGGCGTTCTGCCAACGCCCGCGATCGCTTTTTTGACGAAGCGTTACGGCGCGGACGCGGGGATTGTGATCAGCGCGTCCCACAACAGCTTTGAATACAACGGCATTAAATTTTTTAACGGGGACGGCTACAAGCTCGACGACCTCCTGGAGGAGAAGATCGAAGACCTCATCCTCAGCAGCGTCGATGTCAACAGCCATATTACCGGAGATTTGATCGGCAAATGCCTGGAGGCAGAGGAAAATGCCCGCGCGCTTTACGAACAGCATCTGCTCGAAACGGTGGACTACAGGCTCGACGGCAAGAAGATCGTCCTCGACTGCGCCAACGGCGCCGCCTATCTGGCCGCGCCGCGCGTCTACCGCGAACTGGGCGCGGAGGTCATCGTGCTCAGCGACGAGCCGAACGGCGTCAACATCAACGAGAACTGCGGCTCGACGCATCCGGAGCGTATGGCGGCGAAGGTGCGGGAAACAGGCGCGGATCTTGGTCTGGCCTTTGACGGCGACGCGGACCGCCTCATCGTCTGCGACAATCTGGGCAGAATCGTGGACGGCGACAAGACCATCGCCATCTGCGCGCGGATGCTCAAGCGCGAAGGGCGGCTCGCCGAGAACAAAGTGACCGCGACCGTCATGAGCAATATCGGTTTCCATAAGGCGATGGAGGCCGCGGGCATCGATGTCGATGTAACCGGCGTGGGCGACCGCTATGTTTTGGAGCGTATGCTGGAAACCGGCTGCGTACTCGGCGGCGAACAGTCCGGACACATCATATTTAGAGAATTCGCGACGACCGGAGACGGCACGCTTTCGTCCCTGCAGTTCGTCAAGGCTGTGCTGGAGGACGGCCGCGCGGTTTCGGAGATCGCCGATGAGATCCGCATCTATCCGCAGGTACTGGTCAACGCGAAAATAAACAATGACTATAAAAAAACTTACAGCAAGGACGCGGAGGTCGCGGCTGCGATCCAAGCACTCGAAAGCAAGATGCAGGGAAACGGCCGCGTGCTGATTCGCCCGTCCGGTACGGAGCCGCTGGTGCGGGTCATGCTGGAGGGCAGCGACCTCGCGGTAATCCGGCCGCTGGCAGAGGAGCTGGCCGCGCTGATCGAGCGCAGGCTGGGAGAATAAACGCGCAGGCCGCGCGGGGAAAAGAGGGAGAACCTCTCATGCCGCGCCCGCAGCGCGAAACGCGGCCGCGGACACCGCGGCGCGGGAACAAAAGGAGTATATATTATGTGTGGAATTGTAGGATATGTGGGTAAACGCAACGCGAAGGACGTGATTCTGGATGGTCTGAAGAGGCTGGAATACAGAGGCTATGACTCCGCGGGCATCGCGTTGGTGCGCAACGGCAGCGTCGAAATCCGCAAAAAAGTAGGAGAAATCAGGAATCTGGAGGAGCTTTTGGACAACGAGAGCCGCAGAGGCATCAGCTTCGAAAGCTATACCGGCATCGGACATACTCGTTGGGCAACGCATGGCGCGCCCTCCGATATCAACGCGCATCCTCACGCGGACCAAAGCGGCACCGTGGCGATCGTGCATAACGGCATTATCGAAAACTTTGTGGAACTTAAGGAACGGCTGACACGCCAGTACCACGTGCACTTCCGCTCCGAGACCGACAGCGAGGTGATCGCCCAGCTGATCGGCATTTACATGCGCGACGCAGAGAGTCTGGAGGACGCGGTTTACGCCGCGACACAAGACATGACAGGCGCTTACGCGTTCGCGGTCATTTCCAGTAAGGACCCGAACAAAATCGTGGCGGTCCGCAAGGACGCGCCGCTGATCGCGGGGATCGGCAAAGGCGAAAACTTCATCGCCTCAGACATTCCGGCCCTGCTCAAATACTGTAAGGAAATCTATCTGATCGAGAACGGCGAGATGGTCGTTGTTACCGCGGACCGCATCGATATTTTTGACGAAAACAGAAACCCTGTGCGGCGAGAGGTTTTCCACGTAACCTGGGATGTGGACGCCGCCGAAAAAGAAGGCTATCCGCATTTTATGCTCAAGGAGATTTACGAGCAGCCGAAGGCCATCGAGGAAACCATCGCGCGCAGACTGGATGAAGCGGGGAATATCCGCTTAGACGGCATTTCTCTGACAAAGGAAGATCTGGCAAACATCAGCCGCATCTATATCGTAGCCTGCGGCACCGCCTATCACGCGGGACTTGTCGGCAAATTCATCATCGAAAAACTCGCCAAAATTCCGGTTGAGGTCGATGTCGCCTCCGAGTTCCGTTACCGCGACCCGCTGGTGGACGAGAGAACCCTGTTCATCGCCATCAGCCAGTCAGGAGAAACCCTGGATACGCTGGCAGCCCTGCGCGCGGCCAAGGCAAAGGGCGCAAGAGTGCTCAGCGTGGTCAATGTCGTCGGCAGCTCCGTCGCCAGAGAATCCGATGATGTGTTCTACACCTGGGCAGGGCCGGAGATCGCGGTCGCTTCCACCAAGGCTTACACGACCCAGCTGACCTGCATGTATCTGCTCGCGCTCCACATGGGCAGAACCCTCGGCACAATCAGTGAGACGGACTACCACGCGCTGCTTGCGGCGCTGCGCGAGATTCCGGGCAAGCTGGCGGCCTATCTGCGAGACGTGCGCGAGGTTGAAGCGCTGGCAAAGATTCTTTACACCAGAGACCAGGTATTTTTTATCGGCAGAGGACTGGATGCCGCCGTCGCCTACGAAGGCTCGCTGAAGCTGAAGGAGATCTCCTATATCAATTCCTTCGCGATCGCGGCCGGAGAACTCAAGCACGGCACCATCGCCCTGATGGAGCCGGGAACGCTGGTGCTCTGTCTGGCGACGCAGGACGCGCTGTACGAAAAAATGCTTTCCAACATCCAGGAAATCAAAGCCAGAGGCGCGCATGTGCTGACGGTTGCCAAAGCAGGCAACCGCGCCGTAGAAGCGCAGAGCAATGAAGTCATCTATATTCCGGACTGCCGCGACGAGCTGACGCCGCTGCTCAGTGTCGTACCGCTGCAGCTTTTTGCCTATGATGTCGCGAAGGAACGCGGTTGCAATATTGACAAACCGAAGAATTTAGCCAAATCCGTAACCGTAGAATAAAAGGAGAAACAAAGATATGAAAGAGTACGAAATCCGAGATATTGCCCTGGCGCCGCAGGGACACCAAAAAATCGAATGGGTGCGCGCCCACATGCCGCTGCTGCGCGGACTCGAAGAGGAATTTACCCGGACCAGACCCTTTGAGGGCGTGAAGATCAGCTTATCGGTGCATCTGGAAGCCAAGACCGCCTATCTGTGCAAGGTGCTGGCGGCAGGCGGCGCGCAGATGTCCATCACCGGCTCCAATCCACTCAGCACGAAGGACGAGATCGCGGCGGCGCTGGCGGAGGACGGTCTGCGGGTATACGCGTATCACGCGGCCACACCGGAGGAATACGCCCGTCACATCGAGATGGCGCTGGAACACAAGCCGAACATCATCATCGATGACGGCGCCGATCTGGTCAGCTGCGTTCACGAAAAGCGTCCGGAGCTGGCGGAGGAAGTCTGGGGCGGCTGCGAGGAAACGACCAGCGGCATTATCCGTCTCAAGGCGATGGCGGCGGACGGCGTGCTCAAATTCCCGATGGTGGCAGTCAATGACGCGGACTGCAAGCATCTGTTCGACAACCGTTACGGGACCGGACAGTCCACCTGGGACAGCATCATGCGCAATACGAATCTGATCGTGGCGGCCAAGACCGTCGTGGTTGTCGGCTACGGCTGGTGCTCGCGCGGCATCGCGATGCGTGCGGCGGCACTCGGCGCGCAGGTCATCGTCACCGAAATCAATCCGGTCAAGGCCATCGAAGCGCGCATGGACGGCTACAGCGTGATGAAGATGGAAGACGCCGCGCCGCTCGGCGATATTTTTGTCACCGCGACCGGCTGCGCGTGGACGATCACCGTAGACCACATGCTGAAGATGAAGGACGGCGCGATCCTCGCCAACGCGGGACATTTTAATGTAGAGATTGATATGGCGGGTCTGGAGGCGGCCTGCGTTGCCAAAAAAGAGCTGCGCGAAAATATCATGGGCTATCAGCTCGCGAACGGCAAATGGGTCGATGTCATCGCCGAGGGCCGTCTGGTCAACATCGCGGCGGCGGACGGACATCCGGCCGAGATCATGGACCTGAGCTTCGCGGTACAGGCGATGTCCGCACTCTATATCATGCAAAACCGCGGCAAGCTGGACAACACCGTCATCGATGTTTCCGGCGAGATCGACGATATCATCGCGAGAAGGAAGCTGGCGGCCTGGGGCATCGAGATCGACAGCCTGACGCCGGAGCAGCAAAAATATCTTAACAGCTGGAAGATTTAAGACGACGCGCGCGGCGAGACGCGCTCGCCGCGCTCCCGATAGAACCGCGCGCAAAAGAACACGGCGCGGGACAAAACACGCAGGTCTCTGCTGTGGCGGCAGAGGCGCGTACAACAGAAAAGAGGGATGAAAGATGAAAGTCACATACGAACAAATCAGCGAAGACGCGCGGAAGGCCTGCGCGGAGCTGGTGGAAATCGCAAAATTAAAGCAGGGCGACATTCTGGTCATCGGCTGCAGCTCCAGTGAAGTGGTGGGACTGCGGATCGGTAAAGGCTCGGATATCAACGCGGCGGCAGCCGTCTACGAAGGCGTGACGAGCGTACTGAAACCGAAGGGAATCTACCTTGCCGCGCAGTGCTGCGAGCATTTGAACCGCGCGGTCATCGTCGAAAAAGAAGCCCTCCTGCCGGGAACCGAGATTGTCAACGTTGTACCGCAGCCGCACGCGGGCGGTTCCTTCGCGATGACCGTCTACGAACACGCCGAATGTCCGGTAGCCGTCGAGCAGATCCAAGCGGACGCGGGCATGGATATCGGCGATACCCTGATTGGGATGCAGCTCAAACATGTGGCAGTTCCGGTCAGACTTTCCGTCAAACAAATCGGAGAGGCGCATCTGGTATGCGCGCGCACCCGTCCAAAATTCATCGGGGGCAGCCGCGCGGTCTACGACGACGCACTCAGCGGCGGAGATATTCCACGCTAGAAACAGGGTTTTTTGGCATTTTTTTGCTGCCCAGGCGCGGCGCGAAAAAAAAATTTTTTGCGGAAACCGGCGAAGCGCGCGGCGATGGACAAAAAAGTAAGCATAAGACTAAAAAAGAAAGAATTGGGATAAAAACGATAAAAAATATCAAAAAATTAAAAAAAAACTTTCATTTTCCCACCCTTTTTGGCAAAAAGGGTGGGGTTTTTTTGTGTGAAAAAGAGTAAAATCTCAGAGAAGAATATGCCAAGCGAGGCGTGGCAGAACAAAAAAACTTTTAAGAAAGGAGGATTTGCTGAATGAGATACGGTTTGAGTATGAAATGGCATAATTCTTGCAATAGACAAACCGTCGTAGCTCTGTATTTTTTGCACGCCCCAAAAATCCATACGTTAAAAAAACAGGCTTTTTTGTCCGATACACTGCGGATGAAAAAGGTCCATTTGTATGTCAAAGAATCTGAAACAGACAGAAGCGGACATACGTTGAAAATCAGAAAAGAAAGGAGGTAACATATGAAAAAAAGAAAAAAACTTTTCACCTGTCTGCTGTCACTGATCCTGATATTCACCATGATGCCTTTGACAGCGATACCCGCGAACGCAGCCGTGAACTTGACTGCACTGTATATTACAGATACTAAAGGTGGAACCAGCGAAGCCATAGATATTAGGCAAGAATCCATTGTTGACAACAGCGGTGGATGGAAGTGGGAGAAAGCGACCTCTACCTTAACCCTTGAAGGTTTTGATGGTGAGTACATTGAAGCCAGTGGAGACTTAAATATTGTGGTAAAAGGAAGCAACACGATTACGCTTCCCGCGAACCCCGCAGAAAACGAGGCTTATGGAATCAAGGGTACAAGCGGAAAGCTGAATATTACCGGTAAAGGAATATCACCGTCACTGACAGTAACGCAGACCGCTTTCACCAGCGATAACCCATACGTTTCTGGAATCGATGGCAGGGATGGTTTAGTCGTAAGTGACTGTAAAATCATAATAAACTTCGATGGAACGAACGGGCTTAATGGTTCAGGAATAGTATCGAGTGAGGGAGATTTCAATTTGAGTGGTAGTGCATCTCTAGACATACAAATTAACAATGGAAGAGGTTTTACCTCCGGAAGTTCTAGAGGATTGGAAACAAGTTCTTCTGGCGATATTAAAATAGAAATCCTCGGCACAGGGGAACATATTTCTGGCGTCGGATGCCTTAAGGCAAACGGCACTGGAAACATAGACATCATGGTTCCAGGAGGAGAAGCGGTAGACGGACCGCTTGTCATTGGAGAAACGGCAGGAGACTTTAACTTTGAGGGAGCTCTCTGTGTAGGATATAACGAAGATTCTTATTTATGTAGGACTTACGATTTTAATATTGCGAAAAATAAGAAGATTATTAAAGTGGACGCCTCAGGAAATGAAGTATCTGGCAAATATGGGTTTATCCATAAGACTTTTGCTCAATACGACGAAGGCATCTATCTTCAAGATGAATTTGGAAGCAAGGTGGAAAAAGGAAAGATTGTAACTGTAACAGGCAACCCACTTACCTTTGCAGATAGTGACGTGCTTAATATACCAGATTTAGAATTAGGCAAATCCTATTTTGGTAAGTATTTCCACGGTCTTGTAAGTGGAGGCAAAGCACCATACCAATTTAGTGCGGAGGGTTTACCGGAAGGATTTTCGATACAACAGCTAGACGCGAGCTACACCTCTGATAGATACGCGAGAATCAAGGCTACACCTACGGCAGCATACCCTGGTGGAACGATAACTCTTACCGTGACAGATGCTAATAATTCCACTGACAGCATAAATATCACTTTAGGCAAAGTTGAAAAACCACCAAAGTATATTAGTGTTGACGGTGAGAAATTTATGGATTCCGAAGATAAATCCGAGGCTACAGGTAAGTGGAATTATGAAGCTGCCTCTAAAACATTGACTCTAGATGGATACAGCGGAGGGCCAATTCTATCGGACGAGGAATTGAACATAATTGTAAAAGGCAGTAATACCGTTACATTACCGGCAAATCCAACGGACACTTCAGTTTACGGAATCAAAACTGACAACGGAAAACTCAATATTACAGGGGTTGGCACATCACCATCACTAAGTGTAGTGCAAACGGATTTCTCAAAGAGCAACCTAACCGTAAATGGCATAATTGGAATAGGAGACCTAACCATAACTAATTGTGCAGTTAAGATTCAATTTAATGGGACTGAAAGTTTTGTTAGCGACGGGATTGGCTCATATGAAGGTGCAACTTTTACAAAAGGAAATACTTCTCTGGATATCAATATTAAGAACGCAAAAGGCAACACTTCAGGAATCAGAAGAGGAATACATGCAGAATCAACGGGACGCGTTAATATAGAGATTCAGGGAACTGGCACCGAGCTTGAAGGAATGGGAGGCCTTTACGCTAAAGCAACCGGAACGATTAACATTAAAGTTCCAAATAGAAGAGCTATTGATGGACCGCTTGTTATCGAGAAAGCAGCAGGCACCCTTACCTTTGAGGGGTCTATCTATGTAGGATATTTCGAAAATAGTTATTTTAACAAGGAGTACTCTTTCAATATTGCGGACAATAAGAGAATAATTCAACTTGATTCTTCCAATAATGAGATTGCCGGTAAATACGGATTCGTCCACAAAAGATATAGCAATGCGGATGAAGGCGTTTGCCTTCAGGATGAGTCGGGTAACCAGGTTAAGAAAGGAAAAATTGAGACACATACCGATAACCCTTTAATCTTCGCAGATAGTGATGAACTCAACCTGAAAAATCTGAAAGTACAAGAATTTTATAACGGAAGAATGTTTCATGGGCTAGTAAGTGGAGGAAAAGCTCCGTACACATTCAGCGCCGATGGGTTACCTGAAGGATTGATATTGGAACAAGAATCGAGAATCGGATCTGAGAAGTATGCGAAAATCAAAGGAAGGCCTACAGCGGAGCAACCTGCAGGAACAATTACTCTAACCGTAACTGATGCCAACAATGCAACTGCAAGCATTCCGGTCCAGTACGGCGCAGTAACTGTGCCTAAGGGAGTAACAGGTATCACTTTAGATAAGACCGAGTTAAAACTGGCACAAAATGGTACAGCAACCCTAACGGCAAGCGTATCACCAGATGATGCAACGATAAAAACCGTCCTGTGGAGCAGCAGCAATACCGACGTTGCGAGAGTAGATGACAATGGCAAGATCAAACCTATCGCACCAGGCAAAGCTGTCATCACGGCTACGACGAAGCAAGGAAACTTCTCAGAGAGCTGCACTGTTTACATCAAAGAGGATAAACCGAATGCTACTATCGACTACCAATACGAAACTCTGGTAGGTCTTGAAATCAATGAGAAGTACCAAATCAGCGGGGACGGAGTGAACGATACATTCAAAGTTACCGATATATCTTATCCTATTCCGGAAGCATGGCTTGGCAAGACTCTTAAGCTGACGAAGACAAATGCGGAGTCTGAGAGCAACAGCGATGAGCAAGGTTTGATCATTCCTGCTCGACCAGCAGCTCCGTCCGGAATCGGGACGGTTGATGCATCCGCGTATTGTGATGCATATGACGGTAAAATTACGGGTGTGGCTGTAGGAATGCAGTATTGCGTACGTGGTACACAGAACTGGTACCCAGTTGAAGGAAGTGAGGTGACTGGCCTAGGACGTGGAGAATATGAAATTAGAGTCGCTAGGACAGAAAGCAGCTTTAAAGGTCATCCAACCTTTGTAAAAATTGGATACAAACCTCTCGCACTAGCAGAGGATACCGCCTACGAGATTCCGGAAGGCGTTGTGGATACTAAAATCGAGGCGGTTGATATCAGTAAGGCTGTAAAAGGTGGTCGCACGCCATACATCTTTACCAAGGAGAGTGGCCCGGATTGGCTAAATGTAGATTGGCAAGGCAAGATTACCGGCACACGTCCGTCAACAGAAACAGCTGCAACAACAGCAGTCATCAAGGTTACCGACAAAGATAACACTGTCCAAACCCTCACAATCGCAGTTGGCGCCGTAACTTTGCCGAAAGGATATAGCATAACAGGCAAGGTTGAAAGCTACAATCCGAATGTGAAACCGACCATCAAACTTATGCAAGGCAGTGTGGAAGCCTATGATGTGGATTCGGCGGATATACTGGCTGAAGGCACAAGCGGCGGAAAGATCATCCACAAATTCACATTCAAGAATGTGCTTCCAGGCACCTACGACTTGGTAGTGTCGAAGGATGCCCACCTGAAATACACAATTAAAAATGTGGTTGTGGGAGATACTCCGCTTGACCTGATGAGCCACGCTAACACCGCAATCAGCACGATGACACTGCTGTGTGGGGATGTTGATGAAAACGGATATATCAACTCTACTGACCTCGGTATTATACTAAAGGGACAAAACTATGGTAAACCCTCAAATACCGCTGGAGTAGAGCCCGCCGCAGATCTTGATGGAAATGGATATATCAATTCCACTGACCTCGGTATCGTTCTGCAAGGTCAGCACTACGGCAAGTCTGCTGTTTCGGTGGATTATGCTTAAAAATATACCTATAAAAAAGGAGGCATAAAAATGAAAATACGAAAAATATTTGCGCTTTTCCTCAGTTTGTGTTTAATCTTTGGAGCAGTGCCGATTACGGCGCTGGCAGCGGATCAAACAAATGATGGCGCAGGCATCCGCATCCAATATGTGGATGGAAGCTATGACAAGACGACCGGTATTATGAAGGTTCGTGTGCAGGCAAAGATGCCTGCCGGCACCGGCATTACAACTATCGGCACTCTGTTGAGCTATGATAACACCAAGCTGGCGGTTGTAAATCAATATAAGACCAGTCAGGATTTGACTGCACCAGATGGGACACTTATTAACCCCGCTGCGGCTACGGTTAAAGCCATAATGACAACTGAAAGCGCATATGGTGCTGCTGGAGCATATAGTGTTGCAAATGGCGATATCTACAGTTCCGGGAATAGATCAGCACTCTACATATATTTGTACAACTCTTCTCCTGATGTAAACAAGCCCACCGACGCACAGACCAGCGGAGACTGGTTTGATGTTTGCGAGGTCATGTTCCGTGTGACGGGCAAGCCCGATGACCCTGCCACCGTGCTGAACAACGACTCCCTGCGTATTGCGGATGTCACTAAGGGTGATGACGCGGTGATGAAGGGTGCCTTCCCGGCAAACGACATCTACAGCATCTATCTGACGGACAACTCTGACCCTGCCAGACTCTATGTTCTGAACAAAATGAGCGGATGTACAGCGACAGAAGTGACCGGCGAAAAGAGCTTGATGACAGCTCCAGGCACTGGAGATGCCACTTATCCTGGCAGCACAAATGAGCCACCTGAGCCACCTAAGCCTGCAGCTCAACTTACCACTGCACCAGTTGGCGTAGCCGGACTAACTTACGATGGCAAAGATAAGGAATTAGTAACTGCAGGAACTGCAACTAATGGTACAATGCAGTACAGTCTAGATAATGCAACTTGGACAGATACTATTCCAAGCGCAATAGACGCTGGAGATTACAAGGTGCATTACAAGGTAATAGGTGACGCTACTCATAGTGACTTTGTACCACCATCTAACGTGATAGACGTTGAGATTGCAGCAAAGAATATCGGTTCTGCAACAATTGATCCAATTACAGCCGAGACTTACACTGGCAGTGAAATTAAGCCAGAACCAAGCGTTAAGGATGGAACAACTACACTTGTAAAAGGCAAAGACTTTAACTGCAGCTATAATGCCAACACGAATGCTGGTACAGCCGAAGTTACTGTAACAGGTATGGGTAACTATCAAGGTACAAAAACTGCCAACTTCACAATTAATAAGGCAATCCAGACGATTACAGTACCTACTGTTCCACCTACAGTTGCTATGACCGCCAGTTTGAATCTTAATGATTATTGTTCAAGTAATGCAGATGGCGCAACCTTAACATATGCACTGAAGTCTAGTGCATCATCACCTGGCGGACCAACAATAACAGGTAGCACTTTTAATGCTGGAACATCAACCGGAGAATATACCGTTACAGTAAATTCCGCAAAAACCAGCAATTATGAAGCTGCAACAGCGCAAAGCTTTCAGGTTAAAATTGTTGCACTTCCACAGGCATCTATCACTACAGCGCCAACTGCAAAGACAGGTTTAACTTATACTGGAACTGCACAGAAATTAGTAACTGAAGGAACTGCTAGTGGTGGTACAATGAGGTACAGTCTAGACGATACAAACTGGATTGACACTGTTCCTGTAGCTAAGGCGGCTGGAAATTACACAGTTTACTTCAAGGCAATAGGAGATGCGGAACACAGTGACTTTACTCCAACTTCTAATTCTGTAAATGTAACCATTGCAAAGAAGGACGTTACGATTACAGAACTAAAAGCAGAGAATAAGGTATATGACGGAAATGAAGCGGCAACAGTAAAAGGAACTGCTGTTTTAGAAGGAAAGGTAGGCAGCGATGCTGTTGATGTAACTGCAGGAACTGCAAGTTTTGATAACAAGAACGTAGGTGTTAGAAAGACTGTTAAATTCACAGGATACGGTCTGAGTGGCACAGACGCTGGAAACTACAATCTGAAAGCACAGCCAGCATCCGTTACTGCAGACATCACAGCAAAGGAAGTTACTGTAACTGGAATTACAGCAACAAATCGTGGATATGCCGAAGGTAATGTAGATGTTGACCTGACAGGAGGAACTGTTTCTGATGCAGTTAGCGGCGATGATGTAAAAGCTGACTTAAGCAACGCAAAGGGTAAGATTAACGATGCAAACGCTAGCAATAACAAAGCTGTAACAGTTACAGGTGTCAAGCTAGGTGGCGCAGATAAGGCTAACTATGTGTTAAAGGAACAGCCAAAAGGCATTACGGTAGACATCGCTAAGGCAGCTCATGGAACTGAAACCGCTACAGGAACTGCTAAGTATGGTGCTGAGGGCACAGTAGACTTAAGTGGTCTAATCGTAGCAGGAGGAACTGCGACTTATGTATCAAATTCTGATACGGACAACGTAATGGCTACAGTTCCAGCTATCGATGGCAAATCATTAAAGTTTAAGTTCAAAGATGTTGCTGCGAATGTTGGAAGGACGGCAACAGTAAACGTAAAGGTACAATCAGCAAACTATGCTGACTACAATATTACCGTGACACTTACAGTAGGAGATAAGGAAGTACCTACAGTCACTGCACAGGCCATCACAGTAACTTACACTGGCAGTCCTGTACCAGATTCAGCAATCAAGGGCACTGCAAAAGTTGGCGAGACTATAATTCCAGGAACATGGGCATTCAAGGCCGGCGAAGCTGTTACAAATGTTGCTGATTCAGGAAACAAGAGCGTAGTCTTCACGCCAAATGATGCAGATAACTATGCGCCAGAAGATACAACTATCAAGGTAACCATCAACAAGGCCACCCCTACCGGCAAACCTGCATACACGAAGATTACCGAAGAGAACAAAACTCTTGAAGATGCAGCAATCGCAGTAGGAACAATTATGCCAGCAGGCGGAAGCTTCAAGTGGGTTGCTGATAATGGAACAACAGAATTAGTAGCAAGTACAACAGTAGTTGAAAAGAATAAGGAATACAACTGGATATACACTCCTGCTGACCCGGCGAACTACGATGTACTGAAAGGTAAGGTAACCCCATACTACGTAGCCCCATCCTCCGGCGGCTATGTTCCGACAGTACAGAAGCCGGAGATCACCATCATCGGCTCCGGTAAGGCAGATCTCAGCGCGGACGGCAGAACGGCGACCATCACCGCGGCTGCTGGACACGAACTGGTATCCGTAGTCTTAAACGGCAAGGAAATGGGTAAGGTAGAGAAACTCACAGGTTTGAAGACCGGTGACAAGTCAACTATCACCTTCTGGGCTAAGACAGACGGAAAGGCAGAAATGGATAAGATGATCGCGCAAAAGGCTTCC
>ERZ825896.2764-NODE-2764-length-16030-cov-3.713928_pt1 | contig 16030 bp, 15 predicted proteins | sample MGYA00519858_ERZ825896 | MGnify/ENA primary metagenome ERZ825896 (study PRJEB31778, sample SAMEA3449214) | human gut metagenome | biome: human gut; feature: human-associated habitat; material: faeces | place: United Kingdom | collected 2010/2012 ...
GCGGGGATCCCGGGGAAATTCCGGGGCCATTCTGGCGCTGCTGTTTCGGGGCTTTGCAAAGGGGCTGTCTGGAAAGCGAGAGGCCAGCGCGGCCGAACTGCTCCTGGCGTTCAAGCTGGGAGCAGAGACAGCATTTCGAGGGGTTCAAAGCCCGGCAGAGGGCACCATCCTGACGGTTGCACGGGAGACGGTCCGGCAGGGAGAGGCATTTTTGAGTAAGAGGCCGGATGCAGATATATCTGAGCTGTGGAGTTATTTGGTCACATCCGCTAAACGTGTTTTGGACGATACGCCCAGGCTGCTGCCGGTATTGAGAGAGGCGGGGGTTGTCGATGCGGGGGGCCAGGGGCTTTATTGTATGCTGCAAGGAATGGCCTATACATTTTCCGGCAATGGGGTGCTGCCCGACAGCTTAAAGAGCCAGGGACCGTTGGGGGCGTATGTCTTTATGGAACAGAATGTGACGGGAGTGCGGGCGGGAGCGTCAATTGTCACTTACCGCGTCATGTTTGATCTCCAGCAGAATGGCAATACGGAGATCGAAGGCAACCTGCGCATCCAGCTTGAGGCATTGGGGAAAAATGTCGTTGTGGTAAAGTCAGGTGAAACGATTAGGTGTCAAGTCTTTACTGAGCGCCCGGACCGAGCGCTGATAGCGGGGATGAGGGCAGGGAAGCTGATGTTATTTACCGGAAAAGCAAGCGCTACGCCCGGAAAGGTCCGCTTCTCTGCCCCTGTAGAAGAGTTCAGATTCAAGAAGAACGTTGAGGAACGCAAGGAGCATGGCGGATGGCTCGGTGAACCGCCATACTCCTACTGCATGGAATTGACGGTGCTCAAGGATATCGCAGATTGCTCTCCGGCAGAACAGCTGACTGCCGCTCTCGAACGTATGGGGGACAGCGTGGCGGTTGCGGAGGGGGAGGACTTGATTCAATGCCATGTCCATACGAATGTTCCCGAGGAGCTCCTTGGGCGGCAGATAAAGGACGGATACGTAACGGATATCAGAATCGAAAATATGTGCAGGCAGATGGAAAATCAACGGGCCTAGGACCTCTTTGGGAGAACCCCGCAGCCGGCATGTCTTTGTTATCAAAGTTAAAAGCAAAATGCCGCCCAATGGGCGGCATTTTGACAAGATGAGTGACACAGGTTAACGCTTGGAGAACTGAGGCGCGCGGCGGGCGGCTTTGAGGCCGTACTTCTTGCGCTCCTTCATACGAGGGTCACGGGTGAGGAAGCCGGCGGCCTTCAAGGAGGCGCGGAACTCAGGGTTCACCTGCAGCAGGGCGCGGCTGATTCCGTGGCGCAGGGCGCCGGCCTGCCCGGTGACGCCGCCTCCGGCCACGGTGGCGACAATATCCACCTTACCCAGCAGGTCGGTGGTGTTCAGAGGCTGACGGACAACCATCTTCAGTGTCTCGAGGCCGAAGTAATCGTCAATGTCCCGGCCGTTGATGGTGATGGAGCCGGTGCCGTTGGGGAACAGATGCACACGGGCTACGGAGGACTTCCGACGGCCGGTGCCATACAGATAAGGCTTCTTGCTCTTATACATTCTCAATTACCTCCCGCTTAGTTGCCGGCCCAGGGCTCGGGCTTCTGGGCGGCATGCTGATGCTCGCCGCCGCGGTAGATGTGCAGGCGGGTCAGCGAGTCCTTGGTGACAATGTTCCGGGGCATCATGCCGCGTACGGCCACCTTCATGGCCAGCTCAGGCTTCTGCTGCATCAGCAGGCGGTACTTGGTCTCCTTGAGACCCCCTACCCAGCCGGAGTGCGTACGGTAATACTTCTGATCCAGCTTCTTGCCGGTGAGGACGGCCTTTTCGGCATTGAGGATGATGACATAGTCACCGCAGTCGGCATGAGGAGTGTACTCGGGCTTGTGCTTGCCGCGGAGCAGAGTGGCGGCGGTCGCCGCGGTTTTGCCCAGAGGCTTGCCCGCCGCGTCGAGGATATACCATTTGCGGACGATATTCCCCTTGTTGGCCATAAAAGTGGACATGGTGAAACCTCCAATTTTGCTTTCTATCATAAAAATGAAGTCTAAACAGAATTCACGCCCCAATCTGGACGATTGGAGCGTTTTGTATTATAATACGGTGATCTCACAGTGTCAACCGAAAAATTCGTTTTTTTAATTTATAAAGTTGAAAACTCGTTTTTTCTCCTGTTTTCTTTTAAAAGCTCCCGATATCTAAGGGTCAATTTTTATTTTTTGAGGTGCCTATGAATAAGATTCTCAGTTATGTTCGCCGGTGTGTGGAGGATTACAACATGATTCAGGCCGGGGATCGGGTTGCTGTGGGAGTCTCCGGAGGCAAGGATTCCCTTACGCTGCTGGCGGCTCTGGCCAGGCTGCGGGAGTTCTATCCCAAGCCCTTTACAGTGGAGGCGTTTACCCTGGATATGGGGCATGTGGACGGGGGAGTGGGAATGGATTTCACTGCTGTGGCTGCTCTGTGCCGGGAGATGGACGTCCCATTTACTCTGCTGCCCTCCGAGATCCACCATATCATCTTTGATTTAAGGAAGGAGAAGAACCCCTGCTCCATGTGTGCAAAGATGCGGCGGGGGGCGCTTCACAGCGCAATTGCCGAGAGGGGGATCAGAAAGATTGCGCTGGGTCACCACTTTGACGATGCGGTGGAGACCTTTTTTCTCTCCCTCTTCTATGAGGGAAGGCTCTCCTGCTTTCAGCCGGTGACCTACCTGGACCGGATGGACATCGTCCAGATCCGCCCCCTCCTTTACTGCGGCGAGGGGTTGATCCGCAATACGGCGGAGCGGATAGGACTGCCTGTGGTCTTCAACCCCTGTCCCGCCGACGGCACAACCAAGAGACAGGAGGTCAAGGAGTTGATTAAGACCTTGGACAAGCAATATCCTGGCCTTAAAAGCCGGGTATTTGGGGCTATGCAGCGGCTTCCGCTGCCCGAGTGGGGACCTGTGGAGCACCGCCGCGTGCCGCCGCCGGAGGGAGAGTGTAATCCCCAGTGTCCCAGCTAAATCAGGCCGGTCAGCACACCTACAGTCTCAGGGCGTCCCTCCAGCTCCGCGGGGAGTTGGTTGGGGAGATAGAGGCAGGCGGATTTTTGCAGGGGAACTGCCCCCGAGACGCTGAGGAGCTCGGCCACAAACTGAGAGCAGAAATATCGCTTTTTCCTCCGGAAGGGGAGATGGAGGAGACAGAGCCACACGCCCAGAACCGTATAGCGGTACTCATCCCGGTGCTCAGCAATGGACTGGATGCGGGACTCAATACGCCGATAGGCCGCGTCGGAGATGAGGATCCGATAGCAGCAGCTGGCGGTAACGCCCCGCCTGCGGAATTTTTCCGGCGTCTCTTCTGCAAAGCCGCGGAAGTGGAAGCTGTAAAAACGGTCGGGCTCCTCCAGGCCGATGGAGGCATGGGTGTAGCCGTGTCCGCTGACGCGGGCGATCAGTTTGGCAAAGCGGTCAGGGTATGTGGTCAACAAGACAGAGATGCATTTCATAGGGCGATCCATCCTTGTAATATGATGCGCCCTGCAAGACAAGAGCACCATACACCATGAAGCAAAAAAGCGCAAGCCTTATGACCCCGACCGTGTGGAAAGCGCTGCGGGAGAAGGACTTTCCTAACGGTCGAGGGGCAAAAGCCGGTGGATTGCTTGCAAAACTGCATCGGATGTCGTATGGTAAAGCCAGTCCTGCAAGACAAATCGCGAAAAGGATGGTTAGACCGATGGAAACAAAAAAGAACTTTGGCGCATACATCTGCCGCTGCAGAAAGGAATTGGGACTTACCCAAAGGGAGTTCGCCGACCGGCTCTATGTGACCGAATCGGCGGTATCCAAGTGGGAGCGGGGCCTGTCCTATCCCGACATTACCCTCATACGGGACATCTGCGCAGTGCTCGGGGTTACGGAGCATGAGCTTCTCACCGCCAGTGAGGACGTAGAGGCGCGTACGGCGGATACTCTGGCGAAGAAGTATCTCCGGCTGGCCCGCAACATGAGACTGTTCCAGTTTATCCTGTATGGAGGAATTGCTGCTATCTGCCTCATTACCAATCTGGCTGTGGATCATACGCTGTCCTGGTTTTGGATTGTGCTGACGGCCGAACTGATGGGGGCTTCTCTTACCCTCGTACCCGTATTGGCAAAACGGCGCAGGGGCATACTCACGATGGGTGGATTCACCGTGTCTTTGGAATTGCTGCTGTTGGCCAGCTGTCTCTTCAGCGGCGGCGACTGGTTTGCACTGGCGGGGATCGCCGTGCTCTTCGGCCTGGCAGCGGTATTTCTGCCCTTTGCCCTGCGGGAGCTGCCGGAAGGTCTGGTGCTGTCCCGCTGCAAGCTGGTGCTTTACCTGGCTGTAGAGAGTGCGCTGCTCATTCTTCTGCTGTGGATTTCTGCATACTGGAGCGGTGCGGACTGGTTCCCCGTGCCTGTCCTGCCCGGCGTACTTTATGGACTGGCCTTCCCCTGGGGAATGGCGCTGCTGGTCCGCTACCTCAGGGCAAACGGCTGGTGGCGGGCCGCCGGATGTCTCGGTATTGGCGCGGCCCTGATGCTCACGATCAACATGGTTCTGGACCGCCTGATGGGGCCCTCGGTGCCGGGGCGAGTTCACGGGCTAGGGTTTCGCTTTGATTTTTCCAACTGGACAGACCCGTGGGTTTACAATGAAAATGTAAACGCTATTGTGACGATCGCCCTGGTCATAGCGGCCATAGTATGCGCGGCGATAGGACTGTCGATCTCCCTCCGGCGCCGGGCGAGCGCTCCGGAGCGGGTCTGAGAGAGGAGTGGAGAGGGCCGGGGCGCGCTTGCGCCCCGGCCTTTTTCGCAGTATAATGCTGGCAGTAAACGCACGGACCATGTGAGGAAGTGGGTGGCGGTATGGACTTTGAACTTTCCCCTGAGCAGCTCCGGGAGCGCGGCGGCGTTTTGGAGCAGTTTCTGGACGTGGCCTTTGACTCCAGCATCCTTCTGGACCAGGATGGCTATGTTGTCAACTGCGGCGACGGGGCTACCCAGCTGACACTGACCAGGCGGGGCGGAATGATTGGACAGCATGTCACAGTGTTTGACAAGGTGTCTCCGTTTGAAGAGGTACTGCGCACCGGGAAGGCCATTAAGAACAAATTATATGTGGTTCAGGGGCGGCGCTGCCTTCAGAACATCTATCCCATCTTCTGGAAGGGGAAGGTGGTAGGGGCCCTGGGGTATTTGAGCTATACCAACATCAACGATATTCGCCGGCAGATTGTGGGAGAGCTGTCTGATCATCCTGTTGCCAGCAGACAGAACAAGATCGTTGAGGCCGAGGCGGAAAATCTGATCCGGACCCGGCTGCAGCGCAACTATATCTTTGAGGACTTTGTGGGCGAATCCCCCAAGGCCAGGGCGGTCATTCACGAGTGCATGGCGGCAGCCTCGGCGCCCTATCCGATCCTGCTGCTGGGGGAGAGCGGCACCGGCAAGGAGATCCTGGCCAGCGCCATCCATTCTCATGGAATGAGGAGCATTGAGTCCCCCTATATCAAGATCAACTGCACGGCCATCCCCAATCAGCTCCTGGAGTCCGAGCTCTTTGGTTATGAAAAGGGAGCCTTTACCGGTGCGACTGCCGCTAAAAAGGGACGGTTTGAGGCCGCGAAGGGAGGTAGTATCCTGCTGGACGAGATTGGCGATATGGATGTCCAGCTTCAGGGCAAGCTCCTCCGCGTACTGGAAGAGCGGGAGTTTGAGCGGATCGGCAGCGTCAAGACCATTCCGCTGGAGGCCAGGGTCATTTCGTCCACCAACTCCAACCTGCTGCAGAAGTGCAGGGACAACTTGTTCCGCCGGGATCTTTATTACCGGCTGTCCACCGTAGAAATCCGGATTCCCGCCCTGCGGGAGCGGACGGATGACATTCCCCTGCTGGTCAGCCATTTTATTACCCGGGAGAATCTCTCACTCGCCATCACCGACGAGGCGATGGAGGCGATGATGGGATACAGCTGGCCGGGCAACGTCCGGGAGCTGCGCAACATCGTTCAGCGGCTGGGCATCTCGTGCTCCGACCGCCCGGTCCGGGCCAACGACGTCATCCGCTATTTTTCTGACGGCACTCTGTCGGCGCCGCTCTTTCCCGTCATGGGGGACGAGGCTTTTCTGCCCCATGGGGCGGATTCGGCGCCCCCAAATGCCGTGAAGCAGGCCTCGCTGCATTTGCCTGAGCAGAATCCGGACCGGACGCGCTTGATGGAGACGCTGGAGCGCTATGGATATAATCTCTCTGCAGCTGCGCGGGCTATGGGGATTACTCGGGCTACGATTTATCGCCGAATGAAAAAGCACGGCATTACAGTGCGCAGAAGGGGAGAATGACAGAAAGAGGGCCTGCCGCAACTTTGTGAACAGCGCCGCAAAAAGGACAATAGCTAAAAGCCCCCTGATGTAGGAAAATAAATCTACATCAGGGGGAATTCATATATGACAAGGCGGCATCCACTTCTTCAACTGTGAGCACATCAAACGAAAAAGTGGAGTGGCGCCGCGTATGTTGCCCGCACGATCCGGAGCCGCTCAAAAGCGAAATATAATACCCACCACGGCCGAGGCGGCGATGAATACAATCGGGTGGAGTTTTTTCAGCGCTTTCAGCTGCATGCAGATAAAAACGGCCGCAGCCAGGACGATTGCTTTCCACTGGAAGAGGTCGGCGATGAGGCCCGAGATGCGCCATCCATCCACATTGAACAGTGAGATCAGGGCCACAGAGACTCCCGCTGCGGCAATCAGTCCGGTGGAGGCCGGACGAAGCCCGTAGAAGACGGCGTCCACGGCGCGGCTCTGGCGGAAGGACTTGAGAAAACGGGCGATGACCAGAATCACGATGATGGAGGGGCATATAAGGCCGAGGGTGGCAACTACCGCGCCCACAGGCCCGCCGATATGAAAGCCGACATAGGTGGCCATATTGACACCCATCGCACCGGGGGTAGACTCTGAAATGGCGATCATATTGGCCAGATCGGCGGCGGAAAACCAGCCGGTCGTCTCGCCCATTGCCTGGAGAAAGGGAATGGTGGCCAAGCCGCCCCCAATGGAAAAGAGGCCTGTTTTAAAGAATTCAAAGAAGAGGCGAACCAGAATCACTTCTGCCACCCCCTTGCAGCCCGAAGGGAGAGCCCGCAGACGCCGGCGATAACGACCAGTACCACGGGAGATACCAGAAACGAGAGCGCGGGCACTGCATCTGCCAGGGGGCCGGAAAAGACGGACAGCAGAAAAATAACAAGGAAAATAACAAAAGTGGGCTTGTCGATCACCGTATTCTTCCGCAGCTTAAGAACGCTGGAGGCGATGAGCGCACAGACACAGGCCCGTACCCCGGAAAAGGCGTGCCCTACCGCCGGAATATCGGCGAAATTCTGTAAAAAGGCTGCGATAACCATGATGATGACAATGGAGGGGAACACCACGCCTAAAGTGGCGATCATACCACCGCTGTTGCCCTTCTGCCGGTACCCGACAAAGGTAGCTGTATTGACGGCGATGACGCCTGGCGTACACTGACCAATGGCATAGCAGTCGGCCAGCTCATCCTCTGAGATCCAGCTTTTCTTGTCCACCACCTCCCGCTGAAGAATGGGGAGCATGGCATAGCCGCCTCCAAAGGTACATACGCCGACACGGGAGAAGGTGAGGAAGAGATCGAGATAGGTATTCACTTACTCCAGTCCCTCCAATTCCTCCAGCCACAGCCGGGCCGATGCGTCCGAAGGCATTCGCCAGTCTCCGCGGGGAGAGAGGGTTACCGAGCCGACTTTGGGGCCGTCGGGGAGGCAGGAACGCTTAAACTGTTGGGCAAAGAACCGGCGGTAGAAGATCCGCTCCCATTTGAGGATGGTGGCGCGGTCATAGGTCCGGCCAAAGGCGTGCTCGGCCATCCGCAGGACCTTTTTGGGGGCAAATCCCCACCGGACTGCATAGTAGAGGAAGAAATCGTGGAGCTCATAGGGGCCCACCAGATCCTCCGTCCTCTGACTGATTTTCCCCTCAATGGCGGGAAGCAGCTCGGGGGAGACCGGGGTATCAAGGATATCGGCCAGCACGTGGGAGAGGGCGGGATCCTCCTCCGCCTTGTCCCCGCACACGAAGCTTACCAGATGGCGCACCAGAGTTTTGGGAATGGAGGCGTTCACTCCATACATCGACATATGGTCCCCGTTGTAGGTGGCCCAGCCCAGGGCCAGCTCGGATAGATCCCCAGTGCCCACTACAAGGCCGCCAGTCTGGTTGGCGATGTCCATCAGAACCTGGGTTCGCTCCCGGGCCTGCCCGTTTTCAAAGGTCACGTCGTGGCACTCCATGGATTGGCCGATGTCCCGGAAGTGGGATTTGACAGTGCCCGAGATATCGATACGCCGCAGGGTGGTGCCCAACCGTTCGGCCAGCTCCACAGCGTTGTCCCGCGTACGGTCGGTGGTGCCGAAGCAGGGCATGGTGACGGCAATGATATCGCTGGCCGGGCGGTCCAGCAGCTTGACGGCGATGCCGGTGATAAGGACGGCCAGTGTGGAGTCCAGCCCGCCGGAGAGACCTACCACAGCCGTTCGCGCACCGGTGTGCTCCAGCCGCTGCTTGAGGCCAAGGGCGGCTATTTTGAGGATCTCACCGCACCGGGCGGCCCGATCCTCGGCGTCCTCCGGGACAAAGGGCGTGGGAGAGAGGGGGCGGGTCAGGGTGGCGGTGGAGGGAGCCAGTGAGAAGTGCTGGGTGAAAAAGCCGCCTTCGCCCGACGCGGGATACGTATTCATCCGCCGCCGCTCATAGAGGAGCTTCTCCACATCGATCTCGCTGACGGTGAGCCCTGTGGAAAAGCGCCGCTCAGCGAGGAGAGCGCCGTTTTCGGCGATGAGATTGTGGCCTGCAAAGACCATGTCGGTGGAGGACTCCCCCTCCCCGGCGTCGGCGTAGATATAGCCGCAGATAAGCCGGGCGGACTGCCCTGTGACCAGTGCCCGGCGGTAGGCGGCCTTGCCCACCGTCTCGTCGGAGGCCGACAGGTTGAGAATCAGCGTCGCTCCCCGGGCGGCCAGCGCCAGAGAGGGAGGGGCTGTGGCCCATAGGTCCTCGCACAACTCTACCCCGATGGTCAGCGCGGGCATTGTTTCGCATGCAAAGAGCTGCCGCGGAGAGAAGCGGGCCCGCTGCCCGGCCAGTGCAACGGAAAGGCAGCAGTCATCAGAGGGGGCCGGCGCAAACCAGCGCTGCTCATAGAATTCTCCATAGTTGGGGAGATGGGTCTTGGGGATGACGCCCAGGATTTCCCCCTTATGGATGACCACCGCGCAATTGTAAAGCTTGCCGCCCGTACGTACCGGCATTCCCAGGGCAGTCAGCATGTCCAGGTTTTTGGTCGCCTCCAGCACGGTGGCCAGGCCCTCCTCAGCGCCCTGGAGCAGTGTGTGCTGAAAAAAGAGGTCGGCACAGGTATACCCTGTCATACACAGCTCAGGCAGCGTCAGTACCCGGACTCCCTGCCGGTGGGCCTCCCGCATCAGAGTAAAAATCTGTTCAGCGTTGTGGCGGCAGTCGCCTACTTTGATCTTGGGCGTCCCGGCGGCTGCCTTGAGAAATCCGTCCCGCATTGTACTACCTCCTTGCGGTCTGCATACAGTAAAATTCAGTTTCTATCATACCCCATTCCGCTCCGGATTGCAACGGCGGCCCCGAGAAAACCCAAAAGCCCCGGCCTTCCGGCCGGGGCTTTTGAGGTGTGTGTTGTTCTGCAAAGGTGTTGGAGAGGGATAAGAGAGGAATTGGTTTGGTGTTGGGAGGATGTGTTTTGATTCATTTCTGAATCTGGGGTTATCATACCCGGTAAATAAGGCCAAATCATGACGGGTTTGTGAATAATCTGTAAATTGAACGGGTAGCCTAAAAATGGGGTGCCATGGCCGCATTTTTCATTTGTTTTTCCAAGGCCAGCCTGGTTGACAGCCCAATGGATGGATAGTATAATTCACCAAGAGGAAATTTAATTTACCTCTTTTAATTTATGACGGAAAGTGACGATGGCTATGGAGACAGTGAAAAAACACTGGCACACGCTGGAGGGGGCGCAGGCCCTGGCCGGACTGGACAGTGACGCAGCGGGCGGCCTCACCGGAGCAGAAGCGGCCCGCCGGCTGGAGCAGTACGGCCCCAACGCCCTGGCGGAGGGGAAGAAAAAGTCGGTGCTCCAGGTCTTTCTGGAACAGTTCAAGGACCTGATGGTCATCATCTTGATCATTGCCGCGGTGGTCTCTCTGATCTCGGGAGAGGGGGAGAGCACCCTCGTGATTTTTGCCGTTCTGATCCTCAACGCCATATTGGGGACTGTACAGCACTTCAAAGCGGAGAAATCCCTGGCGAGCCTGAAGGCCATGTCGGCTCCGACGGCACGGGTACTGCGGAACGGAGTGCGCAGCGAGATTCCATCGCTCCAGGTGGTTCCCGGCGATATCGTTCTGCTGGAGGCCGGCGACATGGTGGTGGCGGACGGGCGCATCCTGGAGAACTTCTCCCTGAAGGTCAATGAGAGCTCCCTCACCGGTGAGAGCGAGGGCGTGGAGAAGACGGACGCCGTAATCCCGGAGGAGGAGGTCGCTCTGGGCGATCGGAAGAACATGGTGTTCTCCGGATCGCTGGTGACCTACGGCCGGGCCACTGTGCTGGTCACCGGAACCGGGATGGAGACCGAACTGGGCAAGGTAGCCGCCCTGATGAATCAGACTCAGCAGCGCAAGACCCCGCTTCAGCAGTCGCTGGACAACTTCAGTAAAAAGCTGGCGGTCATCATCATGGTCATCTGCGCCGCCGTCTTCCTGCTCTCTCTGTACCATAGGAATCCCCCGCTGGACGCTCTGATGTTTGCGGTGGCCCTTGCGGTGGCCGCTATTCCGGAGGCGCTCAGCTCCATCGTCACCATCGTTCAGGCCATGGGCACGCAGAAGATGGCGCGGCAGAACGCCATTATCAAGGACCTGAAGGCTGTGGAGACGCTGGGCGCGGTCTCGGTGATCTGCTCCGACAAGACGGGCACCCTGACCCAGAACAAGATGACACCCCAAAAGATCTATGCCGACGGGCTGTTGCTGGACGGCCGGGATCTGGATCTCTCCAACCCGGCCCAGCGCCAGCTGCTCAAGGCAGCCGTTCTGGCCAGCGACGCCACGGAGGTGGACGGCGTGGCCATCGGCGACCCTACGGAAGTAGCGTTAGTAATGCTGGGAGATCACTTCGGTGTGGAAGAGGTGACCTACCGCAGCCAGCACCCCCGGCTGAAGGAGCTGGCCTTCGACTCAGACCGCAAGCTCATGTCCACCCTCCATGATATTGAAGGGGTTCCGACGCTGTATACCAAGGGAGCCATAGACGTGCTCCTGGCCCGCTCCACCTCCATACTCACCAGCAGAGGGGTGGTGCCCCTCACCTCCGAGCAGAAGGAGGCGGTTTCCCGGGTCAACATGGAGCTTTCCATGGAGGGCCTGCGGGTGCTGGCGTTCGCCTACCGGGAGCTGCCCGCAGTGCGGGATCTGACCCTGGAGGATGAGAACGAGTATACCTTTATCGGCCTTATCTCCATGATCGATCCCCCGCGGCCCGAGGCCATTCAGGCGGTAGCGGACGCCAAGCGGGGCGGTATCCGGACGATTATGATCACCGGAGACCACAAGGTAACGGCCTCGGCCATTGCACGGCAGCTTGGCATCTTCCGGGAGGGCGACGAGGCACTCTCCGGGCTGGAGCTGGACGCCATGACCGACGCCGATCTGGATCAGCGCCTGGAGACGATCTCGGTGTACGCCCGCGTCTCCCCCGAGCATAAAATCCGCATTGTAGGAGCATGGCAGCGCAAGGGCAGGATTGTCTCCATGACCGGGGACGGGGTGAACGACGCCCCGGCCCTCAAGGCCGCCGATATCGGCGTGGCTATGGGCATCACGGGTACCGAGGTCTCCAAGGACGCGGCCTCCATGATCCTGGCCGACGACAACTTTGCCACCATTGTCAAGGCGGTGGTCAACGGCCGGGGCGTCTATACCAACATCAAAAACGCCATTAATTTTCTCCTCTCGGGCAATATGGCCGGTATTTTCTGCGTTCTCATTACCTCCCTGATGAATCTGCCCATGCCCTTTGCCGCCGTTCACCTGCTCTTTATCAACCTGCTCACCGACTCCCTCCCCGCCATCGCCATCGGTGTGGAGCCAGCCCGCCAGGGCCTGCTGGATCAAAAGCCGCGGGATCCCAATGAGCCCATTCTCAACCGCAGCCTCATGACCCGCATCCTGGCTTACGGAGCCTGCATCGCCGCGGCCACCATGGCAGCCTTCACCCTGGGGCTGAACGCCGCCAACGGCGGTGCGGCCCTGGCCTCGACCATGGCCTTTGCCACCCTGACCCTGGCCCGGCTCTTTCACGGCTTCAACTGCCGGGGGGAGAACAGCATCTTCCGCCTGGGCCTGTCCACCAACCGGGCCAGCCTCGGGGCATTTGCCGCCGGTGTGGTGCTGCTCTGCGCGGTCCTCTTTATTCCCGGCCTCAACGGGCTGTTTCAAATCAGCCCCTTTACGCTGGCCCAGATGGGACAGATTGTCCTGCTGGCCGTTCTGCCCACCGCGGCCATCCAGATCTGGAAGGTGCTGCGGGATCACTGGAAATGGTAGGAAAGACAAGGGCCCATAATGTCCATACAGGGTCCGAAATGAAGTTATAAGTAAAAAAGACAGCGGGGACTTTATAAAGGCCCCGCTGTCTTTTTTTGCACTGCGATGTCCCTGCCCGGGAGGAGGTGAGATAGGTTGAAAAAGCCCTGCACCAGTGCTATACTAAACAACAATACAGTTCCGAAAGAAGCTGGAGGGAGGTATTGCCGTGAAGGTGTTATTGATCAATGGAAGTCCCCACGCAGAGGGGAATACCCGCACAGCACTGCGTGAGATGGAGCGTGTATTTGCAGCGGAAGGAATTGAAACAGACCTTGTATGGATTGGAAATCAGGATATCAGGGGCTGTATTGCCTGTAATACCTGTGAAAAAACCGGGAAGTGCTGTTTTGACGACATAGTAAACGCAACAGCCCATCAGTTTGAGGAGGCGGACGGACTGGTAGTTGGGAGCCCTGTATACTATGCCTCTGCAAACGCCACGCTGATTGCCTATCTGGACAGGTTGTTTTACAGCACGCCTTTCGATAAGATCATGAAAGTAGGCGCCGCCGTTGCGGCGGCACGCAGAGGCGGCTTGACATCTACATTTGACGAACTGAATAAGTATTTTACGATCTGCGGTATGCCTGTCGCCTCCGGCCAATATTGGAACGGTATCCACGGCAGAACGGCGGGAGAGGCGGAACAGGACGCGGAGGGCCTGCAGATGATGAGGACGCTGGCAAGGAATATGTCGTTTCTCATAAAGTCGATTGCTCTGGGAAAGGAGCGGTATGGCCTGCCCGAAACGGAAGTAAGAGTTGCTACGAATTTTATCAGATAAGTGCGCGACCTATCCGGCTCATCTGTGTGTAAAAATAGGGGTCCGGACGGCAGCATGATATGTTGCCGTCCGGACTGTTTTTGTATACATACGCGACTAAAGTTTCTGCTCCGTCACCCAGTCGAGAAAGTGCTCGACCAGGGAGAGCTGTCCCGGCGTCAGGCTGCGCAGCCGTTCTGCCGTGCTCTGCCACTCCTCGCCTTTTTTCCGGTAGGTTCCTACCAGAAATTCGTCCGGCGTGGTACCCAGCGCGTCAGCGAGACGCATGATGACCTCCACAGAGGGAATAGAGGTGGAGCGCTCAATATTGGAGAGGTATTGGTCGCTGATATCGCACAGCTCGGCTACCTTTGACTGTGTCAGCTGCAGCAATTTTCGCCGCCGGGCGATACGGGCGCCAACGGCATGGTAATTCAGTTTCAAGGCATAGGCCTCCCACTTCTTTTATACCTATCATATCCATATTTCTCCTAAAATAAGAATCAATTGTTAGTTTAAAATCAAACTTGACATTATATTTTGTTCATATTATAGTTTGATTATAAACTGTTAAGGGGGGAGCCCTGTGGAAAGAAGAGCGCAATGCCCCGATTTATTAGAGGCTCTGGCTGAACTTGCGGGGTGCGATTATCTCTCCGACCTGCGCAATCCCCGCTTTCTCCCAGCCGTCCGCGGGGCGCTGGAACAGATCCCGGCGGAGGCCTATCCTGCCGCGCAGTGGCGGGAGGCGGCCTGTTACCTATCCTGTCCGCGCCTGATGAACGAAAGTGCGGTACAAATTCGGCGCGGCCTGCTGGAGACCACCGCTTGACAACCTGTTGTGAACGTGTTATAGTTACTCCGCATCAAGGCAATGATGGGGACCGCACCCTGTACCGCCCCTCCAGAGAGGAAGCGCCGAGGCTGAAAGTGCTTCCGGGCCGCGGACAGATCGTCACCGCCCCTGAGCTGCCCACCGAACCTTTTTTGTAGGCTGGGCCGGGCCCTCCCGTTACAGAGGAACACGAGCGGCAGCGGTGTGATTCCGCTGCAAGCAGGGTGGAACCGTGGGACATCTCGTCTCACCCCTGAGAAATATTCAGGGGTGAGGCGTTTTTCTTTGCCTGCCCCAAGACATTGAGGAGGAATCACCATGGCAGAAAACGAGAACCAGTATACCTTTGAAAACGAGGCCTACCGCAAGACCTATTGGCACACCTGTTCCCATATCTTGGCCCAGGCCATGAAGCGTCTGCATCCGGAGGTCAAGCTGGCCATCGGACCGGCGATTGAGAACGGATTTTACTATGACTTTGACACCCCCGCGCCCTTCTCCGAGACCCAGCTGGAGGAGCTGGAGGGGGAGATGCGCAAGATCTGCAAGGAAAAACTGAAGCTGGAGCGCTTTGAGCTGCCCCGGGCCGAGGCGATCAAGCTGATGGAGGAGAAGGGGGAGCCCTACAAGGTGGAGCTCATCAACGATCTCCCCGAGGACGCGGTCATCTCTTTTTATAAGCAGGGGGAGTTTACCGACCTGTGCGCCGGTCCCCACCTGGATTCCACGGGCCGGGTGAAGGGCAACGCCATCAAGCTCACGGCCTGCAACGCCGCCTACTGGCGGGGCGACTCCAACCGGGAGACCCTCCAGCGCATCATCAACGAGGGCAGCGGCGGTTTGATCTGTATTATATTATAAGAATAAGCAAAAATCCATCCCTTGCAGGAAGTGTGGGGGATGGATTTTTTATAAAAAAAGGGGGCGCCTCGTAAATTCCGAGGCGTCCCTATATAAATAGAGAAATGGAAAGCATATTGTAATAAGTTTTGCTTGTCGCCTATGTACGCTTGGTAATCCTGAAAGTGAGCATGGCCAAACATACACTGGTTAAGCCACACCCGCCGGATACCCGGCGGGGTGGTCTATAAAGAACGGAAGTGGGAAGTTAATCCAACAGACGTTTGATGACACTTGCCGCCTGCGCACGGGTGGTATTTGCACTGCCCACAAAGGTACTCGGTGTCATACCGCTGATTAAACCTGCTGTCGTTACGGTGTCCACATATGGATATGCCCAGTCGGCTATCTCATTCTTATCAGAGAACTTTTCAATGCCGCCTTTGCTCACACTTCCTCCCAGACTAGCGTATGCTTTGGCTATAATTACCGCCATTTCCTCACGGGTAATCACATCGTCTGGCCGGAAATAACCGTCATATCCAGTAATCAGACCCGCGTTTGCGGCAGCGTTCACATAGGTATAATGCCATGCATTCTCCGCTACATCCGCAAAGCCGGCCGGTACCGACGAGGTCAGGTTCAGCGCTTTGACAATCAAGGTAGCAAATTCTGCCCTGGTAATGCTGCGATCCGGCTCAAAGGTGGTCTCCGTTACGCCGGTAATGATTCCACGGGCTACCAAAGCCTCAATATCATTCTTCGCCCAATGATTACGGGTATCTGTAAAGCGGCTTGCTGTATTGTTATTGCCAAGCAGGCCGATTCCACTGGAGGATGAACCGATGCT
>ERZ825896.2775-NODE-2775-length-15957-cov-3.520878_pt1:0-2500 | contig 15957 bp, 11 predicted proteins | sample MGYA00519858_ERZ825896 | MGnify/ENA primary metagenome ERZ825896 (study PRJEB31778, sample SAMEA3449214) | human gut metagenome | biome: human gut; feature: human-associated habitat; material: faeces | place: United Kingdom | collected 2010/2012 ...
ACCCGGTGGACTGCCGAGCTACAAGTCCCACGACACAGGAGCGGGATTCTCTAAAAAGCCAAGGTCGCGGGTGGCCAAGAGGGCCCACTTGGAGACTTGGGATCTCAGCAGGAAATGCGAAGGTTGCTTAAAGCCGGCCGGCCGATAGGCGAAAGAGAATCAACTAGTTTAGTTCTGATCTGAGTAGGCTTATAATAGGGAATACTCTAACCCTGGGAACCGGGGCCTGGCCATCCTTCGTTTGCGGTCGACGTTTCGGCAAAGTTTGTCCGTCGACAGCTGAATGTTTCGATCTGGTTCGATTCATAATCGCATCTGCAAACGTTTTCCCGTGGGCCGACGCCCCCCCAGTCCAGGCACTGATCTATATCACTCCAGAAGAAACGAGATAAAAGTACTTACCTTCTCCTTGGTGAGTCGAAGTGGGGTTCCGTCCTCCCTTGCCTTGCGACCTAGGTATTCCGTTTCTGGTTTCCCAGACTTTTTTTAAAGGGCCCCAGTCTTCCGCTTTTCAGCTTTTAATAAACTCCTGCTCGAGCTACTCGGCTAACTCTGGTTCTTTCGAAGAAGACCTTGATTTAAAAAGAGAGAAATCAACACCTTGCTTGATCCATTGAATGATCAAACAATTTTTCTTTGAATACTCAAGGGGATTATGAGGACCAGCGAGGCGGGGGGAAAGAGCGATCGCAAATCTCACGAATCAATTCAAGAGTAAACGTATGCGGTGGCTCCTAAACGAGCTTCTCTCCTACATCTGATCGCAACCAGGTACGTCTGGTCATTTTATTAATAGTAAGGGGCGGAGGGGTACCATTTATTTTCTCTGTCCCGCTATACAGGGCTTGATGTACAGTTTCCTCTTTTTCTTGCATTTATGTTGATTTGTCTATTGTCACTTTCTGGTGCTGTGACTTCTGTAAGCCCTCCTTCAGATGAAGCGGCTAAAGCGTGAGTCTCTACTGCTCCGAAAACTAAGGATTCAGAGAGGTAGACAGGAAATGGGGTCTCACAGAGTCCTCTAGTTCCGGCCCAACTTCCTACTTAGTTCCTACGGACGTTGGAAGCGTTGACGATCTTTTTTCCTTTCATGACTACTATTTAGCTGTGCTTGATTAGTCCTCGCATGACTCTTCTTCACACTGATTTCAATCCGATTCGTCGACTCTATTGGCCTGATATCAATACCTTCTACTGATCATGGAAGCTAGTGTGGCCAATGCGTCAGCAAACTGATTCTTCGTCCTCGACAGATAATTGAAGGTAATCCGTCTGAACTTTAGGCTGATATCTTCCAGATACTGATGGTAGGGAATGAGCTTCTGATCTTTGGTTTTTCCAATCACCAGTTGTCTGAAAGATGATAAGTGACGAATCTCCATATACATCAATCTTCTTTATTCTCAAGTCGAGGGCGCTTCTTTGAAGCGCCTGTGATACACGCAGAATATTCTGCGATATTGTTTGTGCAAAAGAACCTCAACTTGACAGCTATGGGAATATGGGCTCCTTTTGGCGAGCTTTAAGATAGCATGTAGAAAGGGGCTGCTCCAACTCCATTTCCGTTCTGATTTACTGCACCGTCAAAGAACATTTGCCAATCATGAGGAGTTTCGTCTTCTTCTTCGCCTACCGCAAATAGAATAGCTTCGTCCAGGAAATTCGTCCCCTTAAAAAAAGAAATAAAGCTCATAGTCAGGCACGGGATGATCCGCAGGTGGTCTGCTATTGCCTGCCCCTTGCCTTACTCATTTAGGGCTTCTGGGTGACGTACACAATATCGAACTCTGAGAGTCACATCTGCCACCTTGCTGTACGGCCCGTGAGGGCTGGCTTTTCAAAGAGAGACTTTAGCGGGTCCATCCTTGCAATCAGCATGGTCGTATAGTTCAACATGTAGTGGCGTAGGCGTTGCGAGGCCCATGTAAGAGCACAACAGGTCTTTTCTAGAACCGTATACCTTGTCTCATAATCAGTGAACTTCTTGCTGAGATAGTATATGGCTCTTTCCTTCCTACCCGTTTCATCGTGCTGACCAAGGACACAACTCATGGATGCTTCCATTACTGACAGATACATCAGGAGAGGTCGACCAGGCGTTAGCGGTACCAGGATGGGAGGATTGAGTAGATATTTCTTCACTTGGTCAAACGCCTTTTGGCAATCCTCGTTCCTTCTGTCTATCTTTTCTAAAAAAAAGGCGGGGTCTTCTTTCTGAGCAGTTTAAAGATCGGCTCACAGATGGGTGTGAGCTGGGCAATGAACCTGCTGATGTATTGTAGCCTGCTCAAAAAAGCCCTGATTTCTTTCTCTGTCTTTGGTACCGGCATGTCGATAATTGCTTTGGCTTTTGCAGGTCGACTTCGATTTCTCTTCTGCTGACAATAAACCCGAGTAGCTTACCTGACGAAGCACCAAACCTCCTCCCGGCTTTATATGCTTTTGCGGATGAAGACGAAGACTGTATTTCCGCAATCTGTCAAACACTTTCTTCAAATTC
>ERZ825896.2775-NODE-2775-length-15957-cov-3.520878_pt1:7500-15957 | contig 15957 bp, 11 predicted proteins | sample MGYA00519858_ERZ825896 | MGnify/ENA primary metagenome ERZ825896 (study PRJEB31778, sample SAMEA3449214) | human gut metagenome | biome: human gut; feature: human-associated habitat; material: faeces | place: United Kingdom | collected 2010/2012 ...
ACAACGACTAAAGGCCCCTAATGAAATTTTCTTCACCTTTTGAATGTATAACGGAGTTGGTGATCCCATGCATCACCTAGCCACTTTCTGCAATGATTGTCGAGGGTACGAAAATAAGGAGGGGATGTTGATCTACCTTTTTCAGAAGTCCTTGGAAGGAGGCGCCGCACGATGGTTCTTATCTCTCCCCATTCATGCAATCCGAACGTTTGAGGATGTGGTGGACTTATTCATCATAAAGTAGTTGCACCAAGCAGATCGTCCGCCGTGCTTGATCGAGTTGATTAACCTTTCTCAGAGGCGGGGATCAAAGAGAGTACTGTTGACTTCATCGATCGGTGGAGGAATCTTGCATCAAGAGCGACCTTTTCAATACCTGAAGGTGATGCTGTACATATAGTCCTTTCCAACATCAGAGGTCCCGAAAATGGTGCAATCGCATTGGGTAATTAAAAAAAGAAGACCTTTCCCGATTTTGACGAGCGCACCATACGCATGGAGAGTCCCAAACTGGCGAGAAAGATTGAGAAATTTGTGCCTCTCATTTTCTAAAGCTGCTAAGCAAGTGCCTTCTAACTGATATCACATTTAAGCCAATGCCATCTATCGCCTATCGCCTACTTTGAAGGGAAGGGCACTGAGGAAAGCCTCTCTATGAGATGACGATGTTTGCAAAAGATCCCACACAGATATCTGCGCGGGACAACCAACCCGATGGTTCGGGAATCAGACCAGAGGATAAATATCTTGTCAAAGACATACGCTCAACTCAACCAGAAAGCTACTGCGTTCCTCGGCAGACAAATAGGTAGAACAACATCATCTAATTTAAGAAAAAAGCACTACTTCAACCTTTCATTTAAATTATTATTATGATTCCATTAGTTGATATGGAATCGCTAAAAGTAAGAGCAAAAAAAAAAATAACATATCAAATAAAAGGGCTCTTGAATGGGTTTCGGTTCAAAGTCGAACAACACAGATTTTTTTCATTTGAATATTATATTCGGGCATCCGACTTCTCTAGTCCTCCACCCATCTGGGAATTCAAGGCATTCGAAAACAGTTCAAAGACAGAGAAAGGCGAACTATTCTTCTTGATTGGAAAGGTCATTCAAAAATTACCAATTCCAAGGCTGTTCCCCTCGACCGCCAAAGACAGCTTTTGCCACATGTTTTCGGTGAAGCGGTTCTCGAATAGGAATGAATCCCCGGATAGACACCTTGCTTATCTTCCTCAAGGATGAGATTTAGAAAACTAGGAATTTGAGAAGGGTGGATGTGGCTGCTGCTTATCGACGGGCAGACCGGCTACCAGCAGCAATCATTCAATCTTTTGAACCTTCAGTTCTTCTTGCCCCAGTTTCACTATCTCTTTCAGTGCCTTCTTCGATTCCCCTTGAAGTAGAGGGAACCTTCTCTTTATCTTTCAGTTCTTTCATTGGAAACGAAATCAATCAATGAAGAGAGAGAACTTTCAAGAGGAAGAAGAAAAGAAGCGCAGATAACCTGAACGTACGATTTGAAAGGTGCCAGCAATGGTGCCTACCTTTTTGTCCTTGATTTCTGGTATACTTATACTATCAGCAGCAGCGGCATTCTCCCTTAGACTCGATCAAAAAAAAAAACAATGATTCCAATCGTAAAAAAAACATTCGTCCATCCCCTTTTGAATAACAAATCGGGTGGTTCCTCAAGTAGTAATAACAGGAGTGAATCTCAAATAGTAAGATTCCCAATAGGATCCAATCCACAAACACAAAATACTTGGAAAAGGCTAAGCCTAACAAGAATGGAAAGCATTAAAAAAGCGACGGAAAGTGGAATAGCGAAAAAAAAGAGCGATTTTGATCAGCTAACCAGATTTCATTCGTCGCTAGACAAATCAAGTTCATTCTTGTTAGGAAAGCCAGATCCGCTTTTGGCAGAAAAACAAATAGGAGGAGTTTTGTTGAATCCGAACTTATGGCAGCGAATTGTTGGAGCTAGGCTATCAGAAATCCTTGATATGGAGAACCAAAAAGCTAAAGCTCCGACAATCAAAATGGAACCAGAAAAGGAAGTTGGATTAATAGACGCCACGAAGGAGGGCACTCGAATAAAGCAATATCCACCGAAGCAAGAGGAAGTCTTTTTTGATGCGGCAGATCTTTTTCTTGAAAATTTGGTTGCAGGATTTAAGGCCTTGAAAGTCTGTCTTCCATTAGCTGTTGGATTCGCGATTTGGGGGGCAACATTGCCGGAGTTTGTATTCGATTTGGTGCCCGAAGCAGCATGCCTAGATTTCAAATGGGTACACCTAATGAATAAAGTCACGGAATTTTCGACCGTACTAAAACATGGTGTACCTGAAGCGAATGGTACTATAGGGGGAATTCCGATGACTGACCTGGTCAACCAAGAAGCAAGGGAATGCATTGAAAGATTCGATCCCCTGGGTATCAACACGGCACAGAACAGAAAGGCCACTATTGCGATACTCTTTGTTGCCTATTGTGCCCTCGCCTTCATAAGCGAGGAAGCATTCCAGCTAGCTGCTAAGATACCAATCGAAGAGTTTCCGGGTTAGGATCACATGAAAGAGTGTCGACTATTAGGAGGTTCTCCTTTGATTAGTTCGGATGTGGATTCTTCTAAGCTGATCGAAATTGAGTGGGTTCCTTCACCTTGGAATCAGTAGAGACAGCATTGACCGAGGGAAGGAACCGATTAGTAGTACAGGAACGTACTCCTCTTCATAAATCAATAGGAGCTTCCTGATCAGGAGGAAGACTCGGCTGAGGAGAAGATGATGGTAAATCAGCTGAAGGAGCAGCTTTGGTTTTAGGCCGGCGAGTGTAGTACTTGAGAGCGGATTGATGACCATCAGGTGCAGTAGGAGGTGCAGCAGGATGTGGACTAGGAAACTCATCCTAGATGGCTGTAATAGGACTGCAGCAATCAGCCTTAGGCTCAAATTTGTGACGAATGGACTTCGAGATGTGGACGTAGCATAAACATCCAAAGGCCCGGAGAGATGAATAAGCTGGTGAAGCACCATGTAGGATTTCATAAGGAGACCTGTGATTTAGAAGTAGTGTAGGTTGGTTATTGATAACAATAACAGCCGTATGAAAAGCTTCTGTCCAAAGATACATGGGAACCGCGGAATGAAAAAGCATAGAAGTCTAAAGCTTCCTCTCGCTCAGCTCTTGACGAGTAAGGCCCGTCTCAGTGATATGGCGATGCTTGCGCCCACTGACACCATTCTGCTCTGAAGTATAAGGGCAGGAGAATTATTTTTGAATTCCATGTTGCACACAATACTCATTAAAGCTGTTAGAAGTAAACTCTCAACCACCATCACTTCTGAAAAATGTTATGGGTTTCTCAAAATGCTTGGTTATAAGTGAAAGGTTCAAAAAACATCAAAAACTTAAGATTTGACACAAATAAAAAAAACCATGTATATCTACTGTAACAATAAAAACTACAACATAACGTGAACCAGATAAAGAAGAAGAAGGTACAGGACCCCGCATAGAAAAATGAAAAAAAATGGTCAGCTCTTTTATTGCATGGAGAAAATGGTAGTTTGGTGTGCTTCCCCAGTTGACAACCAAGACAAATATGACTGGGTGAAGCACTATTACAATCGACTTTCAAGGACCCGATAGACACTAGACTCCTAATGGTTGTAAAGCTTGCATGAGCAAGGCGAAGATGCCAGGTACGCAGAGAAGCTGAGGAAGAAGAAGACACTCGAGTGTGATGAGCTTGACCAACTGAAGCAGAGAGAAAGTAGAGATTGCCTTTCCGAAAACCTTTAGCGAGTAGGCGCCCTGATCGGAGATCCTTCACAAGGACTTCACTACACTACTAGTTATGGAGCGGATTCGGGCCAGACAGAACAAGCCTTTTAGAACCATTTACTACTGTAGCTGGATGGAAAAGCAGCCCCGGCCCCGAGGGAGCGAGCAGGAAGGCGAGAAAGAGCAGAAGCAGCAGCACTGCCACCGCTGCAACAACAATAAAGCCGCGGATTCTTGCGCCGTCCATCACTGCAAAACAGATTGAGCTGCGGGCATTAAGGGTCCGAGATTATATGCTGCTGCAGAAGCGGAATCGAAGGGGTTGGTTGGAAGGTAAGGATAGCATGATTGACTGGTTGCGGGTCCCTCGGATCATGGGCCACAGCTACTTGGGTTTAGACCGCTGAAGATCATTTGGATGGGCCGAGGCTATATGGGCTTAGGCCTTTTGATGGCTGTGATTTTTGGGCTATTTGGATGGACTCAGATCCTTTCATGTAGGAGAGTATATGGATGGGCTCGGATCCTTTGCGCGATTTCATGTGAGGAGCCACCTTTGACGGGCTTTGAATTTAGACAGATCCAGATGAAGGCTACTGAGCTCTCTTTTCAGGATTGAACGTTGGTTCAGGACCACAGGACGGGCTAGGGTCCCGTTGAATTATACCTGGTAAATCCTGCCACAGAGGTTGTTTTCTACCTTTCGAACACATACATGCCAAGCCCCCTTTCATTAAGATTTTAGGATTCCTAGTTCCAACTTCAATCTTGGAGCAAGGTGAGTAGGCTAGGATCGGGCAAGGTTAGGAAGGAATTGGAATATAATAAGATAACGAAAGGCTTTTCCAGCCTGAAGAAGGGAAGCAGCATAAGCAAAGGAATGATATAATTCGGAAGCAGGGGCGAGAGCTAAATCTGAGTTATTTGAAACAATAACCAACCGAATGGCGAATAGGAAATACATATATAGAGTAGACCTTTCTCATAGGGGTAAAGGAAGCAGGCTATTCAACCAACCATAAGTAAGAGCTTTAAGCTAGCGCTCCTCACCAAACACAAGCCCTGCTAAGCAACAAGGCTCAGCTAGGGCACAGGAGAACTAAGGACGGGGGGTTACATAACAGAGATTAGCAAACTCATTCGATTCCAGGTCGGCGGGGCAGGGAGATATTCTTACCAAAGAAAAATCGGATAAAGAAACAAGGTTTCAGGCTGTGAAGATGGGCTAAAGGTGGAGAAGAAAGGTGTAGGTAGTCATATCCATGTTTGGGCACTGAACAGGGTGGGTAGAGCGAGGGGAAGGGTTGTACGGTTGAGAGGGGGCGGGCACTCCTATCCCTTGATAGCTCACCCGGGTGGCTCGTGGCGAGAGGTTTGGAACCCTGTATCGTCCTCAGTTGCATCTCTGGTAGCAGCATATTGTTGACCTCCATCGCTATCGCTACCCTATTTCGCCACTGATCCCGACACCAATCCGGCATATATATAGAAATGACTGGGCTCCCTCACTCCGGCCTATCCGACGAAGTGACTCCCGTAGAAGACAGCTTCATTTCCAGTAGAAGATCTTGCTTGCCAAACTATCTTCCCGGTATTTATATAAATCATTGGAAAAAGATCTCTATCCACGGGTACTAACGTTTATCCATTGGAAGGCGTAACATACTCCATGTGAGCTAGGGGGATGATCAAAAAACTGTCGAGTTTGGGGGCATAATAACTATGGCAGGAGTTTACCCTTCTCTGTCAGTATCATTCCCTGTAGCTCCATGAGCCGACGGTTTTTTCAAAAAAGGTTAGATTCATAAGTCAGTTCCCATGGTTGGCAGGTGGAGATGAATCACGACAGCTTTTCACTCCACCGGATGGAGCTCCCTATAATGGTATACTCGTACACCCGCTATACCGGAACATCGGCCAGTACTCGTTTTGAAGTGCCGGTGGAATCGATCCAAAACCATTCTGAGCTATACCAATCGATAGCGTATGGAAAGGGCTTTGCTCCGTTGGTATAGTAGGTAGAGCCATTTTTTGCCCTTGAGCCTTAGATAAATAACTTAACTTGATAAAACGAATCTTCAATAGGAAAACGATAAGCTCCAACTGGATCAATTGGAACTGGAACAAGCTATGCTACCTTTGGCTTCGCCTCCGTTCCGGTTTCCGGTTCAGGGTCATCTGTCTCGTGATCGTTTGAGTACTTTAGTTCGTAGTGGTGTCCTAGGTAGTGTCCCTGTGTCGGAGTTGTCTCCATGTATGGCCTGTAAACTGGGAAAACTGTTGGCCCTACCTCTAGTACGACGTCTGTTTCTGCTTCTCTTTTTTATTTAGTGCACTCTTATGTCTGGGGTCCTGCCTGATAGCGGAACCGTTATGTGACATCGTCGAATATAAGGAAGTCTTGGATGCTCTCCGTTTGTACTGGGATGCCAATTGGGATTGGTGGATCAGGATGTTGCCTGGCAACTTGTTCCTCATTGCTTTCCCTTCTAGGGATCTTGCTCGCCGAGCTTTGTCTCAGGAGTTCATGCATGTGGGCCGTACTACAGTTCAGCTTCTGGAGTGGTGGCCGGATTGCGCCACCTTTCCCCTGGGGACTCTCAGACAATGGATTGGTATCAGCGGTCTGCCTGTTCACTGTTGGGATTCCACTTCCTGAAGCGAAGTGGTGTCAAGCTTTTTTCCCTGGTAGCTATTGATGAAGAGACATTCAACCTGGATGATCTTGTTGAGGCCAAAATTAAGATTGAAATCCCAGTAGGAAAAGGCATTCCAACATCGCGCATTGTTAAAGTGGGTGATCTTCAAAGGCCGGTTTATTTCCGACCCATTCCGGTCTCGGCGGGGACGAGAGTAGGACAGCCAAATGAGATGCGGCTGCTTCAGCGCAAGAGAAAGAGAGGCCCCGAGTCTGCTCTGATTCAAACCGGCCGAGTGGATCGTCAAACCGGCAACTCAGCTTCTCAAGCCAAGACTGTCTCCTGGGCGGGCACTGTGCGCGGTAAGTCTATCGATCCCAAACCCAATTCCAATTTTTCATTTCAAAAGGGTAGTAGGGAGACATCTTCTGATCATGAGCATGTGCCTTTTGACGAGGGCCTACGTGAGAGTGGATCGAAAAGGGCCTTGCATCAAAACCCAGCGACTTGTCTTGGTCGGGATGTTAACAGGGCCAATTTGGCGACTGGGCTCACACTCTGTTTGCTACTCAGCCTTTTCGGCCATAAGCCCATGGGCCTGCTCGGGCTGGCCCGTCTCAACCTAAACCTAGGGCCACGTCTCCCTTTTCTGGTAGGTGCAAGCAATAAAAGGAATATCATTTCAATAATCTCATTCCAATCAGTAAAGGAATAGTTCGTCCCTTAGCTAGGTACGGCTCTTTCGAGCAATCAATCAATCTGCTTATCGCTTCCAAATAAGTCACTTCCTGCTAAAAGTGGAGCTCTTTTGGGGGTGGACTACACGAGTCTTATGAAAGAGAGCCGAGGACTATATAATAGCAAAGGCTTTCTGGTCGATAAGTCAACAGATGTTCTCCTGGGGCAGACAGAAGAAGTTCCGATTCCTTCTACCACCATCACTTCCTGACTCACCTGCTCAAACGAGAGTTTAAGTTCCGGAACTAGTGCCTGCCCATGAAATCACTGCTTTTGCCGCTTGAAAGCTTGGTCTAAAAGTCTCAATCTTTCTTAAGTTAAGAAGCCAGAGCAAGTGCATGTGAAAGTTCGCCTAATACTCGAATTGGGTTCTCCTTCCACTTTGACTTCGACTATTGTTACTTCTTCGACCCGACCCCGAGATCTCGAATTCTTTTAACAGACAGCCACTTCCCTTAATTAGCTTGTTGAGGAACGTGCTTGACTATATAGGGCAGCCCCAGTTCCAGTATTGGAGGAAGCACATGGCATGGAAAGCATGGTAAGTAGGACAGCCAATCCTTAAGAAAGCTATCTCGCCGGGGTCCGGTTAGTCGACCTAAGCTAAGCACTGTTAAAAATGAGTAGAAATGGCTTTTTAAACGAAAAATGCTAAAGCGGCAGATCGGGAAGAAGTTCCTTATTCCGGGGAAGCTTTCAAAAATAGAGATATAGATATTCAATTTTATTCGTAGTTAATAAAAAAAGGGCTTGCTTTGCTCGGATGTTATTGCCAAAGCCCCCACGCCAGCTTGCTCTCTCATCCCTCCCACCTTTGCCTATACCTATGCTTCTATTCCCTTCACTGGTTGATCGACGAGTCCACTGGCATCTGGAGCAGTATATGTAACTGAAAGGTATGCCACTAGACCAGGTGCTCGTTAGAAAGGCTACGAACCTTACAACGGGCTATAGCTTTGTTGGAATTGATTCTGATCGAGGTAGTGTATGGGATGCATCTAAATCCGCGTATGGAACCACAATCTCTGCTGCTAGCTTTGCACTCGGAGGATCTGAAAAAGGCTCCCTTCATTATTTGGTGGAACCGAGCGAAGTGCGGAAGCTAGAGCTAAAGCAAGGTACGAAGCTACAGCTAGCAAGCTTTGGTAGTACTCGACTGAAAGGAGAGGGCTTTGCAGCTGCTGCCCAACAAGTTTAAGAGGCGAGCAGCGAGTTAGCGAAGGAAGGGAAGCTCTGCACAAGGAGAGGAAGCGATAGCTAGCTCGACCGGCAGGGAGAGGAAGAGATAG
>ERZ825896.2779-NODE-2779-length-15934-cov-2.785440_pt1 | contig 15934 bp, 17 predicted proteins | sample MGYA00519858_ERZ825896 | MGnify/ENA primary metagenome ERZ825896 (study PRJEB31778, sample SAMEA3449214) | human gut metagenome | biome: human gut; feature: human-associated habitat; material: faeces | place: United Kingdom | collected 2010/2012 ...
GTCATCCGCCGGCATCGAAAGTGATACCGTTGCACTCTCGACATTTGACAAATTTGAAAGATGATCTGCAAACCGTTCTTCTAAGTATAGCTGATATTTCTTCGTCTTATCTGCTTCTGTAGAAGAAAAGCCGCCATCAAATACGTTATCGATCGAGTAACCCTCTGTCGGAATATCGTTAGATCCCAAAAGAATGGATGCTGTCGCCTCATCTTTTTCGTTTACCGAAAAAGTCAGTCCATCCTTCGAAACCTCATATGCAATACTTTCACCCTCTAACAGATCTTTTACGGTTCCCGCTTCTTTGGTAGATTCGCAATTGATCAAAGTTACCATCTTCGGTCTCGTCATGATGAATGCAAGAACCACGATCGCCATAACCACAACTGTCACAATACTGATCAACAGTGCTTTCTGCTTTGTGGTAAATTTACTCCACCATTCCTTTATTCTGTTTAAAATTCCCTGTAGTCTTTCCTGCATTGTCTGTCACTCCACGATTCTCATTAAATCTGCATATTCATAATTTCCCGATATGCCTCTAGCACCTTATCTCTTACAGCTACTGTGTACTGTAATGCTACATTTGCCTTTTCCTGGGCAATCTGCAAATCGTGAGTATTCGTTGACTCTCCTAAAGAAAACTGGATTTCTGCCGATTCTGCGCTGTTTTGCAGTTCATTTGTCTCATCCACCATGCCCAGTGCTGACTGGAACACGCTTCCGAAATCCCGATTCTCTGTTTTTGAAGCCTTTGCCGACTCCTCTAATGCATTCTTTATGTAATCTGACGTTACATGTGTAATTGTTGAAATATCCATTATCTGTCAGCCTCCCGTATCATTCCTACTTGCCAATCTGTAATCCTGCCTGTGCGATCGCCTTGCTTGCATCAAATGCAGTTGCATTTGCTTCATATGCACGGCTTGCATCGATCAGGTTTGTCATTTCCGTTACGATATTGACATTTGGATATGATACATAACCATTCGCATCCGCATCCGGATGGGATGGGTCATACTTCATAATATAATCTGTCTCATTGTCTTCTGTGACAGATACCACTTTTACACCATTCCCTGCATACTGCTGTCTGGTTCCCTGCAGTACATTGGTAAAAGGTGTTACATCCTTTTCCTGAAATGTTACAACTTTTCTACGGTACGGTGTTCCATCCACCGTTCTCGTTGTATTGACATTTGCCACGTTCTCCGAAATAATATCCGTTCTAAAACGCTGTGCAGTCATTCCGCTTGCGCTGATGTCAAAAGCCTGAAATAACCCCATGTTCAGTCCCTCCTTATCCTAATACACTCTTAAACCTGGAAATCTCGTGGGTAATGCTGTCTGTTAACGCCGTGTAACGAAGCTGCTCTGATGCCAGTTCCACCTGTTCTGTATCCACATCTACATTATTACCATCAAGACGGTAAGAAAAATTCGATGAATCCGTATAGGCTGTTGCATTCAAATGGTTCATATGCAGATCCTTTACTTTCTGATCCAGTGTTACATACTTGCTTCTTCCAAGTTCCGTTTTTAAAACGCCTTCAAAATCCACGTCTTTTCTCTTGAAGCCCGGAGTATCTACGTTTGCCAGATTGTTCGTGATCGTTGCCTCCCGTAACCAGCTCGCATCCGCTGCCTTATCCAGCACATTGATATAACTAAATGCTCCTGATGTAATCATATTCCCGCTCCTTTCTCTTGCTGTCCCTCTTTCTATTTGTCATATGTTTTCACATTCTTCTTTATGTTCAAAATTTGGACATAGTATTAGATTTTTCCTAATCATATTCTATTATAAATTATCCTGTAAAAAAGACAAGTATTTTTTTGTTCTTTTTTATTCGTTTTTGCTGATTCCTGTCAAAGAAAAGCCCTTGTTTTGTGATATTATCGACAATTTTTTTATTAAATTTTTTCAAAAAAATAAAAAGGACCTATAGTATTCTATAAATCCTTTTATCTCTCTTCTTAAAATCCGTTTAAGCTTTTTCTCTTTGTTTTTTTAATTTATCCAGTTCATCAAAGACTACATCGTTAATAACCTTGATGTATGTTCCCTTCATACCGGAAGATCTTGATTCAATGACTCCTGCGCTCTCAAACTTACGAAGTGCATTGACAATGACCGATCTTGTGATCCCTACCCGGTCTGCGATCCGGCTCGCTACTAATATTCCTTCACTACCGTCTAACTCATCAAAAATATGTGTGATCGCTTCTAACTCCGAGAACGAAAGCGTGCTGATCGCCGATTTGACAATCTGTACTTTTCTCTCTTCTTCTGCATTTTCCTCATGTACGGAACGCATCATCTCAAGTCCGACTACCGTGGTTCCATATTCACTCAAAATAATATCATCTATATCGTACGCTCCGTTATCCCGATAGATAAACAGCGTTCCGAGACGTTCTCCGGCAATATCAATCGGTGTAATGATCGCCGTGTATTTCTTGATATCGGAAACAAAGCCAAGTGTCTCAAGATTTACATTCTCTTTTGTAGACAAGATCCCAAGCAGACGCTCGTTTAATTCCGGATCAATAAATCCTCCCACTTCATCCACGATCAGTTCGTCGATCTCGTCCATTCCTTTCATTTCACTGGTTCCAAGCACTTTTCCCTTTCTGCTGATCACCAGTACATTGGATTTTAAAATCTCTGTTAAAACATCACAGATATCATTAAAGACTACTTTAGAGGAATTATTGTTGTGTAAAAGTTTATTTATTTTTCTGGTTTTGTCCAGTAATTGAACACTCATCCTGCTACCTCCCACTTCGCTCTATATAGTTTTCAGTACATTTATATAATATCATGTTTTGTCAGACAATTCAATCTTTTTTTGAACTTCATTCGCTGAATTCATTATTTTTTCACTTTTTCGATCACATGACCGCACTGTGTGTTAGAGCATACGATCTTATTGCCCTTTTCCACCATGAAACTTCCGCATTTCTCGCAGTTGATCCCTGCCGGTTTCTGCCAGGACATAAATTCACATTCCGGACTGTTTTCACAACCGTAATATTTTCTGCCTTTTTTCGTCTTTTTGATCACTACTTCTTTTCCACAGAGCGGACAGGCAATTCCTGTTTTTTCCAGATACGGCTTCGTGTTACGGCAATCCGGGAATCCCGGGCAGGCAAGGAATTTTCCGTGCGGACCGTATTTTACTACCATATTTCTTCCACACTGTTCACAGACCACATCCGTAACCTCATCCTGAATCTGCACTTTTTCTAATTCTTTTTCTGCCTGATTAACGGCTTCGTCTAAATCCGGATAGAAATTGGCCACTACGGTCTTCCAGTTTACCTGACCGTCCTCGATGCTGTCGAGCAGGGACTCCATGTTTGCCGTAAAATGGTCATCGACAATACTTGGAAATGCTTCTTTCATCATATCGTTGACTACTTCGCCTAACTCTGTCACATAGAGATTTTTATTCTCTTTTACCACATATCTTCTCGCTAAAATGGTAGTAATGGTCGGTGCATAGGTACTTGGTCTTCCGATGCCGAGTTCCTCTAAGGTTTTTACTAAGGATGCCTCCGTGTAATGTGCCGGTGGCTGTGTAAAATGCTGTTTTTCATCAAATGATTCCCATACAAGGGTCGTATCTTTGTCAATGGATCTTAAGAGTACGTTTTCTTTTCCCTTTTCATCGTCATCACTCATGTATACCGTCATAAATCCGTCAAAGACCACTTTAGAAGCAGATACGTTAAAACGATAAGTACCTGCTCCGATCTTAACGGATGTGGTTTCGTATTTTGCACTGTTCATTCTGCTCGCGGTAAAGCGGTTCCAGATGAGCTGATACAGACGGAACTGATCACGGCTTAAGGAATCTTTGACCTTCGCCGGTGTTCTTGTGATATCGGAGGGACGGATCGCCTCATGCGCATCCTGGATCTTATTGCTGTTTGTCTTTTTTGCCTCACTGACGGCTTTGTATTCTTCTCCGAAGGTCGCACTGATATATTCGGCTGCCGCACTCTGTGCCTCTTCGGAAATTCTCGTGGAATCCGTTCTTAAGTAGGTGATCAGACCTACGGTTCCGCTGCCCTTGACATCCACTCCTTCATAGAGCTGCTGTGCTAACCGCATCGTCTTTTGTGTGGAAAAATTCAATACTTTGGATGCTTCCTGCTGTAAGGTACTTGTCGTAAAAGGAAGTGGTGCTTTTTTGGTACGCTCTCCTTTTTTTACCTCTAATACCTGATAATCGGCATCTTTCAATTCTGCTAAGATACCATCCATTTCTTCTTTGGATCGGATGGTACGTTTCCCGTTTTCATCGCCATAAAATTTTGCAACTAACGGCTTTTTCTCTCCAGGGATCTGTAAATCTACATCCAGTGTCCAGTATTCTTCCGGAATAAATGCATTGATCTCTTCTTCTCTGTCACAGATAATACGCAGTGCCACTGACTGCACTCTTCCGGCACTTAAGCCACGCTTTACTTTTGCCCATAAAAGCGGACTGATCCGGTAGCCTACCATGCGGTCTAACATTCGTCTTGCCTGCTGTGCGTTCACCAGATTCATGTCTATTTCACGCGCCTGTTTTAACGATGCCTTAACAGCACTCTTTGTAATCTCATTAAAACTGATACGGTAGACTTTTTTATTCTCTAATTTCAATGCCTGGGACAGATGCCAGGAAATTGCTTCTCCTTCGCGGTCGGGGTCAGTTGCGAGATAGACTTTGTCTGCTTTTTTTACTTCTTTACGCAGTTTTGCTAAAATATCTCCCTTTCCACGGATTGTAATATATTTCGGTTCGTAATTGTTTTCCACATCAAATCCGAGCTGACTCTTTGGCATATCACGGACATGCCCATTTGAAGCTACCACCTCATAATTCTTTCCTAAGAACTTTTTAATTGTCTTTACCTTTGCCGGTGACTCCACGATCACTAAATATTTTGCCATCAGAAAACTCCTTGTTTTTCATTCCTCATTCTTCTATATAATAGTTCCGGAAGGATTCAAATACCAGCCCTTTTGCCAGTAATCCGAGCAGGATTCCTGCTGTTGCAGAAATTCCAAGCCCTGTTTCTTCCGCTATTTTTTCTATATTTTTAGGTTCCATGCTCAAACAACTATACACCAAGGATTCTTCTTTTGCAAGACACTGTTTTTTATTTTTTCCCATTTGCAGGCTTTGTGTGGCATTGTAAGGAAGCTGCTTTAAGAACTCTTCTACGGACAAAATAATGCCCGCACCCTGCTGAATTAAAGCATTACAGCCGTAACTCAATGCATCGGTTGTCCTTCCCGGAAAGACATAAATATCTTTTCCCTGTTCTAAGGCGTGCTCTGCCGTGATGAGTGAGCCGCTTTTTTTCTTCCTGCTGGTAAAGGCTGGAAAAGCTTTCCGGCAGTGTTTTAGCTTTTTCCAGAATGGAAAGCATGGGAGTGATCAGCATAACCATCAGCAAAAGTCCCATAAAAAAACGCACATAACGCTGATATTTCCCGGTAGGCACCAGATGGATGAGCATAGTCAACAGAATATAAAATATGGCAAGGCATTTGATCCAGCTGTAGATGGCTTCTTTCATAATATATCACTTCCCGCATCCCATTTTGGTCCCATATCTCAGTCATATGCTCAGGTTATTATGGTTCATTTCCGCTTACTGTTACTTTTATCCGCCTACAGACGCCATGAGAACTATAAAGGTAAGCACACACAGAATTTCCGCAGTCAGCATGATCCGCAGAAGCAGGGCACAGCCTTCTCCCATTGTGCCAAGGCAGCCTACGATTCGTTTGTCTGATACAGGCTGTGCCACTGCACCAAGGAAGCGAAAGCTAAGGGATAGGAGACCATAATGAATCACAGGTCCGGCTCCTGCAAGAAGCAGAACCACCACCGCCATTGCTCCAAGACAGTTTTTCACAAGCAGTGCCCCTGCCAGAATCAATTCTGTTACCGCATTTACGGCATTTCCCACAGCCGGAATCGCTCCGGCAGTTCTGCCCAGGGCAGTTCGTTTGATGGCATCCATGGCAGGCGCAACCAGCCCTCGTACCGCCTGAAGCCCAAGGACAGCCCCAAGCATGGTTTTCAGGCTCCAGTTGATCATAGTTTCCAGAAGTTCTGCCATCTTGCTTAACATATCCTCTTTGGAAAGATGGTTCACCATACAAAGAAGAACATACAGATTAGCCCCTGGCAGAATCAAAGTGAGAAGAAGCCATTCCACCAGCCACACCAGAAGAAGAACCCCCTGATAAAATACAGAAGCCGTGACAGCTCCTGATGCTGCTGAAACTGCCACGAAATAAGCAGGTGCCAGGCCTTTCATAAACTGAGTCATCCATTCCAGCTGTTTTCCAAGAGAAACTCCAAGCTGCTGATAGCTGTTCATCAGAATGGTAAATAATAAAAGATATACCATGTAAAAACTTACCTCTCCAATCTGGCTGTTTTCAAATACCTCTGCAAAATTTGAAAAAACAGCAGCTGCCAGCACCAGAAGAAGAATGCGAAAAAAATTAGCCCGTTCTTTTTCCAGCCGTTCAAAAAAGAGGCTGCGCAGAAATTGCTGCACCGCCTCTTTTGAAAATACTGTTTCGCCGTTTATCATGTTTTTTAATGCTGTTCCTATGGAGAAGCTGTCCTCTCCCAGCATTTCATCCATTAAAGTTTGTACCTGTTCGAAAGACATGTCAGAAACCAGCTGCTCCGTAATGCCCTCAGAATCAGCGGAAGCTGCACGATAGCCAATACCTGCTGTTACCGTTTTCTCCGTTGTCTCTTCCTCTGTTTCGACTGCTGTTTCACCTGTAAAACTCTCTGCTTCCATGTTCTCTGCGTTTACATTTATTTTTCTGGTTCCCATCAGAATCCATACTGCAAACAACAATGCAGCAATTACCTGCCATTTTTGTTTTTTTCTCCAGAACCTCATACCATGAACTCCTGAATCGTCTTCAGAAGTGCCATAAGCACCGGCATGCTCAGAACCATCACCGACAATTTACAGAACAGCTCGATCTGAGCCGCTGTTGTGCTGTAGCCTGCATCTTTACAGATTCCGGAGGCAAACTGACCGATGTAGGTAATTCCGATCATTTTTACCAGTGTGGAAATATATTCCGTATCCACTGGAAGTGTCTCCTGGATTTTCCCCAGAGATTCAAACAGGTAATAAATTTTCCCCACAGCAAGTCCCATGATCACAAGACCAATTCCAACTGTAATAAAACAGGCGTATTCCGGTTTGGTTCCTTTCATAAGAAATCCAAGAATAACACCGCATACGCCTAGTAACGAAATCTTTATAATGTCCATTTTCCACCTCCTGAACACAGGTGACAGGATATTGGTGAATCAGATCACAATTCAAATAATTTTTTTATGCTGTCAAACAACTCATAAATATATGGTACGATCCAGAAGAGTACCACAAGGAGACCTGCCAGGCTGACTAAAAAAGCCTGTTCCTCTCTGCCGCTGTGTTTCAGAACCTGAGAAAGCACGGAGACCAGAATCCCCACAGCAGCTATTTTAAAAATAATACTGACTTCCAAGGGGGCCTCCTTTCTTACCGTTATCTGCCTTTACATAATCGTTTCTCAGGCAACTTTTCCAGATATTATATGAAATTACCACAACAGGACTGCCAGCAGAATTCCGCCCAGAATTCCCATGCTCTGATATGTTTTCTGCTGCTTTGGCATAGCACTTTTCAGAGTCTTTATCCTGTAGCCTAGCTCCTCCTCCAGAAGTGTCAGCTGTGCCACCTGCATTTCCCTGTCCAGATATCCCAGTTTTTCACCCAGAGAAAGAAAGCTTTCCCGCTCTTCCTCTGAAAGTTTGTAAAGGGGAAGCAGTCTTGCTGCGCATTCCCTGAAAATCTCATCAAAGGTAATTCCAGGCCGCTGCTGAAGCCATCCTGCAGTTTCTTTGAGAAAAAGCCTGTACTCTCCTGGCATTTTTGCTGCAGCATCAAGAAAGGCATCTTCCAACGTCGCCCCTGTGCAGCGGATTTCCCCTTTCAGTAACAGAAGAAGCTGAGCCAGTTTTTCCAGAATTTTCAGTCTGGCTGTCAGTTCCATGCTTTTACACAACCCAAGACCTGTTCCGGAAAAAAGGATCAGAATGATTCCTGCTGTTTTCAACAAGGCCTCCCGTTTCTGTCATAAATTCCAAGTATGGTTCCCGCATGTTCTCCCTTGTCCAGGAAAATATACCGTTCAAACACTCTTCTTCTCACCAGCCTTTCAAAATAAGGCTGATGGATCACGTCCTCAATGGAATTTCCATGAGCGGTGGCGATCACTTTACACCCACTGTGAATCACAGATTCCACAGCTTTAAAGTCTTCTTTCCGTCCCAGTTCATCTACGGCCACAACTGCTGGAGACATAGAACGGATCAGCATTTCCATCCCTTCTGCCTTCGGACAGCCGTCCAACACATCCGTACGCATGCCAAGGTCATTCTGGGGAACTCCCTGATAGGAACCGGCAAGCTCACTTCTCTCATCTACAACGCCAACCGTTACCCCCGGCATTTTTTTCTTTTCCTCACCATTGCTCAGCTGACGGATAATATCCCGGAGCAGGGTTGTTTTCCCCCCTCTTGGCGGAGAAACGATCAAAGTATGCGCTACCCAGTCTTTTTTGCGGATATAGGGCATCACCTGGTCTGCGCAGCCTACCACTTCGTGAGCCAGACGTACATTGATACAGGAAATATATTTCATTCCCTGGATCTCATTGCCGTCAAGAATCACCTTTCCGGTAACACCTACCCGATGACCTCCCTGAACAGTGAGAAATCCCTGGCGCATTTCATCTTCATAGGAATAAAGGGAATAACCACTTATATATTCCATGGTTTCCTTCAGATCTTCCCTTGTCACCACGTATTTGCCATCATGGTCGGTAAGGAAACCCTCACCTCCGTCATAGGTGTAGAACAGCGGTCGTCCTACTCTTAACCGTATCTCATATATTTTGTCATAATCAAGGTTTGCATTCATCAACAGTCTGCGGATATTGCCCGCAAACAGGTTCTGAATCTGCTCTGCTTCTATGTTGTATCACCTCTCAATTTTAATATATGTGGACAATCCCGGATTCATTCTTAAATAAATCCCCCAGATTTACACGCTCTAGAGCGTGTTTGAAAAGGCATTCTAATACTGGCTCACATTACTCTGTATGCTCTGCTGGTATTCTTCCATTCTGGGAAGGCTCAGTTTTAAAACCCTGTCCACAATATTCACAGACGCTGAACTATATGCATAAGCAGCGGATTCAAACAGCACGTACAAGTCATCCCCATCCACAAAAATCTGTTCGATCCGTTCCGGAAACCGATAGCTGACAGCAGAATTTTCATCTACATAAAGCCTTTTATCGGATTTTTCATAAAATACCACTCTGGAAGGCAGAATTCCAAAGGAATGAGACAAAAGAAGCTTGTCGTTATAAAAAGTCATTCCCTGTGCCTGTTCGGAAATGGTGGAATAATCAAGGGGAACTGCCATCCCGAAGTTCATTCCCAGACCTTCATCCATAGTATTTATCAGGTTTCCCTGATCATCTACTGCATATCTTGCAATTGCACTGTCTGTATATTTTGTAAAGCAGCCAACGTACAGACACCCATCATAAAAGGTCATAAAGGAATCACGGACGATTCCGTAAAGGCTGGCTACCTGGTTGGTCGCGATAGGATGCCTGCCCGCATCATAGTCATAATTTTCAATAGATTCCATGGTAAGACTCACTGCCTGGGCAAGCTCCTGCGTATTTGAAGAATACCACAGAATCTGATGTTCACTGTCATACGCCAGACCGCCAACATGTGGCTGTCCGGGCAAAATAATTTCTTTTATAAAACGGTGCGATTCTTTGTTGATCATATAGATCACAGAATTATGCTTTTTCGCATGACAATAGGCACTTACAAAAACATAATCCTCTGTTACTGCCAGACCCTGCGGTGTCATAGTGGTACACATGGCCGGCATATCACCTTCACTGGTAAGAAGGGTTCGTGTTGCTTTCAGACCAGGAATAATATAGGTTCCGTATTCCCGCTCCTTTTTCCTGTCTTCAAAGGCAAATGCCATCAGCTCTTCTTTCTGGGAAAGCATCTGGATCTGTCCACGAAGCGTGTAGTAAGCCGCTTCCTGATTGGTGGTTTTCCTCTTGGTGGGCGGCTCATTTCTGCCTCTGTATATAAAGGCATATGCCAGATAAGATCCCACAATGACCAGAACCATGATCAGGATCCTGAGCCAGAAAATGCGGTTTCTCCATTTCATCTTTTTCTTCATTTATCTGCACTGCTTCCGCAATAGTACTCTTTTGGTAACTGTTCCGTACCTTCACAATTACATGCTTTACAATTGCATGCTTCGCGATACACAAAAAATCATGCTTTCCATGATTTCACGCCGCAATTCCCGGGCTTTCTGTGAACTATGTTCACAAAAAACGCCTCGCGGAACGTTACCAGTGAACAGTAACTGAAATATACCTCTCCCAAAAGGGATGGGTTTGTGTTATACTCTAACAGATGATTTTCAGATAGAAAAGTAACTGAAAGTTAGTTTATGGATGATCCGGAAGGAGGATTTATGGAATATATTGAAGAAATACAGGAGCAGGTGATTCTGGTTGGCGTTCAGCTGGATGAGAACGACAATGTGAAAGAATCCCTGGATGAACTGGAGGAGCTTGCAGATACTGCCGGAGCTCAGACAGTGGGAAAAATTATCCAGAACCGTGAGACTGTACATCCTGGAACTTATATTGGAAAAGGAAAGATTGAGGAGGTACGTGCTCTTATGCTGGCCACGGATGCTACAGGAATCATCTGTGACGATGAACTTTCCCCGGCACAGATGAACAATCTGGAGCATGAGCTGGAATGTAAGGTAATGGACAGAACTCTTCTGATCCTTGACATTTTTGCAAAACATGCCACCACAAGTGAGGGTAAGATCCAGGTAGAGCTGGCCCAGCTCCGTTACAGAGCATCCAGACTGGTAGGACTAGGTGCGTCTTTGTCCAGACTTGGAGGAGGAATCGGAACCCGAGGTCCTGGAGAGAAGAAGCTGGAGAGCGACCGACGTCTGATCCGAAAGAGAATCACAGCGCTGAAGGAAGAGCTTTCCCAGGTGGAGAAGCACAGAGAGCTGCTCCGTACCGGACGTACCCGGGGAAAGATGAAGACTGTTGCTATTGTAGGTTATACCAATGCAGGTAAATCTACATTGTTAAATACCCTCACTGGAGCCGGAGTGCTTTCAGAGGATAAGCTGTTTGCCACATTGGATCCTACAACCAGAGCATTGACATTAGATGACGGACAGCAGATCCTGCTTACAGATACTGTTGGGTTTATCCGTAAGCTGCCGCATAATCTGGTTGAAGCTTTTAAGAGTACCCTGGAGGAAGCGAAATATGCAGATTATATTATACATGTGGTAGACTGCTCGAATCCTCAGGCGGTACAGCAGATGGAGGTTGTTTATGATACCCTGCAGGAGCTTGGTGTCCAGGGCAAAAAGACGATTACTTTATTTAACAAGGTCGATGTGGGTGCAGCAATCCGCCTGCGCGACAGTATGGCAGACCATACTCTTAAGGTTTCGGCCAAAACAGGGGAAGGTCTGGAGGATTTAAAGCAGCTTCTGGGGAAAATCCTTTCTGAAGAGCAGATTTATGTGGAAAAGCTTTTTACCTACCAGGAGGCTGGCAAGATCCAGCTGATCCGGGAATATGGGCAGCTGCTTTCGGAGGAGTACACAGATACTGGAATTCTGGTGAAAGCCAGAGTGCCGCAGGAAATTCATGGGAAGCTTATGTGACGCAGCCAGACCAGTGGAATTGGCAAAAAGTATGGGTTTATAAAGTTATCACATTTGAGGATAATAAGTAAATATAATGTTATCGCTTAAAAGTAATTTCTGTGAGGCGCATTGCTATACAGAAAGTGAAGAACGATAGGTAAGAAGACTAAAATTTGTAAAAAACAGGAGAGAATATCATGGGAAAATACACAGATTACATTATGAAAACAGCACAGGATCTGCTTTCAGTGCCAAGTCCAAGTGGTTTTACCCACATGGCAGCAGATTTTGTAAAAAAAGAATTTGAAAAGCTGGGCTATGAGCCGCAGATCACCCAGAAGGGCGCTGTGCTTGTAAAGCTTGGGGGAAAGGACGATAAGAACGCAGTAGTTCTGGCTGCCCACATGGATACACTGGGCGGAATGGTTTGCCAGATCATGGATAACGGTCATTTGAAGCTGACTAATATTGGCGGTATGAATCCAAACAATGCAGAGGCTGAGAATTGTAAGGTTTATACAAAGTCCGGCAAAGTATATGATGCAACTTTCCAGCTGGAGAATGCGTCTGTTCATGTAAACGGCGAGTATAGCGATACCAAACGTACTTATGAGACGATGGAGGCCATTCTTGATGAGCCAGTGAAGAATAAAGAGGATGTGAAAAAACTTGGAATCATGACAGGCGATTTTGTCTGCTTTGATCCAAGGACAGTTGTGACTGAGAGCGGATACATCAAGAGCCGTTTCCTTGATGATAAATTCAGCACTGCCATTCTTCTCGGCTATGCTAAATATCTGAAAGAGAAAGAAATTCAGACAGAGCGTACCATTTATGTACTGATCACTTCTTATGAGGAAGTGGGACATGGTGGATGTGCCGCTATCCCAGATGGAGTGACAGAGATGATCTCCGTAGATATGGGATGTGTTGGAAAAGGCCTGGAATGTGATGAAACCATGGTTTCAATCTGCGCTAAGGACAGTATGGGACCATATGATTACCAGGTGGTTTCCGGTCTGATCAAGGCTGCACAGGAGAATGACATTGCGTTTGCTGTGGATGTGTATCCTCATTATGGCTCTGATGTGGATGCGGCACTGAAAGCAGGCTATGATATGAAGCATGGTCTGATCGGACCGGGAGTTTACGCATCTCATGGATACGAGCGGTCACACAGGGATGGAGCGAAGAATACACTGAAATTACTGAAGGCATATTTAGGATAAAAGTCCTGCGCGGTAGCGCTAAAGGCGCGGAACAATCGACTTTCATTTGGGGTGATGTCTGCGCAGGCAGACATGTCCGTTTAGAAGAAAAAATTGATTAAAAATGTATAAAATCTTAATAATAGAAGATGACGAAATTATTGTACAGATAGTAAAGCGACATTTGGAATCCTGGGGATATGAGGTCTTTCAGATCGAAGATTTCACTCATGTGATTCAGGAGTTTGTGCAAAAAGATCCACAGCTGGTGCTGCTGGATTTGAAACTGCCGTTTTTTAACGGTTTTCATTGGTGTGAGGAAATCCGCAAAATTTCACAGGTACCAGTGATGTTTCTGTCTTCAGCGGCTGACAATATGAATATGGTAATGGCCATGAGCCGGGGCGCAGATGATTTTATCGCGAAACCTTTTGATCTGGATGTGTTAACTGCGAAGGTGCAGGCTGTGCTTCGCAGAACCTATGCCTTTGGTCAGAACAACAGTCTTCTGGAAAGGGGCGGCGTAGTGCTGAATCCTGGAAATGGGACGATTTCAGTGGATGGAAAGCTTGCAGACCTGACGAAAAACGAATTGAAGATATTGCAGATACTATTTGAACATCAGGGGCATGTTGTATCCAGAGAGTCGATTATGACAAAACTGTGGGAGAGCGACAGCTTTGTGGATGACAATACTTTGACAGTAAACATCACAAGAATCCGTCGGAAGCTGGAAGGTCTGGGTGTAGAGAACTTCATTATCACCAAAAAAGGCCTGGGGTACATGGTATGATTAAATATCTGAAAACCAGATGGAAAACAGGTGTTTTGGCTTTACTTATGGTAGCGGTAACGGCTGGAATCCTTTTTCTGTATGATATTCCGCTGGAGCCTGTAGGTTATGTGGCGGTTTTTGAAATGCTGCTGACAGGCCTGGGGCTTATGTGGGATTACCATAAATACCGGAAAAAGCAGGAAAGTCTGCTTTACATAAGAGACTGCGGCAATTTTTCAGAAGAATATCTGGAGGCTCCGGAGAATGAAAATGAGGCTATTTACCGGGAAATCTGCCGTAGTCTGGATGAGAAGAGAATAGAGGCTGAAAATCAGAGAAGTGCTTTTGGTACAGAATTGACAGACTTTTATACGCTGTGGGTTCACCAGATCAAAACACCTATTGCTGCAGCAAGACTGCTTCTTCAGGAAGAGAAGCCCAGACCTCAGGAGATTCAGAATGAGCTTTTTAAGGTGGAGCAGTACGTGGAGATGGTGCTGGGGTATCTTCGAACGGAGGATATGGCTTCAGACATCCGATTTGAGGAAATGGATATGGATTCTCTGATTCGTGAGCAGATTCACAAATTTGCCAGAATATTTATTGGGAAAAAGCTTTCTCTGGAGTATCAAGAGGTATCGGAAACGGTGCTTACAGATGAAAAATGGCTTGGCTTTGTGTTGGGACAAATTTTATCAAATGCACTGAAATACACAAAAAAAGGAAAAATATCCATCTATATGAGCAAATCCAGGCCGCATACGCTGGTGATCGAAGATACTGGAATTGGAATCCGTGCCGAAGATTTGCCCCGGGTTTTTGAAAAGGGGTTTACTGGCTATAATGGACGTGAAGAGAACAGGTCTACTGGAATTGGGCTTTATCTTTGCGGAAAGATTATGAAAAGGCTGGATCACGGAATCAGGATAGAGTCGGAGCTTGGAAAAGGGACGAAGGTATTTCTTGAACTGGGAAGGAAGAAGATGGATCTATATTAGAGCGTGTTCGGAAAAAACAATCTCGCAGTCTGCATGCCCCACTTTTCGGTGTATTTTGCAGATTGCAAGATTAATTTTTTACATGCTTTAGATGGTGGGGACAAGGAGAGAGTATGAAAGCGATAAAGAAGGTTTTAAACAATATTTTTATTGATGGTTTAAGCGGAATGGCTTTGGGGTTGTTTTCTACTTTGATCATCGGAACTATTTTGAAACAGATTGGTGATTTGATGGGCGGTACATATGGCACTTATTTAAGTGCATTTGCAGTGGTTGCCCAGAGGCTTACAGGTGCCGGAATCGGCATCGGTGTTGCGTATAAATTCCGGGAATCTACTTATGTGCTGTTGTCGGCTGCGGCAGCAGGAATGATTGGGGCTTATGCATCAAACCTTATTGCAGGAACCCTGTTGTCTGATACAGGGGCATTAGTGTTATCCGGTCCTGGCGAGCCTCTTGGAGCGTTTGTGGCTGCATATGTGGGAATTACGATTGGGAGGCTGGTTGCCGGAAAAACAAAACTGGATCTTCTTATTACACCAGCAATCACCATCCTTTCCGGTGGTGCTGTAGGGATACTGGTAGGACCGGGAGTATCAAGCTTCATGACATGGCTTGGCAACCTGGTAAACTGGGGAACTGAGCAGCAGCCAATCCTAATGGGAATTGTGGTTTCTGTCATCATGGGAATGGTACTGACTTTGCCAATTAGTTCTGCAGCTCTTGGAATTATTCTGGGGCTGAATGGCGTGGCAGCGGGTGCGGCAACGATCGGATGCTGCTGTCAGATGATTGGATTTGCAGTGACAAGTTTTAAGGATAATGGTGTGGGCGGTCTTTTTGCCCAGGGAATCGGAACCTCCATGCTGCAGATCCCTAATATTATGAAGCGTCCGCTGATCTGGCTGCCTCCTACACTGGCATCTGCTATTTTAGGCCCAATTGCCATTATCGGGCCTTTCCATATGACAAACAATGCGACAGGCTCCGGAATGGGAACCTCAGGTCTGGTTGGACAGATCATGACTTATCAGACCATGGTGGCAACCGAATCCCCAGTTCTGGTTATTCTGAAAATCGTAGTCTTTCATTTCCTGCTTCCAGGACTTTTG
>ERZ825896.2794-NODE-2794-length-15846-cov-7.927744_pt1 | contig 15846 bp, 10 predicted proteins | sample MGYA00519858_ERZ825896 | MGnify/ENA primary metagenome ERZ825896 (study PRJEB31778, sample SAMEA3449214) | human gut metagenome | biome: human gut; feature: human-associated habitat; material: faeces | place: United Kingdom | collected 2010/2012 ...
GCAGCTGCCGGAGCGGTGCTTAAGCCGCAAGGCGGGAATTGTGCGGTGTTGCCTTGAAAAAGCTCCGTAAAAAACGGCTCGGCTCCGGCCTAAGAGCTGCCTGCGGTGTCAGCCTTACCTCAAATTACGAATTCCGCATTTTTGATTGCTAATTGCGCATTATCGTTTTTATTCCGGGAAGGAGTTATTATAAATATGGAAAACAAAAAGTTTTACATCACAACACCCATCTATTACCCCAGCGATAAGCTGCACATTGGCCACAGCTATACCACCGTGGCCTGTGATGCACTGGCACGCTACAAGCGGATGCAGGGCTATGACGTCATGTTCCTGACGGGCACCGACGAGCACGGCCAGAAGATCCAGGATAAGGCCGCCGCCAAGGGTGTAACGCCGAAGGAATACGTGGATGCCATTGTGGCTACCGTCAAGGACCTGTGGAAGACCATGGACGTCAGCTATGACCGCTTTATCCGTACCACCGATGACTATCATGTCAAGAGTGTGCAGAAGATCTTTACCAAGCTGCATGACCAGGGTGATATCTACAAGAGCACCTATAAGGGCATGTACTGCAAGCCGTGCGAAAGCTTCTGGACTGAAGCCCAGCTGAAAGACGGCAAGTGCCCCGACTGCGGCGGCCCTGTCTATGAGGCAGAGGAGGAAGCCTACTTCTTCAAGACCAGCAAATACGCAGACCGCCTGCTGAAATATTATGACGAGCACCCGGATTTCATCCAGCCCGCTACCCGCAAAAACGAGATGATCGCCTTTATTAAGCAGGGCCTGCAGGATACCTGTGTATCCCGTACCAGCGTTTCCTGGGGCATCCAGGTTCCGTTTGACCCCAAGCACACCATCTATGTGTGGATCGATGCACTTTCCAACTACATCACCGCACTGGGCTATGATAACGATACCTACCACGACTTTGATAAGTACTGGCCCGCTGACATCCACATGGTCGGCAAGGAGATTCTGCGTTTCCACACCATCATCTGGCCTGCCATGCTGATGGCTCTGGATCTGCCCCTGCCCACCAAGGTGTTTGGCCATGGCTGGCTGCTGCTGAACGGCGGCAAAATGTCCAAGTCCAAGGGCAACGTGGTAGACCCCGTCAAGCTGTGCGACCGTTACGGCGTGGACGCTGTGCGTTACTTCCTGTTACGCGAAGTTCCGTTCGGCAACGATGGTGCTTTTACCAATGAAGCCCTGATCAACCGCATCAATACCGACCTGGCCAACGACCTGGGCAACCTGCTGTCCCGTTCGGTCGCTATGTGCGAAAAGTACTTTGGCGGTGCTGTGAGCGCCAACGGCCAGGCCGATGCCCTGGACGATGAGCTGAAAAGCCTGACTGCCGCCCTGCCCGGCAAGGTGGATGCCGCCATGGATGCTCTGGATGTACCTACTGCACTGATCGCCATTTTTGAGGTTGTGCAGCGCGCCAATAAGTATATTGACGAGACTGCCCCCTGGGTGCTGGCCAAGAGCGAGGAAACCAAGCCCCGCCTGGAAGCTGTTCTTTACAACCTGTGCGATGCCCTGCGCACCGTTACCGTGCTGATGCAGGCTTACCTGCCCAACACCGCACCCAAGATGGCCGAGCAGCTGGGTTTGAGCGACCTGAACTATGCCGACCTGGCAAACCATCCGGCCGAATACCATGTGCACAAGGGCGAAGCCCTCTTCCCGCGCATTGACGTGAAGAAGGAAATCGAGTATCTGGAAGCCGAGGACGCCAAGCAGAAGGCTGCTGCCGAAGCCGCCGCTGCCCCCAAGGCCGAGGAAAAGAAAGAGGAAGCCGTTGCTGAAATCACCGACCATGAGCCGGAGATCAGCTTTGACGACTTCTGCAAGGTGGAGCTGCGCGTGGCCGAAGTGCGCGCCTGCGAAAACATGAAAGAAAGCAAGAAGCTGCTGCACCTGACCGTGTTTGACGGCGAGCGCGAGCGCTGCATCCTGTCCGGCATTGCCAAGTGGTATAAGCCGGAAGATCTGATCGGCAAAAAGATCGCCATTGTGGCCAACCTGGCACCCCGCCCGATGATGAAGGGCAAGTATACCAGCGAGGGCATGATCGTTGCCGCTGACACCGCTGACGGCGGCTGCGAGATCGCTTTCTACAGCGATAACGTGCCCACCGGAACGAGAGTACACTGAGGAAGATAGGAGTTAGGAAGTAGGAGTTAGGAATTTTTGGGGCGCAAAGGCCGTTTTGAATTAGCAATTAGATTTGAAACTGCCAGATAGCCTAAATTAGGAAAAGCGTATCAGAAGATAAAACAAAATGGGAAAGCGTTTGGAACACTCAAATGGCTAATTCTGCATTGCTGATTCCTAATTAACTCCCGCTTCCCCAAAAATTATGACAAAATCTTCCTCTCTCTCTCGTTTGGATGCCTTTTTTGGCAACCCGGCGGCTGCGGTGGGCATGGCGGTGGTGTGCAATGTGCTGTGGGGGTCGGCGTTTCCGTTTATCAAAATGGGGTACCGGCTGTTTGCTATTGACGCCACCGATACCGCTTCCATCATGTGCTTTGCCGGTGTCCGCTTTATGCTCAGCGCGCTGCTGGTGTATGCCGGGGGCGCGGCGCTGCGGCGCGGGCCGCTGCCCATGCCAAAGGGCAAAAATCTGCTTTCCTGCTGCGGGCTGGGCCTGTGGCAGACTGCTGCACAGTATACCTTTTATTATTCCGCCGTTGCCCTGCTGACCGGGGCTATGGGCGGCATTCTGAACAGCACCCAGAGCTTTATGGGGGTTATCCTGGCACACTTTTTGTACGGCAAAGCCGACCGCATGACGCCGCGCAAAGCTATTGGCTGTGCGCTGGGGTTCAGCGGTGTGCTGGTGGCAACTCTTGGTAACCACGGCAGCGGCAGCCCGGCGGGCGTTGCCTATATGCTGATCGCTTCGGTGATTTTTGCACTGGCCGGGCCGTGGAACAAAGCCGTGACCCAAAAGGTGGATTCGTTCACCGTCTCCTGCCTGAACCTTGGGGTCGGCGGTGCGGCGCTGCTGGTCATCGGCCTTGTTCTGGGCGGCAGCCTGCACCCGCAAAGCTTTGGCGCTGTGCCGGTGCTGCTTTTCCTGGCATTTATCTCCGGTGCCGGTTATGTGATCTGGGCACTGCTGATGAAAAACAACCCTGTTTCCCGCATTGCCGTGTTCGGCCTAATCATTCCGATCATGAACGTTCTGCTCTCCGCCATCCTGAACGGCGAGCCCCTGTTCGAATGGCAATACCTCGCCGCCCTTGTGCTGGTGTGCGGGGGGATCTATTTGGTTAATAGGCCGGCAGCAGGGAAGAAAAAGGAAAATTAGGAATTAGAAATTAGTAATGAGAAATTAAGAACAATGTTTGGCAATTTCTAATTGCGAATTCCTCATTCAACGTAAGGGCAAAGCTATGACCAACATCTTCGATACCCACGCGCATTATTCGTCCCGGCAGTTTGATGCGGACCGGGATGCGGTGATGCGGGCGCTGGGGGAAGGCGGCGTGGTGGGCGTGCTGGAATGTGCAACGCATTCCGGCGATGCCGCTGCGGTGCTGGAACTGGCCCACAAATATCCTTTTGTACATGCCGCGCTGGGCATCCACCCCGAAAGCCTTGGCGAGGAGGACGCCGCCACTGTGGCCACTTACCACGGGGACTGGCGGGCCGAGCTTGCCGCCATGCGCCCCCTGTTTGATGATCCCGCTGTGATCGCGGTAGGGGAAATCGGGTTGGACCACCATTGGCCGCTGCCAGCGCAGGAACAGTACGACCTGTTTGAAGCGCAGCTGCAGCTGGCGCAGGAGCTGGACTTGCCGGTTTCGGTGCATGACCGCGAAGCCCACGCCGAAATGTATGAGCTGCTGCGCCAGTACCGCCCCCGCGGGGTGCTGCACTGTTACAGCGGCAGCGCTGAGGACGCCGCCTGGCTGACGGCGCAAGGCATGGCCCTTGGATTTGGCGGCGCTGTGACTTATAAAGGAGCCAAGCGCGCGGCCAAGGTGCTGGCCATGGTGCCGCACGAACTGGCTGTGCTGGAAACCGACTGCCCCTATATGTCCCCCGAACCGGTGCGCAGCACCCGCAACGACAGCCGGAACATTGCCCATGTGGCAGCCAAGATCGGCGAGATCTGGCAGATGGATGCCCAGAGCGTCCTGGATTTGACCGCTGAAAATGCAAAACGCATCTTCAATCAATAAGGCAGTGCTGCACCAAGCTGTGCAGCCTTTGCCGCAAACAATTTATCTGGAGGAATCACCATGAAAGCACGCATTCCCAAACACCGCGAATTTATCATCGACTTCCCGAAAGAGGTTTCTCAGGAAAAGGCAGACGAAGGCTGGGAGAAGCTGACCGCCCTGCTGGAAGATTACAAGAAGGCCCATAACGGCCAGAGCGTTTACTCCCCGACCTTCATCGAGGACCTGGAGCCCGCCGTGAAGGAACTGCAGGCAGAGTACGGCTTTACCTACACCGTTGAAACTGCAAAATAATTGCTGAACCCGCTGCGGTCCTTGCTGAATGTGAGGATCGCATTTTTGTTATAGAATTTATGGCAGGAAATCGTATTCTTCCTTATGGTTTCTACACAATTCAGCCGTAAACTGAATGTGTAGCAAACATAAGGAGGATGATGAGATGCTGCAAACAACACACAAAGGTCTGTCCGGCACGGCGCTCAAAACCATTGCGCTGGTACTGATGCTGATGGATCATATTCACTACTTTTTTGAGTTTACCGGATGCATCCCGGAATGGTTCAGCATGCTGGCGCGCCTGTCGGCACCGCTGTTTTTGTTCTGCACGGTGGAAGGCTTTGCCCATACGCATGACCGCAAGCGGTATTTCTTCCGTATCTGGTGCATCGGTGCGGGCATGGCGGCGGTGCAATTTTTCATGATCTATGCCAAGGCGTTCCGCCGCGGGGATGGCTTTTACCCGCAGAACGCGATCTTCCAGGATTTTGTTCTGCTCTGTGTGATTTGGCAGGGCATCGACTGGGTGCGCGCCAAAAAGTATGGGAAGGGCATTGCCGCTATCGCGGCAGTGGTCGGCTGGCCGTACCTGTTTGCTGCAGTGCTGGGAATGTTCCCGCAGCTTATGCAGAGGCCGATTGTCAGCACCGTGCTGGCGTTTGTCATCACCAGCCCGGTGCCCATGTGGACCAGCATCACGGACGGTGGTTGGGGCTACCTGCTTAGCGGCGTGCTGCTGTATCTGCTGCGGAACCACCGCAAAGCACAGGTAGCTGTGTGGGCACTGAACAGCTTTTTGTGGGATTTTGTGCTGGTGTACCTGCAGCTGCGCGGTCAGCCGGGGTTTGAACTTTCCCAGATGTTTACCACCTATTACGAATGGTTTGGCGTGGCCGCCGCGGTGCTGATGCTGGCTTACAACGGCATGCGCGGCAGCGGGCACAAACAGCTGTTTTACTGGTTCTACCCGGCCCATGTCTACCTGCTGTATGGGGTGTCCTGCCTGGTGTATCGCCTGATTGCATAAAAAGGAGGAAGATGTTATGGCGCATATTCTTGCGGTTGATGATGACCCGGATCTTTGCACACTGCTGAAAACGGCACTGGAACGGGACGGCCACGCGGTAGAAATCCGCACATCCGGCGTGACCGTGACGGAAAGCCTGTGCCGCTGGGCGGACTGCATCCTGCTGGATGTGATGATGCCCGGCGAGGATGGCTTTGCCACCTGCCGCCGCATCCGCGCCATAACGCAGGCACCGATTTTATTTTTGACTGCCCGCACCGATGAACAGTCGGTTCTGACCGGCCTTGGCATTGGGGCGGACGATTACCTGACCAAGCCGTTCCGCGTGGCGGAGCTGCGCGCCCGCGTGGCCGCCCACCTGCGGCGGCAGAACCGCGCCCCCGCCAGCCGCATGGTGCGCGGCGGAATCGGGTTCGACCTGGCGGCCAAAACCGCGATGGTGGGGGAGCAACCGCTGCCATTCACCCGGTCAGAATACGCAATCAGCGAGTATCTGGCTCTGCACGCGGGGCAGACGTTCAGCAAAGAACAGATATATGAAGCTGTTTTTGGCTATGATGGCACAGCGGACGATACGGCAGTGACCCAGCACATTAAAAATATCCGCGCCAAACTGCGCACAGCGGGCGTTGCCGCGCCGGAAACCGTACTGAAAACAATATGGGGAGTGGGCTACCAATGGAAAAGCGAAACCTGACCCCGCTGCGCAATGTGCTGGTGCGCTACCTTGTGGTGTGCGGCGGTGGAAGCCTTGTGATCCTGCTGGTGTGGTGGGGGCTGTTTATGTCGCTTATACGCAATGGGTTTTTGCTGCCTCCCGTTACCGGGGCGCAGGTGTGCAGCGAAGCACGGGATTACGCCGCAACCGCCACCGTTGAAACCTTTGACCCCAACGCCATTGACCCGCTGTGCCGCTATGCCATCTTACAGGCCGGGACAGCGCATGTGCTGCAAACCAACATGACAGCCGGCCAGCTGAAAAAAGCGAGGAACATATTAGCGGGCGGCAGGCAGTGGGTGATGGCATCATACCAATACGTGGTGGATATGGCGGATGGCGCACGCTGCATTTTGCAGTATGATTATTCGCCGCCCTATGCGGACCCGGCACTGCGGGAAGTCCTGCCGGATTTCCAGACCATGTATATTCTGCTGCTGATTTTGCTGGAGGTGATATGGTCGGCGCTGTGGACCCACCGCACGGCGAAGGTGCTGACGGGGGAGATCCGCAAGCTGACCAAAGCTTCCGCAGCAATCGCCGCCCAGCGCCCGGAAGAAATCGAGGTTTCCGGCGCTAAGGTGAGGGAGTTCGCCGAAACGTTGCGGGCTATGCAGACAATGGGCAGCCAACTGACAGCCAGCCTGCAAAGCCAGTGGAAGCTGGAACAGCAGCGCGCCGAGCAGACCGCCGCCCTGGCCCATGACCTGAAAACCCCGCTGGCGATCATAACCGGCAACGCCGACCTGCTGGCGGAGGATGAGAACCTGACCGAAGCCCAGAAAGCCCAGATTGCCGCCATGCAGCGCGCCGCGGAAAAAGCGGACCGCTACCTGCAAACCCTGCGCACCGTCAACACCGCCGAAACCAGCCCGCAGGAGCCGATACAGCGGGTGCAGGTGCAGGAAATTCTGACACGGTGCGCTAATGATGCCAAATTGTTGTGCGATAATAAAAATATACAATTTGTACTAAACAACGCAATGGAAAACGCCCGAACCATCCCCGCACAAAGGCAGGCACTGGGCCGGGCACTGGATAATATTTTAGAAAACGCCGTTCGCTTTACTCCCGCTGGCGGAACCATCACGCTGGATGCTGTGGAAGAGGGACAGGAAATTGTTTTCACTGTAACGGATACCGGACCGGGGTTCAGCCCGGAAGCTCTGCAGAAAGCGGGCCGGGAACTCTTCACCACCGATGCCGCCCGCGGCCAGCACTGGGGCCTTGGCCTTGCTGCCGCCCGCCGCACCGCTCAAACCCATAACGGCACCCTAACCGTAAGCAACGGGGAGAACGGGGGAGGAAAAGTGGAATTGAGAGTTAGGAGGTAGGAGTGAGGAGTTTTTTGGGTCGCAGATACCGTTAAAGGTTGGCCAAAATATATAAATTAAAATGTAGGGAACGTTCTTGACCGTTCCGTTGCCTTGGCAAACATCCCATGTGAGAGATGATTTCGAGGTTCCGGAACGGTCAAGACCGTTCCCTACGTTTTAATTTATATATTTCGGCCGAGCTTTAACGGTATCGTCAACTCCAAAAACTCCTAACTCCTACTACCTAACTCCTAACTTACTTTTAACTTATTTTCTCGTCTCGGTCCAGTACTCTCCCATGCTTGCTCCCGGCTGGCCGGTGCATTCATTAGAGAGATAATGGGTCAGGGCATCGTCGGCGGGGGTCCAGACGCGTGCGGTGGGTTCATCGGGGTATTCCACTTCGGCATACATAAAATGGCTGGGCAGCCCGGCGTCCACATCGTTCACTTCCAGCTTCAGGCCGTTCTTCAGGGCATAGGTGCGGCGTTCCTTGGCAATCAGCGGTTTGCCGATCAGGCGTTCCAGCTTTTCAAACAGCTCCGGCGTGATCTCGGTTTCAATCTCTTCCCGCATCAGGCCGGTTTTGTCCGGTGCGCCCTTAAAGCAGAGCACCAGCGCGGTGCGGCCGCCCTGCAATGCTTCGCGCCGGATGCGCACTGTGGGGCGCACGCTGATGTACCCTTGGTCCATGCGGTAAGTTTCCAGCAGGGGAAGCCCCTGGGGCCAGCCCTGCACCATCCATTTGCGTTCAATTTCCATGGTGTTCACCTTGCTCTTTCCTGATTTCTACCCGGAATGTCGTGCCATCCTGCCCGGATTTCGCCCGGATAGCGGCGTGGTGTGCCTGGCAGATGCTTTGTGCAATCGCCAGCCCCAGCCCGGTTCCGCTGCCGTTCTGGGCATAATCCAGCCCATCTGTTCCGGTATATACCACATCGGCCAGCCGGGGCTCGTCCGTTACAATCAGGATATTCACCGGCAAATCTCCTTCGGCTTTCTTCAATTTATAGATACAGTATACCACAATTAGCTGAAAATAGGCTGAAAAAATGCGGCAGGTTTTGCGCCTGCCGCATTTTTGCCGCAAAATCTGCGAAATTCCGCAGCGGTTTTACTCTTCTTCCAGGATCTCTGCGGCAACCTCTGCACGGTCGCGGCGGGTATCCATGGCGGTCTTTTCAATCATGCGGTGGGCTTCCGCTTCGCTCATGCCCTTGTGCTCGATCAGATAGCACTTGGCACGGTCCACCAGCCGGATCTGGGCAATCTTATCCCGCAGTTTGTCGTTTTCCTGCCGCAGATAATCCAGGCGGCGGCAGCAGGCGGCGGCCATCTGAACGGCCTGGCGGAACTGCACCCCGGTAAAGGGCTTTGCCAACACCAACACACCGTGCTGCTGCAATTTATCGGAAATCTGGTCTGCGGTGCCCGCCTTGGCAAGCAGAATGACACCGGCGTTTGATTTTTCTACCGCATAGGTCGAAAGTTCGTGGCCAAACTCGTCCGGCAGGGGGGTGTTGATGATCACGACCTCGAAATCAATATCCCCCATGCGGCGGCGGGCTTCGCCGCCGCTGGCCACAATGGTGGGGCGCAGGTAACCCAGCTCCGCTACATGCTTTGCCAGGTATTCATTTGCGTTGTTCCCCGCAGAGGCAATCAAAGCTGAAGGCACAAACACATCACCGCCCATCTGTTAAATTACAAAATCTGCCCTGCTTTGGGAAACATCAAATCTTCAAAAAGCAGTTTTCACGCTCCCATGCCTGGGGGTCGGGGGCACTTTCGTAACCATGGCACAACTGGGTCTGGTATTCAAAGTATTTGTTCATCAGCGGCACAGGCAGCTCTTTGGCGATAAAGTCACTCTGTGCGGCAATGGTGATGGCTTCGCGCAGACTTTCGGGCAGGCTTTCCAGCCCTTCGGCGGCGCTCTTGTGGAACAGATTGCGGTTGACCGGAGCGGGCAGCGGCATCTTTTTTTCAATGCCGTCGAGCCCGGCGGCCAGAATCAGGCCAATGACCAGATATGGGTTGCAGGAGGGATCGGGGCTGCGCAGCTCCAGGCGGCAGAATTCGCCGGTGGCGGAAGGCAGGCGCACCAGCTGGCTGCGGTTCTGGCGGCTCCAGCTCACATACTTGGGGGCTTCACAGCTGCCAAACCGTGTGTAAGAGTTGGGAATCGGGTTGCAGAAGCAGGTCAGCTCCCGCGCGTGCGCCAGAATACCGGCAATAAAATGTCCGGCCTCGCTGTCGGGGGCAATGTCGCCCTGGAACAGGTTTTTGCCGTCCCGGTGGATGGAAACATTCACATGCATGCCGCTGCCGGCCTGGTCCTGCATGGGCTTGGGCATAAAGCTGGCAAACAGGCCGTTGCGGTCCGCAATAGCTTTGACGGTGCTTTTGAAGGTGTTCAGGTTATCGGCCGATTTGAGCGCGGTGGAATACATAAAGTCCACTTCGTTCTGGCCAAAGCCGCTTTCGTGGTGGCTGTGCTGGGGGCGCAGGCCCATATCCTCCATGGCAAAGCAGATTTCGCGGCGGATGTTCTCGGCCTTGTCCAAAGGGGCAATGTCAAAGTAGCCGCCGTGGTCCATCGGGATGCGGGTGGGGTTGCCGTGTTCGTCGGTCTGGAACAGATAGAACTCACATTCGCAGCCCACATCGCAGCGCAGGCCCATGGCCTTGGTGCGCTTGACCACCGATTGCAGGTACCCGCGGCTGTTGCCGGCAAAGGGGCGGCCATTGGGCAGGGTGATATCGCAGTACATGCGCATCACACGGCCCTCGGTGGGGCGCCAGGGCAGAATGGTCATTGTGTCCGGGTCTGGCCAAAGCACAAGGTCGCTCTCCTCAGTGTTCATAAACCCGGCAATGGAGCTGCCGTCAAAGCAGACACCCTGCTCGAAGGCATAGGGAAGGTCCCCGGCAAAGACAGAGATGTTTTTTTGATTGCCGAAAATATCGCAGAACGCCAGACGTACAAATTTTACGTCGTTATCTTCGACATAGTTCAGGATATCCTGTGCAGTATGCTTCATGGTGGAATCCTCCAAATTTAGGCTGCAGATTTGGCAGAGAGGGGGGGGAGAGAAGTTAGGAGGTAGGAGTGAGAAGTTGATGCAATTAGGAATTAGCAATGAGCAATTAGAAATTCCGTAGGGCGCACAATGTGCGCCCGTCACTTTGCGATTGATCCCATTATAGCATATGGAGCAAAGTTCCGGAACGGATTGAGCAGAAAGAGGAACCGGGAGTTTATTCAGCATTGAACCCAATAAACTCCTAACTTTCAACTGACTCCTACCTAAACTCGAAAGGCCCACCTCGCGGCGGGCCTTTCGAGCTGGTGTAAGAAATAGGAAAAGGAGAATGGCGTGTTAAAAAGCCGTGCCCGGCATTTTGTGCAAAGCACAAACCCTTGCTGCCGGGGGCTTTTTGGGTCACTGCTTACTCAGTGTAAAACAGCATACGGCTGTAGCACGGCAGCGGCCAGTAATCCTCATCGACAAGCTCTTCAGCAGCGTCAGCGGCGGCGCGCAGGGTATCCATGGCGGGCAGAACCTCATCATGGAAAGCATGAGCCTTAGCGGTCTCATCGTCCAGGGCGCTGACCTTATCGGTCACAGCCTTCAGAGCGTCGGTTGCATCAGACATCTCGTCAGTGTATTTGGAAAGTGCAGTCAACAGCTTTGCTTCGGACTTGGTGGAGATGCCTTCCACAGCAGCGGTCTTGGCTGCGGCGGTGCTGGCAACTTCGCCCATATAGCTGGTGGCGGCAGGAATCAGCTGCTTGGATGCGATCTTGAGCATGGTGCGGGCTTCGATGTTGATAATCTTGGAGTAGTGCTCCATCTCAACTTCGTAACGGCTCAGCATTTCGGTCTTGGTCAGAACGCCGAACTCTTCCATCAGGGAGATGTTCTTCTCTTCCTTCAGGGCGACCATGGCATCGGGGGTGCACTTGCGGTTGGGCAGGCCACGGCGGGCAGCCTCAGCTTCCCAGGCTTCGGAATAACCGTTGCCGTTGAAGATCACACGGCGGTGGTCGTTCAGGGTCTTCTTGACCCAGGCGGCGGCAGCGCACTCAAAGTCAGCAGCGCCCTCCACATCGGCAACAAACTGCTTCAGCTCTTTGGCAACAGCAGTGTTCAGGATGGTGTTGGCATCGCTCAGGTTCTCAGCGGAACCGGGCATACGGAACTCGAACTTGTTGCCGGTAAAGGCGAACGGAGAAGTACGGTTACGGTCGGTGGTGTCCTTGCTGAACTTGGGCAGAACATCAACGCCAAGGTCCATCTTCATCTTAACAGGGCCGGCATAGGGGCTGTCGGTGCAGACAGCATCGATAACAGCTTCCAGCTCTTCGCCGACAAAGATGGAGATGATGGCCGGGGGTGCCTCGTTAGCGCCCAGGCGGTGGTCATTGCCGGGGGTGGCAACAGAGGTACGCAGCAGGTCAGCGTATTCATCAACCGCCTTGATAACGGCGGTCAGGAAGACCATGAACTGCAGGTTTTCCATCGGGGTATCGCCGGGATCCAGCAGGTTTTCGCTCTTGGTGCTGAGGGACCAGTTGTTGTGCTTGCCGGAACCGTTAACGCCCTCGAACGGCTTTTCGTGCTGCAGGCAGACCAGGCCGTGCTTATCGGCAATCTTCTTCATCATTTCCATGGTCAGAAGGTTGTGGTCGATGGCAACGTTGGTGGTATCGTAAATGGGGGCGAGCTCATGCTGGCAGGGGGCAACTTCGTTGTGCTTGGTCTTTGCGGGGATGCCCAGCTTCCACAGCTCGGTGTCCAGATCCTTCATAAAGTCGGAGACAATGGGGCGGATCACACCAAAGTAGTGCTCTTCCAGTTCCTGGCCCTTGGACGGTGCAGAGCCAAACAGGGTGCGGCCGGTCAGAACCAGGTCCAGGCGCTTGTTGTAATCCTCTTTGCGGATCAGGAAGTACTCCTGCTCCGGGCCAACGGTGGTGGCAACGCGCTCAACATCCTTGCCGAACAGGTGCAGTACCTTGCAGGCCTGGTCGCTGATGGCCTGCATGGAACGCAGCAGCGGGGTCTTTTTATCCAGTGCTTCGCCGGTGTAAGAGCAGAATGCAGTGGGGATGCACAGCACGTCATCTTTTACAAAAGCATAGCTGGTGGGGTCCCATGCGGTGTAGCCGCGGGCTTCACAGGTGGCGCGCAGGCCGCCGGAAGGGAAGGAGGAAGCATCTGGTTCGCCTTTGATGAGCTCCTTGCCGGAAAACTCCATGATGGCGGTGCCGTCCGGCTGGGGGCTGACAAAACCATCGTGCTTTTCACTGGTGATGCCGGTCAGGGGCTGGAACCAGTGGGTGTAATGGGTAGCGCCCTGTTCAATCGCCCAGCGCTTCATCACGCTGGCCACAACATTGGCTACTTCCAGGTCAAGGGCCTGACCCTTTTCAATGGTTGCCTTCAGGCTCTTGTAGGTCGAGCTGGGCAGACGCTCACGCATTTCGTGCTCGTTGAAGACTTTGCTGCCGTACAGTTCCATAACGGTTGCTGCCATACTTACCGAACTCCTTTTCCTCTGTGGTATCATCACGCAAATAAGTCGGACTTTTTATAAAACAAAAGGCACTGCGAACAGGATTTGTGTTCGCAGCGCCCTTGCTGTCTATGTGCTTATTATACGGGCCAAACGCAAAAAAAGCAACTGGCAGAAATGACAAACCGGATTGGCGTTTGCCTTGATGTTTTAGGGAAAATGCTTGTATTGGGGGATGGAGCCATCCAACCCCCAATGCGGCCTAATAAAATAAACCGGGCCGCCAACCCCGCTTGGGGGCGACAAGCCCGGTATAGTTTAGACAGTTAAACGTGTGCTGCGTTCTTTTGGCTTTTGCGGTACAGCACAACAGTGGCTGCAATGCCCAGCAGGCTGATGCAGTCCGCCGCGCGCCAGAACCACATTCCAGTCCAGCGCACCTGTACGCTGCCCTGCCAGCCGGGAGCCAGGGTAACGGTCAGGTAACCGTTCTTGTGGGTCAGTGCGGCTCCGTCCGCAGCGGTCATATGGTAGCCGGGGTAGTAGAATAGCGGCAGCCGGATGGATGCTTCGGTATCGCCGGTGTTCTGCGCCGCCAGCTGAATGGTCAGGCCGTTTTTGGTGTACTCTGTCAACTCTACGCCGTCGTCCGCTTCGGGGGTCAGGCGGCCCCAGACGCTGTCATCGGTGGTGGTGTCCTCGGTGGGCAGGTATTCGCCGCCACCCACCTGACCGGGCAGGTCATCCACCGCGGCAAGGCTCATGTAGGTAACGGCTTCGCTGGTGGTGCATTTGTCATACATCAGGTACCCGGCGGGGATGATGGTCAGCGCCAGCAGGACGGCGGCCATTGCCTTGGCGGCTTCGGGCCGGACTTTGCGGTACAGTACCACCACACAGCAGGCGCACACGACCAGCAGCATGGTGGCCGGGGTGAAGAACCGCCAGGCAAACTGCAGCTTACCCAGAGTCTTGCTCAGTGCCTGCAATGGTTCGCAACGGAACAGCGCGTACCAGGGGCAAAGGTCGCTGGCGCACCAGGCGGCCAGCAGGCCAAAGCCCAGTGTCAGGCTGCCAATGCGCGCGGCATCGCGGCTGCTTTTGCGCACGGCGGGGTCCAGCACAGCCAGCAGGAAGAAGAATGCACCCGCGGCCAGTGCCAGGCCCAGCGTCTGCGGCATTTCGCCCGCAATGCCGCTCTGGATGCTCTCCGCCACGCCGCTGCTTTGGCCGAACATCAAAAACATCTGGCCCAGGTAAACGGAGCTGTCGTACAGGTAGGCGGCATCATACTTGCCGCTGATGCGGCACACCCCCTGCACCATGTATTGCAGCAGCGGCACCATAAACCACAGGTTCCACATAATGGCGGCCCCGGCGGCTTTGCACAGAGCGGGCAGCACCGGGCGGGTGAAGGTCTTTTTGAAATACAGCAGGCAGAAGGCGGTGATAAAGAACACCGCAAGTTCGGTTGTCAGCAGATGGCTCTGCAGCAGGCCGGTAAAGCCCAGGGCAAAGGGCAGCCAGCACCAGGGCTCGGCCTTTTTGCCATCGGCAGGGGATTGGCGATAAATCCGCCACAGCCCGTACACGACCAGCGGCAGGAACGCCATGGCGGTATATTCGCCCACTGCAGCGCGCACAAACACGTTGGTCAGCCGGTAGAACGAAAGGGTATACAACGCGGTGCCAAGCAGCGCGGCACAATCGCTGCGGAACATTTTGCGCAGGGCATAAAACGTAATGCCCACGGTGGCCGCTGTGATGGATGCAACGTAAACTTTGTAGCTGGTTTGCAGGCTGAAACCCAGAATGCGCAGCACCGCAGCCGGGTACAGGAACACATCGGAGTACATCAGGCTGAACGGATAGCCTTTTTCGTTGATGATGGCCGGGTCCATGCGCACGGGGAACTGCCCGGCCAGCAGCCCGGCTTTCAGCCCCTCAATGCGGGAAAGGTGGATGGAAAGGTCGTGCCCGTACGTCAGGTAGCCGAGCCCCAGCGGCAGGCAGGCAAACACGCCGATGCCCACCAGCGCCATGGCGATATACCGCCCGCGCAGGGTATGGATGGGAAATTTGACCCGGCGGGTCAGCAACAGGATCACCCAGTCCAGTACGGCGCAGAACACAAGCCCCGTCAGCAGCCGCACATACGCCCACGCGTGGGTGGGTACGATCTGTGCGCCGGTAATGTAGATAACCTGGTTTTTGCCGCAGTCCGCGGTAAACTGCAGCTGTGCGGTTTCGCAGCCGTAGGGCATCCACAGGCTGAACACCGTGCGGGTGCGCTCAGCGGGCAGCTTGGCGGCATCGTACTGCGCGGTGGGCATGATCTCATCCAGAAAGCTGACCTCGCCGTCCTCGCCGTCATTCACATAGTTGATGCAAACCTGGTAGCTGCCGCGCGGCAGGTAGATCCAGCGGGTGGTGGCAAACAGGCCGGTAAAGTTTTCCACGCGGGCGCCGCGGTCATCATTGGTACATTCCTCCGCGTAGGGAATGATCAGGTCCGGCGTAATATCAATCACGCCGCCTGTGCGGAAATCCCCCACAAAACGCAGCGCCAACACCATAAATTCCACCAGAACCAGCAGCAGGACCAACCCGTTCTGGCGGCTGAAAATTTTTTTGAGCTTTTGCAAACAAGCACGCTCCCTTCTCAACATGATCTTAAGGCAGCACCGCACAATTCCCGCCTTACGGCTTAAGCACCGCTCCGGCGCCTGCGGCACGGCATCTGCGTTGCCAAAATGCTCGATAAGACATCCAGTATTATCT
>ERZ825896.2798-NODE-2798-length-15838-cov-7.423747_pt1 | contig 15838 bp, 16 predicted proteins | sample MGYA00519858_ERZ825896 | MGnify/ENA primary metagenome ERZ825896 (study PRJEB31778, sample SAMEA3449214) | human gut metagenome | biome: human gut; feature: human-associated habitat; material: faeces | place: United Kingdom | collected 2010/2012 ...
ACCTGCGGATTGTCCCGCTTGAGACACACTCTAACGATGGCAATTATGTAAGAATACTTTAATGCTTCTGTGTTTACCTGACTGACAACTACTTTCATGCTGTTTTCAAGGCTGGACTTTTTTTCTTCATAGTCTTTTGCCTTTGTATTAAAGCCTACTGTAACATTTAATACAGCATAATGCGTTTTACCGCCATCTGTATATGATACAGTAATATCTGTACTGTCATTATTCTTAACATCTACATATGCAATATCAGCGATATTTGCACCCGCAGAAGTGGTGTCATCTTTAACGGTTGTTTCACCAATATCCAAATCGATAATCTGAGCAACTTTTGTTATCAGATTATTGGTCTTATTATTTGTTGAAACAAGTGAAAAAGTCAGCAACACTGTCAAAATAAGATTAATAAGTACTAACGCTAATGTAATCACATTCAGCATACTCTTTTTCATTACTCTTCCTCCTAAAGTATATTTATATTAAATTTATATTCACTAGAAATACCTGATATTTTAATGTTATTAATGCTTATACCCTTACTTAATAATTCATTTATAGAATAAGCCACAAACTCTATTTCATCATTCATATTTTCAAACTCAATAATTTCTTTATTATTAAATACGTTATATTCTTTACTAAGGTAGTGCAAATTATTGGAAACTAGTTTTTCTAAAAAGTTTTTATCATAATTATCAAGATATACATATATATCATAATTATTTAGTTCATTAGTAAATATATTATCTATAATTAACAAATGATTCTCCATAAGCTTGTTTTTCATATTTGATAAAAAGATTAATTTCTCATCATTATATTGTTTGTTTTCAATATAATATAATTCATTAATAAAACTTTTAGCATTTTCAAAACTTAAATGATATTCATTCATAATATAATAAATAGTCTTTGTATCATAATCAAAAGTAACCTTTTTAATAAATTCATTTAAATTCATTATTTTAAAATCAAGTAATTTCTTTTCATCATATAATTCATTTAATACTTTTCTTTTATCACTATTTGAACATATTAAAATTGATTTATTATTTAATTCTTCTATAAAATTCATAACTTAAACCTCACTATTTATATTTTAACATTTTATAATTAGATTTACTATATTATCTACTCATATTCACACTATAGCATACATTTGTATGTGTGTCAATTAATATAAAATTAAAAGATAAAACTTTTTTTGTCTTATCTTCTTTTTTGATTTATATTATATAGACTTTCCAACGATATTTGAATAACCTTTCCACCTTTTGGCTTAATTGTCACATTACCAAATACAATCCATATTGCATCTAAAGATTTATTTGGCATATCTGCATATCCATCTGTAAAAATTATTTTGTTTTCCACTCTTTGGGAAAAAGCATTTACAGCAGCATTAAAATCAGTTCCGCCACCACCTACAAATTCCATATTATCAATGTCATTTATATTTCTAATTTCAGTAAAGCCATAAAATTTTGTATCAAAGCACCCAACTTTTATTTTAGAACTTTTTAAAATGCTTTTACACTCCCTTAAGAAATTTCGTAATAAATTTTCATCAATAGTAGACCCACTTGTGTCTAAAACTATTTCTGTTTCTGGTTTTGGTATGTCTTCTAAATATGGAGTTAATACGCCATCTTCTATAGAAGCATTTCTATATGACCAATCAACATCATAGGTAATAGTTTCTCTTAATAATCTTCTCCAATCAATAAGTTCATCAGATCTACCAATATTATCTACTTTTATTATTTGCTCATTTGTTTCATTGCCGGCTCCTATTGACTGTTGTGATAATATTTCGCGTAATTCTTCTAATTGTTGTTTTCTCTTAATTCTATTTTGTTTAAATGCTTCTTTTTCTCCACAATCAGTTAATCTTTTTACTTGTTGCTTCTTTTGTTCTTTGGATTTTTGTTTGTCTAAATCGTCAGAATCTTTTTTTTCATCGTTTCTTTTGTATGATGTTTGTGATAATTTATTATTTGTTTTATTATCATTATTTTTTTCTTCATTTTCGTTATCTTGGGATTGGTTGTTATTACTTTTTCCCTTAGATAAATCATTTCCAGGCTGTTTTATATCATTTTGGTTTTGATTGTCTGACATTGCTCTTTTTTTCTTATCAACAGCTTTTTTCCACATACTATGGGTATCATGCCCAACATCTTTATTGGATTGTTGATTAAAATGTTCATTAGCATTTTGGTTTTGTTCATTATCATTTTGATTATCCTTTTTTTGCTTTAACAATTTTTCATAAAATTCTTCTGCATTATAATTAACTGCTTCTTTCATATCAACACTGCCAGGAGTTAAAGGTAATCCATCATTACTTAAAAGAGCATTTATAACGGCATCTGTCGCTATATTCCAAATTTCTGGATCTTTACCTTCACTTCTTGGAATATGATCAAAAGCAATATGACATATTTCATGGGCAAATAAAAATACTTGTTGATCATCTGTAATACTCTTTAATGCATCTGGATGATAATAAACATTGTCACCATCGGTACCTGCTGTAGGCACTCCATTTGAGTAACAATTTTTATCCTCAATAAAATTTGTATTAGCAAGTATACTACCAAACAAAGGATATTTAATTAATAATCTTCTTTTTATTTTATCTATATCTATATTCATAATTTCATCCTAAATATGTGCTAATAACGAATATACTTCTTCATTAATAGGTCTTTCTTTTAAATTTTTAGCAGTAACAATAATAATACAGTCTTTGGGTAAATCAAATGTACTAATTTTTTTATATTTCAAGATTTCAATAAATTTAGTTTGTTCATTTACATCTATTTCATTAATATTATTTATCACTAACATCTTTGTTTGATTTTGTTTAAGTTTATTATACCAAGATGGAGCAACAAAATTAATATTTTCATAATGTCCATTTAAATCGCTAATATCACAATTTGCGTTTAGTATAGTCGCATTATCAAATACAGAAGCAGGCATATTTTCAATTAATATTGGGGTTATTCCTGATTTTATATATTCATTTAACATTTCTAATCTTTCTTTATTCATCGTTTCATTTCCCCTTTTGATAATGTTTTCATCTTTATTTCAACAAGTTTTTCAAGTCTTATCTCATCACCATGAGCCCATATACTATCAAATGTTGCCCCTATTTCTGCTCCTAATTTATATACAAATTCTCTTACAACTTCTAGATTATTTTCATCTACTGATGATAATCCTACAGCAGTTGCAAACTTTTCTGATACGCTCATTTGTAAATCACTATCATTATAATTATTATTTATAACATCTTCTACTGTTATTACTTTTTGTTTGCAGAATTCAACAAAGTCCTTTGTTAAATCTTCTCCTACTAATGCTCTTAACATTTCAGGTTTTCTTGTCGCATACAAAACCTTTGATGCCATTTCCCATTTCCTTGGATCAGCATTTGGTTTTTCTCCATTATATGGTGTTCTAAGCACATCTTTTTTACTATATGATTTGTAGGCTACATAGGAATATATAGCAGGATGTATTTTCATTTTTGGTTTTTGGTCTTTATAATCTAGTCTTTCGTATTCTTCATTTGGGGTACTTGCCCATTTTAACCAACTATCTACTGTTGTATTTATATAAACGTGAGCAAATCTATTAAATAATGGCTCAGCCATTGTGTTTGCAGCTAAACTATCATTTAAATCATTTCCTGCCGCTACTATTCTTGCATTTTTAGGTAATTTCCATATTCCATTTATTTCTCCATCTAGAATAATATTGAATGCCATTCCTTGTATACTTGGTAATGCATTTGTTATTTCATCAAAGAATATAATATGAATTTTATTTGGCTCATCTTCACATTTTTTACATATTTTCTTATACCATGTTGGTGGTACATCTATCATTTCTCCTGTTTCTGAATTATATACACTTTTTCCATTTAAACTATCTGGCGTTGCATTTCTTAAATATATGATTTCACAATCCGGATCAAATTGTTTTACTCTAGCACTTTTTCCTTCACTACTTCTTCCATGTAGAAATACGGAAACATTACTCATTAATACTCCTTTTATAATATCCTCTTCACTTACTTCATCAAAATTAAAATTATATGGATTTTGTTTTCTTCTTAGTTCTTTTTCTTCTAAATTTTGATGTTGCTCTACTAATATTTCTTTTGATAATTTATTATCCATAAATCGTTTTATAGTGGCTGTTCTAAAATCACCTGTATAGTTCCCAGCATGTTGAAATGGCACACCTGCAAATAATATTCTTTTAGATAATGCTATATCATTTTTTTCATCAATTAACCATTTTATTGGTTTTACTTCTACCCAAACATAATCTCCGCTTCTATATCTTTCACCATTTGAAAGTTCAAATGAGCTATCATCATCAAAATATGAATTAGCTTTTACTCTTACATATTTTTTCTCGTCATCAAATGAATATTCTTCAATAATTTGTGCACGAAATTCTTTATTGTATTCATCATATTTTCTTGGATATGTTGTATATGTTTTTCCTGTTTTCTTAATAGAAGATTGTTCGTATGATCTTTCTAATTCATCTTGTAATCCTTTTGAAGCAGCTTTTTGTGGATATTCTCCATATTCAACTTCAATTATTCCATCTCTTCCTCTCACTCCGTTCAAGGAGATTGATTGGATTGAAGAGTAAGGTAAAGCTGGGCGAACACCATTGAAAACTCCAACAGGGTCTCTATCACAACAACCACGGTAGCCAACAATGTATACTTCATTATTTCCATTGGAAGAACGAGTCCAATAACATCCCCTTTTATCTTCTAATGGATCACTATCAATATAATCATACATATCATCAACAGTCCCTCCTAATAGAATAGCAAAATCTGTTATGGCTGCTTTCACTCCTATTTTTTTAATAATCTCTAATTTATCATCATCAAATAATTGTTCTTTTGTTAAAAATGTAAAATCTAACATATTTACCACCCTTTGTATTATCTATTGTTTTTATAAACTTTTTGTTTTAGTAAGTTTTATTTCAGCAAGTTTTTCAAGTCTTATCTCATCACCATGAGCCCATATGCTATCAAATGTTGCTCCTATTTCTGCTCCTAATTTATATACAAATTCCCTTACAACTTCTAGATTATTTTCATCTACTGATGATAATCCTACAGCAGTTGCAAACTTTTCTGATACGCTCATTTGTAAATCACTATCATTATAATTATTATTTATAACATCTTCTACTGTTATTACTTTTTGTTTGCAGAATTCAACAAAGTCCTTTGTTAAATCTTCTCCTACTAATGCTCTTAACATTTCAGGTTTTCTTGTCGCATACAAAACCTTTGATGCCATTTCCCATTTCCTTGGATCAGCATTTGGTTTTTCTCCATTATATGGTGTTCTAAGCACATCTTTTTTACTATATGATTTGTAGGCTACATAGGAATATATAGCAGGATGTATTTTCATTTTTGGTTTTTGGTCTTTATAATCTAGTCTTTCGTATTCTTCATTTGGGGTACTTGCCCATTTTAACCAACTATCTACTGTTGTATTTATATAAACGTGAGCAAATCTATTAAATAATGGCTCAGCCATTGTGTTTGCAGCTAAACTATCATTTAAATCATTTCCTGCCGCTACTATTCTTGCATTTTTAGGTAATTTCCATATTCCATTTATTTCTCCATCTAGAATAATATTGAATGCCATTCCTTGTATACTTGGTAATGCATTTGTTATTTCATCAAAGAATATAATATGAATTTTATTTGGCTCATCTTCACATTTTTTACATATTTTCTTATACCATGTTGGTGGTACATCTATCATTTCTCCTGTTTCTGAATTATATACACTTTTTCCATTTAAACTATCTGGCGTTGCATTTCTTAAATATATGATTTCACAATCCGGATCAAATTGTTTTACTCTAGCACTTTTTCCTTCACTACTTCTTCCATGTAGAAATACGGAAACATTACTCATTAATACTCCTTTTATAATATCCTCTTCACTTACTTCATCAAAATTAAAATTATATGGATTTTGTTTTTCTAACAAAGTAATTGGCATTGTTTGGAATAAATTTTTTGAAAAAGATTCATCCATATATTTTTTTATAGTGGTTGTTCTAAAATCATAATTATGATTTTTTTCACAGTTAAATGGAACTCCTGCAAACAACAGTTTTTCACTAACCATTATTTTTTCTTCTTCATCCGCCAACCACTTAACAGAGGTGACTTCTAACCAAACAACATCTCCAATTTTATATTTTTCTCCATTTGATAATGTAAATTTTTGAGTAAGACGTGATGCCGCTTTTACTCTTACATATCTTCTTCCTTGATATTCATACTCATCAATATTTTTTGGCAAAAAATCTTTGTCATAATCGTTATATCTTCTAGAATCAACCGTAAAAATATTACCTGTTTTTTTCATTTTTTGATTTTCAAAAGCATTATTTAATTTATTTTTCATAATTTTATCTACTGCTTGTTGTGGATAAGAACCATATTCTACCTCAAGAATTCCATCATTTGCTCTCCTTATAGCAGTACCTGCAGGTAAATCATCTGTAGATGAGAAATGAAAAGCAGGGCGAGCGGCACAAATTCGTTCATATCTTTGAAATGAAGATTCATGGCCTTCTAAATTTACAATATAAATATTATCCTTTTCCGTATAAGAACTCGTCCAATAGGAACATGCTCTATTTTCTAAAGTTTTACTACTATCATCAATATAACTTCCAATAAATTTATCAGCACCTAAAAGAATAGCAAAATCTGTTATGGCTGCCTTCGCTCCTCTTTTTTTAATAAATTCTAATTTATCAGCATCAAATAATTGTTCTTTTGTTAAAAATGTAAAATCCAACATATTTACACCCCTTTGTATTAATAAGTTGTGTTTTATTATAACATAACTTTATAAATTATGTATATTTATTTATTAAATAACAAAAAAATTCCAAAATATTTTTGAAATTCTTTATATTCTATTCTAATACATTAAATGGTTTTTCATTATAATTTCTTTCATATACTACTAATTTATCATTTATATCTAAAGTTGCTAGTAATATTTTACTTAAATCATTATAACCTTTTGTTTTTAATTGACTATTTATCCATTCTTTTGTTTTATGCATATTTTTAATATTATCAAGCATATATTTACTATCAATTATAACATTTGCACATAAACTATTTTTACTTCCTTTTATCCCCATATCTTTAGGTGTTAATGGTTTATTTTCAAATTTAGGCAAAATACTAAGATGCCCATTTGCTTCCATAATAGCATATTCTATTTCTGATATATCAAAATAATCATTGTTACGACATTCCTCTAACATATCATTAATATCAAATTTAACTTTTTTTAAATTATTTTCTAGTATTTTACCATTTTGAATTAATAGAGTTGGAGTTCCCATAAAAAATCTTCTTAGTTTAATGCTTTTCATTGTTAAATAAGATATTGATACAGCAACTATTCCAAATATAATGACAGCAATAAAACCATTTACATATGGTACATCAACATTGATTGATATCTCAGCGGCAAAATTACCTATTGATATACCAATTACATAATCAAATAAACTTAATTGTGATACCTGTTTTTTACCTAGCAATTTAGTTATTAAAAATAAAGTAATTAAAGAAAGGAGAGATCTTATAATTACCTCTCCAAATTCTACTAAATCAAATGCAAATAAGTATTCCATATCATCACCAATTATATTATTGGCAAAATTTACTTATCTTATACTATTTTTGCTTTTTATGAAATAATTTTTTCTTTTGATCATCATCCATAATAACATTTGTTTTGGCAACAAATAAAATGACAATTATAAGTAATATTCCATATAGTATATATCCAATATCTCGATATTTTGTTATATAAATAACTGATGCTGCAGCAAATAAAAGGTCAATTACATAAATTATTAATACCGTTGTTGTGGGTGAAAAATTTCTATTTAATAATTGATGATGAATATGAAATTTATCAGCTTTAGATATATTTTCACCTTTAAGAGCTCTTCTTATAATAGCAAACAAAGTATCTAAAATAGGAATAGCTAAAACTAATAAAGGTATTATTAGTGATGTCATTGTAACATTTTTAAATCCTAGTAAAGCAATACATGCAATGATAAATCCTAAAAACATTGAACCTGAATTACCGGCAAATATTTTAGCTGGATGAAAATTATGTACTAGGAAACCTAGTGTTGAACCTAACATAACAAAACATAAAACAAAATCCAAACCACGACTACCTTGAAGAGTAGCAATTATACCTATTGTTAAAAAATAAATAGAACTTATTCCACCAGATAATCCATCTAATCCATCAATTAAGTTAATACAATTAATACAACCTAAAATAAAAAGTATTGTGAGAGGATAACAAAGTATTCCAAAGTGAATATAAAAACCAAATGCAGATAAATCAACTAAAAGGATTTGACCATAAAATACAACAATACAAGCCGCTATCAATTGAAATAAAAATTGAGTTGATGCTTTAAGTTCTGTTATATCATCTACAATACCTACAATTAAAATAATAAAACTACCTATTAATATTGATATCATTTGTGTACTTGGTTGTCCAAATAACATATAACCTAATAAAAAACCAAAGAAGATTCCAAGCCCACCTAGTTTAGGCATATCTTTTGTATGTATATGTCTTTCTCTAGGTACATCAATTGCTCCTATTGAAAAAGCAAGTTTTATAATAAAAGGTATTATTAATGCAACAAAAGTAAAAGTTACAGTCACAATAAATAATATTTTTAATAACGTTTCTAAATCCATCTAAACCACCGATATAATTATAGCATGGATACCTTTAAAATTAAAGAAAAAACGTATATAAACATACGTTAATCTCTACTTTTTTGGTATTTATATTATCTTTTCTTAACTAAAATACCATCATCACTACTATTAATAGCCTCATCTAGCATTTTCTTTGCTTGTTCATATGCTGGAGCAACTATGTCATTACCAGTCTTTTCAAAAACTTTATCTATTAAATTTTCATTTCTTACTTTCATTAAAACTGGTACTAAATTCATTTGATTAATAAAGCTTAATCTAACTAAATGTCCAACATTAGCATTCCATAAACCAGCATTTTTCAAATCAATCATACGTGGTAATTTACCTTGTTTAAATAATTCCATAACATTTTCGTCTATTTTATCAGTTGTTGACATTGGTACCCAAATACCTTTTACTATTTTTCTAAATATATCTAGCCTGTCAACATCTTGTATAATAGAAGTATTAGTGGCAAATAAAACTTCTCTTTCTTTTGAAGCCTTATCAGATTTAAATAGTTCAGATAAGTCATAATTTCGAAAGGCTTCTATATATTCTTTTAAAATAGAATTTAATAATTCAGGGTTTACCTTAGCATGAGCACCTATTACTTTTTCTATTTCTTCATCATAAATTCTAACACCTGGTATTAATTCTTTTAAAAGATTAGATTCTTGCATTACTACTTTTCCTAAGTCACCATGATCTTCCATATTATGGTAATAATCTTTTAATTCATTATCTTTAAATGAACCTGTTTCTTTCAATTGTCTAAATCTACCAATATCATGAAATAAACTTTCTAGTGCTAGCAAATTTTTAAATGATTCATTATATTTCGTAAAAAGTGCATCAGTAAGCATTGCTTCATCTAAAACAAATAATGAATGATTCTGTTTATCAATATATCCATTTATTTTACTCTCATCATTCTCGTTTATAAAATCATTAGTATAATTAATGAATTCTTTCTTTTGACTTTCAATATCTTTAATATCCATAAAATTCCTCCAAAACTACTTATATAATACTATATTAAATGAAAATGTCAAGTATATAGCAACAAAAAGAAAGCATATGCTTCCTTTACCTATTTTCCATTAAATTAATATTATCAAGTAGAACACCTGTTCCCTCAACTACACATGTAAGTGGACTTTCTGCAACAAATACTGGTACTTTCAATTCTGATGATAATAATTGATCAAATCCATTAATTAATGCCCCACCACCTGTTATAACAATACCTTTGTCAATAATATCGGCTGATAGTTCTGGTGGTGTTTGTTCTAAGACTGTTTTTGCAGTATGAATTATCGTATAAATACTTTCTCTTAAAGCCTCTTCTATTTCTTTTGATGAAATAGTTATTGTATGAGGTAATCCTGTTACTAAATCTCTACCTCTTACATCCATTTTTTCTTTTTTAGCATCTGGTAAAACTGTTCCTATGGTTACCTTTATTTCTTCAGCAGTACGATCTCCTATTAGTAATTTATATTTATCTTTAATATATTTCATAATATCAGCATCAAAAGTATTGCCTGCAACTTTTATAGAGGAACTATTTACAATACCTCCCAATGAAAGTACGGCAACATCAGTTGTACCACCACCAATATCAATAACCATACTACCACTTGGTTTTGAAATATCAAGTCCTGCTCCTACAGCGGCTACTTTAGGCTCTTCTTCTAGAAAAACTTTTCTTGCACCCATTCTTTCAGCTGCCTCTTTAATAGCATTTTTTTCTACAGGTGTAATATTTGATGGACAACAAATTAAAATTCTTGGTCTTGCAAAAAAACTTTTACCATTTACCTTTTTTATGAAATGATCAAGCATTATTTCTGTCGTTTCAAAATCAGCAATTACACCATCTTTCATAGGTCTTATTGCTTTTACTTTACCCGGTGTTCTCCCAAGCATATCTCTTGCTTCTGTTCCCACCGCAAGTGGTTTTTTAGTTTCTGAATCGATTGCTACTACACTTGGTTCATTTAGTACTATTCCTTGTCCTTTTATATAAATAAGAACATTGGCAGTACCTAAATCTATTCCAATATCTTTTGAAAACATTATATCCCTCATTTCTACCATTTCTTACCATATATTATAGCATATTATAATTACTTATGACACATTTTTAAGTATTTTTTCTTAGTTGATTCTCCACCTCGTATATGTCTTATATCCGTATGAAATTTTAATATTTTATCAACCTCTTTATAAAGAAATAAATCATATTCTTTAAGTCTTCCATGTAAATCTTTATGAACCGTACTTTTAGATACTTTAAACTTTTTAGCAATATCTCTTACTGTATCACCAGTTTCTAAAATATAGTTAGCCTCATTTAAAACTCTATATAAAATACTTTCCCTCAAACAAAACACCCCTTTATTTAAGTATATAAATGGAGTGCTTTTTTATACCTAAAAAGGAGCATAATACTCCTATATTTCATTTATATTCTTATTATAATATTCTTCTGGGTTTACGTTTTGTCCATTTATGATTAATTCAAAATGTAAATGATCACCTAAAGACTTAGAAATATTATTTGTACCACTTTTTCCAATTATGTCACCTTGCTTAATTTCTTGGTTTTCAGTAACCTTTACATCTGATAAACTTTGATATACACTAATCATATCATTGTCATGTCTTACTTCTACAACATTACCTAATATATTATCATTCTTAATAGATATAACAGTTCCATTTAGAATAGACACAACATCAAAATTATCTGATCCTTTATACTCTACACCACTATTCTGTAAGTAAGTGTCTTCATAATACAATAAAGCCTTTTTTTGTGTATCGGCATCTGCTTTATAATCGTAATAGTTTTTAGCAATCTCTACATCAGTAGCCTTATATGGTCTTATAATTTGTGTTCCAGATGCGACAACTGGTACCTCATTATCAAAAATCGTTTTTGATACATAAACATAATCTTTGTCATTATTAAATGTATTCTCTGGTGCTAATGACTTTTCAATAAAGTAAATACTGCTAAATACACTTAAAAATGTTAGTGCATATACACCGTAAACTACCCATTTTCTTAATACTCTTTTTTTCATTCTTTCACCTCTATTTAGAGTGTGAACTTATTTTAAAGTTTTTATACTAATTTTTTAAATTTTTTTAATTTCAACACCAGTGTAATAGTATTTAAGTATTTGATCATATGTATATCCTGCCCTTGCCATACCTTCTGCTCCATACTGACTCATACCAACACCATGACCATATCCTTTAGTATTTATAACAACATTTTCACCATCTTTTGTTATTTCAAAAAAACTTGATCGTAAATTTAACTTATCAATCATTTGACCACCAGTAAATGTATTACCATTAATTTTTATTTTATTTACTCTACCTGTACTAGTTGTGTCTATTTTTTCTATGTCTAATGTATCACTATATGATAGTCCCAATAAATTATAAAATTCTTTTAAGGAAATTGTTTTGTTTGTACTATATAGTGGAGATATTTCATCCCATGTTGAAGAAACACTTACTAAATAAGGTAATTGTTTACTAAATATTTCACCACTATTTTCAGTCGCACCTACACTTGTTGAAAAGAAAAAAGCTTCAGCAACATCTCCATTGTATGATATGTATTCTCCTTTTGTCTCAATAACGGCTGTTTTTATTTTATTAATTTTATCATTATAGCTTTCTTTCCACACGCTTCTTAAATAATCGTCTGATAAATATACTTGGTTCATAATAGTATCTACAACATCATAATCTCTATCTTTATTATACTCCATTTTTTTCATAACATAACTTCTTGCAGCAACAGCCTGAGCCTTGAGTGCCTCAATATGAAAAGATGTAGGCATTTCTCCTGCAAGAACACCAGTTACATATTCTTCAAAAGGAACAACATCTATGATACCTGTATCTTCATGTCTAACTCTTACTTTCATATTTTCTTTAAAAATAAATTTTATTTCATTATCTTCAATAAAAATAGTAACAATTATATAAGGAACTAGTACAATAAGTAAAATAAAAAAGAGTATTTTTTTCATATATTTTATTCCTTTCTATAAAACATACAAACACTACTCTTAAATAAATTTTGAACTACTATAAAAATCCATAAAGAAATTAACTACTAAATATGATAAACCTAGTGCAACTAAGATATATAATAATCTTGCTTGATAATATCTATTTTTTTTAAATAAATTAGTTATATTTATACTATCAAGTGCCCATATTGATAGGGGAACACAAACACAATATAAAATAATTCTAAGCATTATTTTCCTCGTATTTAGTAATTAGATTAATTCTTCTTTGATGCTTTTCTAATTCTGAAAATGGTGTATTTAAAAATGTTTCTACTATTTTAATAGCATCTTCATCTGATAACTCGGCTGAAATAGCCATCACATTTGCATCATTATCGTTTCTTGTATATTCGGCTTCTTTGGCACTATTTACTTTAGCACATCTAACACCTTTAACCTTATTACAAGCAATGCTCATTCCAATTCCAGAACCACAAATTAAAATACCAAAATCAATTCTTTTATCTCTTACATCTTCACCTATTTTAAATGCATATACTGGATAATCTACTGAATCTTCAGTCATAGTTCCATAATCCTTAAAATTTTCAAAATGTTCTACTAATTTTTTCTTTAAATTTACACCTCTATGATCAGATGCGATTCCAACTAACATAAATTTCACCTACCTAAATATATTATAAACTATTTATTTTTATTTAACTATATATATGACAAATATTTACAAAAAAAGCATATAAATATTTTACACATAAGTAAAAGTATTGTATAATCAAAATAGGTGATATATATATGCTAGTAGCGCAAATTAAAACAGACAAGAGGATATATAGTTTATATAGTGATAATATTGATGATAATTCAAGTGACAGTATTACTATATATGGACATTATTTTGAAAAAAATAAATTTTACCCATTAAATAATGAAGTTTTTGATGAATTTAGAAAATTAAAGTTGGGCAAAAATTATAAAAAAATTGATACAATTACGGAAAATAATATTAGTTACGACGTTATCCTTGATTTAGATACTAACTTAAAACATTATTTTAATAATGGAAAAGAGAACTTAAAGTTATTTCTTAATAACTTTACACCTGTAACAATTGCATTATCTAAAGACAACAAAGATAATAAAACCAATTTAAAAGCAATTGCCTGTGCCTTTTCCTTTCTTACATGTATAAACAGCTCTTTTTTACTTTACCATTCAATTTCAAAGCAAAAAATTTCATTAGATCAACCAGCTCAATACCAAGAAGTTATTGATCAATTAAATGATACACCTGAATTTACAATAGATATTGTAAAAAAAGTTATTAATTCTAATCCAAATTTAGATGAGTATGATAAAAATATTATTCTAAATGAAGAATTATTAAACTTTGTAATTCCATATATTAATATGAATGAATCATATAGAGCTGAATTATACAATTTTATTTTGCCTAATTTTACAATAGAAAAAAAAGATATTGAGGAAAAAGGAATCATAGGATTAAGAAAGTATAATAAAATTATTCTTGATACAAATAAAATTAAGAAAAATAAAGATGCCGAGGAATATTATATTCATATATTAACACATGAATTTACTCATTTGGTACAACCATTTGGTACCAATTATAGTTTTATATATGAGGGTGTTACAGAAATGCTTTCTAATGAATTTTCTTATTTAAAAAAAGAACCTAATAATGCATATAGCGAAAACCAAAAATATATTGCAATATTAATGGAGATTATTGGAATTGAACCTGTTTTAGAATATTGTTTTACTAACAATGAAAACTGTATTAAAGAGAAACTTAAACCATATTTAATTGATGAACACCTAAATGAATTACTTGAATGTTTTAAAATAAGTGATGATAAAACAAATTTTAACAAAGTTAATAATTTATTAAACGAAGCATTTTATAATAAATATGGTTTGCAAATACAAGAAAGTGTTTTGACTAATATGTACTTAAATGATACTTATAATTTTAATTTTTTTAACAATCCAACAAATGGAAGTTATTTAAAATATGGACCAAAGTTTGTCAAAAAAACTATGTATGATGGTAAAAATTCCTTTGAAGCATCAGTAATGGAATATGGTTACTTACCAATTATTGGATTAGAAAGCAGTAACAATAGTAATGAATTAAATGATGAAATAATATATGTTCCTAAGGATGTATTATTAACTAGTACTAGTCTTGAACAAGCAGTCAATTTAGTTCAAAGTAAAATAAAATAGACAACAAAATGCTGTCTATTTTTTATCAAAAAAGAAGAATTATTTTTCTTCTTTATCGAAACCATATCTACGATTAAATTTATCAATTTGTCCTGTCTTAGATGTTGTTTTTCCTTGTGCACCTGTAAATGCAGGATGACATTTATTACAAACTTCTAAGTGTAATGATTCATGATTTGATTTTACAGTAAATTCATTACCACAAGCACAAGTAACTTTAGTATCAACATATTTTACATTAGTTTCTTTTGCCATATTAATTCTCCTTTCGCCATGACTTCTTATAAGTCATAGATAAATACTAATTTAGTATATCAAGTTTTTTTTGATTACGCAAGGTAATTTTATAAAATTTAATCATTTTTTAAAGAGTTTAACTCCTCTATAGATAAACCTGTGATTTCACTAATATCTTTAATATCCATATTCTTTGATAACATCACTTTAGCAATTTCAATACTTTTATCACTTTTACCAGTTTCATAACTATCCGATAAATCTTGTTTATGGGCTTCTTCTAAATCATAATAACCAACAAAATCTGGATCAGTACTTAACTCTTCTACTCTTCTTATACATGCCATATAATTCTTATCTCCCTCATATGTTTTTCTTAAAGTATCTATATCTTTTATACTTAAAAACTCAGCTAACTTCTTTATGT
>ERZ825896.2803-NODE-2803-length-15812-cov-4.199975_pt1 | contig 15812 bp, 23 predicted proteins | sample MGYA00519858_ERZ825896 | MGnify/ENA primary metagenome ERZ825896 (study PRJEB31778, sample SAMEA3449214) | human gut metagenome | biome: human gut; feature: human-associated habitat; material: faeces | place: United Kingdom | collected 2010/2012 ...
GCGCCATGAAGCTGAAGGAGGCCGCCAAGAAGGTCGAGGACGGCATTGAGGAGACGCTGACCTACTGCGATTTCCCCGGCGAGCACTGGACACGCATCCGCACCAACAACGTGATCGAGCGGCTGAACCGCGAGATCCGCCGCAGGACCCGCGTGGTGGGGACGTTCCCTGACGGCAATTCCGCCCTGATGCTGGTCTGCGCGAGGCTGCGACACGTCGCGGGTACCCAGTGGGGCTGCAAGAAATACATGAATATGAAGCACTTGGAGGCGGTCATGGACGACGCCTCTATTGCCGGCTGATTTCACTCAGCCGGAGCCTGCAAATAATTTTGCGCATAAATCTTGACGGGACCTTTTCATCGGCGTGGTGCCACGCGGGTGCCACACACAACATCAAAACAAGGCTACGAAGAACGAGAAAAGGTGCAAGAAGGCAACAGCTTTCTTACACCTTTCCTTTTACTTTCTAACAACTTTTCTGCAACTCTGAATCAACTTTCATACATCTTTGTGATCTTAGCAAGGTGTTCAGCATACGCTTCGGCTACATCGGGCGTTTCTACCTTGACCTTCTTGCCAAAGCCGCACAGCCAAGAGAAGAATTGATCGCTGACCTCCACATCTGTGACCACCATAAAATGACTGCTGTCAACCACAGCATAGCGGGCATCCTTTGTGCCAAAGCGGTCAATTACCGTGTCCAACATCTGATTGATGAAGCGAAGATGCACGCGCTTCCTCTCGCCGCCGTACATGGAAAAGACGCGCTGTGTGTAGGTCTTCATATCCAGCTTCTTGAAGGCGTCTTCTCCGGCTCTTGGTACACCCTCGCGGGTAACGCCCTTCATACGATCCACGCGGAAGGTTCGCATATCTTGCTTGGCGTCATAGAACGCCAACAGATAATAGTTGCCGTTGTCGATAATCAGCCGGTAAGGGCTGACAATATATTTCCGGCGGCGCTCCACCGGCTTTTCCAAATCGTTTATTTGGTGCGTCAGATAGTGGAAGCTGACCTTTTCGGGCGTATGAGGCGCACCGTCCAATTCTGCGGCCATCGCATCACGGAGAGTAGAAATGCTGTACAGCACACCCTTGTTCAGTGTTTTGACACGATCTACAACCAATGATTCGTTTTTGATCTTCTTGGCGTCTGCCTCACTGACAAGCTCACAGATCATATCCGCAAGGCGGTTTACATCCTTCTGCGGGATGAACTTGGCGGCGTTGACGCACTCCGCCAAAAGCTGAATGTCCAGAAGCTCATAGCGTTTCCTCTGGACATAAAAGCCCCTCTGCTTAGTGCTGTATACAATTGCGCGGTTGGCTTCGTCCTTCAGGTCTTCTTCTGCTTCCGCGAGGGTACAGCCGTTTTCCTCCATCCACAGAATCTTATTGATTTCTTCAATGTCCGTGTAAATACTGCGGCGCTCGGCCTCGATCCCTATTTCCTCCAAGTAAGCGCAAATCTTCGGGGCATCCAGCGCATGGTTTTCGTCCGTGTACCGCAGAAGGTATTGCATCACAAGGTAGGCTTTCATCTTTTGGTTCGGCTTGCGGCCATGACGCGCTTCAAAATTGTTTTCTGCTTCTCGTGCCATGTTAAATACCTTCTCACTTGTTGTTTTGCTAAAATTATCCCAGCTCTGCTAAAAAATAAGATACTCAATGCTTGTACTACTATATGGTTGCCCTTTGCCTCAAATACATGATATAATGGCAATAGTATTCAAAAAAGGAGGAACAATTATGCTAAGACACAAGTATCTGCGAGAGGTTCCATTACCGGATGGGCTTACAAATAGCGATATTTATCGTGCACTTGAAGATACGCAAGCCTTTTTTTCTCTTATCAGAGAGAGAACCGGCATCAAACTCAGCGAAATTATTCAGGCAAACAACTTTAGTGGTGTAGTTTCTAATGTTTTTACAAAGATGCTTAGCAATAACAGTGTCTATAAATCTTACCACGATCAGCGGTTCCCTGACTTAATGCACGAAGAGCATCCCATAGGATTAGAAGTCAAAGCTTCTAATAAGCCGATGAAAGGAGGGGAAGGGCACAACGGTCATAGCGGATGGCACATTGTTGTTTGTTTCGAGATACTTGATAGCGGTGACATTGAATTTGTTCAAGTTGAAATTGCTGAACTAGTAGGCTTTGAATATCCAAACAGCGACTGGAAATATCAAGGTAGCAGCAGAAATGAAAATAACTCGCAAAGAACTGAAACTTATATTACCACAAATGTTGGTACTGCAAAATTACGAGATGGCTCGCTCTACCTGAATTCTGATATAGTACATATTTCTTCGCATTTGAAGAAAAACAGAGAAAACCTGAGTAGCACCCTACCAATCCCCAGATTTTCTCCATTTTATTAAGTCCTGTTCTGTTTCACGTTCCCAAATTGGGTCTTTTAGTAAAAGAGAAGTTTAGTTTGATCAGGATACAATTCAGCGAGTCTAGGTACCGTACTTTGCGACATTTCAAAAAACTCTGGATCTTTTTCAATACCGATACTATCAATTCCCCAAAATGTGGCTGCGGCTAATGTAGAGCCACTTCCCGAAAACGTGTCTAATACAACTCCTTCGCCAAGAGGCAGAGCTGCATATACTATTTTCCTCATAAAACTTTGCGGCTTTATATTGGGATGCGGCGCAATTTTTCGTTCGATTTGTGGAGTTTTTTCACTTTGGATTAAGTCCACAAACGGTGCATTTTCAGACTCTCTGCGGAGGGCACCCGCTTTCCATAATCTCAAGTTTTGTGCGACAGTCTTTTCGCTAATGGGCTTCCGATATAGCCCCCATGGTTCCCATAGCCCCTTAGGTATTACAGATACTTCGGAAAACTCAATCTCTGCACCCTTCGGCCTATCACCGCCTCTTAGCGTTGAAACCGTCCTAATTACTTCACCACGCCGTTCAAATCCGGCATCTCGCATAGCACGGCTTAAAATGTCCGAAAGCAACGGAGTTGATGCAATAAAAACATGTCCTCCTGGAACAATAATGCGAAGAGCCAAAATTGCCCACTCAAAGAAAAAAGAGTAAACGTTCTCGCGCTCTTTTGGGTCATCGTTAATTACAGAAAACCTAGGAACAGCTTGACGTACATGCCCGTCGAAAGATGGTGGAATTCTCCAAATTCCGCCTTGACCTTGACGTTGCTTTTTCAGTTCTCCCTCAGTGTACTCTTTTACACCATATGGAGGATCCGTGACGATGGCGGTAATCGAATTTTCTTCCCTTTGTTTCATCCACTCGAAACAGTCTGCATTTATAATCGTATAGGGCATATTTGCACTCCTGTCTTTATCCTTCTTGGTATTTTAAGCTAAATTTGCAATAATGTCAATTGCATGTGTCTGTTTTGAGGCATGTACGGCTTTTAAGAAAATTGCAAGACTTTTTCCGCCGCTCTATTCTCGAAAGGCGGCGGACTTTTCACTCAGCAGCTCACCGTAAACCTGCGGGAACTGACCGGCTTGGTGAAGTCCTTATAGAGATCGGCGTACAGCCGCTTGAAGGTGGTGCTGTCGAAGCGGTTGGAAATCACGTTGGTGAAGCGGACAATGTACACTCCGGCGGTCAGTTCCTCGGTGTCCAGCCGCACCATTTCCTCCTTGATGGCCTCGCGGATCGCGTCCGCCTTGGCCTTGGCTTTCGCGGCCAACTCGTCATAGTTGTTCATTGTCTCAATCAGTGCTACCATTTCTTTCTTGCTCATTGTGTCTGTCTCCTTTTCTGTTTGTCCGGCAAGCGGCGAGGGGCTGTTCGGCTGTCTGACTTCCTGTCTGCTACTTTCCTATCCTGTCTCGCTCTGATCTTGTATTCCTTTCGAGTGCCGCGTGGCGACTGTACTGCTACCTTGACTTGCCTGTTGTCTTCCTTGACTGTGACTATAGTATAGCACGATAATTCGTGCAAATCAATTGACGAATTGCACGAATGTTAGTGCTTATCCTTGTGCAATATTTGCACTTGCTTTCGTGCAATCTGTGCGCTATAATAAGGACAATGGAAAAGGAGGCTCAATTATATGCCGCTACAGTGGAAGATTAACGTATTGGCCGCGTTGAAAGAAAAGGGCTACAACACCAACAAGATCAGAACGGAAGGGCTGCTCAGCCAATCCACGCTCCAAAAGCTGCGTGAAGGCAAGGGGGTGGCTTGGGAAAATCTTGAAAAGCTCTGTGAACTGCTGGAGTGCCAGCCCGCCGATCTCGTGGAGTTTACCGCAGACCAAAAGCAGGAATGACCCCGCCCCTATTTCGGGAAAAACATTTTTTCACTCCTGCTTTTGGGTTCTGCGTGGTTCACGCTCCCACGAAATGTGGTTTTGATTCGAGAAGACGGACACTCACGGCTGTGAACGATAGGAGCGCATATCGCGCACCTGTCGCCGCAGCCATTCAGCGGTTTTGTCCTTCTGGCTTTCAAAGCGCCGCTTCACTTCTGCATCCATCCACTGCGGCTCGGTGTCTCTGCAAAAAATATAGCTCTGCCGCACGGTTTCCGAAAAGGACTCGTCATAAAGGTAAGCCTCAATACCGGCGGGGGTCAGATACTCCTTCAGGATGGAGCCGGATACGCCGGAGTAACTGTAAATGTAATTATCATCAGAAATCTGCGTTAAGTACGCCATTTGATTTTTCCTCCAAAAATTTATAATATCATTCAGACCGCTGCCGCACTTCTGACGGCGCGGTTATATTTATGTCCACGGGCTTAACATCCCATCTGTGCCAATCCTCCGCCTTGGGAATCTATGTGTTCAGCGGAGGGAGGTGCTGGCGGATCAACTCGCCCTCCTTCTGGCCGATTTCTTCTTCAATGGCCGCGTGGGAACTGGCCTTGGCGGTATACAACACGGTAAAGCACATTTTGTGACCGTGCCGCGTTGCCTCGGCCAGCACGCGGTATTTACGCTCTGCCTGCATTTGAATCCCTGCGTAGTGCTGCGCCATGCGTGCCAGCATATTGAAGCTCTTGCCGATGTAGACGGTCCGCCCATCCAAGAGGATCGCATAAACACCAGCGTGTTCAAACTACGGGGACAATCCCTTGCGCTATAGGGAATTATAAATGCGCTGCTCAAACTTCGTCATAGAGAGAAAAAGTCAAACGCAGCGGATAGATGCCATTCTCATTCCCTGTAACGATGGCTTGATCTCCGCAAATTTCAGGTTTTACGTCTGCTGGAATATCCCAATAGTCAAAGAAACCGCTTCTAGCCTCGCCGTCTCCACTTTCCAGATCCCGTTTTTCATGGTTCCACCTCCGTGACCGTCACACGTATGTAGGGCTTGTCGTGGAAATAATGCTCAATGCCTTTCACCCACCGGCGGCTGTCGTCGTGGAGCAAAATACCCTTCATGCCGTCCTCTATCAGCTTCGCCATGTAAGCGTGGTTGGAGCAATCCAGCCTGTCATTCCACTGAAAGGTCAGTACTACGGGCCTTTCAAAAGGCCGCGTGCGAATGTGGGCGGCGTTGATAGCGCCTACCGTCAGCGTGTGCCACAGTCTCGCGTCGTCCCGCCGCTTCGACCAGTGCTTTCCCGCATAGATAGCATTCAGCCCATATGCCTTGTTCCACGCCTTCTTTCCGGCGTCGGTGTCCGGATAGCGGATGATGAATGATTCTCTGCTCATGTCCGGCCCTCCAACGCCTTTTTCGCCTCGCCCCAGGTGATCCCATGCTCGGAGGCATATCGGGTAATCGGGTCAGGCGTGTTAGGCGGCAGTTTCTCCAGCAGCTCGTCGATCCAGTCCGGCCCGGACTTCTCCGGCTCCGAGATCTCCGGCGTCAGACCTGCCGTCAGGTTCGCCACATCCGGAAAAAAGTTCCCTTTCGGCGACCGGGCATAGGCAATGCCTTGACGGTCTTGCGGGCCGCCAGCTTCCACATGCCGCCGTCCGCCTCCGTGAAGGTGATGCCCCGCTCGTCAATGCGGATCAGGAACAGGCCCTCCGGTTGTTCCACCTCTTGGAAGGTACGGTAAGGCCGCAGCTTCACCAGCGGGCGGATGGTGCTGTTCTGCTGGAGCGAAACGCCCTTCTGTGTGACCACTGTCGTCGCCACGCCAATGTCGTTGTATGTGACTTTCGCGCCGCAAGTGATCTGGCTCAGCAGCGTCAGGGTGTAATCACGGTCTCCGCCATCCTGAAAACGGGTCTGCAAGGCCACAGCCGCCTTGTCAAAGGCCATCTTCACCTCGCCGTCCCAGCCGGGAACGTCCTTCGCCTGTGCCTCGTAGTAGAAAATACGCGCCTCCCGCAAATCCTTCTGCGGATGGCCGAAGCAGGCCACGGTCATGTGATCCTTCACGGACAGGTACAGCTTGTCCGCACTGCGATCACCACGGACGCCCTCCGTCCTGACCATCTGCACCAGTGCGTCCAGACTGTTCAGCGCCAGGCAATCCTGATAGACCGCCTCCGGGATGATCTCCCGCGTCTCGCCGTCCTTACCTACCACATAAGACCTGCCGCATGCCTCCGTAAAAATTTCCGGCTTTGCCAGTTCCTCGATCTTCTCAATGGCTTCCTTCAACATGATTCTTTCTCCTTTTTATTCAAAATTGACCAGCTTCAAGCGGGCCGGTGCTTCCTGTTCGCTGCCGTCAACGGCAATCTGGCCGGGAATCTGCGGCACCATCTCCACCACCGTATGCTCGTCCACGGCGTACAGCATCGTGGTAGCGGGGTTGGACGGGGCCAGCGTCGTCTTGACCAGACAGTTGACCACGATGTTCTGGCGGGTGTCGTCGGGGCAAAGCTCCAGCGTGATGGTCACCTTGCGCTTTGCCTTGGCAGCTGTGTTGGGGTCGAAGATGTTTTCCATCAGGTGCGGCATTTCGTAGTCCACGCGCTCCTGAAAGGCGCCCCGGCACATCTGCAAGATAGACCGCTGGGCCTCTTCTCGGTTTTCGATCTGCAAAATAATTCCTCCTTTTCAGCGGGCGTTACCCGCAAAATCATCTCTTGTGTCTGTGTTTCATGCGGGCCTTCTTCGCGGAGGCTTTCCGCTTTCCGGCGCTGGCGTCCCGCGAAGCCTCGGCGGCTGCGGCCCGTGCGGCATACACCTTATCCCGCGCCGCCCGATACTCGGCGTACCCGTGGGAGCAGTGCAGCATGCAGTCGCCGCTTCTGTCCGGGCAGTCCGGCGTACAGGGGCTTTGCGGCACGATCTGGTGCTCCAGCATCACGCTCATACCACCACCCCCTGTTTCGCCTTCAGGCGGGCTTTTTTGTACTGGTACTGCCTGTCCGCCTTGTAGCCCTCCGGGTCTGTAAGCCGGTACTGGCGCTGATACTCGCGGTTGTATTCCCGTACATGGTCGCGGTTTTTGTCTCGCCATTGGCGGTTATATGCCGACCGGTCAGGGCGCTTTTTCTCCCGCTCCCGGCGGCGCTCCTCGGTTTTCCCGTCATACCACCCCTTGTACTTGTAGCTGGCCTGATAACAGGTTGTGGAGCAGTAGTAGGTGGTGGCCTGCCGTTTCCCGTCTCGCGGCACCTGACGCACCCACGGCGTATCCGCCGTTGTAACGAAGCTCTTCCCGCAGATCCCGCAGGTGCGGAACAGCGTCAGCCGCTTGTCCACGACCTTTCGCTTTACACTCATCCCGACACCTCCCCCATCAGGTCGAACAGGGAAATGTTCATGTCCTCCCGCTCGAACTCCTGCAGGTAGCCCACAGCGTCCCGGAAATAGCCGTTGTTCAGTTCACAGGCAAGACCCTTTCGCCCCGCCTTGACCGCCTCCAGCGGCACCGTGCCGATCCCGCCGAAGGGATCATACACAAGGTCGCCGGGGTTGCTGTACCGGTTGATGCAGCGGTCTACAATATCCAACTGGAGAGGGCAGACGTGGAGCTGCTGGCGGCGCTGGCTCTGGGTGGTATTCAGGGTGCGCATTCGGTTGATATCGTCCCACACCTCATCCGTCCAGCTTCCGGGTGCCACCACCATGAATGTGGCGGGCAGCTTCCCGTTTTCGTCCAGCTCCTTTGCCATGCGGACGTGTTCGGCGTAGTCATATACTGTGCCGCGACTGTACTTGCGGTAGGCCGCCTGGATCTTGCCGGTGTCCATGGCCATGATCTCCTCTTTCGTCACCAGCCGGTCGCCGGAGGAGCGCCAATACCCGTGAGCGTCTATCTGCCACTGGGCGCGGGTGTATTCCTCTTTTGTCTTATGTACCGGCTCGTCGGCGTAGGCTTTGCTCCGGTCGGTGGGCAGCTTCCGGAATAAAAGAATGTACTCCGGACAGCCGACGCCCATCTTGGAACCGTCCTTGCACTGCTCTGTCCAGCCCAGCCGGTACGTCTGGTTGTTCTCCCGCACCACATCCGTGACCACCGTAATCATGCCGAAGTAGGCAAAGCCGTGCTGCATATAGTGCCGGATGCACATGGCGTGGAACGGCTCCATGGTGGGCATTCCCATGCCGGTGGCATTGCCGAACAGCACCCGATCCTTGACGTGGCAGCAGAACACGCGCCCCGGCTTCAGCACCCGCAGCAGGTTAGGACTGAGATAGTCCATCTGCTCAAAGAACCGGCGGGTATCCTCGTTGTGGCCGAAGTCGTTATAGCTGGGGGTGTATTCGTAATGGTTGGAAAATGGGATGGAGGTCAGAATCATGTCCACGCTGTTTTCGGCCATCCTTGCCGTTTCCTCCACGCAGTCGTTATTCACCAGCGTGTAATTTTTGCCTTTCACTTCCACGCGATCCACTCCTATGCTTCTGGCCATGCGCTCCGTTTGGGCGGAACCGCTCAAGCCGTATTTCTGCACGATCTCCCGCATCTTGCCTTGCAGGTACTCGTGCTGCTTCCATTTCTCCATCAGCACACGGTAAATGGGATCTTCCGCCGCCGTGTAAATAATGTCGATCACCACCTGCTCCGTCTGGAGGAAACGGTAAATGCGGTGTACCGCCTGAATGAAATCGTTAAATTCATAGTCGATACCGACGAAAATCGCCCTGTGGCAATGGCGTTGGAAGTTGCACCCGCTGCCGCTCAGGCTCTTTTTGGTGGCAAACAGCCGGCAGCGGCCCTCCGAGAAGTCGATCACCCGCTTCTCCCGTTCGGCATAGTCCATGCTGCCGTAGATATCTACAGTATCCGGCAGGGCCTTACAGATGGCGTGCCGCTCCGCCTCCAGATCGTGCCACAGGATAAAGTGGGCTTCCGGGTCACTGTCCACGATCTCTTTCGCCGCGGCCACGCGCTCGTCAATGCTCTCCCGCTTCTCCCGTGACGCTTCCGCCAGCGATACCGCCGCGTCGTGCATCAGCTTGAATTGGCCGTCCCGGTCAGCGTCCTCGCCGTACCGGCCCCGCACGATATGCGTCCGCACATCCAGCGGCGGCAGTGCATAGCCGGTGTCGTCATAGCCAAGGTCAGAGGGCTTCCCGATAAACAACGCCCAGCTGGACACCCACAGCCAGAATTCATCTTCCTTGTGGGGGTACAGCGTCAGGTTGTTGGCCTTGGTGCTGTCCCGCTGGAAAAACCGTGTCAGGGCCTGTCCCGTGTCCATGATCTCCAGATACCCGGCGTAGTGGATCAGCTCCTTGTACCGGTTGGGCGATGGTGTCGCCGTGGAAACCAGCTTGTACTTCACGCCCTGAAATTTCGGCAGAAACGTCTGGTAGGTCTTGCTGCCAAAGGAACGCAGCACAGACGCTTCATCCAGCGCCACGGCCGTGAACCGCGTGGGATCTATGTCCCCGTCCCGTACCCGCTCATAGTTGGTCATTAAGATATCTCCGGCGGCGCTGTCCGCTTCCGCCATGGTGGTGATGTACTCCGGCGCCGCGTAATGCAGCAGCTCCACCGCGTCCCGCGTGAACTCCTGCCGGACGCCCAGCGGCAGCACGATCAGCGCTTTGCCGCCCTCGTGGCGCACCGCTTGATGGCAGAACTCCAGCTCCTGCACGGTCTTGCCGAGGCCGAAGCTCTCAAACAGCGCCCGCCTGCCGCCCCGCAGCGCCCATAAAACAGCGTCCCGCTGGTGCGGCTTCAGCGCCGGGTTGATCTCCTCCGGCGGCAGCGTAAAGCCTGTCTCACTGGCCAGCACGATCTTGGAGCGGAGAAATTCAAGATATGTCTCCACTGTTCATCACCGCCGCCCTTCCAGCCGGTCGATCAGGTGCATGAACTTCACGGCCACGGTCAGCGCCCCGATATAGATCATGATGTAGGCGATCATGCGCACACCGTCCTTTCTGCGATCCATTTGTCCAGCAGCGTCTTGAAAATCTGGAACGACCGGCAGCCCTCCGCGCTGACGATGCAGATGCCGAACGGATACTGCCCCTGCTGGATGCCGTTGGCCAGCGCCGGATTGGAAATGCTCAGGCCATGCTGCCGCAGATACGCGGCGGTCTGATTCAGTGTTAATGTCTCGATCATTGGTTTCTCCTTCCTGTGGTAAGGTGGTTTTTCTTGTGCCGTCTGTCCTTTCATGGTAGAATTGAGAGGAAAGGCGGTGTTCTTGTGATTTTTTATCCAATTTTCTATGCGCCAAATGAGAACTGGGCTGTTGCTGCATCATTAGAATCCGGTGGATTTTCGCCCGATTGTGCTTTCGCAATGTCCGCCACGCTGGGCGGTGTTTGCCTTGCCTTTGAAAACATCTTCGGAAAAGACATTCTCCGCCAATACCCGCGCCTGACTGTTCTGAATTCTTCGGAAACACCGCAATGCTTTTCCGGTGCCCAGTTGATTTTCCTGTCCACCGAGGGGAATTACCCCCAGCAGCATATCTACCAGTTCGCCCATGAGCTGTGCCACTTCGTGATCCATAAGCCCGTGTGCAGTGCCTATCGTTGGCTGTCGGAAACGCTGTGCGAGGTCATGTCATGGTGTGCTTTGTCATGGGTCTATGAACACCGGGAGGATGCCCCTCTGTGGCCATGTCGCGGCATATACGCCTCTTTTCCTGACTACATCGCCAACTCCCGGCAAGACCGGCTGGAACTTGACGGGCAGCCCCTGCGCCAATTCGTCGCGCAGAACCTGTCCCATTTGCGCGTCGACTGTTATGACCGCCGCATGAACCGCGCCATCGCCAATGAACTGTTTCCTCTGTTCCGAGATCACCCGGAACTATGGCAAGCCGCATTACAGCTTCCGCAGCTTACTGATGAAATGCCGCTGGATGCCGCCTTGCACCTCATTTGCGATACAGCGGAGGTATCAAGTGATCTCCGTGATACCCTTGTCGGGCTGCTGGTCGGTCGGCAGTAGACGGCGCTCAAGCAGCTCCACGGTCTGCCACACCACGAAATAGTCCACCGGCACATATTTGTTTCCGTTCGCGTCCCGCTGCGCTGCGCTCTTGGCTTCCATCGCCTTGCGCAGTTCTGCAACAAGGTGCTGCGTCAGGTCTGTGTCATTCGCAGCCCCGTATACGCCCATCGGCCCTACAATCCCCATTCCTCTCACCTCCCTGCCCGCCGTCCGCGGGCTGTTTTTTTACGCTCAACTCGCGTAATCGTCTCCGTCTTTAGCAAAGAGGTATTCAAAGCTCTTGCCAAAATAAGTACAGAATTTGTGACACTCTTCAGCGGTAAAACGACCGCTTTTCTTTTTGGCCTGATAGGCAGTCCGGCTAATACCGATAATGGCCGCCATATCCTCGTCCGTCAGATGTCGAGCAGCTTTTTGCCCCAAAAGATTGGGAAACATTTTCTCACCTCCCATCCCATAAGTTTGCGTTTCGCAATCTTCGTTTTTATAATATTCTCGTTACGCAAACTTGTCAAGTACTTTTGCGCAAAAAGTTTGCATGGTGTGAACTTTTTATTGACAAGCCGAGGATAAGCAAATATAATGCAAGCAAGAGGTGATAAACATGACACTTGGAGATCGCGTCAGAACTTACCGAAAAGCTAAGGGCCTGACACAAGAAGCCCTTGCAAAGGCTATCGGTGTATCTAAGACCACCATCACGGGTTATGAACTCGGCTATCGTGAGCCAGACGTTGAGAAAATCAAGCTATTGTCGGATGCACTTGGCGTCACTGGCGACGATCTTCTCAATACCGGCTTTTCTAAAACAAAAAAAGCCCCGTCCGTGTCGGACGAGGCTATGCGCATGGCGCGGGATTATGATAAATTGGACAACTGGGGCCGTCAGGCCGTGCGCGACCTGACCGATACGGAGCTGGCCCGCATGGAGGACGAAGCCCGCTTTATGAACGGTGCCATGCTGGAGGATGAACCGAAGGTCATCAACCTCTACGCGGAGCCTGCCGCCGCCGGTATCGCTGTCCCTACCATGGGTGTGGATTTTGAGCCGTACACCCTCAAACCGGACGATCCCCAGGGCGCTGCTTTTGCCGTCCGCCTTCAGGGCGATTCCATGGAACCGTATTTCCCGGATGGCTCCATCGTCTTTGTCAACCACGACGCTATGGTCAACGGCGACATTGGTATTTTCTGCGTGGATAGCGGCACCGTCTGCAAGCAGTATTACCGTGACCCGCTGGGTATGGTGTACCTGTTCTCTCTCAACCGGAAGCGTTCCGACGCTGATGTGATCCTCGGCCCCAGCAGCAACCGCACCCTGATCTGTCAGGGTCGTGTTATCACCAAGCGCCGCTTCCCCATCCCGGTGTAAGGAGGAAAACACTATGCCAAATTGGATGCTGCTTTTAATCTGTTGCGCCGCCTCTGTTCTGGTGGGATTCTTTTACGCAAAGGCACACCCCACATTTAAGATCAAATATTGGGATGGCGAGGAGCGCGAAGGAACTTTCTCAAGTTTCTTCACCTGTGACAGAATACCTGGCTTAGAACATGAGCTAAATCCGGATGCACCGCTTCAACTCCCGTACCAGCACAATTACAGCGACCGGGATATGGCACAAGCGGGATCATACGCTGCGGAGTATTTTGCCGCCCAATGTGCCTATTACACCGCACGAGCTGAATATACGAAATCCGACGCAACCTCTCTTTCTAACTGTGTCCTAATTGTTTTCATCGTCGGCCTGTTTATTCAATTTCAAACCAACAAGTTCGGCAATGGCTTTGGCACCGTTCTCTTCCTGATTGCATTGGCTTTGCTGATCGTTTCCATCATTCTTTTCAAAAAATTCGGTGCCTGCCAGCAGCTCACACTCACTTCCTCAAATACGAGGAACGCTGAAAAAAACTCCGTCGAATACTATACAGCCCTAAAATACAACGCGACACTCTCTGTCTATGACGCAGCAGAAAAACTGCGTAATGCCAGAAAGACCGCTGTGCTTTTCACTGCACTGATTTGGGTTTTCACCGCACTGCTTTTCCCGTCTGCCTTTACATTTATACTCAGCCACATCTTTACATCTATGGCATAGGAGGACGGTCATTATGAGTATCGGCAACCGCATCAAACAAGCCCGGAAAAAGCGTGGCATGTCCTGCAAGGAGTTGGCCACATTGGTGGGTGTAACCCCCAGCGCCATTACCAACTATGAAAACGGCATCAGCTTCCCAAAGCCGCAGGTGCTGTGCGCCCTGTTCGGTGCCCTCCGGGTCGATGCGAACTTTCTCTTTCAGGACTATTTACCTTAGCTAAATTCCGGCAGAACCTTCAAAAAACGCAAACAAATAACGGAATAACGGCATATCGTTTCGTTATTTTGTACAAATATCATAAAAACGGGTTGACTTTTTGATCCAGAGGACATATTATTTAACGTACAACAAAGAACGCACCGCCGTTCCGCCTGTTGTGCCTAACAAGCCCTTGGAATAGGTCCCCCACGATCAGGGGAGTGCCTGTTCTAAGGGCTTTAGATTTTATACGGAGAGTGGGAACTATGTCAAAAACTGCGATTCTTGTTGACGGCGGTTTTTACCGCAAACGTGCAAAGCACTTGTGGGGCGAACATGAGCCCAAAGAAGCCGCCGACGCCCTCATTACATACTGTTGGCGGCACCTGAAGGAACACAAACAAGAACACGAGCTATACCGTCTCTTTTATTATGACTGTCAGCCTGTAGACAAGCAGATGTATCATCCGCTCACCGGGAAAAGCGTCAATATGCGTGCTTCCGCCGAATACAAATGGATGACCAAGTTTCTCTCTGAGCTGCGCCAGCGCCGTAAGGTGGCCCTGCGGCTGGGAGAATTGGATGTTGGTAATGCCGTCTATACGCTAAACTATGACGCTGTGAAAAAAATCTGTTCCGGCACATTGACAAAAGATACGCTTGAATTAAAGCATTTTGTCCCGACGATTCAGCAAAAAGGCGTCGACATGAAGCTGGGCATCGACATTGCGTCCCTTGCCTACAAAAAGCAGGTCGATCAAATTGTCCTTATTGCGGGAGACAGCGATTTTGTCCCCGCCGCAAAACTCGCCCGCCGCGAAGGGCTTGATGTCATTCTGGACACAATGGGAATGGAGATTAGCCCCGAAAAAGCCCTGATGGAGCATATTGACGGGCGAAGAAGCTGCGGCAATCCCTACAACGCGAAACGCACATAAAATCAAAAAAGACTGCCCCGGTCTTGCACACCGGAGCAGTCGTGTAGAACATATCCGCCTTACCACAGGGAGTAGTCTACCCTTTTATGGTAGCATACCCGGAAAGGAATGTCAAATGCTTTGCAAAACATGCAAACAGGAAATACCGGATTCGTCCGCCTTTTGCCCGTGGTGCGGCAAAAAACAGGCAGCAGCGCCCCGCAAGGCGTTGAAGCGCCCCAACGGTGCCGGAAGCGTCTATAAGCTCTCAGGCCGCCGCAAAAGGCCGTGGGCAGCCTCCAAGAACCGTGTTATCATCGGGTACTATGAAAAGAAAACCGACGCGCTGGCCGCACTGGAAAAGCTCTCCGGCAAAAGCCTTACCGAACGGTATAATATGACCTTCAAGGAAGTCTTTGAGGAATGGAAGGTGGAACACTACCGCGAGATCGGCGAGAAGGGCGTTGAATCCTACGACCGCGCCTATGATGTATTCGAGCCGCTGCACGACCGGAAGTTCCGCAGCCTCCGCACCGCAGACTTTCAGGCCGTCCTTGACAAGTACATGGATAAGAGCCATTCCACGGTGAATAAATACAAGCAGCTTATTACCCAAATGTCCACATGGGCCGTGCGCGAGGAGATCTGCACCACCAACTTTGCCCGGTTTGTCAAGCTGCCGGAAAACGTCAAAAAGGAGAAAGAGATTTTCACCGCCGCCGAGATCAAAAAGCTGGAGCAGGATGGCAGCGACGCCGCCAAGATCGTCCTCATGCTCCTTGCCACCGGCATGCGCATCGGCGAACTGTTCAGCCTGCCTCTAAAGGACTACCACAGGGATTATGTGGTGGGCGGCGAGAAAACAGAAGCCGGCCGGAATCGCATTATTCCCATCAGGCCGGAGGGAAAGCCGTACTTTGAATACTTCGCCCAGAAGGCCGATGGCGATCTGCTCCTGTCCGGCTACGAGGGGCAGAAAGTGCCCGCCAACTTCCGCCGCCGGGACTACTACCCGCTGCTGGAAAAGCTCAAGATAAAAAGAAAGACCCCCCACGCCACGCGGCACACTTACGCCACCCGCGCAGTCAAGGAAGGTCTTGCCCCTGAAATTCTTCAAAAAGTCCTCGGCCATGCCAATTATTCCACCACCGCCAATGTCTACACACACCTTGACCCGGAAACGCTGATAAACGCGGTTACTAACACGTTACTAACAAATGCCAAAAAGTCAGAAAATGAAAAAACCTCGTAACCCGCATAGTTACGAGGTTTTTCTTGGTGGAGACTGCTGGACTCGAACCAGTGACCTCCTGCGTGTGAA
>ERZ825896.2804-NODE-2804-length-15809-cov-100.006284_pt1 | contig 15809 bp, 10 predicted proteins | sample MGYA00519858_ERZ825896 | MGnify/ENA primary metagenome ERZ825896 (study PRJEB31778, sample SAMEA3449214) | human gut metagenome | biome: human gut; feature: human-associated habitat; material: faeces | place: United Kingdom | collected 2010/2012 ...
CAGTGCGACAGCGAAGGAACTGCGTTGAATTATGAGGTGGTCAGCGAAGCAATCAACTCTGTCCGGTGCAGTGCCCCGCTGAGTGCAGACTGGAAAAAGCGTATAGACGAGGACTACAAAAAGCGTGGAGGCTGCAAGCACAAGTAAATGTTTTTTGAAGCCGGGGTGATGATTCACTCTGGCTTTTTCTTTGGCAGGAACTGCCGTTAAAGCATCCGGAACGGATGCGCAGCCCGGTGCCGCAGGCAGCGTTTTATGGGGATTGGGGAATTTTCCCAACAAGCAGAAAATCGCTTTCGTGTCACGAAAGCCCTGCTTGCAGAAGAGTGGCATTTGTGAGAAGTCACCATTATTGATTTACTTAGCGAAACGAGTGTGCTATAATTTTATCATGAGTTTTTTTAGTTGCAAGCGTTGGTATGAATAAAAGAAGGCGGTATGATATGGCGGTTTCCTACAACAGATTGTTCAAAATGCTTATTGATCGGAAAATGATGAAAAAGGAATTATGTGAGTTGGCAGATGTGAGCCCAAGCACGATAAGCAAAATGGGCAGAGGCGAAATAGTTTCTATGGAAGTCATTGCAAGGATTTGTCTAAAACTGAACTGCACAGTAGATGACATATTAGAAATTTTACCGGATAGTCCAGATTATGGGACGGACAAAAAGATAAAATAAGAATGATAGGACTAGAGGAGGAATACAGATGGCTACTATTTTTAATGAAGATAATACCATTGAGCAAATGATGCTTTCTACTCTTCAGAAGAATGGGTGGAAATATATTCCTGCCGAGGAACTTCCTCGTATGTATTCGGATGTACTTGTAGAACCAATGGTAAAAGAGGCCCTCATTCGCCTTAACCCGGAAATTGCGGAAGATCCATCCCGGGCAGATGAAGTTATTTATAAACTTAGGACACTTATTTTGTCTGTTCAACCACATAACCTTGTCACTCAGAATGAGATTTTTAAGAAAATGATTTTCGAGGAAAACTCATATCCTTTTGGTAAGGACGGACGCATGGTTCCGATTCGTTTCTTTGGCACCATGCGTAAAGAAGACCTTGCCCTCAACGAATATGTTGTGACCAATCAGTGGATATATCCTCAGGCCGAAGGCGGCAAGCGCTTAGATATTGTGCTCTTGATTAACGGCTTCCCGATTGCTATCGGTGAATTGAAAACTCCGGTTCGCAGTGCCATTACTTGGTTGGATGCGGCTGGCGATATTTCTGCTTATGAAAAAAGCATACCCGCCATGTTTGTAACCAACGTATTTAATTTTGCTACTGAAGGCAAATGCTATCGCTATGGTTCTATCAATATGCCTATTAACATGTGGGGGCCGTGGCACACAGCAACTCATAAGTCGGAAGGCAGTCTTGCAGATGTAAAAATCAGTGTGGAGGATATGATTTCACCGAAGAATGTCATGGACATTTTTCAGTTCTTCACGATGTTCGCCACTGATAAAAAATATCGTAAATATAAAATTATCTGTCGTTACCAGCAATTTGAAGGCGCTAATATGATTGTGAATCGTGTTATCGCTGGCTACCCTAAGAAAGGTCTAATCTGGCATTTTCAAGGTTCCGGTAAATCTCTTCTTATGGTCTTCGCAGCACAGAAACTGCGAATGATTCCGGAGCTCAAAAATCCAACCGTTGTTATTGTGGATGATCGCATTGATCTGGAAACGCAGATTACTGCAACCTTTAATGCATCAGACATTCCGAATCTAACCAGTGCAGCCACAAAAGAGGAACTTCTTTCCTTCTTCCGTGGTGATATGCGAAAAATCCTTATCACTACGATTTTTAAGTTTGGTGAGGTTAGCGGTGAGCTGAATCCTCGTGATAACATCATCGTCATGGTCGATGAAGCTCACAGAACCCAGGAAGGTGATCTGGGTGAAAAAATGAGAATGGCTCTGCCAAATGCTTTCTTCTTTGGATTGACCGGTACGCCTATCAATCGTGTTGATAAAAACACTTTTGCAACCTTCGGTGCCGAGGAAGATCGCACTGGCTATATGAGCCGCTATTCCTTTTCTGATTCCATTCGTGATGGTGCTACGCTTCCTCTTCACTTTGAGCCGGTTCCTGTAGAGCTTCATGTGGATAAGGAAAAGCTGGATCGTGAATTTGAGGCTATGACCGATGAGGCTGGACTTAGCAAAGATGAAAAGAACGAACTTTCTCGCAGGGTAAACATGAAGGCAATCATGTACAACCCGGCTAGAATTCGCAAGGTATGTGAGCATATCGCTAAACATTTCAAGGAGAAAATCGAGCCGAATGGCTACAAGGGTCAGGTCGTTGTCTATGACCGTGAATGCTGCTTGATGTATAAGGCTGTCCTCGATGAGCTACTCGGCGAAGAAGCCAGCACCATTGTTATGGATACCAATAACGATAAAGAAGATCGTTATAAGAAATATCGCAGAGATCGTGATGCTGAGGGAAAGGTTTTAGACACTTTCCGTGATCCTGCAAGCCCGTTAAAACTTGTTATTGTAACAGCTAAACTGTTGACTGGTTTTGACGCACCGATTCTTCAGGTAATGTATCTGGATAAACCCATGAAGGATCATACCCTTCTACAGGCGATTTGTCGTACCAACCGTACCTATGACCAAGGAAAAACACATGGTCTGATCGTTGATTATATCGGTATTTTTGATGATGTCGCACGTGCACTGGATTTTGACGAAAACAGTATGCGTAAGATCATCACCAACATTGAAGAAATCAAGAAGCAGCTTCCGACACTCCTAAAAAAATGCCTGGGATACTTCTTGGGTGTTGATAGAACAATTGAAGGTTGGGAAGGTCTCATGGCAGCGCAGGAGTGCTTACCAACAAATAAAGAAAAAGACGCGTTTGCTGCTGACTACCGTGTGCTGAATCGTGCGTGGGATGCGTTATCACCAGACGTTTTTCTGAATGCTTATAAAGCGGATTACCAGTGGCTGTCTCGTGTATATGAATCTGTGAAGCCGACGGATGGCCGTGGTGGATTGATCTGGGCATCCTTGGGCGCAAAAACGATTGAGCTTGTTCATCAGAACCTGACCGTTGGCGAAGCGGATGAGGACGTGGAAATCCTGGCAATGGATGCCGACCTGATTGATGAGTTCTTAGAAAAGCAGAAAGATTTGAAGAAGACCACCAAAAAGATCGAAATCAATCTCGTAGCCAAAATCATGAATCACACCAAGGATCCGAAATTCATCAAGCTTGGTGAAAAGCTGGAAACATTGCGAGAAAAGCACGAACAGGGTCTGGTGACCAGCATCGAGTTCTTGAAACTTCTATTGGAATTGGCGAAGGAAGCAGCACAGGCAGAAAAAGAAGTAGTGCCAGAGCAGGAAGTTGATAAGGGAATCGCTGCACTGACGGAACTTTTTAACGGTTTGAAAAACCGAAGCACTCCTGTTATTGTTGAGCGCATCGTTGCTGATATTGACAGCATTGTAAAAATTGTGCGTTTCGATGGCTGGCAGAGCACTACTGCTGGTAAGCAGGAAGTCAAGAAAGCCCTTCGCAGTGTTGTTTGGATCAAATACAAAATCAAGGATAAAGATGTCTTTGATAAGGCTTATAGCTATATTGAGCAGTATTACTAATAACAAAAAAGAAAGCGAGAAAACTAGATGATTGGAGCAATCATTGGCGACATCGTCGGTTCCAGATTTGAATGGGATAATCATAGGTCGAAAGATTTTGATTTTCTTACGCATCAATGTTTCTTCACCGATGATTCCGTCATGTCTCTGGCTGTATGTGATGCTTTGATGCATTGCAAGCCGGACTACAGTGATTTAAGTAATATAACGATTGAATCTATGCAGCGAATTGGACGTCCCTATCCACATTGTGGTTATGGTGGTTCCTTTTATCGTTGGATGTATTCGGACAATCCTCAACCATACAACAGCTACGGAAACGGAGCAGCAATGCGTGTCGGAGGATGTGGCTATGTAGCTAATTCTGTTGCGGAAGCCGCAGCACTTTCAAGAGCAGTTACCGAGACAACCCACAATCACCCAGAAGGAATTAAGGGGGCGGAAGCTACTGCCATTGCAGTCTATCTGGCTCGTACTGGAAGCAGTCTGATGGAAATTCAGGATTATATCGTGAAGAACTACTATCCGATTAACTTCACCTTAGATTCCATTCGTGATACCTACCAGTTTAACGAAACCTGCCAAGATACCGTCCCTCAGGCACTCGAAGCATTCTTTGAGTCTACCAGTTTTGTGGATGCTATTCGCAACGCCATTTCTATTGGAGGTGACAGTGACACCTTGGCGGCTATCACCGGTGCTGTTGCCGAGGCGTACTATGGTGTACCTACTAATATCAGAAAACACGCTCTTACATTTTTGGACGAGCGTCTCCTGAAAATTCTCCTGGAATTTGAAAACAAGTATCCTGCTAAATTTGAGAAAATTCAAGAAAGTGGTAGCGTAGGTGTAAAACCTTCCACCGGTAAAAAAGTAAAGACAGGAGGTCGTGCTGAGATGATGCAATCTGCTATGGATATAGCTGATATGGAATTGGAAGCCAGTGCCGCACATCCGGAAGAAACAACCAGTCAGAAGCTGTTTTCTCACCTGTTTGAAGCCTGCAATATTCTGCGTGGCCCCATCAATCAGGACGAATATAAGAGTTATGTAACGCCTATTCTTTTCTTCAAGCGTCTCTCCGATGTTTATGATGAAGAAACTCAAGTTGCTCTCGAAGAATCCGGTGGTGACGAGGAATACGCTAGCTTCCCGGAAAATCACCGCTTTGTCATTCCGGAGGGCTGCCACTGGAAGGATGTTCGTGAAGCAAGTGAAAATGTCGGTGTGGCTATTGTAACAGCCATGAATGGAATTGAACGTGCTAATCCTGATACGCTGAGTGGCGTGTTCAGCAGTTTTGACGATGCAAACTGGACCGACAAAACAAAACTATCTGACGAACGTCTGAAAAACCTGATTGAACATATGTCTAAAATCAAGGTCGGCAACAACAATTATTCCGCAGATGTAATGGGTGACAGTTACGAATTTCTGATTAAGAAATTTGCTGATCTCTCCAAAAAGAATGCCGGTGAATTCTACACGCCGCGTTCGATTGTCAAATTACTTATTATGCTAATGGCTCCCAAGGCCGGAGAGACCGTTTACGATCCAGCCTGCGGTACGGGTGGTATGCTCATTGAGGCTATTCGGTACATGCATGATGACAAGTTGACCTATGGAAAAATCTACGGTCAGGAAAAGAATCTGGCAACATCTGCCATTGCTCGAATGAATCTGTTCTTGCATGGTGCACGAGATTTCAAAGTGACACAGGGCGATACTCTGCGATCCCCGAACTATCTGGAACGTGGATCATTGCAGACCTTTGATTGCGTAGTCGCAAATCCTCCGTTTTCGCTCAAAAACTGGGGAGCTGAACAATTCAGCAGCGATATTTACGGTAGAAATATTTGGGGATGCCCGACCGATTCCAATGGTGATTTTGCATGGCTCCAGCACATGATTAAGTCTATGAATCCGAAAACTGGTCGTTGTGCTGTGGTGCTGCCGCAGGGAGTGCTCTTTAGAAGCGGTAAAGAAGGTGAGATTCGCAAGCACCTTGTGGAATCCGATAAACTGGAAGCTATCATTACGATGGCCAGTGGTGTATTCTACTCCACTGGTGTTTCTGCCTGCATTCTTTTCTTGAATAATGATAAAGCTCCTGAGCATCGTGGCCGTATTTGTATGATTGATGGCTCCGGAATTTATACTCCCCAGAGAGCACAGAACATTATGACCGAAGAAGATATCCAAACCGTATTCAACTACTATACGGAATACGAAGATGTTATCGAAAAGGTCAAAATCGTTACGATTCCAGAAATTCGGGAGAAAGACTTTTCTCTTGCGATTAACAACTATATCGAAAAGAAGGAGCAGGAAACTGTTCCTCCGGCAGAAATCCGTAGACAGTATTTTGAGGCTTACAAAGAAATGATTGCAGCCGAAGAAAAGATGCGTAAACTCTTGCTGGAAGGAGGTTATATCAGTGAGTAAAAGAATAACCATTGAGGAACTGCAATCCTATCTTTGGAACTCCGCTGTCCTCCTAAGAACTAATATTGATGCTGGTGCTTATAAACAATATATTTTTCCGCTGCTGTTCTTCAAGCGCATCTGTGATGTATACGATGAAGAAACTGCTCTTGCTATCGAAGAATATGGTGATGACGCTGCCGAATTTGATGCTGACGAAATCCATACCTTTGTGGTTCCCAAGGGGTATCACTGGAACGATGTGCGTGCCGTATCCGAAAATGTTGGTGTGGCCATTGTTGAGGCATTCCGCAAAGTGGAAAATGCCAACATTGACAAGTTACAAGGTATTTTTGGTGATGGTGCCTGGACAAATAAGAACAGGCTCCCTGATAGGTTGTTGAAGGATCTGTTGGAGCACTTCAGTACCAAGACACTCTCTATTGCTAACTGCCCGGAAGACGAACTTGGTCAAGGATACGAATACCTGATCAAAAAGTTCGCTGATGACAGCGGTCACACAGCACAGGAGTTTTACACGAATCGTACTGTTGTGCATTTGATGACCGAGATGTTGAAGCCGGAGTCGGGGGAATCTATCTATGATCCGACCTGTGGTAGTGCAGGTATGCTTATTTCTGCTATTGCGTACTTAAAGGAGCAGGGTAAGGAATGGCGAAATGTGGCTGTTTACGGTCAGGAAATCAATGCGCTTACCTCTGCTATTGGCAAGATGAATCTGTTTCTGCACGGAGTTAAGGACTTTAATATTGTAAATGGAGATACTTTGAAAGCACCGGCCTTCGTCGAGAACGGTAGACTGAAGCAATTTGACCTTATCCTGGCAAATCCACCGTACTCAATTAGTCAGTGGGATCGCGCAGCATTTGAAAGCGATAAATATGGTCGTAACTTCTTGGGTGTGCCTCCGCAAGGTCGTGCTGATTATGCATTCCTTCAGCACATTATCGCAAGTCTGAAGGACGATACTGGCCGATGCGCTATCCTGTTCCCACACGGAGTTCTTTTCCGTAATGAGGAAAGTGCGATGCGTGAAAGACTGGTGCGCAGCGATAAAGTTGAATGTGTTATCGGTCTCGGACCGAATCTTTTCTACAACTCTCCGATGGAAGCTTGTATCATGATTTGTCGGATGAATAAGCGTCCTGAACGTCGTGGACAGGTGTTGTTCATCAATGCGGTAAATGAGGTTGAGCGCAAAAACGCGCAGAGCTATCTGGAAGAACGGCACATCGCTCGAATTGCTGCCGCGTATGACAGCTATGTTGATGATGCTGATTTTGCAAAGGTGGCTACTATTCAGGATATTGCAAATAACAACTTCTCCTTGAGCATTCCTCTGTATGTGAAACCAGAGGTCAATGAAGAAGAAATAGATAACCGCAATGTTCAGGAACACTATGATAGTTGGCTGGCTGCTTCCGAAATGATGAAACTGAGCTATGAAAAATTGAACGCACTATTAGTAAAGGAGGCAGATGTCAATGAGTAAAGTCCTTCTTGGCGATGTCGCTGTAGAACATAAGGAGACCTGCAAAGGCAGCAAGGACGGCTATCCTATCGTTGGCTTGGAACACCTGATTCCGGAAGAGATTACGTTGTCTGCCTGGGATGAAGGTGGCGAAAACACGTTCAGCAAGATGTTCCGCAAGGGTAATGTCTTGTTTGGCCGCCGTAGAGCCTACCTCAAAAAGGCTGCCGTTGCACCGTTTGATGGCATCTGCTCTGGGGATATCACTGTTATCGAAGCAAAACCTGACCGTATTCTGCCGGAGCTGCTCCCGTTCATCATCCAGAATGATGATCTGTTTGACTTTGCTGTCGGCAAATCCGCAGGCTCCCTTTCGCCTCGTGTAAAATGGGAACACTTGAAGAATTACGAGTTCGAGCTCCCTGATATGGAGAAACAAAAGGAATTGGCTGAACTGCTCTGGGCTATGGATAACACGAAGAAATCCTACCAGAAGCTGATTGCGGCCACGGATGAACTGGTGAAATCTCAATTTATGGAGCAGTTTGGAGACCCCGTAAAGAACGAACGAGGCTATCCCGTTCTTCCATTCGCGGCATTTGCAAGCATAGATGCGCAGATGACCACTGACTATGCTAAGTATGCAGATTATCCACACATCGGAATTGACAGTATTGAAAAAGACACTGGAAGGCTTCGCGGGTATAGGACGGTAGCAGAGGATGGTGTGAAAAGTGGGAAATACGTTTTTACAAAAGACCACATCATTTATAGCAAAATCAGGCCAAATCTCAATAAAGTAGCGCTTCCAACATTTGATGGCTTGTGCTCAGCCGACGCCTATCCGATACTTCCAAACACTGAGATCTGTAATAAAAGCTATCTTGCATACGTGCTCAGATCACAATGGTTTTTATCATATATTATTCCTCTCAGTGGACGCACTAATATGCCCAAGGCAAACCGTGAGCAGATAAATGGCTTCACTTGGTCACTGCCTCCGCTGGATCTTCAAGAGCAGTTTGCAACCTTGGTTCAACAGAGCGATAAATCAAAATTTGAACTCGAAAAGGCTCTTTCTGAGCTGACCGCAACATATAAACGCATCATTGCAGAGAATCTTGGCTAATTGATATGGTCATGTAGTTTCCTCCGGCTCGTGGACAACCGGATAACGGAGGGTACGAAAAGGAGGAAGCACCATGATCAATCAGATAATTACAAACATAAAACAAGATTTGTCACAAATCCTAACGCCAGATCAAATGGAAGCACTATCGCAGAGCCTAAATAAGCATCTGCCTATGCTGGCCGGTGACAAGTCTGTGGAGGAAAATACAAAGCATGATATGCTTCCTTTGTTTATTGCCGCAAAACGTGTGGAAGGCTGCTCTGAAAAGTCTCTCCGATATTATGAATCAACGATTCGCAATATGTTGGAGGCCATCAATAAGCCTGAATGCCAGATCAGCACTGAAGATTTACGAGGCTATCTCGATACATACCAGCGTCGAGGCACTGTCAGCAAGGTTACTTTGGATAACGTAAGACGGATCCTTTCTTCTTTTTTTGCATGGTTGGAGGATGAGGACTATATTGTTAAAAGCCCAGTGAGAAGGATTCACAAGGTTAAGACCGGGAAAACGGTGAAAGAGACCTATTCCGATGAAGCGTTGGAGCTTATGCGTGACCACTGCGACAATACGCGTGACCTTGCAATGATTGATCTATTGACTTCTACTGGCATTCGTGTAGGTGAATTGGTTAAGCTCAATCGTTCTGATTTGGATTTTGAGAATCGTGAGTGCATTGTATTCGGCAAAGGTAACAAACAGAGGAAGGTCTACTTTGATGCAAGAACGAAAATCCATTTGCAACGTTACCTGTCAGAGCGTACAGATGGTAATGAATCTCTGTTTGTATCCCTTCTGAAGCCTTACGAGCGTTTGCAAATCAGCGGTGTTGAAATTCGTCTCCGCAAAATTGGTCGTGAATTGAACTTTAATAAGGTACATCCCCACAAGTTTCGTAGGACGTTGGCTACAATGGCCATCGACAAGGGTATGCCAATCGAGCAGGTGCAGCAGCTTTTGGGCCATCAAAGCATTGATACGACGCTACAATATGCGATGGTTAATCAGAACAATGTGAAGGAATCGCATAGAAAATACATCGGATAATGTTGCCAGCTGTTTGCAATTCTCAATTTATCGGGCCCGCTGGCCACAAGGATTTCGCTGATCATACCGCTTCCGCAAGGAGGTGTGCATAATGGCGAAATATCGGTTTGAACAGATTGCAATCAACAGCACTGAAAAGAAAAAGCCTGTTGAAGAAGATCGCTTCACCTATCTTGGTCTTGAGCATCTTGATTCAGGAAGCCTCAAAGTTACTCGATTCGGTTCGGAGGTAGCTCCAATCGGTGAAAAACTGGTGATGCACAAAGGAGATGTGCTCTTCGGAAAACGTAGAGCCTACCAGAAGAAAGTTGCCATCGCACCATTTGATGGTATTTTCTCTGCACATGGAATGGTGTTGCGACCTAGAGAAGACGTAATTGACAAGAGCTTCTTTCCACTGTTTATCAGCTCGGACTATTTCTTGGATGCTGCCATCAAGATCTCCGTTGGATCGTTATCACCAACTATTAACTGGCGCGACCTTAAAACGCTTGAATTTGAATTGCCTGATTTAGCGACTCAGCGCAAGTTGGCTGAAACTCTTTGGTCAATCAATGATACGATGGAGACCTATAAAAAGCTGATCGCCGCTACCGATGAGCTTGTTAAGTCTCAATTTATCGAGATGTTTGGCGATCCCGTAAAGAATCCTTTTGGTTGGCCAACCATGACGCTGGATCAGGCTACAAAAGAAATCGTTTCCGGCCAATGTCTTAATGGCGACGCAGGAAAACTACAACCAGGGCAGAAAGCAGTACTAAAAGTAAGCGCTGTAACCTATGGTTCTTTTGATGCTAATGAATACAAGGTGTTGCGCGATACGAAGCAAATAACAAAGGGAATATATCCACAGAAGGGAGATTTACTATTTAGCAGAGCCAATACACGGGAATATGTGGGAGCAACTGTTTTAATTGATCAGGATTATCCTGAGTTGATGTTACCAGATAAACTATGGAAGCTGATTTTTAAACATGAGATCATGCCGATGTTCGCTAAACAGTTTCTTAGCCACCCAGAAATACGAAAGGTTCTTTCTTCCATGGCTACAGGTACCAGCGGTTCCATGTATAACATTTCTATGGAAAAATTAAAAAGGCTTGAGATAATAGTTCCTAATATAAATCAGCAGAAGGAGTATATTCATTTTGTTGAACAGAGCGATAAATCAAAATTTGCCGTTCAGAGTTGTTCAAATCTCAATTTATGGAGCAGTTTGGGATGCGGGATTGCATTCCGGAAGGCTGGCAGAAAATGAACATAGGAGAAGCCTGTACACTGGTAAATGGCCGTGCCTTCAAGCCTTCAGATTGGACCAAAACTGGCACTCCTATTGTACGAATTCAGAATCTCAATGACCCCAATGCTGAGATTAACTACTGCTCGGGAGATGTTGAGGATAAGTTCTGGATAGATACAGGAACCTTACTGTTTGCGTGGTCAGGGACTCCGGGAACATCATTTGGTGCGTTCATCTGGGCTGGAGGCAAGGCCGTATTAAACCAACATATCTTTCAGGTTTATCCGTGCGCTGAGATAAGTAAACAGTTTCTCAAATGCTCCTTCGAGGGCCATATGGATGAAATAATTGAAAGAGCGCATGGTGGTGTAGGGCTTCGCCATATTACAAAGCAGGAGCTTGAAAGAATTGAACTGCTTGTCCCCCCAATGGCTGTACAAGATGACTTTGTAGCCTTTGCCCAACAGAGCGATAAATCAAAATTATTGATTTCAAGGTTAAAGAAATTCATCTTGATGGGCTATCGGGGGCGTGGAAAGATGTAAAGAGATATTAGGAAACAAAAGAACGTGCTTACAGTACAGATGGAGGTTGAGCTATGGGCAATAATATTATACTGGAAACGAAATTCGTAGCAGATATAAGAGGCTCTTTTTATATTCCGTCATATCAGAGAGGCTATAGATGGAGTGAAACAGAGGTTGTACGTCTGTTAGATGATATATATCAGAATGGTAAGAAAAATTATTGCCTGCAACCGGTGGTCGTTCGTAAAAAAGAAGATCAGTACGAACTGATTGATGGACAGCAGAGGCTCACCACGTTATATCTCATCTATAAGTATATGAAGAACGTGAATCCGTTCTTCAATGAACCAGCATTTACGCTTTCTTATCAGACAAGAGACCAGTCAGAAGAGTTTTTGAAAACTCTGGACATGACGAAACAGGATGATAACATCGACTTTTGGTTTATATCCAAGGCATACAACACCATAAAAGAGTGGTTTGAGCAGGACTTACAAATTCGGGTCATGCATATCTTTGAATACTTAAAAGAAGATGTCAAAATCATCTGGTACGAGGTTGGGGAAAGTGAAGATGCAATTTCACTGTTTACCCGTCTGAATATCGGAAAAATTCCGCTAACAAGCGCAGAACTGGTAAAAGCGATGTTTCTTAGCCGGGATAATGCAGAGAATATGCGCAGGGAAAAGCAGGAAGAGATATCGCTGCAATGGGATGGCATCGAGAGGGAACTTCATAATGAAGCTCTGTGGTTCTTTTTGACAAACAGCGTCAAAGGTGAATATCAGACAAGAATTGACCTTGTTCTTGACCTGATTGCCGGTAAAGAGGAAAGTACACGAGAAAAGTATTATACATTCTTTCGATTTGATGAATTGCGTAAAGAAGTATCACTGGATGATATCTGGAAAAAAATCTATCAGACTTTTCTTACTTTGAAGGGCTGGTACGAGGATCATGATCTGTACCACAGAATCGGCTATTTGATTACATCTGGCACTTCTCTGCATAAAATATTTGCTCTGTCAAAAGATAAAAAGAAGAGCGAGTTTAATGAATCTCTCGACGAACTGATTAAAAAGAGCGTTGCGATTTCTGGAAATTATGCTGAACTCAGTTATGAGAAGCCGTTGGATTATAAGCGGATTAGTACATTACTGCTTTTATTCAATATCGAATCGGTAAGAAGAAGTGATGGACATGCTCAACGGTTTCCATTTGATCAGTTTAAGCACCATAAGGGCAGCAATGTTACATGGAGCCTAGAGCATATACATGCCCAGCAATCGGAAGGTATGAAAACGCAAGATGTTTGGAAAAAGTGGCTGGAACTTCATATCCCATCTGTTGAAAGTATCGGCGGTGAACATAGTGAATTGATTGATGAAATGCAAGGCGCGATAAATGCAGATAAGCTGGAGCGCACTGTATTTGAGAGCATTCAGCAAAAAGTTCTTGGTTTGTTATCCGTTTCAGGCAATACAGAGTACATGCATTCCATTGCAAATCTTGCATTGCTTAATACGGCGGACAATGCGGCTCTTAATAATTCGACATTTGATGTGAAAAGAAATGATATCATTCAGATGGATAAAAAAGGACAGTATATTCCTTTCTGTACTAAGATGGTATTTCTGAAATATTATACTCCATCTGCTGAAAATCAGCTTCACTTTTGGGGTCAGGCCGATAGAATTGCTTATATTAAAGCAATCAATGATGTTCTGAGTGATTATATAGAACCGATTGTTTTGGAAAAGGAGGGAACAAAATGAGTACGACGCTTCACTCATTTATGGATATCTTTGAAACAACGATTGAGGATGGAGATACTTCAGTTCAGCTTAATAAAATTGTAATCCCCCTTATTCAGAGAGACTACGCTCAAGGACGTATTGATAAAGACATCAATAGAGTAAGAAGTCGTTTTCTTCAGGCACTTTATAGGGCTGTTACTGGGGATCCGATTACCCTTGACTTTGTTTACGGTGACATTGATGAAGAAGGAACTATGACGCCTTTGGATGGTCAGCAGCGTTTGACAACGTTGTTCCTCTTGCATTGGTATGCGGCTAAAAAGGAAAAAATATCTGATGACAAGTACGCATTTCTCAGCAGGTTCAGCTATGAAACACGTTATAGTGCAAGATATTTCTGTGCCGAGCTTGTGAAGTTTATGCCATCTTTTGAAACTACGCTTTCTGCTGACATAAAGAATCAGGCATGGTTTCCGTTTGACTGGAAAGATGATCCTACTATCAGCTCCATGCTTGTAATGTTGGATGCGATTGATGAGCGCTTCAAAGATGTACCGGATATATGGGAGCAATTGGAAAATAAAGCGATTACCTTTTATTTCTTGCCAATAAGAGATATGGGTCTTACTGATGAGCTTTATATTAAAATGAATTCCCGTGGGAAGCCGTTGACAGTATTTGAACATTTCAAAGCAGAACTGGAGAGGGAAATCAGAGCTCTCGATGAAAAAAATGGTCAGAATACGGCAGATCGTATTGTTGGAAAAATAGATAAATCCTGGACAGATTTATTGTGGAAATATCGCAGCAGCGGCTCCAGTGATGCGGATGACAATATTATTGATGATGAATTTCTACGATACTTCAAGTTCGTTTGCGATATTATTTGTTATCGTAATGGACAGTCTCCACAAGGCTACAGCAGCGACATTTTTGATTTGCTGCACTTGTATTTCTCCGCAGATGAAGAGAAAGCAGTAGCGAACATAGCTACGCTAGAAGCGTTCTTCGATTGCTGGTGTAAAATAAATGGCTATGATAATCCGACAGAATTTTTGGAATCGTTTATGAGCTACACTCATGCATGTGGGAAAATTGTGGTTGATTCCAGATATAAGATTGATATTTTTGAGGATTGCTTGCATTTTTATTCTGATAAGTCCGGCAGAATTCGACAGTTTCCATTAAACCGCATCGTGCTCTTGTATGCCATTACAATCTATTTACAGCACCAAAATGAAGTGACATATTCTGATTTTGTGAGAAGAATCAGAATTGTCAACAACCTGATTCAGAATTCCGAAGATGAGGTTAGTGATAGACAGGATAGAAACAGAATTCCCGCAATTCTTCAGGCTGTTGATGCAATTGTTCTTACAGGCGTGATTGATGATTCTATTGAGATTAACTTCAATGTAAATCAGATACAGGAAGAAAAGAAAAAAATTGAATTCCTAACCCAAAACCCAGACTGTACAGATGAAGTGTTTGAACTGGAAGATCATAACATGTTAAAAGGGCAAATCGGTATTATTGGTCTCGATAATCTTTCGCTGGGCTCTCGTTTTTCTTCTTTATTTGCCTGTTCGTGGGATAAGATTGACTGTGCTTTAATGACATTAGGCAACTATGGGCAGCAGGAAAGAAACAAATGGCGTTATCAGTTTGCATCAAAAAGTTTGCAGTATGCTTGGGATGAGCTATTTCATAAAAGTGCAAATGCCGGTTTTGAAAATACACATACAATTTTAGTTGAACTGCTCAAATCGAAAGAAAGTTTCGATGATGGCATTTTGGATGGAATTATTTCTGCGTTCTTGGCTCAATGTGAAAAGGATAATTTATATCCATGGAATTATTATTATGTAAAGTATCCTGTTTTCCGTCCTGGTAGTTATGGAAAGATGAGCAACGACGATGTGGTAAATAAGCCATATATGTTCTCGGTTATGCAGACAAAGACGCAGTGGTCACAAAATACGTACATGCCGTATTTGAAAGAAGCAGATGATGACCATCTATCCAGAGACGAGATGGGGCAGTATTTGGTTTATGATGATGTTTACATTGTCTGTGAAAACAATTCATATGGTGTTTACAGAAATGATGATGATAGCCTTACGGATACCGTTACTATTTCTCAAAATGAAGCGGGTATTGATACGGAAGATAGAATCATTAAGTTGAAAAAGTATATAGCCAATATGAAGTAATATTTCTATACATTCTGGCCGGACGATAGATAAAGAAAGGTAGCGTTTTGGAAAAAAAGGGGGGATTTTATGGCTGATAACCGAAAGAAAGCCTCTATGTCACAGGTACTGGCAGATATAAAGCCTTACATAACGAAAAAGTTCATGGCGGTACCGTGTATTAAGGAGCAAGACATTCAGGCTATCTGTCAAATCCTCCTGCCCAGATACAAGAATGTGCAGCTCATGCAGGGATTGGCCAACAACAAGCCGGATTTCAGAATTCAGGTTAAAAGTTTGTTCGGGACAGAAGAGAAACGGTTTGAAGTGGTTGGTGGTGATAAAAAAAGACCAGCAACCAAGA
>ERZ825896.2810-NODE-2810-length-15790-cov-3.172927_pt1 | contig 15790 bp, 11 predicted proteins | sample MGYA00519858_ERZ825896 | MGnify/ENA primary metagenome ERZ825896 (study PRJEB31778, sample SAMEA3449214) | human gut metagenome | biome: human gut; feature: human-associated habitat; material: faeces | place: United Kingdom | collected 2010/2012 ...
TGTGTCCAGGGGTTCGAATCCCCGATGGTTCACCAACAAAACAAAAACACCCGCCAACCCTTGTCATTACAGGGCTGGCGGGTGTTTCTCTATGACCGGGCCAAGTTGTCCAAAGGGCTGAAATCCGGGAATTTAGGAACCAGTTTCCGGGTTGTAGAGTGATAGTGTCCATATGGGTATCCGTTTTTATGACGGGCCTTATGAACATTTGCGTCCGTGCAGAAACAACTATTTTTGTATAAAATAATTTGATTTTTTAAATTTATGTATTATACTTTGTTAAAGAAGTTCAATCGAGGAGGGGTAGACGTGTCAATGAAAAGTATATCGAAGGATCTTATTCACCCGTTAATAAGTATGGGACAAGGTCAAAATTATTGGTTGAATGGTTGTATGGCATTTTTGATGGAGTGTGTGGGAGAGAACACGGAATACGATTACTGGTTTTTTTCTGGTATAACCGGCGACAGTTTCCTTCAAGTATACAGCAAAAAGCCCGAGAATGTGGCGCTTTGCTATTCACATATTATGACAGAATCCGCAGTCAAAAAAGCATTTGATGCATGTGGCTATGATTATGAGTATTGCAAAGATACCACTGGGAAACGACCGGAATTGGATCAAAGAATACGAGAGTACATTGATAAAAATGTTCCGGTGATCGCGTGTCTGGATGATACCTTTCATTCCTTTGCCATCATTTGCGGATATGACACAACAAATTTTTATTTCATTATGGGAGAGGAAACGACACCGAAACCCTATCGCTACGAGCAGTTGATTTTTATAAAGGACAAAAAGGAGAGCCCCGCTTTATCTGAAGCCTACAAAAATGCGGTTATGGCGATACCGGCGCTTTTAAACATGCCTGAGACCAAGCAGTATTCGTTTGGGAAAAAAGCGTTTATGGATTGGGCGTACAGTTTTCAAAGCAATATATTCGAACGGTACCCGCTGGATGACAAAATATGGTATACGCATGGGGCCCCCGGATTTTCGTGTTGGAATATGCATGGGACATATCTTTGTATGCTTGGAACAAATGCCTGTGCAGCTGGATTCTTACAAAAAGCGTTGGCCTTGAATCCAGAATTGACGTTTATTGAACGGCTGATTCCCATCTATAACATGCAGTGCGGAAAAGGATTTGCCACCCTTATTGAGATGGAAGGCGGGTTTGGTTTAAAACCTGATGTCATTCAAGACAAAGAGAGAATGAAACCGATTTGTGATGAAATTATTGCAGTGGGTAATTATTGCGATAATATACTAGAGGTATTTAGAAATATATAGTAGCTTTAAACGTAAACGTTCACGCCCTTTGCCGATGCCCATCTTTCCGCAAACGATTGCGCTCAGTTCGCCTGCTCGGATGCAGCCGCCCTCAAGTGGGGTCGCGGCTGCCGCCGGTTTCCGGCGGTATCTCTTCGCGGGGAAATATCGATTTTAACTGTCTCTTCAACAAAACAGGGCGCATCCCCAGGATGCGCCCTGTTTTTTCGTGGAGCGGCGGGGGTTTATGCGCAGGGCATCCCGAAATGCCCCGGAAACGGAAATGGAAAAATCGACGGGGGCTATTCATGGGCGGCTCGCGCCACGAAATACGTGCCCAAGGGTTCAGATGTGCTGCTGTAGCGAAAAAAATGGAAAGTCGATACAGGAAAAACCCGGCGGGAGATACGCATAGCCAAAAAGCAAGTCGCCCGGCCTTCTCATATCCTTCTTTTTTGCGGGCGGCCTTCCAAATACAGAACGCAAGCCTTGACTTTATTCGCCTTTGCGATTATCATTTATAATGGAAGGTATATCAATCGACGATATGGCGGGCAGAACGTGCCGGGAGGATCTAGAATGAAGTATCTGTCTGTAACCCAAACAGCGGAAAAATGGGGGATCTCTGCCCGCCGCGTACAAATTTTGTGCAGTGGAAACCGCATACCGGGTGCTGTGCGTATTGGCCATACATGGGCGATTCCTGACAATGCGCCGAAACCAGAGGACGCGAGAATTAAGAGCGGTAAGTATATCAAGCCGAAAACACGATAGCTATGAGGAAACCCGGCTGGGGAAAGCTTTATGGACACGGCCCCATGCCGTGTGTTGTCTGGAGACAGGATTACATTGAAGGACTAGGAGAGCGGACCAATGAACAAACAGCAGCTGGCAAGTAAGATTTGGGAATCGGCAAATAAGATGCGTTCCAAAATTGAGACGAATGAATATAAAGATTATATCCTTGGTTTCATTTTTTATAAATTTTTGTCTGATAAAGAGATCGAGTTCCTGAAAAAAGACGGCTATGAAGAGACGGACATTGCATCCGAAGTGCATGAAAATAATGCGCCGTTGGTCGAGTATTGCCAGCAGAAGCTCGGGTATTTCATTGCTTACGACAACCTGTTTTCTACGTGGATAGCCAAAGGGAACAGCTTTACCGTCGACAACGTGAGGGTTGCCCTTTCGGCGTTTAACCGTTTGATCAGCGTCACACATAAAAAGGTGTTCAATAAAATTTTTAATACATTGGAAACCGGCCTGAGCAAGCTCGGTGACAGCGCTAGCAACCAAACGAAATCGATCCGCGACTTGATCCAGCTGATCAAGGATATCCCCATGGACGGCAAACAGGACTATGATGTCCTTGGTTTTATTTATGAGTATCTGATCAGCAACTTTGCGGCCAACGCAGGAAAAAAGGCCGGGGAGTTCTACACTCCGCACGAGGTGTCGCAGCTGATGTCGGAGATCGTGGTCAATCACCTCAAAAACAGGGAAAAAATTGAGATTTACGACCCGACGAGCGGTTCCGGTTCTCTTCTGATAACCATCGGCAAGAGCGCGGCCAAATATATCGCGAACAAGGATAACATCAAATATTACGCGCAGGAGCTGAAGGAAAACACCTATAACCTGACGCGCATGAATCTGGTCATGCGGGGGATCAAGCCGGACAATATCCTGACACGCTGTGGGGATACGCTGGAGGAAGACTGGCCGTGGTTTGATGACGCCGACCCGGCGAATACCTATCACATGGTGGATGTGGATGCCGTGGTATCCAATCCGCCCTATTCCCAGCACTGGGATCCCTCCCACAAGGAGACCGACCCCCGCTACAGCTATGGCATGGCGCCGAAAGGAAAAGCCGACTACGCCTTTCTGCTGCATGAATTGTATCACATCAGGCGGGACGGAATTATGGCCATCGTTCTGCCCCATGGGGTATTGTTCCGCGGGGACGCGACGGGCGGCATGGACGGAGAAGGCCGCATCCGCCGAAACCTGATTGAAAACAACCATATCGAAGCGATTATTGGGATGCCCGCGAATATCTTCTACGGTACCGGGATTCCCACGATTATCATGGTACTCCGCCGGGAGCGCGAGGATTCGGACGTGCTGTTTATCGACGCCTCCAAAGGTTTTGCCAAAGCCGGAAAATCCAATAAGCTGATGGCTTCGGACATCAAAAGGATTGTGGACACTGTCGCCGCGCGCCCGCAGGAAATCAAAAAGTACGCCAGGCGTGTTACCAAGGCGGAAATCCGGAAAAATGGCTATAACCTGAATATCCCCCGTTACATCGATTCTTCCGAGGAAGCGGAAACCTGGGATATTTATGCCACCATGTTCGGCGGCATTCCCAACCGGGAAATCGACCGGCTGGATAAATACTGGACGGCTTTTCCACGGCTGCGGGAGGATCTGTTTTCCTGCGACGGGACACCGTATTCCACATTGGCAGCGGAAAAAATCAAAGAGGCGATCGACGGCAGTGCGGACGTGAACGCCTTTATCGACGCCTATCAGGCCGCCTTTGCCGATTTCGATTCCTATTTGAATGCCGAGCTGATTGAAAAAATGCAGGAACTGAGTGTCTCCCAGGAAGAAGATGCGATTACACAGAATATTTTTGACCGTGTCGCACCGTTTTCTGTGGTGGACAGGTATCAGGCGTATCAGCTGCTGGACAACCAGTGGGGACAAATCTCTACCGATCTTGAAATCATACAGACCGAAGGCTTTGCCGCCGCCAAACAGGTGGATCCCAATATGGTGGTCAGGAAAAAGGGCGATACGGAAGAATACGTACAGAATGGCTGGGTCGGCCATGTGATCCCCTTTGAATTGGTCCAGACGACCCTCCTGGAAAAGGAATATGGGGCGGTAAAGGCCAAGGAAGCCCGGCTGGACGAGATTTCGTCTGAGCTGGCGGAAATCATCGATTCCATTGACGAGGGCGACCGTGGGGAATTTTTGAACGAGGACAACACGGCCTTTGTTGCAAAAGAGTTTGCCGCCAAGCTGGCGGAAATTTATATGGATGTCTCTTCCCCGGAGCTCTCCGGCCTGCAGGGATACATGGATTTGCTGGACTCAAAAGCGGGGACGGCGGCCAAGCTGCAATATATGGCCGATCACCATGAAGTGGACTGGACAGCGGTGGAGGGAACGGCCCCCTACGCCAAAGGCAAGGTCATGGCATACATGAAAACGCGGCAAACCGCCTACGTGTTCCCGGAGGGCTCTTTCGAGGCGAAGATGGTAAGGGCGGGCAGGCTGATGGACGAGGAGAAGGCCGCCAGGCGGGAGGCCAAGGAGATGGCCGCCGCACTGCATCTGCTGACCAAAGAGACGATCGAAGGGCTGACCGACGAGCAGGTCCTTGATTTGCTGCGCCTGAAATGGATTGCGCCGCTGTCCGCCTCTCTCCGCGCCCTGCCGGAAGCGATTGTCAGCGGGCTGGAGCAGGCGATCCAGGCTTTGGCGGATAAATACGCCGTGACCTATCTGGAATTGGAAAAACAGATGGAAGAATCCGGGAAAGGCCTTGCCGCTATGATGGACCAACTGACAGGCAGCGCGTTCGATATGAAAGGTCTGGCGGAGCTTGAATCTCTGCTGTCGGGTGAATGATATGGGAAAGAAAGAGACGGTTCCGCAGGTCCGGTTTAAAGGATTCGACGGCGAGTGGGTGCAAGCGGATGCGGGTTTTATCTTTGATACCCGGGATGACCGCCGCCATCCCGAGCTGCCTGTGCTGGCCGCTACCCAGGAGCTCGGGATGGTGCAGCGGAGCAAAATCCATTATGATATTTCCTATGACAAGAAGAACGCCGTCACTTATAAGCGGGTGATGCCCGGGCAATTCGTCATCCATCTCCGTTCGTTTCAGGGCGGCTTTGCGCATTCGGATACGGAAGGCATCACATCTCCGGCATACACGGTTATGGATTTCAAGGATAAGGAAACGCATGACGACTATTTTTGGAAATATGTGTTTGCCTCCGACCGGTTTATTAAACGGCTCGAGACCGTTACCTATGGCATCCGGGATGGCCGCAGCATCCACTATGCGGATTTCAAGGAATTGAACTTTGCTTTCCCGAAAAGGGAAGAACAGGAGAAAATCGGGCGGTTTTTGCGAGAACTCAATTGCCTGATTTCCCGGCGGCAGGAAAAATATGAAAAAGTCCGGCATCTGAAAAAGGCCATGCTGGAGAAAATGTTCCCAGAGGATGGCGCAGATGTACCGGAACTCCGCTTCAAAGGTTTCACAGAAGCCTGGAAACGGCGCAAACTGGGGGACTGCTTTGACGAACGGCAGGAATGCTCCGCAAACGGGGAATTGATTTCCGTCACCATCCAATCGGGGATCAAGAAATTTTCAGAGCTTGGGCGGCACGATCATTCCAGTGAGGACAAATCGCATTACAAAAAGGTCGAAATCGGGGATATCGCGTATAACACCATGAGAATGTGGCAGGGCGCAAGCGGATATTCCCCATACAGCGGCATCCTGAGCCCTGCCTATACGGTGATAAACTCGTTGTTTTTTTCTTATGTTTTCAAAAGGCCCGCGATGATCCATCAATTTCAGCTTCATTCCCAAGGGATCACGTCGGATACATGGAATTTGAAATACCCGGTTTTCAGCGAGATTGTCTGCGCCATGCCGGACGACAAAGAACAGGAACAGATCGCAGAATACTTTGCCCAGCTCGACCGGCTGATCGATCTTTATCGGCTTGAGCTCGAAAAACTCCAAAATCTCAAAAAAGCACTCCTTGATAAAATGGTGGTCTGACTCGGGAGGAGAACCATGCTATTTGAAAACGAAGCCGCCTTTGAAGCGGCGCTTATCCATCTGCTCATAGACAAATACGGCTGGGAACCAGAGATCCTGCGCTACAAGACCGAAGAGGATCTGGTCCGGAACTGGAAGCAGATCCTCTTTGAGAACAACCGGGATGTCGACCGCCTCAACGACGTCCCCCTCACCGATGGAGAGATGCAGCAGGTTCTCGATCAGGTCGCCCGGCTGCGCACCCCGCTCAAGCTCAACGGCTTTATCAATGGAAAAACCGTGGCCGTCAAGCGGGACAATCCGGCGGACGAGCTGCACTTTGGCAAGGAGATCAGCTTAAAAATCTATGACCGGATGGAGATCGCCGCCGGGCAGAGCCGTTATCAGATCGCTGAACAGCCGGTATTCAAAGCCAGAAGCTCCCTCCTGCCGAACCGGCGGGGCGATTTCATGTTGCTCATCAACGGGATGCCGCTGTTCCATTGCGAGCTCAAGCGCAGCGGGGTCGATGTCAGCCAGGCATATAACCAAATTGAAAAATACGCCCGCGAAGGGGTGTTTACAGGCCTGTTTTCCCTGGTACAGATCTTTATCGCCATGGAGCCGGATGAGGCTGTGTATTTTGCCAATCCCGGCCCGGACGGCAAGTTCAACAAGGATGTCTATTTCCATTGGGCGGATGCGAACAACGAGCCGCTGAACAACTGGAAGGACATTGCGCAATACTTGCTTTCCATCCCTATGGCGCATCAGCTCATCGGTTTTTATACCGTCGCGGATGATACCGACGGCATACTGAAGGTCATGCGCAGCTATCAGTATTACGCCGCTTCCCGTATTACAAGCCGAGTCGCCATGCGCCGCTGGGCGGACAGGGATCCTCTCGGCGGCTATATCTGGCACGCCACCGGTTCCGGCAAGACGCTGACCAGCTTCAAGTCCGCGCAGCTGATCGCCGAATCCAGGGATGCCGACAAAGTGGTATTCCTCATGGACCGTGTAGAACTGGGTACACAGTCTCTGTCGGATTATCGCGGCTTCGCGGATGATTCCGATTCGGTGCAGTCCACGGAGAATACAGACATCCTGGTTGCAAAGCTGAAGAGCGCCGATCCCGCCAACACCCTGATTGTCACCTCGATTCAAAAGATGAGCCGGGTGGAGGAGAACAGCGGATTCAAGGCCCATGATATCGGCCTGATCCAGGGCAAGCGTATTGTCTTCATCGTTGACGAGGCACATCGGGACGTTTTCGGCGAAATGCTCCGTACTATCAAGCATACCTTTCCCAATGCGATGTTCTTTGGATTCACCGGTACGCCGATTCATGACGAAAACCAGAAGAAAATGAGTACCACGGCCGATGTTTTCGGCAATGAGCTGCATCGGTACAGCATCGCCGACGGTATCCGTGATAAAAACGTCCTGGGCTTTGACCCTTATAAGGTGAGGACCTATAAAGACCGCGAGCTGCGAAGGGTCATCGCCCTTCGGAAAGCCAAAGCGGGTACCGAGGCGGAAGCGCTGGCGGACCCGAAAAAGAAGGCCGTCTATCTGCACTATATGGATCACACACAGGTACCCATGGCGGGTCATCTCCAGCCGGATGGCCGCTATTTGAAGGGAATCGAGGACTATCTGCCCATTTCCCAATACGACCGTGTGAACCATCGGAACGCGGTTGTCCAAGACATTCTTGAGAATTGGATGACACTCAGCCACGGCGGCCGGTTTCACGCGATTCTGGCAACCAGCAGTATTCCGGAAGCCATTCAATATTATAAGCTGTTCAAAGCGGCAGACAGCGGGCTGAGAGTGACGGCACTGTTCGATCCAAACGATGACAACAAAGGCAATGGAATCATCAAAGAAGAGGCGATCGTGGAGATCCTCGAGGACTACAATACTTGCTATGGCACGGCATTCCCTCTATCGGCCTATGCCCGTTTCAAAAAGGATGTTGCCTGCAGGCTGGCGCACAAGGAACCGTATAAGGCCATTGAGAACCAGCCGGATTCGCAGGTGGATTTGCTGATCGTTGACCAAATGCTTACAGGTTTTGACTCCAAGTGGATCAACACCCTCTACCTTGACAAAATCTTGGCGTTCGAAAAGCTGATCCAGGCCTTTTCCCGCACCAATCGTCTTTATGGCCCGGAAAAGCCGTTCGGCACGATCCGCTATTACCGCAAGCCGAATACCATGAGCCGGTATATTGATGAGGCGTTCCGACTGTATTCCGGAGACAAACCGCTTGGCCTTTTCGCGGACAAGCTCGAGCAGAATCTCAGCAAAATGAATGAGCTCTTTGATCAGATCGATGCACTTTTCCGCTCTGCCGGAGTGGGGAACTTCGAGTCCTTACCGGAGGATTATGCTGAACGCGGCCAATTTGCCAAGCTGTTCAAACGATTCAATTTATATTTGGAAGCGGCAAAAGTCCAGGGCTTTACCTGGACGATGACAGGGCTGCATCTGGACGAGACCACCTATCTGATCCTCGCCCTTCGGTACAAGGAGCTTTTTACCGGGACAGGAGGCGCGCCTATCCGTGATGTGCCATACGAAATCGATACCTATCTGACTGAAATCAATACCGGTGTAATCGATGCCGATTACATGAATTCCCGATTCAAAAAGTTTGTCAAGATCCTGCAGAGCGGCGAAGAAACCGCCGCCGTGCTCGATGAGCTCTACAAATCCTTTGCAACCCTCACGCAGGAGGAACAAAAATACGCCAACATCTTCCTGCATGACGTGCAGAACGGGGAGATAAAGGTCGATGAAGGACAAACGCTGCGTGACTATATTACAGAGTATATGACCCGGGCCAGAAACGACCAGATCCACCGTTTTTCCGAGGCTATCGGTGTGGACGAAACGATGCTCCGCGCCTTTATGCACCTGAAACTCACCGAGGCGAACATCAATGAATTCGGACGGTTTGACAAGCTGAAGGCAACAATTGACAAGACGGCGGCCAAGGCTTATCTGGAAAAGATGGAGGGGAAAGCCATCAAATCTTACCAAATCAATATGAAGGTGGATCAAATCCTTCGCAAGTTTATTCTCGAGGGCGGGTTGGAGAGACGATGACGGCTCTCCTACATCGTTCAGGGAAGGGGCCGGGCACAAGCCTGTCGTTCGGCCGTCCGGCCGGACTCAGTCCGCGCCATCGTACGGCAGAAGCGGTTCCCCGTCGGGCTGACGGCCCGTTTCATCCCGGGTGACGCTGCGCAGCCATTTGCGTGTCCGGTACCGCCAGGTGGTAAAGGGGATTTTGATCAGCTCGTCGCTGAGCAGCAGCATATAGACCAGGGTGGCACTGCCGTCAAAGACAAAGGCGGCCAGGGAGGCGACCAGAATGGAACCGCCCCACATGGTGGATACGTCGAGAATCAGGCCGAACCGGGTATCGCCGCCCGCCCGGAAGACCCCCACCACCTGGGTGGTATTATACGCCTGGGCGAAGACGAAATACGCCATGACCAGCATCATCATGGAGAGCAGCCCGCGTGCCTCGGGATCGAGGGAGAGCCCGGCCACTAGGAAGGGGCGCACCGCGAGGATGATAACGGAGCCGCAGCCGCCCGCAGCCAGGGTCAGCCGGATGAACTTTCGGGCGTAATCGGTGGCCAGGTCACGTCGCCCTTCGCCGATGACCTTGCCGATGAGAATGGCGGCGGCGTTGGCGATTCCAAAGGAAACCACGGTCGCGAGCTGTCTGGCCACCTGGGCTACGGCGTTGGCGGCCACCATCTGGGTGCTGATATGGCCGATCACCACCGCGCTCATCGAGGTGCCGAGCCCCCACATCAGCTCATTGGCAATCACCGGCAGCGAATATCGCATGAAATCGCCGAACAGCAGCGGATCCCGTACGAACAGGTCGGAAAATCGCAGGCAGACCCGTCTATGGATACGGGGTGAGGTTTTCATCCAGCGGGCGTACCCCAATACCAGGACAAGCTCGATCAGGCGGGCGCAGGCCGTCGCCAGCGCCGCACCGGCGATCCCCATGGCGGGCAGACCGAACAGGCCGAAAATGAACAGGGCATTGAGCGCGATGTTTGCCAACAAGGAGATGAGGAACACCACCATCGACACCACGACCCGCTCCACGCTGCGCATGATGTTCAGATACACCATCGTCACGGAGGAAAAGAGATAGGAGGGGGCGACGATACGCAGATAAACCGCCCCCTGCCCCACGACCGCCTCGTCCCCTGTGAACAGCCGCATGATGAGTTCCGGGACAGCTTCCGCCGCCAGAAAAAAGACGGCGGCCACGATCAGGGAAAAGCGAAGGGCGATGCCCATGACCTTTTCGATGGTCCGGGTGTCGCCCTTCCCCCAATACTGCGCGGTGAGCACCGCGGCTCCCGAGGTCAGACCGAAAAAGATCAGGGTCATGATGAATTGTACCTGTCCTGCCAGGGAAGCGCCGGACAGCACCTCGGTCCCGACCCGTTCTAGCATGAGGACGTCGGCGGACGTGACCGCCACGTTGATGAGATTCTGCAGGGCCATGGGCAGCACGAGAGCCACGACCATGCGGGCAAACGACGGGCCGCCCGGTTTCGGATTTTTCACGATATGCCGTCCCTCCGTTATTGGCTGTTGGTCGGCTATTTTACCATAAGAGAAAGAAAAAAGCAACCGCCATGGCTTGTAAACAGCCGGCGGCCGGAAAAAATAGGGGAAGGAACCTGACGCCCAAAGTTTGGGCGGCTGTACGATCATAAAATAGGGTATAAAAGGGCCCCGGCATAGCCGGGGCCCTCAGACGGTCGAAAAAGTAGAAAAAGAGCAGTCGATGGCCCAAACGGCGGGAGTTCTTAATCCGTGTTTTCGAGGACACGTGCCTCGAAAACACGCCTTATAAGCTGAGAAGGGGTGGGACTGGCGGGGACAGAGGGAGCAAAGCGAACAAAGGTGAGCCGTCGTGATCCGGCGTCCCCGTCCTGCAGCTTGTCGGCTTTGTCGACAAGTCGTTCAGCGGCCTACCGCTAAACGAATCCAGCGCAGGCAGGCGTCGTAAGGGGCATCGTATATCCAGTTGGACGGCGGATCCCGCATGGCCATGATCAGCCCCAGGATCACGAAAAACAGGACGAGCAGCGAAAAGGCCAGCCCGACACAGGAAAGCACGATGCCTGCGATGGCCATGCCGCCGGCCCGCTGCCGTTTGGCCAGGATCCCGAGGATCAGGCCGATGATCTGGCAGGGAAGCGAGATAAAGACGATCTGGCACAATACCACGCCGATAATTCCCAGGACCAGGGAGGCGACCGCTTTCCCCTGCCCCATACCGGCCGGCGCCGGAATATAATACGGCACCGGATTCCCGGGGATGGGCGGATAAGCCGTGTTTATGGCGGGTGGCGGATAAACGGGCGGCGGTGCCCTATATGGCCCGGCCACAGGAGGCACAGGCGGGGCTGGAGACACCACAGGGGGATAATACGGGACGTTTTGACCGCCGTTCGGAGGGACGGCGGGGCGGTTCGGCTCGGTATTGTACACCAGTGTCACCTCCTCGGCGGGGGGTGCCGTCCCGATTCCATTACAGGAAGGCGCGGCAGAATCCGTATATCTCCTCTAGAGTGTCGATCATCCAATTCCAGTTGAAAATCATGAACACAATCGAAATCACGGAAATGACCAGCGCGATGATATTGAGGACGACGCCGGCGGTCGCCATGCCGGAGGAGGGCGTCCCCATTTTCTTGGCGTTCAGGCCCAGGATGAGCCCGATGATGGGCAGGGGCAGGAACTGGCAGCAGAGCAGGGAAATCAGGCCGAGCACGAGGGAGCCCGTAGCTTTACCCTTGGCCGGATCCGCCTGTGGGCCGACGGCCGGAGGATAATACGGCGGGGTGTAGCCCGGCTGCTGCTGTTGATAATAATTGTACTGGCCCGCGTTTTGAGGCGGCGTATAAGGCGCCTGCGGGGGAACAGGAGGCTGCGGCGCCGGCGGAACCGGGGCGGCAGGCTGCTGATACTGCGGAGGGACGGGCGGCTGCGGCGCCGGCGGCGGGGTCATCGCGGGCGGCGCCGGCTCACTCGGAACCTCCGGCGGGGTTTCGGGTACGTTCGGATTGGGCGTGTATTCGTCAGCCATTGAGATTGCCTCCTCAAAATTCACTTTATCCCTATCATAGCAAAAATCGCCCGGAATTACAATGTTTTTCGGGAAATATTCCCGCCGGGCGCGTGATCCTTCCGTTTTGGGATACACTAGATCCGATTGCACCGGTAATCGGAGAAAGGGTGGACAACGATGGGCGACGAACTTCGGACGTTGACGGGCCGGTATGAAACCGATACGTCCATGCTCGAAAAACAGATACGCCTTGGGGCCAGCTTCGACCTTTTGGGACGGAAATTCCTGGTCGGCGGCCAAAAGGCGACGCTGTACTTTGTGGACGGTTTCGCCAAGGACGAGGTGATGGAAAAAATCCTGGAATATCTGATGAAGCTGACGCCGGAGGAGATGCGGGACCGGCGGAGCGCGGAGGACTTTTCCAGGCATTTCATGAGTTATGTAGAAGTATCCCTGGCCGCGGATATCCCGGCGGTGATCACGGCGGTTTTGTCGGGGACGCTCGCGCTCCTGATCGAGGGCTACGATCAGGCGGTGATGATCGACGCGCGGACCTATCCGGCCCGGGGCGTGGAGGAACCGGAGGACGACAAAGTGCTGCGGGGGGCCCACGACGGCTTTGTGGAAACCCTGATCTTCAACACCGCCCTGATCCGGCGGCGTATCCGGGATCCGCAGCTGACGATGGAATACCTCCAGGTCGGCAGCACCTCCAAAACCGATCTCGTCCTCTGCTATATGGACGAACGGGTCAACCACAAGCAATTGCGGGATCTGCGCGACAAGCTGAAAGGGATCGACATTCCCTCCCTGACGATGGGGCAGGAGAGCTTGGCGGAATGCCTGTTGCGCCGCCAGTGGTACAACCCCTTTCCGAAGGTACGGTATACCGAGCGCCCGGACTGCGCGAGCGCCAACGTGGCGGAGGGGAAGATTCTGCTGATCGTGGATAATTCCCCCGCCGTGATGATCCTGCCCACCTCCATCTTCGATTTTATCCAGGATACCAACGACTTTTATTTTCCGCCCCTGGTGGGGACTTACCTGCGTTTTGTCCGGGGGATCGTGTTCTTCCTCACCCTGTTTTTAACCCCCATCTGGTATCTGCTCATGCAAAACCCGGATATGATCCCGCCCTGGCTGGAATTCGTGCGGATCAAGGAGCCGAACACCGTCCCCATTATCATACAATTGCTGGTCATCGAAATCATGATCGACGGGGTGAAGCTGGCCTCCCTCAACACCCCCGGCGCGCTCAACAACGCGTTCGGGATGGTGGGGGCGCTGCTGCTCGGCGAGTTCGCGATCACCGCCGGCCTGTTCGTGCCCGAGGTGATGCTGTACATGGCCTTTGTCGCCGTGGCGAATTTCACCCAGCCGAGCTTCGAGCTGGGGTACGCGTTCAAGCTCTTCCGTATGCTTTTCCTCATTCTGACCGCCCTGTTCAACCTGTGGGGCTTCGCGGCCGGGGTGGTGCTGCTGTTCGTCATCCTCCTGACCACCCGGACCATCTCGGGCCGGAGCTATTTCTTCCCGGTCATCCCCTTCAACGGCCGGGCGCTGTGGGGGCTGATCGTCCGGCGCCCGATCACACGGCACAATGCCGGCGAAAAACGGCGGTAGCATCCAGGGCACCTTCATGCGGCGCAGGGAGGTGCCCTGCCTGTTTTGCGAAAACAGGGCAGAGCCCTTGCAGGACGATGGGAAAATATGCTATACTCAAACACAACCGCCGCGGTGTTCCCGCCGGCGGTGAGATTCGCGTGAATCGGTCCGCGTTTTCAGGAACGCGGCGATATATCGAGTGATCGTAGAAAGGCGGCGGTGGAATGGATGTGCGGGTCGGCGATGTATTGGAGATGAAAAAAACCCATCCCTGCGGAAGCCGCCGCTTCGCCGTGCTGCGGGTCGGCATGGATTTCCGGCTCAAATGCGAAGGCTGCGGGCACGAGATGCTGGTTCCCCGGCTGAAAATCGAACGGCATATCCGCAAAATCGAGCATCCGCCGGAAGAACACGGCTAGCCCTCTTCCGCTGGCGGCAAACCGACGGAAGGGACGATGACCGATGTTTGAACAGCTCGAACAGGTGGAGCGGCGGCTTGAGGAAGTCACCCACCGCCTGTGTGACCCCGGTGTGGCCGGAAATCCGGAGGACTACCGGCGCCTGCTCCAGGAGAGCAGCCGGCTGACCCCTTTGGTGGACACCTACCGGCAGTATAAAAAGGCGGAACAGGGGATACGGGAAGCCAAAGCCCTGCTCGATGAAAGCGGTCTGGATGAGGAGCTGCGGCAGCTCGCCGAGCAGGAGCTTTCGGAAAGCCGGGAAAGGCGCGAGGCCCTTGCCGAGGAGCTCAAAATCCGGCTCCTGCCCCGTGACCCGAACGATGAACGCGGCGTGATCATGGAGATCCGAGCCGGCGCGGGTGGGGAGGAATCCGCCCTGTTTGCGGGCAGCCTCTACCGCATGTATACCATGTACGCCGCGGCGAAAGGCTATCGGACCGAGGTGGTCGGCGTCAACGAGACCGAGCTCGGCGGCTACAGGGAGATCAGCTTCCTTGTTTCGGGCGGCGGCGCGTACAGCCGCCTGAAATACGAAAGCGGCGTCCACCGGGTGCAGCGGGTACCCGAGACCGAGGCAGGGGGGCGGATCCACACCTCTACCGCCACCGTCGCCGTGCTTCCCGAGGCGGAGGAGGTGGAGGTGGACATCGATCAAAAGGACCTGCAGATCGACACGTTCCGGTCCAGCGGAGCCGGCGGCCAGCATATCAACAAGACCGAATCGGCTATCCGGATCACCCACCTGCCCACCGGCATGGTGGTGGAATGCCAGGACGAACGCAGCCAGTTCAAAAACCGGGATAAAGCCATGCGGGTCCTCCGGGCCCGGCTGCTCGAAAGCAAGCGGGAGGAGCAGCGCTCCGCTATCGCGGCCGACCGCCGCTCGCAGGTCGGGACCGGCGACCGCAGCGAGCGGATCCGTACCTATAACTTTCCCCAGAGCCGGGTGACCGATCACCGCATCGGCCTGACGCTTTACAAAATCGACAGCATTCTGGACGGAGAGCTGGACGAGATCATCGACGCTCTCATCACCGCCGACCGGGCGGAAAAGCTCCGGGCCTCGGAGGGGGAATAACGGGAGAAAGGACAAGGGACGGCTATGCGTGCTTACCGGACATTTGAGGTCAATCTGGGGCCCTCGGTTCTGTTTAAAAACACCCTGCCGATGGTGGAAACGTTCCTGCGGGAAAACGGCGTCCGGTATGAAGGGCTGCTGTTTCGCTTCGGTATCTGTCCGGATAAGCTGCTGGCCGCCTATCCGCAGTTGGAGCAGTATCGGGTGGAAAGCCCCTCGGGTGTCCTGTATTCCAACGCTTCTCCCACCGGCGTGTTCCGTAAGGTGCCGCTGGGCTGGGAGCTTCCCACGGCAGACCAGCCGCTGATCCGGGAAATCGCATCCAAGGTGCCCCGGGTCTACAATATCGCGTTTGTGGAAATTTCTCTGGAAGGGGTAGGCTGGATGGGAACCCCGCCCTGTCTCTGCAAGCCGCTGTCGCGGTGGGACGGGGAGGAGACCCAGTTCCGCAC